>OLOW01002443.1_pt1 | contig 12511 bp, 10 predicted proteins | sample 1672801 | NCBI WGS metagenome assembly OLOW01 (sample SAMEA3136725, study PRJEB25190) | human gut metagenome | biome: human gut; feature: human-associated habitat; material: faeces | place: Austria | collected 2013
CCCCGCCTTCGCAAGGGATTGCAAGGCCGGTAGGATTATCTGGGAGACGGTTCGTGACTGGAGGGATACGATTTCGTTCGACAGGCCGGTCTATTACCATGCTCGACTGAAGCCCGCAGGGACGGTCCCGTACCTCAAGGACGACATGGCCAAAGCACCCCGCCTGTTTGTGAAAGCGGGGAGGTTTAACGGCCCGCAGAAGGCTTACTACTACTTCTCCGACACAGAGCACGGCGCGATGCAGGAGATTGGAAAGCACGGTTCGGAGGACGAAGCCCAGGTCGCCGAGATAGAGGGCAAGCGCGATGTCCGCCTCATCGACCTTTCCGGCGTGGGCCGCGGGACCAACTACTTCCTGAAGTACCTTCGGTTCCCATTCACCAACACCAACCAGGTCATTCCGCCGGAGTACCTCGTGCCGAACTTCGTTGCCCAATGCTGCCGCCATGCCGGCATCGACGGGATCAAATACTACGGCAGCAAGACGTACAGCAACTACGTAGTTTGGGACGACGGCTTGTTCCGCATCGCGTCCATGCGTGTGGTTCCTATCGAATGAGGCTGATATGACAGCTGGATTCGATGCGGCTGGCTTCTACGACTAACTCATGTACGCACTGGGGGAGATTGCAGGCTATGCCGCCGCGGTCTACCATCGGCGCTAGCCCCCCCTACGAGTAAACAAGCCGATTCTAGTGAACGCATATTTAATGTGGGGGGCATCGAATAGCTCATTTCTAACTGTAATGGGAGGCAGTGGCCTTGGATAATTCCAACCTATCTCTTGCCACCGATACACCAATCAAGGCGAGGGAACAAGATCTTATCGGAAGGATCCCTTTCGCTGAGAGACTGGCTGGTATTCTGAAATCCGCAGCTGGCCCTGAGTCGCTTGTCATTGGTTTGTACGGGCCTTGGGGCTCAGGCAAGACTTCGGTTATAAACCTCGTCGAAAATGCGCTTTCCCGAAAAAACGATGACGGCAAGGCGGGAGTCTCGGTCGTCCGTTTCGAGCCCTGGAATTACCTCACGGCCGAGCAGCTGCTCGCTCAGTTCCTTAAGGAAGTCGGGGGTGCGCTTGATAAAGATGCACATGGGCGGCGCACGCTATTCAGCAAGCTGCGCGGTAAGCGCCCCGAGGTGCTCAACGCCTTTGCGGCATATTCTGAAGCCTTGATAATTACCGCCGGCGCCGCTGCCAGTTTGGCGGGCGCGCCGCTTGCAGGCGTTGCTGTGCCCGCCTTCGGTAATCGTTTGGCGAGCAAGTTGAGGAAATCCGCAGATAGGGCGGGAAGCGTCTCCGCGGAGAAACAGAGACTTGAGGAGGAGCTCCTCAAGTTCGATGGGCGGGTCGTAGTGATCATCGACGATATCGATCGGCTGCCGAACGATCAGGTGCGTATGGTATTTCAGCTCGTCGCCTCTCTGGCGAAGCTCCCCAAGATAAACTACCTTCTTTCATTCGATGAGGAGGTGGTTACGCGGGCTTTAAGTGAGGTCCAGAAGTGCGATGGCGCCGAATACCTGGAGAAGGTGGTCCAGGTTCCTGTGCGCCTACCGTCCATTTCATCGGGCGATTTGGAGCGGATACTTCTCAAGGACATCAACGCGATTTTCGAGGCGTTTGCCTACAGGCAGGAGGACCTCGACGACAACAGGTGGAACGGCGTCTGCCTGACGTTTCTGAACAATCGGTTCTTCACCATAAGGGAGGTTCGGCGGTTCACGAATGCGTTGAAGGCGAAGTTGAGCATTCTGCCGCGATTCTGCTGCTTCGAGGACGTTGTCGCCTTGGCGGTGCTGGAGCTCAAGGTGCCAAAGCTCGTAGATTGGATTCGCGTGCACAAGGACTTCCTTTGCGGCACAATCGGATCGTCGTTATATATGAATAACATGGATCTGAAAGACAACCTCGCCAATTTGGAGGCGCAGTTTTCTGAGATAGTCCCGAGCTCCGAGGCCAAGTGGGCGGTCGAGGCCGTCTGCAGGATCTTCCCGCAGGTGGCAAATAAAACTGGCATGAGTCATTGCGTCTCTTACTCGAGGGAGAGTTTGAACGGTATCTGGCGGGCCGATTCCTTCGATCTATACTTCCATTCGAACATGCCGGACGGCATCGATGTTCACGAGGTGCAGGATGCGTTGAATGTGAGCGAGGGCGAAGTGTTGCTCGAAGCCCTGCGCAAGCACGCTGAAGCGGCGAGCATGATCGACTTTGTGTCGGCTATGAGGGCCCGTGTATCGACGTTGGAGGAAGAACGTGGCGAAGTCGTCGCCAAGGCATGCCTTTTGGCCTTGGGTTTGAGTAGGGAAAAGAGCTACGCCGCTTTGGCCTCGACGAGCGCCGACCTGGAACTCCTCAGACTCATCGAGTTGCTGTTCAAACAGTTGGGGCCTGCCAAGTCTGGTGAAATCCTGCGAGCATCGGTGGACGAGAGCAAGGGGAGGGTGATCTATCCGCTCGCGCCTTTCTTGATATCTCAGCTGAACAGCCTGAATGACAGGGGAAACGGTGGCTGCAATACGCTTTTGCCCGAAGGCGACATTTTCGAGCTTTCCGATGCCGTTTGCGCCAAGGTGGGCGAGGACGCCACCGCGAGGAACCTGTTCCTAGTCGATGAGTGTCATTATGCGTTGATCTTGCTCAAGGAACGTAAACCCAATGAATTCATGGCTTATGCGAAAAGGGTTGCCAATGCTGACGGGGCGGGATGCGCGTCTTTTCTCTCGTTCGGGCCGGTGCGTTACGCCTCGCTGGGCAGCGGCGAAGTAACGAGCTTCTCATTCGATAAGACTGGTGTCGCAAAGGTGGTTGAGCTCGCAAAGATCGACGGTCTTCTTGCTGAGGCGCGCGCAGACGGCAGCTTTTTCGAGTTGCCGGAAGACTTCCAGCTGATTGCGGCAGCTTTCTGCGTTGCGAATGGAGGCGATGACGGTGGGGATAGGATCTCTGCCGAGAAAGCTGGTAGGCTCCTTGCGTGTTGGAGGCGAGATAGCAGGAGGGCGTGATGACGGGTGGTACCGTCAAAGATCATTCGCAAATTTGTCGATGTCTAGATGGGGCCACCGGCGTTAATGCCCTAAACCCCGTTTCGAGCAGCGATACGTCCAGGTAGCGCCTGCGGTCCCATTTGTTTTCGACTGTTTATTCCAGCCTGGCGGTCACCGGCATCAGCTCGGATTTCCTGTCGGAGATCGGCCGACGACGCGGATTCGGCGGCCGATCTCGCTGTTGAAGTGTTCGCTGGGGTTGCTCGTCCTAATTTTGGTCCAATGCCGTATGGGGAAGTGATCGGGGGATGCGGACGTTTCTTTGGACCGGCTATGCGACCAGCCCTTGGACTGGCCGTTTGTCGCGTGTTAGGAGTTAACTTTGTCTAATGAACAACAGGGCGGTGCTTGCTCGGGGTCTAACGAATATAAGCTTCACGATACCGCCGCCCGCTCTGGCGCCATCGTGAAGCTTTCTTCTGGCACTCCGGACGCCATCTGGGGCGCGAGTGCCCCGCACCTCAAAGGCCTTGCACAGATCCAGGACTCCGTGCGCGCCATAACCGAGCAGTTCACCAAAAACCTCGAAGGCCTCTATAACTTTGCCGCCCAGCTTAGCTTGCAACTGAGCTCCCGGTTCGGTGTCCTTGACGAGTTCCGGGAGTCCGTGTGCTCGAACATAGCCTCCTTGATGGAGCGGCTAGCGGAGATAGGCGCATCGCTCGACTGGGAGGCCATCCTTGAGGATTCAAAGCGTTGGGGCTCGTATGGCTGGGCAATCACGAACGACCAGTTCACCTACAACTCCCCGCCGCACTGCCCCTCGACGCTGGGGGAGGCCGATGCCGTCCACCTCTCATTCCTCGATGTTGACGCCCTTATTGCTGGCCTTGAGGGCAGCGTTGCCAAGAAAGTCGACTTTCGCGAGGCCGTCGTGCTTTTCCGCGAGAGGCACTATAAGCCCTGTGCCATGATGCTTTGCTCGCTTATTGACCGAGAGCTGTTTCGCGCATGCTGTGGGCCGAGACGAGATGAGTGGGGCACGCGTAAACAAAGGTCTTGGTCTCGCGAGCTGAAAAAGCTGAAAGGTTCGCTTTCAGATGGAAGTGACGGTGAACTCCCCGCCATGGCCATTTCAATAATCGACTTTGTCAACATATGCGAGGCCGTGGACTACTTCTTCAGGTCAGGAGATGACTTCAACCGCGAGCGAGAAGGCGAGCTTAACCGGAACTTCCTCGATCACGGCATGATGTACAAGCCGGTCCGACGCAAGACTTGCATCAAGCTCTTCGTGCTGTTGGATGCCGTGAGCTCGTCGCTTCCTGACGCGTTGGGATATGTCTCTGGCTTGGCCAAGGGTTAAACTGCCATTTTCATGAGGTTTGGACGCCTCGGCTCTCTTACCGATGAGTATCCACCAAGCTCACCGGAGCAATGACGTTTGATAGAAGCGGCGTTACTATTAGGCTCCGCCTGCGCGGCGGCCATCGCCTTCGTCAGCGTCTCGGCTGCCTCGCGCTTGGAGTCAATGTTCACGTGGGTGTAGATATCCATGGTGACGGCGGAGGTGGGGTGATGCTCGGCGAGATCTTGAGTCTAGATTAAACATGGCTAAGGAGGGGGCTCGATTGATCCTCAGTGGAGTCCAATGGGTGGCTGCAACTCTCATCGGACAAATGGATAACCGTGAATATGCCTCAATTATATTGATAGGTCTTTTAGCGATTTATCTTCTGGCTAAGGGTAAGTTGTTAAGCGTTATTAAATCGCTTGCTGATGTTATCAAACTTGCGCTAAATCCAAAAATCCTGATTCCTGCGCTCATTCTTGTGACGTACTCCGCGCTTTTGATATACGGCGCGTTTGAATGCGGGTTTTGGAATACAGGCATCTTGCTGGATACGATTCTTGAGGTTGTATTTGTTGGGTTTCCCTCCATGTATATTGCTTCTAAGGCAACATCGGTCACTTCAATTAAAAACGAATTGATTGTGCCCGAAGTCGGCTTTGGCGCACTAACGTCTTTCTATATCAACTTGGTCTGTTTCCCGATTCTGCTTGAAGTTGCTCTTCAAGTAGTCCTTTTGTTTTTGGGTATTGGCTATGCCCTATTTTCATCCAAACGTGATGTATCCAATCTACGTTTGTTTGAAAACGTAAGGGCTGTTTTGAGCATCATTGTATTTGTTGCAGCAACGTTGCTGCTGTCAAATGCTTGGTCCTCTATGGACTGGGGCGATGAATTAAGCTCGCTATTTCTTTCAATCTGGTACCCAATATTCATCGCACCCTATGTTCTCGTGCTTGCCTATTATGCTTCGCTTGAATCGATGTACATGCGTATTAACGTTCTAGAAGAGAACCTGACTAGAAAGGAGTTTATTAAAATCGCAATAGTGTCGTTTCCAAACTTTCGATACATCAGACATTTCAACGGACGGAATGCCCATAAGTATCTTGAAGGTTTAAAACCGCCTGAAAAAGCTTCCTACTTGGCTGCTTTTTAAGCATGAGGTCGGCACGAACGCCGCCAACGCCAACCCTAAGGTTGAACGGTTTGAATCGGGTAAAGGGAGGAGCGGGTTCGATGAAGATGGAATATGGTTTGACTGGACATATCTGGAAGAGATGAAGTCCTTTCTTTGGATAATTGCAAGTTTGGAGAATCAGAGTTGGATGGATTCCGGTGCCTATTCGTCTTTGGACGAGGCGTTTAGCCGCTTCTTGCCCAACGGCTGCAACGGATCGTTGTTGCTTTCTCGTGGAAAGGATGCATATGTCTGTTGGGCAATCAACCCATCAGGTTTTGTGTTTGCTGCTGGTTCCAGAGATGGTGCTTTTCCTTTTATGAAATACGAGGGCGATTGCTGCCCAATTACCGACGGTGCGGATATGCTCTCTGAGTTTGTTGATGACAACGGGGATGCTGATTCGCAACTTAAAAACTGGCGCTTCAGCTTTTATAACGATAAATCTTACTTGTGATTACGCTTGAGACTAGATGATTTGACGACGCCTTTCTCTGCGCCTTCTGCTCAAAAACTATTGACGAAACACAGCCGCGACCACGGTGCTCGCGCCCTACGCCGACAGCAGAGCTGCGGCAGGGATCATCGCGCTCGTCTGCGGCGGACAACCCCGTTGTCGGCGGGAAGGCGGCGAGGCATGCGCTAGAATGACGGCATTCTAGGCGACTTTCGGTTCCTTGGCAGCCTGCGGCTACCCTCGAGAACCGAGCCCTACACAAACACGCGACACTACCGTACGTGTCGGTGGCAATTGGGGGCAACCTCTTCGTTATGTTGATGTTCACTTAAAAGTGGTCCGGATAGTCACCGAGAATTGAGCACGGTGGCCATTAAGAATTGAGCAGTTTGATCAAGAGGGCCGCGCCCCGAGGACCGGGGGCGCGGCCCCCGCTTTATTGTTTTCCCGGGCGGGCACTTTGACGAGACCGCCCGGGAAGGATGGAGGAAATGACCGTGCCCCTGGACATCAGGAATGATATACGGTCGATGGACGCCGACGGTGTCTCGAGGTCCGAGATAGCCCGAAGGCTCCACGTCAGCCGCAACACCGTGAGCAAGTACGCCGACATGGAAGACATGTCTCCCGTCGCCCCCGTCAGGAGGGCCAGGGAGCGGCCCGGTCTCGAAGGCAACGGGCCCTGGATCAAGAAGGTGCTCGACGAGGACCTCTCCGCCCCTCGCAAGCAGCGGCACACCGCCAAGCGCATCTACGATAGGCTCGTCGAGGAGAGGGGGTTCACCGGCTCCTACTCGACGGTTCGCAGGTTCGTGGCCGAGTTCAGACGAGAGCGCTCGTCGGGCGCCGGCGAGGGGTTCCTCGAGCTCGAGTGGGCACCGGGTGCGTGCCAGGTCGACTACGGGAACTTCAGGGCCGCCATCGCGGGCGAGACGGTCGAGCTGAAGCTGCTGGTGGCCACGCTGCCGCATTCCAACGACAGGCAGTGCGTTGCCACGATGTCGCAGAGGTCGGAGTGCATGTGCGCGGGCCTCGTCGAGATCTTCCGGCGCTGGGGCCGCGCGCCGAGGGTGATAGTGCTCGACAACGCCACCGAGGCGGGCAGGATGCTCCGCGGCACGGTGACCGAGTCGAGGCTGTTCTCCCAGATGAAAGGGCATTACCGTTTCGAGAGCCGCTACTGCAACCCGTATTCCGGCAATGAGAAGGGGTCGGTCGAGAACGCGGTCGGCTTCCTCCGGAGAAACCTTCTCGTTCCAGTCCCCTCGTTCGGGGGCCTCGCCGAGCTCAACGCATTCCTCGAGCGGGGCTGCGCCGCGCTCTCCGGGAAGTCATGCGCGCGGGACGGCAGGCCGACCGCAGAGGCGCTCGCGGAGGACCTCGCGGCGATGAGGGCCCTGCCCGGCGTCGACTTCGACCCAGTGAGATGGGTGCGGGCGCATGCCGACAAGAGGGGCTACGTCACCGTGGACGGGCGCGAGTACGTCGCCGGGCCGGCCTGGCACGGCAGGGACCTCCTCGTGGGCATGAGGGCCGATACCGTCGAGATCCTGGCCGATCGCGGCAGGCGCGTCGCCGTCCTGAAGAGGGCCTACGGCGAGGGCCCCGCGGTGCGAAACCCCCTCTCCCTGGTCCCGGCGCTCGTCGCGAGGCCGAGGGCCTTCGGCGAGTCGACGATCAGGCGGGACATGCCCGAGGGTCTCGTCGCCGGCATAGACAGGATGGACGGGGCGGGGCGCAGACAGACGCTCCGCCCCATCTCGCGCGCCGCGGCCTCGTCGGGCTTCGGCGCGGCATGCGACGCGGCGCTCAGGGTCATTGAGGGCGGTCGCGTCCCCGACGACGCGACGGTGGACGTCCTCGCCAGGAGGATCGCCGACGGCGCGGGCGGCGGGGCGACCGGGCCGGACCTCACCGTATACGACGGTTTCCTCAAGGGGGCGGTCGCCGATGCCCGCTAGCGAGGAGCTCTCTAGAAGGGTCGTCGAGGCGGGCAGGTCGTGCTCCCTCACGACTGCGGTGCTCGAGGAGTGGTCGAGGCTCGGGACGCCCAAGCAGGTCGAGTACCTGGCGGAATACCTGGAGGCGGAAAGGGCCAGCAGGGAGGCGTCCAAACGGGTCTCCCTGCTGAGGCGCTGCGCCCTGCCGGCGCCGAAGACGTTCGCGGGATACGATTGGTCGGCCGTGACGTGGCCCGAGGGGCTCGACAGGGACTCCCTGCTCTCGCTCGCATTCCTCGATGCCCGCGAGGACCTGGTCCTGATGGGCGATGTCGGGACCGGGAAGACCCACATGGCCTCGGCGCTCTGCGCGCTCGCATGCGAGCGGAGGATCGAGGCGAGGTTCTTCACGGCGTCCTCGCTCGTCGCGAGGCTGAGGCGCGCACGGGAGGAGGGACGGCTGGACAGGGAGGCCGCGCAGATAGGCAGGGCGAGGCTTCTCGTCATCGACGAACTCGGATTCCTGCCGCTCGACGCCGAGGGCGCGAGGCTGATGTTCCAGGTCTTCGCCGACGCCTACGAGCGCCAGTCGGTGCTGATCACGACGAACCTGGAGTTCAGCCGGTGGGGCTCGGTGTTCGGCGATGACCAGATGGCGGCCGCCGTGATAGACAGGATCGTCCACCATGGGAGGCTTATCCAGTTCAGGGGCGAGTCGTACAGGGTCCGGCACGCTTTGATGCGGGAAGAGTAACTGCTCAGAAAAGGAGCGAAATCATCTGACCATTCTGCTCAAAAATAAGTGATCAATTTGCTCAAATTAACTTGACGAAACACATCGTTAACGAAGCGGTGAATAGAAAGGTTCAGCTGTTGTGGCGATAACAGGACTCCGGATCTCTCAGATAAAGGATCGGTTGGGGCTCGAGGCGTTTGTCCGCTGGGTCTCGACGCTTGCCACTCTGGTGGTTGTGGTCGCCATCTTTCTTTTGACCCTGCAATCGGTCGAGGATACCGTCGCGCTCTCCACTTCGGCATCCGATGCCATCGTGAGCACCGCCGAATCGGCTTCCCCCGCGCTGGTGGATGATGAGGCGTCGTTTTTGAAGTTCAACCCTGGGGCGGTCGTTGTCCAGCCGTTGGGTTTGGAGATACGGTACAGGTAGCTTGCGTACACGGGCGAATACCTGGTGCTGGGATTCGCGGCTGCTTTTACCGCGATGCTATGGCTGCGCCGGTTCGAGAGGGCAAGGCCGGCGCCTCCGGGGAACACGATTGGTCGGAGCTGAAGAAGATGCCCAGGAAGATGATCGAATCCAGCCCGGAGCTTGTCGTCAACGTAGAGACTGCCTAGGATATCAACTGATTTCAAATCCTGGACGCAGGGGCCGTAAGGGCCGTTACACCAACCTTCCCGACGTTATCACAGTGTGCTGGCGGTGCTTGTTCAAGCTTCGGACAATAGAGCTTAGAAGGCAAGGATACGAAGTTAGAATCGTTGTCGTCATTAATCTAGTGCGGTTATTCGATAGAGACGTCTGCTGCCTTCGGTAAGAACAAGCTCAAAGCCAGGAGTATTTTCATTTATGTTGTGAATACCCTTCCAGTCGTCCCTTTCGTAAAAATCAAAGTACTTTGTTCCGCTTTCTCCATTGAAATCGTAATCGAGGACGAGGACGTACTTCGCGTTTATTGATTTGACGGCATCCTTGACTTGGTCATCGAATGAAATGTCGGCTAATCTTGTTCGAATTAAATCCGAAGTATCGTTGTTTTGCGGTGCGAAGAACCGTCTGTAGTAGGTATTGATGTTGTCTAGTCCGTAGGCATAAACGCTTCCATCATTGGGATCGTTAATCACAAGGTTGTGAGTTCCCGTAATTGCTTCAACATTTTTAAGGAACTCCGAGTCTCCAATAGTTAGGGAGGCGGTAGGGCTTGTAAGGGTGTATTGGTATTTAATCGTTGAGGTTAGGAAATCAAAAGAGCCTGCATTTTTGTTTAGTAAGGGGATAAAGGTGTTATGTCCATAGCAGATAACACAAAATAAAGCAATTGATAGCACTTGGATTAATGAGTCGACATGTATTTCCTTGGTACCTATTCCCATTTTGGTAAGTGCGCATTTAATTGCGTTATGAATTAATTCTAGTCCATAAGATACGAGGGGAATTAGGCACAATCCATACATGCACGCGATTCGATAGAAGTCGTTGTACCAAAATCCCGAGAGATATGTTCTTAATAATCCACTGCTTGAAATGCAGATGATATATGAAATAGCAAAATAAAGCGGTGAAAAGAGTAAGCATCGATTCCGGCGTAACGAAACAAGTCGAATAATGCCCAAGAGTACACAGGCGACCACAATCCATTGAGGTGGGTTATTGTTATAAATTAGGGTCAATTCGAGTATGCAGCGTGCGGCGCTTTTAGCATCTAGGATGGGGTCCCAGCTGAAATTCGCGACTCCAGAGAAAACTGGGCTGTTGCGACAGATGAGCCAAAATAACAGAATGGCAATGGATGTCGCGCATGCCAAGAACGCCGCTGGCAACCCTCTTTCTTTTGATGTTTTATATATGCTGCGGATTAAAAACGGAGCCAATATTACGCCCATGGTCATGATGCAATTTGGCTGAGCGAGTGCAATAGCGAAGCACCCGGTAATGAATAATGCTGCCAGGTTAACGCGTTTACCATGTTTTCCGTCGAGAAGTGATATAAAACAGCTAGACGTATTTGATATAAAGGCAAGACCTAAGAGGTTGGCATAGAGAGGCCCCCAAATTACAAATTTCCAAGGGCACACACAAACCGAGAGCGTCGTAACGGATCCGGCAATGTGAAGGTTGCGATTGGTCGAATCAATCGATACTAAAAATGAATAAAGACCTAGCGGAAAAACGACGGCTATAAGTGCTGTATTGAGTGCATTAATACAAATAGTCGGTTCAATATTAAGTGTCTGCATGCAAAGGGCGGCAAGAATATGCCATTCGGCAGGATAAAAACCTGCGCCAACAGTGGCGCTGGTGCTGTGTTCAAAAAGGCTAGCAGACAGACAAGACATATCGCCGCTTTGTGCAAAGCTTCGTACGGCGTTGAGGTGATAATAATTGTCTGTTCCGTCTTGGAAGAAAGCGGTAGCCCCATCGAGATTGGCTACAAACACTGCAGTGGTAACTAAAATGCCGACAAAGATATAGATAAGGGGAATGTGAAAGTCTATAAATAGTAGATCCTGGAGTAAATTGCGTTTGTCTTTCAGCCTAATGAAAATACCAACAGCGAGAAAAAGAGAAGTCCAAGGAAAGATGATTGTCAGTGGTGAGGACTTAAGTCCTAGACAATAGAGCACAATGCCGCTTAACGAATAGGAGAAGGCCGTTATCGCGGGGGCCATCGAAATGGATATGCGTTGATCAATCTGTAGCGCGGAGAGAAAATAATAAGTTGGTATAAACAGAACTGCTATGTATAGAAAAAAAGCGATGCTGAATTCGAACCACATATGTAAACCTTCTTAAGACAGAGGTTGGTTTCCGCTATAGAACGTTTGTCCGATAGAGGGATAAACTGCCGGAGAATCATGGACGGGAAGATACGCAGGTTGATTGCTGCTATTACCTGAAGTCCAACTGGATTCAGCCGGATGTGCCGTTGAGGGGAAGGAATAAAGCAATCGAAATATGTCTTCAGACCAGAATGCCAAGGTTGCACAAGAAAAAGATGGAGTGCTATTTTTAAGGCTTCCGCTGTAACTCATGTGTCCAAAGTGGCCTCGCATCATGAATCTTTGACTCTACGCGTTCATTAAGGGAGTCTTGCGTTTATCGGCAAATGGAGGATAGGCCCCTTTTGAGCGCCGAAGTGAGTCCCTCTTCCTTAAGGTAGTAAGAAAAGACTGCCATCTTGCCTTTTTCATGAGCTAAATCGAGCTCGGATTTGCATTCCCTGCTGTCGCGAACCTCGTTTACGTACGCCTTGGGATCCGCAACAATGCTCTTGAGCCTCTTGAGCTCGTCGGGCCAAAATAGCTTTTCATCAATCTCGTTATTGTCAAAAGCCTGTTTGTATTCGGCAGAATACCTTTCCAGGAACGGAAGCTGGAACTCATCGGCGAGCCTGCTAAAAGCAAACTCGCAGTTGTGCGTCTTTTTGTACTCAAAGATGCCAATAAACTTCTGGCACAGCTCAGGGTTGCTCCTCAGCCAATTCTCAATCCACTGGTATTCATCGAGCATGACAAACACTTTATTGGACTGGTTGATCGAAGAAGCGGCGTTGTCCTGGCGATAGCAATAGAACGCCTCATCCAAAACGGCGATCTTGGTAGCGCAGCAATAGGACTGGAACCAAAAACCATTGTCCTGGAAGCCTGCTCCGGGGCTTTCGTTGAACTTGATGTCGTGCTCTGCGAGCCAGGAGCGCTTATAGATGCCTGTCCAGTTTTCCATGCGAATGTTGAACAGATCGACGTTGGTCTGCGGATTGAGGACCTTGTTGTAATAGGAACTCTTGTTGCAAATGGGTTCCTTCTCAAGATGGTCGACACCTTTCCGGATTCAAAAATTTTGTTTTCACGGCTG
>OLOW01002455.1_pt1 | contig 12478 bp, 6 predicted proteins | sample 1672801 | NCBI WGS metagenome assembly OLOW01 (sample SAMEA3136725, study PRJEB25190) | human gut metagenome | biome: human gut; feature: human-associated habitat; material: faeces | place: Austria | collected 2013
TGGTTTACCACCTGCGGGCCGTGCGTCGGGGAAATTGCCGATCCTCCTGGCCCTAGCTCCCATCGCCGGCCTCTTCCTGGTCTTCCAGCTCCTCACCCGGGCCTTCAAGCCCAAGGGCCTGGCCCGGATCGGGGTGGGTTTGATCTATACGCTGGTGGGCCTGGTGCTATTTCTCACCGGCGTCAACGTGGGCTTCCTGCCGGCGGGCCGCCAGCTGGGGCAGGCTCTTGGGTCCTCAGCCTACAGCTGGTCCCTCATTCCCCTGGGGGCCCTCCTGGGCTGGTTCATCGTAGAGGCCGAGCCGGCGGTACACGTGCTGTGTGTCCAGGTGGAATCTGTCACCGGCGGCGCCGTCAGCAAAAACGCCATGGGCCGGGCCCTGTCCATCGGTATGGCCGTCTCCGTGGCCCTGGCCATGGCCCGAATTCTATTCGGAATTCCTTTATATGCAGTGATTCTGCCAGGCTACGTCCTGGCCATGGGACTGAGCTTCGCCGTGCCCCCCATGTTCACCGGCATCGCCTTTGACTCCGGCGGCGTGGCCAGCGGCCCCATGACAGCGGCTTTTCTGCTGCCCTTCGCCATGGGGGCCTGCGAGGCCCTGGGCGGCTCCATTTTATTAGACGCCTTCGGCGTGGTGGCTTTGGTTGCCATGACGCCACTCATTACCATCCAGCTCATGGGCCTGAGTTACCGGCGCAAGCTGCGCCGCCATGCCGCCGTGCTGGAGGAGGGGACGGACGAAATTCTGGAATACGACGTCTCCATGTATCAAACCCAGGAGGTGAAGGAGCTTGGATAATCTGCCTCGAATCGCTCTGCTGGGCACCTTTGTGGGCCGGGGCCGGGAGCGGCAGGTGGGAGAGATCTGCGCAGCTCAGGGGGCTTTTTACACCTTGGCGGCTCCGGCCACCGGCACCGCTGCCAGCGAGGTCCTCCAGGTTCTGGGCATTGGCGAAACCAGCCGGACCCTGACCCTGAGCCTGGTCCCCGCGCCTCTGATTCCCCGCCTCCGGCAGGAGCTCCGGGACCGCCTGTTTATGACTCAGCCCGGCCAAGGGATTCTCTTTACTGTGCCCCTGTCCGGCATCAACGCCCGGTCCGCCCGCTGGCTCAGCCAGGGGATGGATGGAAAACCTGTGGAGAGGAGTGAGCCGCCCATGGCGGAAGCAAATTTTGAACTGATTCTTGCCTTGACCAACCGGGGGTGCAGCGATGAGGTCATGGCCGCCGCCCGCCTGGCCGGGGCCACGGGAGGGACCCTCCTCCACACCCGGATGCTGGGCGGCCAGGAGGCCGACCGCTTCCTGGGCATTCAGCTCCAAAAGGAGAAGGAGCTGGTGGCCATTTTGGCCAAAGGGGAGTACAAGGTCCCCATTATGCAAACCATTGCCGACAAAGCCGGCCTCCAGACCCCGGCAGAGACCGTGGTCCTGTCCCTGCCTGTGGATTCCATGGAAGGCCTGCGGTAAACGAATGAAACGGGTCTGTTACAAACTGTGTTTTTTGCAACAGACCCCCTCTAAAAGTTGAAAGCAGCGGGAGAACACACAGGAATTCGTGTGTTCTCCCGCTCAAATATTTTATTGAATTTTTCAAAAAGCAATTTTGCAGCGGACCCGCCTGCAAAATTGTACAAATTTACCGGAAATTCGGCAAAAACGGAAGATCTCACCGCCGGGCGCCCCTGCAGGGGGCGTACGTGGTTCCCGTCTACCTTCCAAGCCGTAGGGTGCGGCCCCGCCCACATGCACAGGTCACGGGCCATTGTGCCGCTGGTGCGTCCAGGATGCCCCACTCTACGTCCTCAGGCGGCGGGCCGGTCAGCCATTGTTCCAGGAAGGGGACCAAATCCCGCCGGGAGAACCCCAGCGGGATGGTTGTTACATTATGCGAATTTCTGGCAGTAGCGCATGAGGATGGTTGCAACCTGCGCCCGGGTTGCTGTGCCCTTGGGGACCAGAGTGGTCTCCGTCATGCCCTGGATGATGCCGTTCTCCACCGCCCAGGTCATGGCCTCTTCTGCGTAGGCGCTGACGGAGCCGGCGTCGGCGTAGTCCTCCAGGCTGCCCCCAGTCTGCAGCTCCAGGCCGGACCAACGTGCAAAGCGGGCCAGGAAGGTCACCATCTGCTCTCGGGTCACAGGACTGTTGGGCATGAACCGGTCATCGGTTACACCCTTGGCGATCTCATTGCCGTAAGCCCAGGCGATGGCATCGGCGTAGAAGCGGTCCGCCTGCACATCGGCAAAGGGAGACGTACCTTCTATGGCAGGTTCCCCTGCCAGCCGGTACAGCACCGTAACCAGCTGGCCCCGGGTCATGCTGGTATTGGGCTGGAAGCGGTTCTCGCCCATGCCCTTCATCAGGCCCTGGGACACTACAAAATCAATGGGCTCATGGTACCACCGGCCAAGATCCACATCCAGGAAGTCCTTGGCATAGCAGGTGTGGGGAAGCTCCACCGGGATCACCGCCGTATCCTCCACAGCCTGGCCGTCCCGCTCGGTGGACGTCACCGTCAGTTCCGTTCCGTCCACAGCGGCTTCCGTACACTGGAAGGTAAGCAGGGCCAGGGTACTGTACGGATCCACGGGATGGGCGGCCGCATAGGCCAGCTCCACTGTGCCATTCCCATGGTGGCTGGCAAAGGCCTGGGTGAGGCCGGTCACGCTGGTCAGTGTCAGCTTGGTGGTGTCGTAGGATACGGCTACGCGGCCGCTGGCGACTGCCTCCGACGCTTTCAGCGTGACTGTGACCGTATGGGTATCCGGATCATAAATGCCTGTATGCGTGGTCTGGTTGGTTCTGGCAGGCTTCTCCGCCGTAGCCTGGGCAGCTTGCAGGCCGCCTGCTGCTACGGGCTGTCTCAGGGTCTTCATAGGCTCTGTGGATGCCCGGCCTGCGAACTCCTTAGAAACCTCACGGCCGTTTGCAGAAGACCAGCCGTAGCCGGGCATGGTGTTCCGGCTGAACAGGCCGCCTACGGGCCATACGCTGTCCTGGAAGGAACCCAACTGGTACACCAGCTCGCTGTCCTCGGCGTCCCAGACCAGCAAGTCCACCCGGTCGGCCTCCTGGGAGAACTGGCTCCAGTAGAGGTACGCTCCGTCAAAGTAGAGGGAATTGAAATAGGGGGTATCCGTCTCCCGTCCAAAATTGCCCACCAGGCCTACGTCAGGTCCCTGGAAGTAGACAAAGCCTCCATTGTAGGGCATGATGGCGTCAAAATATATGTTACCCATGTCGTCCACTACAAAGAACATATCCATAAACGCCTGGTAATCGGTATCATACTGGGTAGCATAATAGGCAATACCCACCAGCTTATTGTCTTGCAGGCCGCTGCTCCAGTCGAAGTAGCCAATCCAACCGCCGGTGGCGGGGTCCACCAACACGATATACGGCCCGTAGACTGCCAGGAGGTAGCCGCAGCCAGGGGCTGCCGTCAGATCCACATAGCCGATGTCGCTGGTACCGCCCACCAGGGTAGTCTCAAAGGTCTCCGGATCCACGGTGTAGAGATTGGAGGTCAGGCTGGAGGTATCCAGGGAAGCGGCGTAGAGCTTGCCGTTGCCGCCATAGGTCACGGCTGCAAGAGGCTCGTTTGCCGGGGTCTCGGTCAACTTCGTGTACTGGGGCAGGCTCTCGGTATTGAAGGCGCTCCACCAGACCTTGCCGTCCTGATCCCACACGGTTGCGTTCAGCTCTCTGTCCAGTTTCGCGACCTCCACCGTGCAGCTTGCGGATTTGGTAGTGTCCAGCACAGAGGTGGCCGTTATGGTCGTGGTGCCTTCGGCAACGCCGGTCACCTGGCCTCTCGTGTTGACTGTGGCAACAGACGGGTCATCGCTGGTCCATGTGACGGCGCTGTTGCTGACCGTCCAGGGCCACACCGTGGCAGTCAGCTGCATCGTATTATCCGGCATCGTCCGGAGCTGGGTCCGGTCCAGCTCCACCATGGCCACCTCATCTGTGGGCGCAAAGCGGGAGCTGTCCTCCTGAGGCCGGATGTACAGGCCTGAAGAGGAGAAGGGCAGTGTGCGAACCAAGGTAAGCTCTGCCGTTTCCACATTCACGTCCAGCAGATAGGTCATGTTATTGGCGGTGTAGCCCCAGTACAGTTTGTCCGTGTTGTGGTCCCAGGCCATGCAGTTTACAACCTTGCTGGCATAGCTGCCAGTGGTTCCCACCACAGACGGAGTCTGGTAGCTTTGGGCCGTATAGGTGTACAGCGTATTCCCGTTATAGAGTGTGCTGTAGAAGTTCCCCTTGCCGTCAATGGCCAGATTCACAGCATCCACACTCATTTCACCAACCAGCGTGGTTGTTCCCAGGAACATATCAATGGTGCAGAGGTAAGGCGTAGCCTTTCTGTTATCATCGGCATAGAAAAGGCCGTACAGCTGCTCATCGGCCCGGCTATAGGCCATATCGATGAAGTTGGCCAGGCTCAAATCTCCGCAGGTTAGGGTCGCCAGCCGCCGCGCATCGCTCAAATCCTCATCGTTGGTCACATAGAGCCCATTGTCGTTGGAAATAAAGAATACATAGCCGTCTACATATTCCGCTGCTCTGGGCGGCTCCGACTCAATGAAGCCCAAATTCACGGTCTCCGTGTTCTCATCCGCCCCAAAGCCGACCCAGCTGAGCCGGTAGGCATCGTCTACATTGGTCCGGTTGATGGCCGTGAAATAGGGCCGGTCGCCATCCTGCTGGCCCCCCAGATCCACTGCATAAGTGGAGACGTTCATCGCGTAGTCATACACAGCAACTAGGAAGCGGGAGGGAACCCCGTCCAGAGACAGAAGTGCCTCCACCTGGGCGCCTTGCTCCGTCTGGTTCACCGCGGCTACCCGGTAGACCTTGGAGCCGCTGGGACTCATCAGCGCAATGGCTGCCACGTATTCGTTGTCAGAGGCTGTCACCTTCAGCTCCCGGCCCTCCAGGAGACTCAGGGAAATATCGGAAACCTTGGGAGCCGTGTTGTCAATGGTGAGCTCCTGGGTGATGTACGCACCCTGGCCCAGCTTCTCCCAGGCGTAGGTGCCGTCGGCATTCCGGTAGTATTCCGGCGCCAGAGCCAGGGAGAGCTCCACCCGGGTTCCCTCCGGCAGGGGGTTGCCCTGGGCATCCTGGCCGTTCCACTTGACCCGAATGGATCTCTGGGTGTTGTACCATTTCTCCTCATTGACAGAGAAATAGGCGCCTTCCAGACTGTTGGCATCCAGAAGCCTCTCCTCGTAGACCTCACCGGTCTCCAAGTTCCGAATGGTAAACTTACCACTCCCGGCGTTCCGGATCTGGGCATATACCAGCCGGCTGATGGTATCCCCGTTCTGGTTGTTGAAGGCGTTGCGGGCCGTCAGATAGGTCTCGTCCTGGACAACGGGGTTTCCACCAAAATAATACTCCTGGGATTCGCCGCCGTATGTCACCAACAGGCTGTTGTGATACGCCTGCAGGTAGGGCATCCGGGTATCCGTGCCATACTTCAGCTCCAGGGGGGAGCTCACGTCATACATAGAGGGCTCGGTCCAGTTGCCGTAGAAGCCCAGCACGGGAATGGAGTGGGTGACTCCCTGCTCTCCTTCCTCGGTGGCCACAGGCGCCGCATAAACGTAGCCTTCCACATAAGCGCCCTTGGGGGAAGCCGTGTCCAGGTATTCCTTCACCGCCTGGGGCAGGGTCATGGTCACTTCCACCTGAACCTGGCCGGCAGCAGGCACCGTCACGCAGGACTTGCCCTCCAGCAGCGCCAGAAGCACATGGGCGTCATAGGTGTTGACCTTGCCGTCGCCGTTTACATCCCCTGTGGTGTGGAGCTCCTCCACATTGCCCAGCAGGTACTCCAAAAGCGTATTGGCGTCCGCCTCATTCACCTGGCCGTCTCCGTTCAGATCAAAGGCAGTGAGGGCCTCGCCCTGCACAATTGGCACGCCGTCGGCTGTAAAGCTGGTGTTTGCCGCCAGGGCCGTGGTCCAGGTGTCCATATACAGGGTATTGCCATCGGCAAACACATCCTGGGTAAACAAGTCGGCGCTGAGGGCATAGTCCAGGGGCTGGTCCGTCAGATTATGGATGGTAAAGGCGAAGCGGTACACACCGGTGCGGTCCGGGTCGTCTCCCAGCTCGGCCTTTACCTTGCCGTCGGGCTGGCCCTCCACCAGGACATAGGACTCCGCCTCCATCAGCCGGTCCACCCGGGCCAGGCCTGCGCCCTGCTTCAGCACGGAATAATAATTGCCGCCGGAGGCCTCCTCATACAGGGGCTGGGCCGTAGACATCAGCAAGCTCTGGGCCAGGGTGCGGACCGAGCAGCCGGTCTTTTCCGCCAAGCCGTTCTCCCGGATGTACTGGGCCGCCAGAGCCGACAGGCCGGCGACCTGAGGCGCCGCCATGGAGGTACCGGACATGACCTCATAAGCCGTGCCACCGGGCGCGAGGCCGTTGACGGAGTAAATGTTGCCTCCGGGTGCGGTGATCTCCGGCTTCAGGCTCAGATCCCCAGGCACACCCCAGGAGCTGAAATCACTCATGGTGTAATACGCAGAAGGATGGATGCTGACTCCGCTTTTGCCGTAAACGGTCATTTCACCCGTGTAATAAGTCGTTCCAGCCTCCGTCTCGGCGGCGGTGGACGCGGCCTTGATGGCAGCGCCCTCGCTCTGCAGGATGGAGACGCAGGGGGCCGTGTAGTTGTAGCCGCTCAGGTCCATGTTGATGGAACCGGCAGTATTGTTGTAAACCACTGTGGCCGCTGCGCCCAGGGAAGCTGCCACATTGGCCTTTTCAAAGAAGGAGGTGGAGCCCCGGGAGCAGAAGACCACCTTTCCCTTGAGGTCCACGCCCTGGTAATCCTCCGCTGTGCCGAAGCCGTCCACCAGGACATAGGGAACCACCGTACCGGTCTGGCCGGCGCTGGTATCCAGGGAGGCCATGGGAAGGTTGTTGTAGCCGGTGGTTTCGGTGTAGACCACCGTCAGCTCGCCCACGGCAAAGTACTTCCCTGTGGAACCCCGGTTCTCCACAGAGGCCACAGCCAGGGAGTTGGTATACGAGCCAGGGGAGCCTACGGTATCCATGCTCACGCCGTCGTTGTACAAAAAGCCGTTTGTGGTAGTCCCATCAGCCCAGGAGCCGGAGTTGCCGGCGGAAATAACCACAACAGTATCGGTGTCCTGGAGGCTGTCCAGCAGCTTGGCATAGGTCTCGTTGGCGGCCTCGCCGGGAGCTGCAGAGCCCAAAGACAGGTTCACGGCATCTGCACCCAGCATAATGGCATCCTCAATGGCCACCATATAGTCGGACTCATAGGCGCCGCCCTTTTGGCCAAAGACCTTCATGGTGAGGAGCTGGGCATCGGGAGCCACACCGCAGACATTCACCGCCTCTGCCGCAGAGACAAAGCCATCGCCTTGCTTCAGGAAGCGGTTGGCCGTGGAAATGCCGGCCACATGAGAGCCGTGCTCTCCTTGTGCGTCATGGTCATGTGTGATCTCCAGACTGGAGTCCACGTAGTTGTAGCCCAGGGCCAGCTTCTCATTGAGGTACAGGTCTTTCCCTGTCAGCTGGGGGCTTTTCTCATGGATGTGAAGCTTTTCCAGGAGGGAATCGATCTCCTCCTCGTCCAGAAGGTCCAGCTTCGCCGCGTAATCGGCATAGGACATGCCGGCCTCCTTGGCGTTTTCCTCCAGAGCATGGTGGAAGGCCTCTGCCTGGAAGGACTGATGGTCCGTGTCCGTGCCGGTGTCGATTACGGCAATCCGGGTTCCCGCGCCGGTGTAGCCCTCCAGCCAGGCCGCGTCGGAGCCGATCATACCGGCTGAGGTATACATCTGAGGCTGGGCCCCTTCATCTCCCCGGGAGGCCTCCGCCGGGGCATACTGCCGCTCCAGGCTGACGCTCCGGACCCCCTCCACCTGGGAGATGGCTTCCAGCTTCCCATAGGGAACATTGGCGGAGATGATGTTGCCCACCAGGGTCAGGTTCCAGACCACATCCAGAGCCTGCCCACCCAGGGCCTGGGCGGAAATGCTCTGGGCCACGGCCTGCTGCCGGGCCTGGAGGCTCTCCCGGTAGGCCATAGCGCCATCGTTCCGGGCAATGTCCATGGTGGAGTAGCCGGCCTGTACCGTAGGCTTCTCCTCCAATACGATGGAAACACGGACCAGATCCGTGTCCCGGTGGACCGTCTCTTGGGCTTCCCCCTGCACCAGGCGGTCTGCCAGGTCCGCAGAAACGGCCGTGCCTTGTCCGTGGTATTGGTGTGCGTGCTTGTGGGCACGCCATGCGCCTATTACATCGCACGTAAAAAGTCGAGATATGCCAACGGCCTGCGGCTGTATTTCAATCTGGGCATCATTGTGCCGTTGTCCATTGTGCCTTCCATTTTTCTGCTGCAAACACTAGGCATTATGGGCACGCCGATGGGGCTGGTATGCATCTACCTTGGCATGCGTATTCCCTGGATCATCTTCCTGTGCGTCGGCTTCATTAAGGGGATTCCCATGGAACTGGAGGAAGCCGCGCTCATTGATGGGTGTGGCGGCGCATTAGGGCCTTTGAAGGTGTTTTTCCGCATCATCTTCCCGCTACTCAAGCCCATTCTCATTACGGCAGTCATCATCATAACCATGGGCGTGTGGAATGAATTTCAGCTGCCGCTCTATTTTTTGAGCTCCAGCAAGAACACAACCCTGCCTATGACTGTATACTGGTTCTATGGCCAGTACCAAACAAGCTGGAACCTGGTGTTCGCCAACCTTGTGGTCACGGCGCTGCCCATCATCGAGACGCAGGCGGGCGATATCTCGGCCTATATCCCGACGAATGTCATCTCCATCACCGACGGGCAGATCTTCCTCGAAACGGATCTGTTCCACGCCGGTGTGCGCCCGGCCATCAACGTGGGCCTGTCCGTGTCGCGTGTCGGCGGCGCGGCGCAGCTCGGTGCCATGAAGCAGGTCGCCGGCCGGCTGCGCATGGACCTGGCGCAGTACCGGGAGCTGGCGTCGTTCGCGCAGTTCGGCTCCGATCTCGACAAGGCCACGCGCGACACGCTCGCGCGCGGCAGCCGCATGACCGAGCTTTTGAAGCAGCCGCAGTACGCGCCCATGGACGCGGCCGATCAGGTCGCGGTGCTCTTCGCCGCCGGCGAGGGATACACGGACACGATCGCCGTCGAGGACGTGCCGCGCTACGCCGACGCCCTGCTCGCGCGCATCCACCGGACGTATCCGAAGCTGCACGACCTCGTGCACAGCGGCAAAAAGCTCCCGCCCGAGGCGCTCGAGCGCCTGCGCGAGCTCGCAGCCGAGACGCTGAAAAATCTATGAACCACCATCCCCGCCGCCGGCAGAGAGGAGTTGACGCCCCTTGACGAACCTGCATAAGATCCGCGCGCGCATCCGCAGCGTGAACAGCACGCAGCAGATCACCCGCACGATGAAGATGATCGCGGTGTCGAAGCTGCGCAAGACGCAGACGAGCCTTGCGGGCGTGCGCCTGTTCGCGGACAAGAGTCAGGCCGTGCTCAACGCCCTGCTCGCCGGCGACGCGAACTTTGAGCACCCGTATCTCACGCCCCGGCGGCACGTCGGCCGCGTGTGCTACGTGGTCTTCTGGGGCAACCGCGGGCTGTGCGGAGCGTATAACCAGCTGCTGCTGCGCCACCTCGAGGGGCTCGTGCGCGCCGAGGCGCGCCCCTGCTCCGTGATCGTGTGCGGCCGCTGGGGGCGCGACGTGCTCGCGGGCACCGACCTGCCCGTGCGGCAGATCTTCTCCGACCTGAGCGACACGCCCACCATGGCCGAGGCGCTCGAGATCGCCGAGGAGCTCAAAAACCTCTACCGCACCGGCGAGGCGGACGAGATCCACCTCGTCTACCAGCACTTTGACTCCGTGCTGCACCAGACGCCGGTGCACCGGCAGCTGCTGCCCGCTGCGCCGGAGGCCGACGCACCCGCCGCGAACAACAACTACCTGTTCGTGCCGGACGCGCAGACCGTGCTCGACAACGTGCTCGAGCTGTACCTGAACAACACGGTCTACGCCGTGATGCTCGAGGCCCGCGTGGGTGAGCACGCCGCGCGCATGACCGCGATGACCGCCGCCACGGACTCGACGGCGGAGCTCATCGAGGACCTGAATCTGGAGTTCAACCGCGCGCGTCAGGCCGCGATCACGACGGAGATCTCCGAGATCGTCGGCGGCAGCGCCGCGCTGAAAAAATCGGACAAATCGGACTAACACCGCGGCGGCAGCGCCGCGTCCCACGAAGGGAGAACGTATGGAAAACGGTATCGTCAAAAGGGTCATCGGCCCGGTGGTGGACGTGCAGTTCCCGGCCGGAAAGCTGCCGGAGATCAACAACGCCATCGAGGTGCACGCCGGTAAGCGCCGCATCGTCATGGAGGCGGTGCAGCAGCTCGGCGACAACGCGGTTCGCTGCATCTCGCTCTTTTCCACCGACGGGCTGCAGCGCGGCTGCGTCGCCGTGGACACCGGCTCGAGCGTGAAAATGCCCGTCGGCGAGGCGACGCTCGGCCGCATGTTCAACGTCATCGGTGAGCCGATCGACGGCAAAGGCCCCGTCAACGCCACGGAATATCTGCCCATCCACCGCGAGGCCCCGGCCTTCACGGACATCGCCCCCGCGACCGAACTGCTCGAGACCGGCATCAAGGTCGTCGACCTGCTCGCGCCCTATGCCAAGGGCGGCAAGATCGGTCTGTTCGGCGGCGCAGGCGTCGGCAAGACCGTGCTCATCATGGAGCTGATCCGCAACATCGCCTACGAGCACGGCGGCTACTCCGTCTTTGCCGGCGTAGGCGAGCGCTCGCGCGAGGGCAACGACCTCTGGAACGAGATGAACGAATCCGGCGTCATCAGCAAGACGGCGCTCGTCTTCGGCCAGATGAACGAGCCGCCCGGCGCGCGTCTGCGTGTGCCGCTCTCGGGCCTGACGATCGCGGAAAACTTCCGCGACGAGTCCGGGCAGGATGTGCTACTGTTCATCGACAACATCTTCCGCTTCACGCAGGCGGGCAGCGAGGTGTCGGCCCTGCTCGGGCGCATGCCCTCCGCCGTCGGCTATCAGCCCACGCTCGCCACCGAGATGGGCAAGCTGCAGGAGCGCATCACCTCCACGCGCAACGGCTCGGTCACGAGCGTGCAGGCGATCTACGTCCCCGCCGACGACCTGACCGACCCTGCCCCGGCCACGACCTTTGCCCACCTCGACGCCACGACCGTGCTCGACCGCAGCATCTCGGAGCTGGGCATCTACCCGGCCGTCGATCCGCTCGGCTCGACCTCGCGCATCCTCGAGCCGGACATTCTCGGCCGCCGGCACTATGACACCGCGCGCGCCGTGCAGCGCGTGCTGCAGAAGTATAAGGACCTGCAGGACATCATCGCCGTGCTCGGCATGGACGAGCTGAGCGTGGAGGACAAGGCCGCCGTCAACCGCGCGCGGCGCATCCAGCGCTTTTTGTCGCAGCCGTTCCACGTGGCGGAAAACTTCACGGGCATGGCCGGCAAGTACGTCCCGCTCGACGAGACCATCCGCGGCTTCGAGGCCATCCTCGGCGGCGAGTGCGACGACATTCCCGAGCAGGCGTTTTTGTTCTGCGGCTCGATCGACGACGTGCTGCGCAAGCGCGACGCGCTGCAGTGAGGTGCGCCATGGCGGACACACTGCATCTGGAGATCGTCACGGCCGGCGGCGCGGCCGTGGACACGCAGGCCCAGCAGGTCACGCTCCCCCTCGCCGACGGGGAGGCCGGCATCCTGCCGGGCCACGCGCCGCTGCTCGGCGCGCTCGTGAGCGGCGTCGTGCGCTATACTTCCGGCGGCGCGGAGCACTACTGCGCCGTGAGCCCCGGCACGGTGAACGTCGCCGCCAACACCGTGACCGTGCTCGCCCGCACGGCCGAGCCCGCACCGGACATTGACCTGCCCCGCGCCGAGGCGGCGCTGCGCCGGGCCGAGTCGGATCTGGAGGTGCGCGGCATGGAGATGAACGTCTCCACGGCCGAGGCGGCCCGCGCGCGCGCCCACGCGCGCATCCGCGCGGTAAAACTCTGGCGCGAAAACGGATAAAAAACCGGCCGGAAGCCCCCGCACTGTCCCATGCAGCGGACAGCCGCGGGGTTGCAATTTCACCTGGGATATGAGAAAATGTCTGCGTATTCGCTTACGCAGACATTTTTGCGTTCCCCGCCCTGCGCAACGGGGAAAACGCACTGATTGAGCGCGGAGGGTAGCTGGTATACAGCCAGAGCACAACGCACGCCGCCGCAGGTGCGCGCAGTCCTGGCCTCCCCTGTGTAAGGGGAGGTGGCGCGGCGCTTTGCGCCGTGACGGAGGGGTTGCAGATACCGGCTTTGGTGCAAGATTTTACGTATCAATCCCTCAGTCAGCCTGACGGCTGACAGCTCCCTTTACACAAGGGAGCCAAGGGCCACGGGGCGGGC
>OLOW01002458.1_pt1 | contig 12466 bp, 10 predicted proteins | sample 1672801 | NCBI WGS metagenome assembly OLOW01 (sample SAMEA3136725, study PRJEB25190) | human gut metagenome | biome: human gut; feature: human-associated habitat; material: faeces | place: Austria | collected 2013
CCTGCTGCCTTTACCTCCTGAATCAGACGCTTCATACGCTCTTCAAACTCTCCACGGTATTTTGATCCCGCGATCATGCTCGCCAGATCCATCGTATAAATACGTTTTCCACGAATTCCTTCTGGCACGATACCTTCTGCAATCTGCGTTGCAAGTCCCTCGATCACTGCCGTCTTACCGACACCCGGCTCTCCGACCAGACACGGATTGTTCTTGGTCCGTCTGCTTAAGACCTGCATCAGACGTCCGATCTCCTCTTCTCTTCCAATAACAGGATCAAGCTTTCCTTCTTCCGCCTCTGCTGTCAGATCCGTACCATACTGATCCAGTACCCCGTTCTTTCTTCCTCCTTCCGGTCCGTATTCTTCCTGATAAGCCTTCGGGTCAATGCCAACAGTCTCAAATATTTCCTGATATATCTTCTGAAGATTGACTCCAAGTGTCGTTAAAATCTTTGTCGCTACACAGTCTATATCACGGATAAGTGCTATCAGCATATGCTCTGTTCCAATCTCTTCTGAATGGAATTGTTCCGCTTCTACTTTACTGTCTTCCAGAATGTATTCCAGTCTCGGACTGAATTCCGGTCTCTTTCTGCCCGTCATCTCTCCTGACGGAGATATCAGTTCAGACATTACTTTCTGTATATTCTCCTCATCTACTCCGTTCGCACCCAGAACCTGCGCCGCAACACCGGTGTATACTTTTCTGAGTCCCAGAAGCAGATGCTCTGTTCCCACATAAGGATGTGCCATCTCTTTCGCACTTTTTTCTGCGATCTTCAGCACTTCCTTCGCTTGTCTTGTATAATCCATGCCTGTCTGTTCCTTTCTGTCTATCTTCTATATTCGTCAAATATCTCATCTACCAATGCATGCACATCTTCTCTGCTGATATTCTTGCAGCATCCCTTTGCAAGTAATATCGCAAGCTTTTCCCGGAGCGTAGTGGCCCGGGGCTCCAATGAAACCCTGAATATTATTGGTGGTGAGAAAGATACCACCAAGCTTACGGATAATAACATCGGGGTCCTGGCTGACAGCACCAACAATACCCTGACGGTGAAGCTGGCCAGCAATCTGGAGGATCTGAACACCGCTCAGCTGGGTTCCGGCAGCCTGCTTGCCTTCTTTTTCAATCTGTCTGCAGATTTTTTTGTACATATTTTCTACAATCAGCGGAACGCCTACAAAAACGGTCACGCCATACTCACCTAAATTCTTTGTCACATAGCGTAAGCCATCGCAGAATACGCTGCACGCGCAGGACGCCATGAATACCAGCGCGCCGACCAGCCCGAAGCTGTGGTGGAACGGCAAAAACGCCATATTCACATCCCAGGGGTAAAAGCGCTCGAACGCCTGCATGTCTCGGATATTACTCATAATGTTGCCGTGACTGAGCATCACAGCCTTGGAATTAGCGGTGGTTCCGGAGGTGAACAGAATGACCGCCGTTTGCTTTTCGGAGACCTCCGCGTCCAAAAATCTGCGCTCACCGGAACGAACCTTCTGCTCGCCGTCCAGTTTCATCTGTTCCAATACGCTGCCTTCACCGTTCATCTGCAGCAAAATCGGCTTTTCTATCCCACAGTGCGCTGCCGCTTCTTCGGCAACAACCTTGTGCTTGTTATCATAGAACAAGACTGTGATCTCGCTGCGGCCGATGCAGGAGGCCAGTTCTTCCGCGGTAAAACCCTTGTCAAACGGTACCGCCACGCCGCCGCCGTTGGCTGTCGCCAAAAATGCCTGCATCCAAGGATAGCTGTTCTCGCCGATGATACCGACGCACAGCGGTTTCCCCTGCAGCGCATCCATGCAGAGCAGCTCTGTCCCCAAATTCTGCACGTCCTTATGCATTTGAAAGAAAGAGATATGTTTGATCACACCGTTTTCCTTCACTTGAAACGCGTCATTGCTCGGCGTTTCTTCAATACAGCAGGTCACCATTTCCTTGATCGTTCTTGCCGGATTCTGATAGCAGTATCGCTTGCTTTTTTTGCGGTTTATACTCATAGTACTTATCTTCTCCCAATATTACTTTTAGATGTGAGGATTTCCTCACGCTCCCTGTCATCGCGATATGAAAGGGACTTTATCCCCGCGCGAAATAATCTAGTTTTTAAAACTAGATTACTTTCTATTATATAGAAGATACGGGATCAAGTCAACTCTATGGGCTTTTTTTAACGCTTTCATCACCAAATCTACATTTTCTTTTTTATGATAATGCATCAATGCCCGCTGCATCCGCTTCTCTTCCGCACTTTTCGCCACATAGACCGGCCGCATGGTAAACGGGTCAAGTTCCGTATAGTACATGCAGGTCGCCAGCGTACCCGGCGTCGGATAGAAGTCCTGCACCTGGTCAGGTACGAATCCGTATTCCTTGAGAAAACAAGCCAGCTCAATCGCATCGTCGAGACTGCTGCCCGGATGCGAGGAAATCAGATACGGGATCAGATATTGCTTCAGCCCGAGGCGCTTGTTCATCTGTCGGTACTTCTTGTCGAAGGCCAAAAAAACCTCTTTGCCCGGCTTGCGCATGTGACAGAGTACCTGCGGCGAAATATGCTCCGGCGCGACTTTGAGCGTTCCGCTGACGTGATAGCGGCAAAGTTCCTCGATGAATTTGTCCGCCTTCGGGTCCGCCATCAGATAGTCATAGCGGATACCGGAACGAATGAATACTTTTTTGACCCCATCAAGGTTTCGTACTGCCCGCAGGACATCTAGATAATCACTGTGATCCACCTTCATGTTCGGGCAAACACCCGGATACAGACAATCTTTATCCGCGCAAACGCCGACTTTGAGCTGTTTCTTACAAGCCGGAAAGCGAAAATTAGCGGTCGGTCCCCCGACATCGTGGATATAACCCTTAAAGTCCTTTTTTTGCGTCAGTGCTTTTGCCTCCCGCACGATTGACTCCTTGCTGCGGCTGCGCACCTGCCTGCCCTGATGATAGGTGATCGCGCAGAAGCTGCAGCCTCCGAAGCAGCCGCGCGAACTGACCAGACTGAACTTTATCTCGCGAAATGCCGGAATCCCTCCGGCGGCCGCGTAAGAAGGATGATATTCGTTCTCAAACGGCAGGTCATACAAATCGTCCAGCTCCTCGCGTTCCAGAGGCGGCTGCGGCGGGTTCTGCACCACATAGACCGTATCGCTGTACTTCTCCGTCAGTATCTTAGCCGAAATCGCGTCGTGATTACGGTACTGGATCGCAAAGCTCTCAGCGTACGCTCGCTTATCCTCTGCGATCCGCGCGAAATCCGGCAAGACGATTGCTTCCTCCAGCCCTGGCAGGCTCAGATTCTTCGTGCGGTAGCAGGTGCCACGCACCCATGTGATATCCCGCGCCGAGATGCCGGAATCCAATGCCTCGGCAATTTCCAGAATCGCGCGTTCTCCCATGCCGTAGATCAAAAGATCAGCCTTGGCATCCAGCAGGATCGACCTGCGCACCTTGTCGCTCCAGTAATCATAATGCCCCAATCTGCGCAGGCTGGCCTCCAGGCCACCGATGATGACCGGCACATCCTTATAGGCCTCTTTTGCCCGATTCGCGTAGACGATGACTGCCCGGTCCGGCCGCCTGCCCGCCTTGCCGCCCGGCGCGTATTCATCCACCTTACGCTTATGGCGAAAGACAGAATAATTGTTGACCATCGAGTCCACCACGCCGCTGTTAATCAAAAATCCCAAACGCGGTTTCCCGAATACGCGAAAATCCTCAGCCGTTTTGTAGTTCGGCTGAGGTAAGATCGCTACCTTATATCCATATCGTTCTAATAGTCTGCTGATGATCGCAGTCCCGAACGAGTGATGGTCCACATAGGCGTCCCCTGTGACGAGCACAAAGTCCGGCTGCTGCCATCCTCGTTCTTCCATCTCTTTTCGATTGATCGGTAAAAAACTCATACAATTATCTCTAGCTTATCTTTGACCCTTGTCATACGGAATTCCCTCCGCCTTCGGAACACGCGAACTCTTGGACGTAAACGCCAAAACAATCAGCGTGATCACATACGGCAGCATCCGGTAAACATACGGGCTGATGCCGATTTCTGCCAGCAGATAGACTCCGTCACCGTTGATATCCAATGACGCGTAGATTGCCGCGATACACTTGAACAATCCGAACAACAGACTTCCGAGCGCGATATTCAGCGGTGTCCAGTTTCCGAAGATCATAACGGCCAGCGCAAGGAAACCATAGCCTGCGACCTCTCCGGTCGAGGTGCAGTTCGCAGTCGTCATCGAATACGTAAATCCACCGATGCCGGCAAGAAAGCCGGATAATCCGACACCCAAATACCGCATCTTAAATACGTTGATGCCGAGAGAATCCGCAGCCTGTGGGTTTTCACCACAGGACCGCAGGCGAAGACCGGTCCTGGTCTTATACAAGAATATGGAAACCAGTATAAAAATGATCAAGCATACATACGTACTCGGATAAACCTTGTTCAAGAACAGGTCAAGTACCGGCCCCCAGCTGTAATCCTTCGGAAGCCCGAAGGTGGACGGACGGATCATGAACCAGCCTGCCGCACCGCCGCTGGCCATACCCAGCGTACTCTGCTGTGCAATCATATAGATGAAAAACAGTACCACTGCCGGCGCCAGCATGTTCAGCGCAGTGCCGCCGATGGTCTGGTCCGCGCGCAGATTAATCGCAGAAAACGCAAGCAGCATGGAGAACGCTACGCCGCAGATTCCCGTCAGCAGCATAGAGATCAGCATGATAATCTGTCCCTGTTCCTGTACAAAGCCCATTCCCTGGAACATCCGGATAAAAATTACGCCCATGAACGCGCCGAAGATCATAATACCCTCTAACGCCAGGTTGATGACACCGGAACGTTCCGCGCATACACCCGCAAGCGCTACAATCATAAGTGGAACTGCATAAAGCATGGTTTGCTGAATCAAGAATACCATTATTGCTGTCCTCCTTCCTCTTCGGCATCCACCGCGTCTTCCGCTTCTGCCGCGGCTTCATCGGTCTCCGCCGATTCAATTTCCGGTTTCGCTTCTTCGGTTGTAACCGCGGTCTGAACCTCCTTCGCCTTTTTGCGTTTGGTGTTAAGCAGCATCTTGAAGAACATCGCGAAGGCAGATAGATATACGATTGTCGCAATGATAATATTGGCAATATATTCGTTATATGCGGTCAGGTATTTGAGCTGCAGACCGGCAATGTTGAGCGTGGACATGAACATACCCGCAAAAATAACTCCAATCGGATGGTTCGACGCCAGCAGCGCTACCGGAATGCCGTTGAACCCGTCCGCCGGAAGAGACATATAGGTAGACCAATAAAATTCCGTATTGCCGGAAAGAAAATACAGACAACCGCCGGCAGAGGCCAAAGCGCCTGCGATGACCATCGACAATACAATATTTCTCTTATCGTTGATGCCCGCGTACCTCGCGGCGTGTCGGTTGAGACCGCAGGCACGCAGTTCAAAGCCAAAGGTTGTTTTGGTCATGATGACCCACATGAGGACCGCGATCAGGCAGGCGATCCAAAAGCCGCCGTTTGCCTGAGAATCCGGAAAGAGGATGTCCATCCCCAACTTCGGCGTTACGACATCGACATTCTTAAGCGGAATGATATAGCCAACCTTCCCGCCTTCTGCCGCATTCTTAAATTCTTCATGCACATCAAACCACCATGTCACCAGATTGGCTGCGATCCAGTTGGTCATGATACAGGTGATAACTTCATTGATGTTGAGAAATGCTTTGAACAATCCCGGGATGGCGCCCCACAGCGCACCCAGCACGATACCGGTAAGAAACGCGCAAATCCACGCCAGCCATGAAGGACAGCCGGACCACCCCAGCCACAGACCAACCGACAGAGTTCCCATGGTTCCCATCAGATACTGCCCTGCCGCGCCGATATTAAACAGACCGGTTTTGAACGCGACCGCGACCGAAAGGCCTGTCATGATCAGCGGTGTCGCGCGGAACAGCATATTGCCCATGTTGACCGGATTGAAGCCGAAGGTCAGTTGACCGTCCGTTCTTCCGGTACTAAACACACCCAAAAAGACAAGACGTACGCCGTCCCAGATTCCTTTCGGCGAAATGTTGCTCTTGAGAAGCCCTACGATAATAATGACCAGTGTTCCGACCGCGAGGCCGATGAGGATGGAGATCAAAGAGGCGTAAACAGATTTTGCGCCGTCGGATTTATACCATTTTATTTTTCCGCTTTCAGGTTCAATTCTAGGCATTCTGTTTCTCCTCCTTTCCCTGTCGTTTCGCGCCGGACATGTACAGTCCGAGTTCTTCCGGCGTCGTATGCTTTGGATCCAGTTCGCCGACTAACTCGCCCTCATAAATGACAAGAATCCGGTCGGAAAGTCCAAGCACTTCATCCAGTTCCAGAGAAACCAGCAAAATCGCTTTCCCCTCGTCCCGTTCTGCGACCAGCTGCGCATGAATATGTTCAATCGCGCCGACGTCCAGACCTCTGGTCGGCTGCACCGCGACGACCAAAGGTTCATCGCGATCCAGTTCTCTGGCAATAATGGCTTTCTGCTGGTTTCCTCCGGACATCGAGCGTGCGATCGTGATCGGGCCCTGTCCTGAACGGACGTCATATTCTTCAATCAATTTTTCCGCGTACTTGCGCACTTCTCCAAAACGGATAAAACCGTGGTTTTGGAAGCGCGGCTCTTTATATTTCTGCAGCACCAGATTTTGTTCCAGTGTATAGCCGAGCACCAGACCATGCTTGTGCCGATCCTCCGGAATATGTGCCATACCGGTCTGGCTTCTCTTGCGGATCGACGCGTTAGAAATATCCTCTCCGCAGAGGGTAATCTTTCCGGCGGAAGCCTTCTCCAGTCCGGTCAATCCGTGAATCAGTTCTGTCTGACCATTTCCGTCGATGCCGGCAATGCAAAGGATTTCCCCTTTGTGTACCTGAAAAGAAACTCCGCGTACCGCGTCGTTCTTGTGAATCTTGGACGGAACCGTCAGATTCCGCACATCCAAAACGGTTTCGCCCGGGACGGCATCCTTTTTGTGTATTTCCAACTGTACCGGACGGCCAACCATCATATTGGAAAGCTCCTGCTTATTGGTTTTTTGCGTATTGACGGTACCGATATACTTGCCCTTGCGCAGCACCGTAACGCGATCCGAAACAGCCATAATTTCGTTTAATTTATGCGTGATGAATAAGATCGATTTGCCTTCCCTGGCAAATTCCCTCATAATTTCCATAAGTTCATCGATTTCCTGCGGAGTCAAAACCGCAGTTGGTTCATCAAAGATCAGAATATCGTTGTCACGATACAGCATCTTCAGAATTTCGACGCGCTGCTGCATGCCAACCGTAATGTCCTCCACTTTTGCGTCTACGTCAACCTTCAGCCCATAACGCTCCGAAAGCGCGATCACTTTTTCTCGGGCTTCTTTTTTCTTCAAAAATCCAAGCTTGTCGGTCGTTTCGGCGCCGAGGATGATATTATCCAGCACCGTAAAAACATCGACCAGCTTAAAATGCTGATGCACCATCCCGATTCCCAGCGCGGTCGCGTCATTCGGATCATGAATCTCTACTACTTTTCCGTCTTTTTTAATTTCACCTGCTTCCGGCTGGTATAGTCCGAAAAGCACACTCATCAAGGTGGACTTCCCTGCTCCGTTTTCACCCAAAAGCGCATGAATCTCGCCCTTCTTCAGCTGCAGGGTGATGTCGTCGTTTGCCACGATTCCCGGAAATTCCTTGCGGATGTGGTTCATTTCTATTACATACTCAGACATGTCTTTTCCTTATCTTCCTTCGATTCTTTCCCGATATGCCCCACCGAACATCTCAGAATCGAACGATATTTGTCAATATTCAAGCTGTGCCGATTGTGTTTTTCTATTGAGAAAAGGGGGAATACATGATTCCCCCTTATGTTTTGGTTTCAAACCTATGCATTCGCCGCCATTATTTTACGAATGTAACGTTTTCAAGTCCCGCTTTGCTTGGGTCCTTCATTGTATCGTCGTTGTCGATTTTGATTTCGCCTGCGACAACCTTTTCGTACAGAGCTTTGTAATCGTCAACGCTCCAGTTTTCGAGCTGCCAAGTATCTGTCGGGATACCGACTGCGTTGTCAGCTGCGCCGAGCTTCATGGAACCGCCGTAAACTTCGCCGCCGTCATAGTACTTTGTCAGCGCTTCGATTACAGATTCCGCCAAGCCCTTCATCGCGGAAGTGATAACTGTGTCGGACTGCGTGGACTGGTCAACGTCAACGCCAACGATCTTCTTTTCAGCTGCTTCCGCTGCCGCGACTCCGGAGTTAAACATCGTACCACCGCACATGAAGATAACTTCTGTACCCGCATTGTACCAACCGGATAACATCGCCTGCAGGTCAGGAGAAGCGGAGAAGCTGGAGCCGTGTTCCCAGGAATATCTCATTTCAACAGTTTCACCCTTTGCTGCTGCGGCATCGTTCGCGCCCTGTGCAAAGCCATAACCGTACCGGATACAAGCCGGGTTGTTACCGCCGCCGCCACCGGAGAAGCCTAACTTCGTGTAACCTTCCATAACGGTTGCATAGCCTGCAAAGTAGCCGGCCTGTTCTTCCTGATAAGATACGCCTACCAGGTTCGGCATTCCCATATCCCATCCATCGATGAATACGAACTGAACGTCAGGATATTTCGGTGCTACTGCCTTTAAGGCTGTTTCCTGAAGGTAACCAGGAGTTACGAGAACTTCAGCGCCTGCATCGCAAGCGTCAGTCATCGCTTTGATTCTGTCTTCATCGGTTGCGTTAGCATCGTTAGCCGGCTGATAATACTTATAGGACTTGTTGTTGTCATAAGCATACTTCTTGACGCCGTTCCATGTGAACTGGTTAAAAGAACCGTCTTTTAACTGACCAACGTCGGTTACCATGGCGATCTGATAAGTACCATCTTCGGATTCGTAGTTATCGGAGATGTCGTCGAAGCTGACTTCGGCGTTGCCGCCGTCACCCTGATCGCCGCCATTTCCGCAAGCCGCGAAAGTGAATACCATCACCAGGATGAGCAATACTGTTAAAAACTTTTTCATTTGTTCCCTCCTAAATGAATTAAGAATTAAGTACAAATCAATTATAATACACTTAACGGAAAAGGGAAAGTTATTTTTTTCATAATCCGTATTTTTTGTGAAATTTTTGTGAAATCCCTTCGAAGCAAGACTGTTTTTCTGTCAGACTTCCTTATCCGGCGAAAATCTGCACCCAGTACGGTGTGCCGTCCGCGGAAACCGCATAGCCGACACCGATTTTTTCGTAGCTCGTGTGCAGGATATTCGCGCGATGTCCGGAAGAATGCATCCAGCCGTCCATCACAGATGCTGCGCTCTTTTGTCCCATCGCGATGTTCTCTCCTGCGGTTTTGTAGCTGTAGCCTGCAGCCTTGAGCATGTCAAACGCAGAGCCGTAGGTTGGTGAGGTATGGGAAAAATATTGGTTCTTTGCCATATCCTCTGCTTTTTGCTGCGCGATCTCAGATAACTTACTGTCGTTTTGCAGCGCGGCAATCCCCTGTGCAGCTCTTTCACTGTTGACCAGACTGACCACCTGCGACGTCATGCTGCTCTGTCCGGCGCTTACCGGTTCGTCTTTACTGCTGTCATCTCGGTCGTCTTTATTTTCTTTATCGTTCTTGTTTGCCTGATCGCTCTTGTTCTGCGTATTGCCCGCATTTTGATCCTGATTCGTGTTCTGATCTTTGCAGTCCGTCTTTATCTGGCATACTGACGCAAAGTCAAAGTTTTCTTTGCAGATATTCTCAAGATCCGGTTTTTTCTTGCAGAGCATCTCGAAGTCCTGCACCGTCTGCGCATCGCAGAGCTTTGCAGCTGTCACGTTCTGTCCCGGTCCTGCGGTATTGGTGCAGGATACGGATTTGTCTGCTGCGTAGCTGGCGCTGCCTGCCCCCAGGACCATACTCATCGCTAAGACTGCGGTTATCATTTTGTTTTTCATGTTTTTGCCTCCTTATCTCTTGCGCAGGTGTGATTTTATGAGCCTCCGGAGGATCTTGCCCGCGCATTTGCATCAGGTACCATACAAAAACTATAACCGCTGACCCCAAGGGATGTCACCCCCTCAAAATTTGGTAATCCCTAATTCTTCCACTAAATGACGCACAAAGGAAGCCGTCAGACCCCAGATGATCTTGTCCTCATAGCGATAGATCACGATCTGCTTATGGCCCACGCGCCACTTGTAATCACTGCGGATGCCCAGCATCTCATAAGGAAAACCCGCCGTGTCCTGCACGATGTCCTGCTCGTAGATATACGGCTCGGTTTCGGCAAAAAAACGTACCGGAACGGTAAAAACTTCCGCGACTTCCGCCTCGCTGAGCCTGAGATTTTTGAGTTCCGCCTCCGGCACGATGCCGACTACCGCGTGCATCGCAATCGACGCGAGCTCGTACTGCGTTCCATATTTTCCTAAGATTTCAATATGCCGCAGCCCTATTTCCTCATAGGTCTCCCGCAGTGCGCAGGCTTCGACGCTCTCCCCTGCCTCCAGTCTTCCTCCCGGAAAACAGACATCGCCGGGCTGTTTGATCGTCGCGGCTCTCTTTTCGAACAAAAAGTACAGTCCGTCCGCCTTTTGCACCAAAAGAATCAGCACAGCGAACTCGCGCATGATATCGATGGTATCTCTGCCGCGCCGCGCCAAAAAATCACGAATTTTCTCTTTTTGTGAAGTTTGCAAATTCTTGCCCATCTTTGTGTCCTCTTTATATCCTCCTGCCAACCTTTTGAACAAAAGAAAGGCGATGGATTCCCATCGCCGCAGGTTTCTTATTATGTAGGAATATCTCTCAGTGATATTTCCGGAATCACGACAAAAGCACCTTGCGAAACGCTGCGCATCCATGAACGTCATGCGAACATAAAAATCACAGATTTCGTTATGCGCACTTTGGTCCTTACGCTTTAGTTGAGAATCTCGCATCCGGTGAAGTCTACGCCGATCATCTCTTCCTTGTCCGCGCTCAGGCTGACAACGAAGTCCATACCGTAATCCTTGGAGATATTCTTTAATCTTTCCACGAATTCCGGCAGATCACCCAGCGTGAAGTCCGCGTGCTTCAAAATGCTGTCGATAAAGATTGTTTCAATATCATGGTCGGAACTGATGATCCCGTATAAAAAACCGATGTATTCGTCGCAATTCGTTACATGCTCAAAGTCCTCCATGCAGATGACCCTGATTCTGTATTTCAAGTCGTACATCAGTCTATGGTTCTTGTTAATAAAAATAATGCTGCCTTTGCTTGTTTCAACGGACTCGTTCGCCAGTTCAATCATCTGTTTCGTCTTGCCGCTGCCTTTATGTCCTACCAAAAGTTTCACCATGGTTATCGCCTCCAAAATTATTATTGCTTTCCGCGTTTTGTTCATTATACACTAAATTCACGTGGCTTTCAAGCACAAAATCGGACTTGCATGCAGAATTATCAATGTCAAGGAAAAGTTAAAAGCATTATCTTATCTTTTTGTTGATTTTCAGAGCATCGTGAGGGAATTCAGTTCGGCAATGGTCATAAAAACAGCAAACCCGTCACCTTTACCGCCGAGCCGCGCTAGGCAAAAATCTTAATCAGCAGCAGTTTGCCGCGCGCAACCGTCACTTCAGCGGTTTCACCCGGCAGCACTTCATTGCTGACACCGTATTGATAATCGCAGTGGATGGCGGCATCCTGCAGCGGATATTTGGCGTGTGTGATCGTCACGCCCTCCGCCTGCCCGCTGACATTAAGCAGTGAAAAATAGGCGCAGGTATCATCGATCCGGACCGGACTGCCGGATACGAGCTGCATCTCGGAGTAATCGTCCAAAATCCTTCCCTCTTTGCCTGCTTCGTCCAGCATATAAAGGATGGACACATTGGCGAGCGTATGATCCAGCCTCTGTCCGATGACGCCGACCAGCAGGAACTCCGCAAAGTTCCGCCGCATTGCCTCTTTGACCGCAAAGACCGTATCGGTATCGTCTTTTTCGCAAGGCAGCACGATCAGCTCCGGTATACTGTCCCTTGCTGCTGTATTCGCGTCCGCAGGTATAGCTGCGGCACCCGCACGCTGATACTTCTGCTCCATTTCGTCTTTGGCATACGAATCGAAGTCGCCGATGATCAGATCCGGCCAGACACCGAGCCGCGCCTGATGTTTCAGTCCGGCATCGCAGTAAATGTAATAATCGTCATTTCTGAAATATTTTTTGATCTTCTCGTAATTCTGGATCTCGGCCGCGCCGATGATCACACATCTTTGTTTCTGTTCCATACGTCTGCTTTCTTTCCTTTTCGCCTTGACACAGCTTTTCATGTGCGCCGCTTCGCGTCATTACGGCCGCTCCAGCTTACCGATCCGGTCAGCCCAGTATCCCCAAACCTCCTGCAAAAGTTTGCGGCCCGCGAACATGG
>OLOW01002462.1_pt1 | contig 12448 bp, 16 predicted proteins | sample 1672801 | NCBI WGS metagenome assembly OLOW01 (sample SAMEA3136725, study PRJEB25190) | human gut metagenome | biome: human gut; feature: human-associated habitat; material: faeces | place: Austria | collected 2013
TCGACCTGTTCCTCCACACGGGGGACATGATATAAAGCCTTTTCCTTTACACTCCGAACAAAGTGTTTTTTTAGTTACCTCTGATTCAACAGATTGTTCTATTACTTCATCGTTTGAACTCACCGTTGCAGATTCCTCCATTACTTTTTCTGTTTCTGATACTACTGACTCCTCTTGAAAATTTTCGCTTTCTAAATTTGTACTCAACCTATCCTTTTCAGAATTAGAGCAAGCACATAAACAACATAAAAAAAGCGAACATATACATAGTATCAATATTTTTGTTTTTTTATGCATTGTCGCATTCTCCCTTTCTGTCTTTATTTATCACTTACTAAATATTCTGTGAAACCAGTTCTTTTTTTCCTTTAGGTCTTGATCTTCAGAGTTCACACTCTCCCCGACAAGCTGCTGCTGGATCGTCCCTGCATGGAGAGCCTGTGCCGCCTGTGCTGTTTGCTGGGCTGCAACAAGGGCAGCACTACTTTCAGCCAATCTTGCATTCAATTCTTCAATCTGCTTGTCCTTCACAGAAAGCTGCTCATTTTTCAGGTCTAATTCCTTTTGTAGCATGGCAATTAGTAGCGTTTCAGAGGTTTCGCAAGTTTCGCAACTTGCTTTCGCAGGTTGCGAAACTTCGTTTCCCTCAATCACCCGATAATGCTGATAAATGGCGGTTTTTATGCTTTCGCTGATTGCGAAACTTCCTTTCGCATCTTTCGCAACATGATTTCGCCGACACCATGCCCGAACTGCTTGCTCAGACACCCCGCATTCAGCCGAAATTTCTTTAATTGTTACCGCCATCATACCACCACACTTTCAAAAAAAGACACTCAAACGCCTGTTAATTCACATTGCTAAAATAAATCACTATGAGAACCGGTACGGATCAACTTTAAAATCAAAGTATCTCGAACGACCTTATAAACCAGCAGCCAATCCGGTTCAATATGACATTCCCTCATACCTTTGTAATTTCTTGAATTTGTAAGAGCATGATCTCGATACGATTGCGGTAAAGGTTCCTCACGACATAAAATTGAAACAACCTCTTCCAGCTTTTTCGGATCACAGCCCCGTTTCAAAGCGAGTTTATAGTCCCGTTTGAACTGTCCTGAAAATTCCGGTTTAAGCATTCAACGCCTCCATCATATCCGCCACACTATCAAACGGGCCATACATATCCTCGTCCTTTTCCGCTGCCGCCATTGCCGCATAGGTAACTTCATTCGGTTCGTCGAGTTTCACTTCAAAAGGCAAACCGTGATACCTAAGCGCCTGCCTATAAAAAATTCCTGTTGCGGTGCTTAAATCCATTCCAAGAGACTTGAAAAGGGCAGCCGCCTGTGCCTTCAATTCAGGCTCCATTCTTAAAGTCATATTTTCTTTCGTTGCAGCCATACAAATGCACTCCTTTCATCTCTTATAGCTTACACCATTATTATACTCAAAATACATTAAAATTGCAAGTGCATTGCAAATATTATTTGCAGTTATAGTTTCTCGCAACCAGCCGCCCAAAATACGCCTTTTATAGCGATTTTTCAGCGCTCCAAGATAAAAACACAGCCAACACCGCAAAAACGCCTTACAGGGCATTTCTGAGCGGTTTCAAAACCTATCCTTGAACGCTTCGACCAGCATATCACTCAACTCCTGTGACGGACGAATTTTCACAGAAATATGCCCGTCCTCAAAATTCGCTGTCGGCGGCTGATAGTCCCACCATTTACGGATTGTTTTCGGATCAAGCCCGGTATCTCTATGGCAGTCCGCTTTCCGACCTTCCGGGTGCTGTTCCCGCCATTCAAAAACTTTCTTTTGCGCTGTTCCAGTTCCTGCAGGTCTCCCCTGTGTCGTTTCCCCTATTTCTTTCAATATCGCCAGTTGTCCTCTTGCTAATCGTAAATGCTGTTCCTGTTTACGCCCATTTCTCTTATTTTTCTCAATTCGTACATCAGTTAAGGCTTCAATGTCCTTAATCGTAAAATTGTAATATTCCTTATCGTAGGCTTCCAGCGCACTCCGAATATCGTTCTCAGTCAAAACATTCTCGTGCTTTACCATCTGCAAATCTTCAAACGCCTGCTGCATGTCCTGCCGGAGCTGTTTCTTCGGCACACCGCACTTATAGGCATAAATTGCAAGACACATCAGAAAAAAATACCTGTGCCCGCCTTTAATCCCGCCGATCTGCCGCAGCCACCAATGATACAGCGCATACGGATCACTTCCATGCACCTTTCCGGCTATATCCCATTGTTTCTGCCTCTTATCGCCCCGGACAACCACACGCTCATACCACTCCGGGTATTTTTCTTTCGCCTGTTCCCTCGTCATTTTTGAAGGTCTGAACGGTTTATTTACGTCTACCCGATTTTCCGGTTTTGCATAGGCGTTCAGATAATCCAGCGTAACACGCTCGCCGGTGCGGAACGCCACAAGCTGTGTCCCATGCTTATCATTTAAGCTGCCAACCATACGGAAACACTGGTTGATTGATTGGTACTGTATCGCCTGTTGCTTTGATGTAGCCTTGTACTCCCACATTCGAAAAGTCAGGTCATATTTCAGGCTTTTAAGCTGCACTTTGATATTCGGGTATAAATCTACCGGCTCCCGGAAAACATAATACACATGAAGTCCTGTGCCGGACAGAACAAGAAAAGTCGGCATAGGCAGCCGCCGCACCTTTTCCGGATCACCGCCAAACCGCAGGAACAAGTTCCGCAGTTCCGCAAGCCCCACACCATCCAAATCAAATATAAGAGCATTCATACGCTGAGCGTTCTGCAGCTTATTCGCCCGTTTACGATACACCAACCCACTGCATAAGGTCAAAGGATTCTGCTCCACATAATCCATGTAGTCCTGTTCCCATGTATCATTAAGCATAATCCGGCGGCGTTCCTTCCCGGCCTGCTCGTCCCTATACAGATAAATGGCATTCGGGTGGGAAAAATCCGTATGTATCTCCCCGGCGTTTTCATTATCCGGGAACAATTCCCTATAAAATTCGCAGCCACCCACTTCCAGAAACTGTGCGCTCAAATATTCATAACAATCGCTATAATCCTTCGGCATACATACCACCTCTCAAAGAAACCTGCTGGGAAAGGATAGGGGGAAAGGGAGAGCCAAAGAGCGCACCCTTCGGGTGCTTAAAGAGAAAGCCACCTCTCCCTTTCCCCCTGCTCCGTGGCATGGAAATGATGGAAAACCTTTCAGGTTTACCACATTCCCACACCCCGCCGCTCACCCCCATAACCCCCTCCGACTTTCTCCCTGTCCGAGAGAGAATATTTTATTATTTTTTCCCTGGCCTAAAGGCCATAGGGGGGCATATATTATCAATACATTTTATTCCCTATTTTACGACAAACCCATTTCAGCTTGTCCCCTTCACCCCATAGGGGGGCATATATTATCAATACATTTTATTCCCTATTTTTACTGTTATTATAGCCTGTCCGGGCGGCTCTTGCAAGGCCCCCGGACAGGCTTCTTTTACAGCTCCATACCGCCCCAGGTGTGGCCCCGTTCCTGCTCTCTTTCCGGCTGCTGCACCTCTGGCACAGGTAGCAGCTCCCGCGCCTTTTCGACCAGGGGCCGGAACTGCTCCGGCAAGTGCCGATCCAGGAAATCCAGCACCGCCCCGATCCCTTCCCGGAGCCGCGCCGAAATCCCACGCTCCCAGCTCAAATCTTCTTCCAGGTATTCCACCTGCACTTTGAGCTGCCGGTTTTCATTTTCAAGCCGCTGCCGCTCCTGGGCCTCCTTCAGCTTTTCTTTCATCGAGGGGATTTTCTGCTGAAGCTGTTGGTTTTCTACCTTCAGCTCCCGCACCTTCTGCTCTGCCGCCGCGCCCCGGATCACCGCCGCCTTCAGCTCCTTCACCTGCTCCACCGTCACACCCTTGACGGCCCCTGTCAGCGTCTTTTCCGGCTGTATCGCGTCCAGATCGGGCTTGACCTTCTCCACCGCTTTCAGCAGCTTCACATTCCCTTGCAGGGCCTTTCTCTGCTTTTCCAGGGCCGCGATCTCCTGCTCTGCCGCTGTCACCTGTTCCTGGATAGCTTCAAGCCGCTGGGCCGCTGCTCTGTACTCTGGCAGCTCCATATGAGGCCGGCCACCGCCCAGGCTGATGATCTCAAACTCGTGCGCCTGGGCGATTTCCGTTAGGGCTTCTTTCTCCCGTTCCATCCAGGCTTTCCATTCCGTCTGCTTCCGTCCCAGCCCTTCAAACCCCTGCTGCTTTAACGCCTGTTTCATTGATACCCGCGTTGAGAGGCCCCGGCTCTGCTCCGTTGCCACAGGCACGAAGTCCACATGGAGGTGGGGCGTGGCCTCGTCCATATGCAGCACCATATTGAACACCCGCAGATGAGGGTTGCGCTCCTGGAAGGACGCTGCAAACTCTTTGAGAGCTGCCGCCGCCCTTTCCCCTTCAGGGGAGCCGCACCCGCAGTCCGTCAAGTTGCCGATCTGAAAGACAGCCTCGTGAAATAGCTTCTCCTGCTTGCTCTGCCGGATATGCTCATAGTAGTCTGGTATCTTGTCCCTGGTCTTTTTCTTTTTGGCATTGTAGGCGGCCAAGGCTTCATCGAAAAGTTCGTGGTACACCTTTTTCAAATCCTCGTTGCAAAAGGTGACATTCTGCCCCGACCTGCTTCGGTCTACATTCGCCGCTGAAAAGCTCCTGTTGTTGTGCCGGATACTTCCCCGGCCCGTCATTCCCGAAATGGTTGTGCCTATAAAATCACCCGTCCCTTTCCTGCAAAAAGCCTATATCCTACTACTCCTATTTTACCATACCAGGCCGAAGGCCACAACCTCTTTGTTACTTTCTTGTGAGAAAGTAACGCAAAAGCACTTTCACACCGCCGCCCCTTCGGGGCTGGCAGTATGAAAGTGCTTTTGCGCGCTCCCGCGGGGAACTCTTAAGCACAGCAAAGTCACTCTCCGTTATTGCTTTATTGACAAAATTGTGTTATAATTTTATTAAGATTTTTTCTGTTTTGACGGACGAAAAAGAGGCGATTCCCTTGGACTAAAAATATCCCTCAAAAAAATAATAAACGAAAGGAGCTATACTCATGAAAAAATTCTTATCTTTTGCACTTTCTCTTATAATGGCTGTTGCCATCTCTGTTCCTGCCTTTGCGGCTGAGCCTACTGCCTCAACTCCTCCCGCGATTACCTCACAAGAGAATACCGATACCGGAAATGTCGTAAATTCCGCAACTTTTAAGTTAGTACCTCTGTCTCGCAAAACCTTCTGGGGTGATGCTGGATCCTGCACACTCGATTATCTGTCTCAAGGCTACATTCAATGGACAATTCAAGTTCCTGGTGTCGTGATTGTTTCCTTTGAAGGTAATCTGCATTTCAACAAACTCGGCACCCCCTTCGGAACTTTCGATCATTCCATTACTTCGACCAGCACAAGCGGCACAGAAGATGTAAAATATGGGCTGTCCAAAGGAAAGTGGGAGGTAGAATTCACAGGAATTGCCACCGATGCTGCTGGCAATATGTATTCCGTCGTTGAAGGTGCAACACTTCCTTTTACTGTTAGCAAATAATTCCAATATAAAAAAGGCAGGTTAAAAACCTGCCTTTTTTATATTGTTTTTAGTTCATTTTCAGCCAGCCAGACAAGTTTTTCCCACCCTTTTTCATGCCCTCTCTTCCTAACAAACTCTAACAACTCTTTATGTTTTTCCACTGATAATTTATCCCCATTATGGCAAGCAAAGAATGTAAATGGTTTTGGAATATCTTCCTTTTTATCTGCCAACAGCAAAAGGTAACCTATATATTTGCTCTTATCTGTTAATACATAAAATTCTGGTAAATAACCTTTCTTACTATCCTGAACCAGTCTTTCAAAAACGCCAAATGATATTTTAGAGGGCACCGCGCTATCATAAACATACGGAATTGCATTTCTCTCATCATATAACCATACCACTTCCATAACTATGTTCCTTCTTTCTATCTTCCCAAAATTCGTCTCCACCACCTCTTTGATAGCTTTGACCCCTGCTCCTGCTGATCCGCTCTGGCATCCCCGGTAACAAGCTGCTGCTGGATTGTCCCCGCGTGGAGAGCCTGGGCCGCTGCCGCTGTCTGCTGGGCGGCAATCAGAGCCTCCGTCAGCTTTTCAATCTGCCTATCTTTTACTTCAAGCTGTCCTTGCAGCGTGTCGATGGTGGCCTGTAAAACGCAAACCAAATCGGAAACTTCGTGGTTTTCGGTTTGCGATTTAGTTTGCGTTTGGTTTTCGATTTCAGTTTGCGATTTTTCAGAAAACGCCTGTTTTATCAAGGCTTCCTGTTGTTCATCAATCGCAAACTGGTTTCCGTTTTTTCGCAAACCTGATCGCAAACCAAGGTTTGCGATTTGCTTACTTACCGCTGTCTTTGATACCCCTATCTCGTCGGCTATCTGCCGGATCGTTTTTGCCACCGTATCACCACGCTCTCCCTCTCATTTTTCAGAACAAGTCACTATGCGTTCCCGTTCTGGTCAAGCAGAGAACAAGCTCATCATTCTTGATTTCATAGATCAAAAGCCAGTCCGGAGTTATATGGCATTCCCTGCACCCGATATAATCTCCGGACAAGTTATGATCCCGATATATCTCCGGCAGCGGCTTTTGTTCCGCCAAAATACTAATTACTTCCTCCAGCAGCCGCACGTCATAGCCTCTCCGGACAATTCTCTTATAGTCCTTCTTAAAGGCCGTCTGATACTTAATCGTCAGCATTCAGATCCTCCATCAGCTCTTTTACGGAGGAAAAAGCCCTGCTCATTCCAATCCCATTCTCTACGTCCTCGATTGCTTTTCTCGTGACAGCATTCGGCACTTCGCCGCTGATCTCAAAGGGAATACGATACTCACGCACCGCCTTTTTTGCAAAAACATTGAAAGCGGTTGTCATCGTCATTCCCATATCAGCGCAAAAAGCCTCAAACTGCATCTTCAAGTCAGTATCCATGCGGATATTGATATTCGTGCTTGCCATAATTTCAGCCCCTTTCTTCCTTTAGTATTTCTATTGTATTCGATTTTATTTACATTGTCAATATCATTCCTCGGTTCCCACCTGCAATGCTGCCCTCGCCGTATTGCGGACGCATAGAAGGAGAAAAAGCCTCTTTGTCGCCCCTCTGGGCCGCTTTTCAGAGCGGGTCAGCATCTCTACCCTCAGCGCACCGCAAACGCCGTCCTGCGGGGATAAAGGCCCCCAAATAGCCCCTAATCTCCGTCCTTTTTCAAAGCCTCCACCAGCAAATCGCTCAGTGCCTGGGACGGCCGGACTCTGGCGACCATGTGACCATCCTCCTGCCACACCGCAGGCGGCTCACTGTCCCACCATTTGTAGACCGTTGGCTTGCTCAGACCAGTATCTCGGATACAGTCCGCCTTGCGCCCTTCCGGGTGCTGCTGCCGCCACCTATAGACCTCCCATTCCGCATTATGCCTGCCGTTTCCATCTCTCCAATCCTTTTTTCCCTTTTGCCGAACCCCAATATCCCTAATGGCCCTTGCAATCTCCAAATGGTCTTTTTGCTTGCGCCAATTCCGCTTATTGACCGGCATAGTCAGACCAGATATCTTTGCAATATCATCCCTCGGAAAAGTCACATAGTCCTCATTGAACATCTCCAGAGCACACACCACATCGTCCTTCGTAAAGCGGTTGATGTCCTCCACGCTCATATCGTCGTATGGCTTAATCAGCGCGAAAGCGTCATGGCGCAGCTCTTCTTCGTCTATGCCGCACTTTTTGGCATAGATGGCAAGCGTCATAATCCCGTAGAACCGATGGCCCACACGGATCTCGTCGGCGATCCGATGCAGCCACCAGTCATAGAGATCCCGCTTCACCGTCCAGCGCCCCCGACGTTCCTTCTTCACCACCCGGCGCTCATACCAGTCTGGGTACTTCTCTTTTGCCTCGGCCAGTGACAGGCGGCTCTTTCGCATGAGCGCCTGTATGCGCTGCTGCTCACCGTTGCTGTCTGGGATATAGTCAAACAGCTTCTCCAGCTCCACCGCACCGCCATACCGATAGGCCACCACGGGATATTCCTTTCCCAGCTTTGTGCCGGTTCCCACCACACGGAAGCCCTGCAAAATACCCTGCATCTGCGGCTCACGGATGGACGAGGTAAACCTGTTCCAGATCTGCCGGGTGAGAGCGTATTTCAGCTCTTTCAAAATCTTCTGATTGTGCGGGTACATAGGGATCGGCTCGGTCAGCACATAATACAGATGCAGCCCCGTCCCGCTGTTTACCACGAAGGTAGCCTTGGGAATAATGTCCTTGTTCATCTGATGCAGCGTGTCACGGAGCTGCGGCATACCCACGCCGTCCAGATCGAACACCATCGCATAGAGATACCGTGCGTTTTTCCCATTTCGCTTCCGACCGAAATACGAAATCGGGGACATGATCGTAAACTCCGTGTCCTTGATGTCCTCCAGCTCTTTCAGTTCATCTGTGATCACATGACGGTGGGCTTTGCCGTCTCCCTGGATCTCCAGCGCAACACCGTTTTTCGGTGGTACCACCAGAGCGATACCATTTCCCTTGGCATCCTCAAAGTGACCTCTGCGCTCAAACGATCCCTCAGGGAAAATCTCCCGGTAAAACTCAAACGGCTCCACCGGCTCCAGATACTTTCCGAGATGGGCGTTCTTCTCCCGGTAAAGCGCCCGCTGCCGCTCCAGCGCAGCCTGCTGATTCATCGTCATAAAATACCTCCAGTCCAGAAAAGAAAAAGAAGCAAAAAGAAAAGTCCGCTGCGGCGGGACCCGCCTGCGGGCGGGAAGGGGGGAAGGGGGAGCCAAAGAGCTTCCCCTGCGGGGCCTTAAAGAGAAAGTCACCTCCCCCTTTCCCCCTCGCTGAGGGGCATGGAAATGATGGAAAACCCGTTGGGTTTACCACATTCCCACACCCATCAGCACACCCCCATTTCCCCTCCGACTTTCTCCCGATCCAGAGAGAAAATTTTCTTTCGGCTTTTTGAGCCAGAGGCTCTTAGGGGGGCATATATTATCAATATATTTTTTTTACCTTTTCACCTGTCATTATAGCCTGTCCGAAAGGCGTTTGCAAGGGCCTTCGGACAGGCTATTTTCACAGGCTCATGTCACCCCAGGAATGGCCTTTCTCTCGCTGCTGTTCCTGCCGGTAGGACTGATGCTCCGGCAGCAGATCCCGCGCCTTATCGACGAGGTCAAGAAGCTGCTTCGGCAGGTGCCGCTCCAGCATATCCAGCACCCGGTCGATGCCCTCCAGCAGCCGGTCGGAAAAGCTCCGTTCTTCCTCCAGCGCCTCTTTCAGTTCCATGTTCTCATACCGGAGTCGTTCAAGCTGGTTCTGTTTTGCCGCAGCTTCCATCCGATCCATGATAGACGGAACCTTTTTTTGCAGCTCGGCCTTGTCTTTTCTCAGCGCAGCATTTTCCTTTTTCAGCTCCACATTTTCCTGCTTCGACGCTGCGCCGCTCATGGCCGCAGCCTTGAGTTCCCTGATCTGCTCCACCGTAACGCCCTTGACAGCTCCTGTGAGCGTTTTTTCCGGTCGGATAGCATCAAAGTCCACCCGCACCCGTTCTGCGGCCTTCAGCGCCGCAGAAGCGCCGGAGAGCGACTTGATTTCCCGCTTCAGCTCCGTCCTCTGCTCCTGCAGGTCTGTCAGCTCCTGCGTGGATGCCACCGTCTGCTCTTGCACGGCCTCGGCCTCCTGTATCGCCGCCCGGTACTCCGGCAAGTCCATGTGCCGCCGGTTGCTGCCAAGAGAAATGATTTCAAATTCGTGCTGCTGGGCGATCTCTGTCAGCATGTCCTTCTCCCGATCCATCCAAGCCTTCCATTCGGTCTGTTTCCGGCCAAGCCCGGTAAATCCCTGCTGCTTGAGCGCCTGCTTCATGGACACCCTCGTAGACAGGCCCCGCGTCTGCTCCGTTGCCACCGGGATATAGTCTACATGAAGGTGCGGCGTGGCCTCGTCCATATGCAGCACCATGTTGAACACCCGGAGATGGGGGTTGCGCTCCTGAAAGGTTTTTGCGAACTCCGTCAGCGCCTCGGCTGCCCGCCGGCCACCCTCCGAGCCGCAGCCGCAGTCGCTGAGATTTCCGATCTGGAAGATGGCCTCATGGAACAGCTTCTCTTGCTTACTCTGCCGGATATGCTCGTAATAGTCCGGGATCTTATCTCTGGTCTTTTTCTTCCCGGCGTTGTAGATCTCCAGCGCCGCGTCAAACAGCTCGTGATAGACCTGCTTCAGATCCTCGTTGACAAAGACGATGTTCTGCCCCGACCGGTCGCGGTCTACATTGGCCGCTGTAAACTCCCGGTTGTTATGCCGGATACTACCCTGTCCCATCATGCCAGAAATGGTTGTGCCGATACCGCTCACCCGTCCTTTCTTCTGCACCGTTTTCCCGTATTTTATCTTGCTCCCATTTTACCATACAGCTACCGATAAGGCAACCTCTTTGTTACTTTCTGGTGAGAAAGTAACGCAAAAGCACTTTCACACCGCCGCCCTTTATGGGCTGGCAGTATGAAAGTGCTTTTGCGCGCTTCCGCGTGGACTGCTGGAGCTGGCTGCGTCTATCGGTCGCTTGTGCTGCCGGTCATGCGCTGCCTCTGCCTCCAGCAAGGGACACTCATTATCAGGCCCGAGTCATTTTAGCAAAATTATCTTGCCATTATCATCGATTTTTAGTATAATTTGTTTAAATCCCATCCACAGAAAGAGGTGATTCCCATGGGCCGATATACTCAGTTTAAGCATACCTGCCCACCAAAGTAAAAGGAGGTCTTTACATGAAAAAATCCTTATCGATTATTCTTTCTCTCGCTATGGTCTGCACTATGTCTGCTACCGCTTTTGCAGCCGACAGTTCAACTGACTTATCTGCTATCGCAGACGCAACAATTCAAGTTACGCAAACAACCAGTGAAAGTGGAGCAATTACGAACACCTTTAATAATTTGGACGACTTTGTGAATGCTGTGCACACTGCAAATCCTGCCATTTCTGATTACGAAATTGCAACTTATATTTTGGACTACACCGGTCAAGAGTACCAAGATTTACCCGAAGAAGAAATTCTTTCTTTCCTCACCTATGATAACATCAGCACTTCATCTTCTTATGTACGAGTTGATGATGAAGGAAACACCATCGTTTCCAATTTTGACGCTATCCCTTTAGCCGATTGGACATCAAATGATGGATATATGAAAATCACTACAAATTACAGTTACATCAAAACTGTTGGCCGTGAGAAATACTATTCCGTATGGGCAAGGGGAACATGGCAAGAATATCCTGCTATTGCATTGCAAGACGCCTTTGTTTTGGGCACTTCTGGAACTTTCGATGACAGTTATAGTGAATATGGTTCTGTTTCTCAAACTTTCACCTGTACCAGCGGCTGCACACAAAAAACATACAAAAATCGAAGTGTATCAAGTTCCAACACCATCGATGAAGATTTAAGCTTTGACTATGAACGATTTATTCCTGTAATGCACTTTGTTCCAATTTCTCCAAGATGTGATTATTGCACCGGTGGTGCAAGGGACTATTACTTCAGTGCATACATTCGCTACGGCATGATTGCCGATGAAAGCGTAAATATCCAAGCTGGATACGCACACAAGACCATTGGTTTCGGCGATATTAGCGTTGGAATTGATGTAAACGGCACACCAAGTTTCTCCGCCAGCGTAGCTACCGTAGTCCCTTACGTTGCAAGAGCTGTCACCGTTACCTACTAAAATAAAAGCGTGACCTAACAAAAAAGCTGCAGAGGCTTCTCTGCAGCTTTTTTACTCGTCTTTTTTCATTCTTTTTAGAATGAAAAAACCCATAACCGTTATTGCAACAATAGCTCCCGCATCCGGCCAATTCATAACCGCTCCCATTGTTGCGCCCAAATAGCCTGCAATAAATGTTATAATAGCCGCAATAAATTCCATTGTTACACCTTCATTTCTATTTTCTAAAAATCTTACTCCAAAAACTCTTAGGTCGTTCCAGCTCTACCGAAGCAACAGCACATCCAACCTCACTAGAAAGACGCTGCTGGTGCATCGTTCCGGCATGAAGTGCCTGCGCTGCCTGCACCGTCTGCTGTGCGGCGGTCAGCGCGTCAGTGAGCCGGGTAATGGTCTTAGCCTGCTGCTCGATCTGCCGGTCTTTCACTTCAAGCTGCCCTTGTAGCGTGTCGATGGTGGCCCGTAAAACGCAAACTAAATCGCCAACTTCGTGGTTTTCGGTTTGCGTTTTAGTTTGCGATTGGTTTTCGATTTCAGTTTTCGTTTTTTCAAAAAAAGCCTGTTTTATCAACGCTTCTTGTTGTTCATCAATCGCAAACTGGTTTCCGTTTTTTCGCAAACCTGATCGCAAAC
>OLOW01002466.1_pt1 | contig 12428 bp, 15 predicted proteins | sample 1672801 | NCBI WGS metagenome assembly OLOW01 (sample SAMEA3136725, study PRJEB25190) | human gut metagenome | biome: human gut; feature: human-associated habitat; material: faeces | place: Austria | collected 2013
CAAGAGCAATTAACCTACGCTCATTTTCAATAAATTACACTCTTTTCGTAACTTCTTGTTGCAAATATAACGCCGCTCAGGCGGTCGAAGACTTGCAGCGTATATTCATCTGCCAGCTGGTTGTAGCCGTAGTTGCGCAGTCCACGGATGGCAAAGTAGGTCTGGTCCAGCCAGATGGGGCCACGCCAGTAGCCGCGCGGATTGTATTTGGGATTGTCGGCGGCAATGGTCGGGAAGGGGATATACGTGGAGAACTTTGCCGTATCTTGAAGCATGGGCAGCATGCTGTCCACTTGCGCTTGTGTGGCAATCCGGGTCCACAACGGAGTGTAGGCTTCGCAGCCCGGCTCTTCGATGAATGAACCGTCCTTCAGGCGGCGATCGCAGAAGAAGTTGATGTTCTTGTCAAAGAAATAGTCGGCTACCTGGCTACTGTAGTCCGGTGCGTCGAAAGGTATCTTCAGCAGGCTGGAGAATTTCTTCAGCAGTTTGCATTCCAGTGCCAGATAAGCGTTCAAGTCCACACTCTCCTGATCCATACTCCAGGCATCCTCGTAGCCTTCGTTTTTCAGCATCACGGCGCCGTCAAAACGGATGATTAATGAAAGAAAAAATGGTAAAGTTTTCTCTTTTAACGAACATGTCGAGGCCTTAATATGGTCATTACTCAGCAATCAAAGACCTTGGAAAGGTATATCTGATAATAAAAATAATATAAGAAAAATATTTCATGATTTTGATTATAAATATATATTAAATACTGATCCCGATATCTTTACATCTAGGCTCAAACAAATTAAATGTGGAAATAGAGCAATAAAAAAGCAAATGCAATCATTAAATTACAACATTAATGTATTATTAAAAATCGAAGCAAAATATGGTACTATAGATAATTATATTTCTTCAGATGAGCCACACATTATTGCTAAGCAAATTTCAAGTGGATGTTATAAGCTTAAACAAATCGGTTTTCCATTGGCAATGGAATATTTACGAAATGTTGGCATTGATACTATTAAGCCAGATGTTCATATATGTAGAATATTAGGCAGTGATAGATTGGGATTTTCAAATTGTAGTAATGCTAAAGAAAAAGAGGCCGTTGAAATTATAAAAAAATTGTCTAATAATTCTAATCTAAGTTTATCTGAGATAGATTATATACTTTGGCAATTTTGCGCTGATGGCTATGCAGAAATTTGCACAAAAAATCCAAAATGTAAATTATGTAGAGCAAGTTCGTATTGTCATTATAATAAATAACTTTTTTATTAATCTTATTTATGATATTATTGTTAATGAAAAAGAACCTAGTAATTTAACTAAGTTTCTTATAGAAAAAGAATAGTTTAAATATCAACTATTCTTTTTCTAAATCTTTAAGATGTATATTCCATTTTGTAAGATGTTCATATATTTTTTCCACTGGTACACCTAAAATATTATAAAAACTTCCTTCTATACTTTTTACAAAATTAGATACTATTGTTTCTACAATAAAACCTGATGCGTACAAAACACCTGGTTCATTTTCTATATAAAATTCAATATCCTCATCGCTTATATTATTTAAAGTAATTTTAGTTTCTTGAAAATCTTGTACTATTTCATTATTATATTTATTAATCAAAGTAATTCCAGTGATTACAGATGTAGTTTTTCCAGCGGAACTTTTTAAATTTTGTTTTGCCTCTTCTAACGATTTTGGCTTTTCTAATATTTTTTCATTTGCATAAACAATGGTATCTATTCCTAGTATAATTGCTTGTCCAACTTTTTCTTCTACGCTTTTTGCTTTGCCAAATGATAAATCCTTAACATATTTATAGACATTATTTTTATTTGATGACTTTTCCTCAAAATCGCTATTTATGCTTTCATGTTTCATTCTCACTTTATCTAATATTTCATTCTTTAATTTTGATGTACTTGCTAAAATTAATTTCATTTTATAACTCTTCCTTTCTTTAAAACCTTTGTAAATTCTTGAAGTGTATTATTTATGCTACAATTATTATTTATTACATAGTCTGAAATACTAAGTAATGCATCATACTCTTTTTTTATATTCTCTAGTCGTTTTTTTACTATTTCAATACTCTCACCGCGTTGAATCATTCTATCAGCAACCAGATTTAAATCGGTATCAATCAGAATATTTATAACATTGTCTATTTTTGACTTTAAGCTTATTATACCTTCATATCCCATATCAGTAATTGCTGTTTTGTTATTATTTTGTATTTGGTAATAACTTTCTTTTAAAGTACCATAATAATTATTTTTATATAGCTGATACTCTAATAATTCATCACTTAATATATAGTTTTTAAAATCTGTCAAAGATGTAAATATATATCTATCATCTCTATCTGTTGTTCTCTTTGGTCTAGTGGTAACACATCTTGGATATTCAAAATTATTATTATTATTTAACACTTCATTTATTAGTGTTGTTTTGCCAGTGCCCGACACGCCGCTTATGATTACAAACATTATTACTTTCCTTTACCTTTATAAATACTTATAACTTCATTCACGATATTTGCTACTACAATATCTTTATTTTCATTGAATATTTTTATCACTTTATAATCGGGCTGATGCATAATAATCTTTTCAAGTTCTTTTTCAAAAAGTTTCAATGTTTCAATTTCATATTTTGAATATTTAATATTATCTCGTTTTTGAGCTCTTTCTATATAAACATTTTTTTCATCAACAAAATAAAAAACTAAATCAATCTTCAGGTTATTAAATTTCAATATTGATATCAAATCTTTTAAAAGAGGTTTGCATGATAAACCATATTCTTTTTCTAATAATACTTTTTGATATGCATAAATGGAAAAATAAAATCTATCAAATATATTTATTTCATTATTTTGTTTCAATATTCTTTCTTTTATATAAAAATAATCCGCTGTTTGAATAAATGTTTCATATAGCACTGTACTAAACTCTATATTGCTTGTTATTAATGGTGTCGTACAATTCATATTATGCAATATTGGATATAATGGAGTTGTTGGATCAATATCTACTGTATTTTCTACTTTTATTCCAAAACTTTTTAATTTTTTTACTACTTCATTTATAATAGTGGTTTTTCCTGCTCCCGGAGCCCCTTCAAAAACAATATTAATCATTTTATGCATTCCAATTTGCTTTTTAATTCATTTAAATTATGTGATATTTCAAAATTCATACAACCTTCAATAAACAAATTATCCGTACCAGTAAAATCCAAGCATCTATCATCTGTTTTATATCCTAAACAAATTTTATTCCAAGCATATGCCATTCCCAATTCTACACAGGCTCCTTCATCGGGAACTCTTCCATCCAAAAAAAATATTAAAATATCACATTTTTTAATTCCTTCTATATCAGATTGAAATATTTTTCTACTAACCTCATATATATCACCACCAGCAGCAATTATCTTTGCTGATAATCCCGCACTTTCTTGTGGCAAGTAAACATCATATCCCCAACTTCTTAATTTTTTTGTTATTTCTTTATTTCTTTTTAATTCCATCTCATTAAATAGTGGTGCTGCAAAATATATTTTTTTCATTTTCATCCTCCTTTATGTATATTATAATACATAATGGTGAAATATATGGTATCATCTTAAAATTTCTTTAAATCTTTTATTTCGGCTAAATTAAATGTTCTTATGTCATTATCAGTATAAGAGAAACCCGTTGTATAAATCAAATTTTTGTAAAATGAAAATGTATATGGTAAAAATATTCTGTTTTTTTTATGATAAATTAACGTTACATTTTTTTGTTAATGATGGCATTCGATAGAATTGTATATCTATTTTTTATTTCTTCATCATTTGCTGCTATTTTTTTATCTACATCTACTGAATAAATAACCAATGTTTTTATTTTTTCTAATGTTATATTTATGTTATTTTTTTCTTTCTGCGATAGTTTGTTTAAAATATTTTCAATATTATCTATATCACTATAATTAAATTCTATATCGTAGTTGTTTTTATGATTGTAAACGTATCCACCATATGGACCATATAAAGTTTCTATATATATACCGGCCTTTTCTAGTTCGCTTTTATAAATTTTTATCATTCTTTTACTTACTTCTAATCTTTCTGCCAATTCTTTAACTGTATATTTTTGGCCATTTTCCAATATTTTTAACATTGTTAAAACATTCCCGATTTTTCCCACATTTTCCTCCTATTATTGTTGTTATTGTTTACATTTTAGACTAAAATATTATGATAATAATTAGTAATTCAATCAATACTTTTTGTTATACATTTCATCGATATTATATAAATTATCTTTTATTAGTTTTGTCTATGTATCTGTTAATATTATAATGTGTATCAATATATTAGTATAATGTTTTTTCAAAGTTTTTATTATATTCTGTTGATTTCACAATACCTATCCTAATTATATTATAAACTATATTTAAATTAAAAGATAGACCTTACTTTTTATTTGAAATAAATGTAGTATAATAAGGTTAAAAAGATAATTACTATTTTTTCATCCAAATTGTGAATAATAATTAATTATTGTAACATAAAAATATAAATTTTTAATTATTAATTTACATATTATAGCGTAGTATGATATAATTTATATGGTATTGATTATATAGACTAATCATGTAGACTAATCATGTAATTTTTTGCTTTGATCCTTACATCTTTAAGTTTTTTTGAAAGTTACAAAGAAATTTAATCTCAAACAATTTAGTATTATAATTCATAATAATTTATAACACCCTAAATATAATACTTCATAAATAGGCATAAAAGCCATTTTATTATTTTATGTTTTTTCTTAAAAAAAGATTTGAATGAATTTAATAAAATACAATTTAAAACATTTGTCATAAAAATGGTAAATAAAATTATTACAGATCTAACTCAACGAAATTTTATTTTTATTAAAATCTTCATTTTCAGAATTAAAAAAACTTATTTGCCATTAATAATAAAAAACTCTTAATAACTTCAATATTTGAATAATTGACAATATAGCACTTTATAATATCAATACCAGACATAAATCATAAAAGAACACACATAATAAGGCACTTTAAATAATGAATATGTTCTACAGTTTTTATCTATAACATATTTGCTTGTCACTTGTTATAAGAACAATTAAGGAGAAAACTGTCATTAAACTATGATAAAAATAGTAAATGCTTCAAGAATTTAAAATTCAATCCATATTTATCATAAGTATATTATACAAAGTTAGAGAGAAATTCAAAAAAAGGAGGAATATGATAATATGCTAGTCAATAAAAAACTCTCTTATAATTGACTATATATCATACAAAAAATATATGAATAAAAACTTACTAGATGACATTCTCAAAAGTATGCAAGATAATAATTATAAAATTGTTGAGCTTGAGACTACAACTGCTATTAATGAAAGAAAAAATGGTAAAGTTTTCTCTTTTAACGAACATGTCGAGGCCTTAATATGGTCATTACTCAGCAATCAAAGACCTTGGAAAGGTATATCTGATAATAAAAATAATATAAGAAAAATATTTCATGATTTTGATTATAAATATATATTAAATACTGATCCCGATATCTTTACATCTAGGCTCAAACAAATTAAATGTGGAAATAGAGCAATAAAAAAGCAAATGCAATCATTAAATTACAACATTAATGTATTATTAAAAATCGAAGCAAAATATGGTACTATAGATAATTATATTTCTTCAGATGAGCCACACATTATTGCTAAGCAAATTTCAAGTGGATGTTATAAGCTTAAACAAATCGGTTTTCCATTGGCAATGGAATATTTACGAAATGTTGGCATTGATACTATTAAGCCAGATGTTCATATATGTAGAATATTAGGCAGTGATAGATTGGGATTTTCAAATTGTAGTAATGCTAAAGAAAAAGAGGCCGTTGAAATTATAAAAAAATTGTCTAATAATTCTAATCTAAGTTTATCTGAGATAGATTATATACTTTGGCAATTTTGCGCTGATGGCTATGCAGAAATTTGCACAAAAAATCCAAAATGTAAATTATGTAGAGCAAGTTCGTATTGTCATTATAATAAATAACTTTTTTATTAATCTTATTTATGATATTATTGTTAATGAAAAAGAACCTAGTAATTTAACTAAGTTTCTTATAGAAAAAGAATAAAATTAGATGATTGAACATCTAATTTTTTATTAATCATAATAGTTATAATAATATCCATTACTATAATTAGATTCATCTATTGCTTCAGTAAATGCAACTGAAAATATAATAACAGAAATTAATATAATGAACAATGCAATAGATGAGATAATTATACCCGCAGTTGATAAACCTTTACCAGTATTAGTTTCTTTTACTTTCTTAAGCCCTAGTATTGAGAATATTAAACCTAATAATGGTACAAAGAACGATAATATGAAACCTGCTGTTGCCATTCCATTTGAAGTACCATTGTTGTTATTACTTACTGCTGTATTTTGACCAGTTGAAACACCACATTTTGGACATATTACTGCCTCATCTACTACTTCGTTCCCACAATTTGAACAAAACTTTGACATACTACACCTCCTATTTTTTTGATAAAGCACACTCCCTATGTTATGCTAAATTAATTATATCATAATTATTTTTATTTGAAAATCATTTTTAACTAATTATTCTCAATGTAATTAATTACTTTTTCAACAGTATTGTTGAAATTACTATAGTCTGTTTCAAACCATACTACTGGTAGTTGGTGATTAAAAAATGTATACTGCCTTTTGGCATAATGCCTTGAATTTTGTTTTATTTTGTCTATGGCTTCTTCAAGAGATATATTGCCATCAAAGTATGAATATATTTCTCTATAACCAATGGCATTAAGTAATGGTTTAGTTCTGATATTCTTATCATAAAAAACTTTTACTTCATTAAGTAAACCTTCTTTAATCATAATATCCACTCTTGTATTTATTTTATCATATAATATTCTTCTATCGGTTGTTAAACCGATAAATATAGCATCATATAGTAATTTATTAGTAGTATTGGTATTAATAGATTTATTATTTTCTTTATAGTAATTAAGGGCTCTTATTAATCTGCGACGATTATTTTTATCTATTACTATATCTTTATCTACTTCTAGTAATTTATTATATAATTCTTCATCAGTTAGATTATCATATGTATTAGTTTCTTTTTCTTCAGTTAATTTATAGTCGTAAAGGGCTGCTTTTATATATAGACCTGTACCTCCTACTAGAATGGGAGTTTTTCCTCTATCCTGGACTTCTTTAATTAATTTACGACAATCTTTTTGATAATGATAAATTGTATATTCTTCATCTACCTCTTTTATATCAAATAGATGATGAGGAATATCTTCTTTTTCTTCTTCAGTTACTTTAGCACTTCCGATATCTAATCCTTTATATACTTGAACAGCATCAGCATTTATTATTTCACCATTATATCTTTTAGCTAATTCTATACTTAATTTGGTTTTACCTACCGCAGTAGGTCCTGTTATAACAATTACTTTATTCATAGATTACTCCTTTTTGTAAGATTAATATATCATAGATAACATAAAAAGACAAGATTATTTGATTCTTGTCTTAGTCTTATATGAATACTCTTCTTTACTTCTTATACCTAATTCTATTTCCTTTAATTCATTAGCTTTAGCAAGTTCTATAGTAAGTGCCTTAAGTACATTAATATTACTATTAAACTCTTTTAAAGTATATTTTAATCCCTCTGTATTTCTTAATGAAGCACTTAAGGCTCTCATTGCATCTGTTTCATAAGACATAGTATCACTCCTTAGTGCCATATATTCTAACACATGTACAACTTAGTGTCAAATATTAAACTATTTAGTTATACTGCTTTTATTAGTTAATTTTTTATAATTTGCTTTGGATAAACCAAAAACACTGTTAAATCTCCCATTTTGTAAGACCAAAGTATCATTATTTGATTCAATAAAGTCTTTTCTTTCTTTTATTTCCTCAAGTGTTAAAGTTAATATTGAAGCACTTTTAACTACATATGGTAATACTCCTAGTGATTCTAAATATGGTAATACATTTTTTAAATGTTCTACATTCTTATTAATAATTAACGGTGTTAAATATGCTTGTCCATAATTTTCTTTTATATAATTAATTGATTTTTCTATCTCTTCTGTTGCCTTTAAAAATATGCTACCAGTGATTGGTATATTATTCTTTTTACATACCTCAATTATTTTCTCTACCTCTTCAGCGGTTTTATAAAATACACTACCGGTGATTGATATATTATTTTCTCTACATACCTCAATTATTTTTTCTATCTCTTCGGATGTCTTTAAAAATACACTACCAGTGATTGGTATATTATTTTCTCTACACACTTTAATTATATTTTCTATCTCTTCGGCTGTCTTTAAAAATACATTACCGGTTACCGGTATATTATTTTTTTTACACACTTTAATTATTTTTTCTATATCTTCAGCTGTTTTATGAAATACACTACCAGTGATTGGTATATTATTTTTTCTACATACTTCAATTATTTTTTCTATCTCTTCTGCCGTTTTATGAAATACACTACCGGTGATTGATATATTATTTTCTTTACATACTTTAATTATTTTTTCTATCTCTTCTGCCGTTTTATGAAATACGCTACCGGTAATTGGTATATTATTTTCTCTGCATACTTTAATTATTCTTTCTATTTCTTCAGATGTTTTCTTAAATACACTACTGGTGATTGGTATATTATTTTTATTGCATACTTTAATTATCCTTTTTATTTCATCCATACTATTTCTTGATATGGCTGCTGATATTACTAATGATTTATCGTTAAACAGTCCTTCTATTTGTTTTATTCTATCAATAGAAGTACTTAGTATTGATGTTATTCTATTTATATATTCTATACCATAGTTATTTAATACATAATTATATGTTTCTTTTAAATTTTTGGGATTAGTATTTAATATGTGCAATGTTGTTTCTATATTGCCTGTATTTATTTTTGTTGTTATTAAAAATTCATAGTTTTCTTTGATGTTATTAACAGCCTTATACATAATACTAGGACATTTTTCTATATTTCTAGCATTAATGTGTAATTCTTTTACCAAATAATTTAGAGTTTTATCTATATCTTGATATTCACCATATTCTAGTATGTTATTATTTTTATTAATAACTTTTGTAGCATCTATACCATATTTTTTTAACAAACTTTCTAATGTATAAGCTTCAATCATAATTACCTCCTATAAAAGTTCATCTAATAGTGAAATATCATTTTCTATTTCTTCTATATAGTTATTTCCTAATTGTTTTATTAAATTGTTTATTTTTACTCTAAATTCTTCTTTTGGACAAATAAATATTAGTACTTGCCTTTCAAAAATATCTTCAGTATCTTCAAAACCTAATGATATAAAATACTTAATGTTATCTATCACATCATCTTTTAATAAGTAAATAGAATTAATTATACTACTACCATAAATTTTTTCTATTCTATCAAAATCTATATTCATATATATTACCTTCTTTACAATATAAATATTTTTTAATTTAGAGACTATATAATAGGCTCTAAATTAACATAAAAAGACCTTAGGCTTTTTATGTAAGTAAGAGACCTAGGCTCTTACTTATACTACTCTTTTAAACATTCTTTCTATTTCATAAGTAGTAAAATGTATTATAGTAGGTCTTCCATGAGGACAATTAAATGGATTATTACACTTTCTAAGTTTATTAATTATCTCTTCTTGGGCTTCTTTAGTTATTCTAGTATTAGCTTTAATACTCATTTTACAACTTACTAATTTAGCTAAATTATCATTAAACTTAGCTAAACTAAAATCTTTACCTTTATTTGTTATATCTTCAAATATTTTAGATATTATCTCTTTTTCTCTACCTTTAGTAAACCAAGTAGGATGTGATAGAATACGATATGAATTACTACCAAACTCTTCTACTTTGATATTTAAACTATCTAAAATATCAATATTTTCTTTTACTTTTATAAATTCATTATTAGGTAGTTCAATTATGATAGGTATAAGAGGCGTTATGGTATTACCACTGGGATGGGCAAGTAAATAAGAATTTCTCTCATAATTAATTCTTTCTTCAGCAGCATGCTGGTCTATTAGATAGATTCCTTTTTCATTTTCACATACTATATATGTACCTAAGGCTAGTCCAATAGGATATAATTCAGGAAGTGTGTCTTTAGGTCTTTCTTCAATATATTTTTCTTCCTCTTCAGTATCATATTCATTATTTTGTTCATAGTTAAAGTTAATTAAATTAGTTAATCTTTCTTTATCAGGATTTACTTCACTTGGTTCATTTATGATATTTCGATCTAAATTTAATGCTAGATTTTCATACTTTAATTGTGGTTCTTCTTTTACTTCTATCTTTGGTATTAATAATTTTGTTTTTATTGTATCCACAATTAATGTTGATATAAGTGTTTTTAAATCTTCAAAATTACTAAACTTAATATCTTGTTTAGAAGGATGAATATTTACATCAATTAATGATGGATCAGTATCTATTTTAATTACCACGATTGGATATCTAGTATCTTCTTTGAAGGATGAATAAGAATCATTTATTACTTTATTTAGTACTTGATTTCTTATTACTCTTCCATTTACTAGGACAGTCATATGATTTCTTGAGGCTCTATTTACTTCAGGTAAGGAAATGTAACCTGATACATCGTAGTCGTCATTAGAACCATTTATTGCAAGCATCTTTTTAGTTATTTCTAGACCATATATTGATTTTATTACTTTAAGTAAATTACCAGAACCATCGGTATTTAATAGTTCTTTTTCATCATTAGTTAATCTAAACTTAATACTTGGATATGAAAGGGCCATTTTATTTACATATTCAGTAACTCCCGCTAGTTCAGCATAAGGACTGGATAGATGTTTTAATCTGGCAGGGGTATTATAGAACATATTGGTAACTGTTATTTGCGTTCCTTTTCTGGCGTCACCATTTTTATTTTCAAGTATTTTTCCACCTTTGATGTGGACAATTGTTCCTACTTCGCCTTGGGATGTCTTTAGTAGAACTTCGGATACTGCAGCAATTGATGGTAAGGCCTCACCACGGAAACCTAGAGAGTTTATGTTAAATAGATCATCATCGGTATATAGTTTACTAGTGGCATGTCTTTGAAAGGCTAAAACAGCATCATCTTTATCCATACCTATACCATTATCAGTAACCACAATTTCTCTTAGACCAGCTTCTTTTAGGTCTATTTTTATTTCAGTACTTTTGGCATCAACAGAATTTTCCACTAGTTCCTTAACTATTGATACTACTTTTTCTACTACTTCTCCTGCTGCTATTTTATTGGATAGTAGTTCACTCATTACTTTTATTCTACTCATACTACACCTCAATCATTTTATATGGTTTTACTTTATTATCTCCACTCGCTATGTAGATAGCTATTTCTTTTCCTTCTTTATCTAGTAATAGGGACATATTCTCTTTAAAAAAATTATCTAGTACCATTCCATTTTTTACTTTAGTAAGTAGTGGTTCCTCTATTACAGTAGTTTTTATATTGGGTAGACACTCTTTGATACTAAGTAATTTATAGTTATTCTCTTCAATATCTTTTAGAGTATAAGCATCTTTTAGAGTAAATATTCCCTGTCTTGTTCTTATTAGATTTTTCATAGTACCATAGGTATTTAAACTATAGGCTATATCTCTAATTAAACTTCTTATATATGTTCCTTTACTTACTTCACATCTAATAGTAAACTCTACTGCACCATTTATATGTTTTAAGTCACTTATTAATTCTAGAGAGTATACTTCTACTTCTTTACTTGGAGGTGAATCTGCCTGTTACCAAGGAGGCGTATTACGGTCCCAGTGAGATTATGCAGTCCATTCCGGAAGAATACTTCAATACTTACAGGGCGGCTTATTATTATGTGCTGGGCGGCAAATATACTGCCGAGCGCCCCTTTATCCTGAACGCTACACGCCACGAATACAAGCCGCTTATCCAAGTAGTAGACAATGTGGAACGGAACCACAAGCTAGGCTTGCTGTTCGAGTTTGCCGTAGACAACGGCAAGGTGTTGGTTTGCATGAGCAACCTCGAAGCAATTCGCCACACTCCGGAAGGAGGTCAACTGCGCAATGCCATTTTAAGCTATATGAAGTCGGCTGAGTTCTCTCCCACCGAGACTCTGACCTCACAGCAGTTGCAGCACATATTAACAACCGAGGTGAGGAAGCAAGACATCGTCGGCGTGAAAAACCAGTCGGATTACGACATACAGCCGGAATAAAAAGGCTATTTTTACAGGTTTCAACAATAATAATAATTTCACTTT
>OLOW01002471.1_pt1 | contig 12409 bp, 8 predicted proteins | sample 1672801 | NCBI WGS metagenome assembly OLOW01 (sample SAMEA3136725, study PRJEB25190) | human gut metagenome | biome: human gut; feature: human-associated habitat; material: faeces | place: Austria | collected 2013
CGGCAGTGCCCGGAACGCCGATATTTGCGAATAACGCGCAGCGGGGCGGGCCGCCGCCTCTGGAGTCGCCGTGCCGCAGGCTTTCTTTGGTACTTTCTTTCGCTTCGAAAGAAAGTACTGCCCCTTCGGGGCGGCAGCCCGACCATCCGCGCCGTAGTCGGCGCGTCATGCTCCAACCGAGGCAAGGGGTATGCGCCTACAGGCGCACCAAAGGGCTTTCCGTTCGCCTTTTGGAAACCTTCGGGCACCGAAGTTGGAGAAAAACCCATAGGACAGTAAGTCTCAGTCCGCGCCGTAGTCGGCGCCTCCCCCGGCGAGGGTTCTTATACGGCAAAGCCAGCGCCCGCCGTCACAAGCATGGGACTTCCTCAGAGTAAACCATCAGCACGACCCGCACTGCCGTGCGCTCCGCTTGTTGCTTGCCTGAACTCCGGGTCGCTAACCACCTTCAGCAGCTGTGTTCGTCGAATCCTTACTTTCCTGCTGCACCCCTCCGTTCACTTTGTAAAATAGGACAAATAGTCCTAAAACAAGAACCATCAGAATATTTCTCTTGTTTTCTCCTTCCCTTTAAAGCCAAAAAGCGCATTGCTCCTTTCTCCCCATCAAAAAAGAGACTGCTCTCCGCAGTCTCTTTTTACATTTGCTTTTTACTTCGAATAGTCCATCCAGAATACCGGCCGAACCGTGTTGGTAGGCCAGTCCACATCCTGCATTCCGTAGGCCGTCAGACGGCCGTCCACCCGAACGCCCCACATGTCCATCTTGCGCGCGCCCGTGGTGCGCAGCCACCAGCGGCACGCGCCGGTCGTTTCGCCGATGGTGCAGCCCTGTGCCTTCGCATGTTCCGTGGCGTAGGCCATCCGGCTGGACTGCTCCGGGAAGTAATGGAGGATTTCTTCATGGCTGAGCAGATACAGCTTGTCCTCCGTGTCAGCGCCCGCCCCCTTCATGCCGTGGGGATTTTCGTTCGTCACGGTGGTGGTCAGAATCTTTTCCTGCTCCTCAGCGGTGAAGGCCGCGTTCAGAAATTCGCCGTTCATCCACTCCCGCAGGGTGGAAGCACCCCAGTACATGGGCACCCGCTCCGGGTAGACCACCTTTGTTTCCAGACAATATTTGCTCAGCAGGAACGCCTTCTGATTTTCTTCGTCCACATCCAGAACGATCCATTCGATGGGCTCCTGACCGTTGGTTAGGTCTTCGTCCTGCTCGTAGTGACCGAAGGTGATCTCACTGCCAATTTCGGGCAGCGTTTCCGCCGACGCGGCGCATACGCCCAGCAGGAGCGCCGCACACAGAATCAGGGATAAGACATGAATCAAGTGCTTCATAAGAGAAAGTCCTCCTTTGTTTTTTAAGGCTCGTCAGTCGTTGGGGATTGCGGTGACAAAGTAAAGAATGTCGCCGACGGCCCGCATGACCTTGGAGTCGGCGTTCATCTTGATGTTGTGCATGATCATGCTGGAGGACTGTCCGCCGTCCAGATTGTAGGCGGTGACGGCCCCCAGTTCCGCCATGAGCTGGGCCATCTGATCCATGGTCAGGCCGGTGGAGTTCTCCTGCATGTAGCCGTCGGACACGGCGACGACGTATTTCAGGTGGTCGATCTGGCCGATGGCGACCCGCTGGGCATAGGTCACTTTCCGGTCGGGGAAGGTCTGCGCTTCGCCGTTCAGCACCAGCGCGGGGCCAAAGGCGAAGGACTGCAGCACGGGCCGTTCCAGCTTGGCGAAGTTTTCCTTCGTCATGGACGACACAATGTGGAAATCGCCCTGATCGTCGATGACCAGCCCATCGTAGCTTTCATCCTCCCGCTCCCGCAGAAGCACACCGTTGCGGTAGATGATCCCAGCGTCATGATAGGTGAACCAGTCGGCGTTGATGGCAAAGACGGCGTTCACCTTCTGGGCGATAACGCTGGCCCGCATGGTGGCCTTCTGCGGATAGGGCTTGGCCAGCTCGCTGCGGATCTGGTTGGCGTTGGCAATCTGAATGAACGCCGCCACTACGTCGGTGTCATGGACGCGAATGCGGTGAAGCTTCACATCAATGGAATCGTCATGGTAGGACAGATTGTCCTCGCTGAAGGCGCTGCTGTCCGGCTTGTAATTGTTCTTCGCGTCTTCGGAAGCTTCATAGGAAATATCGGAAAAGGTAACAGGTTCCAAGTGGGGCAGCTCGGCGCTTTCCGCCAGTGAAAAGCCAGGCAGCGCACAAAGCGCCAGCAGCAGACAGACGGCTTGAACTACGGGTCGTCCATTCTTCCCGGCGCGCTTCCCCCGTTCCGAACCCAGCGAACGCATCCATAGCACACAGCCCATGAGACCAACGCAAGCAGCGACCATGCAGCCATAGCAGCCTTCCACGTCCAAAAAGCGCAGGAAGGGAATGCGGCCTTCAGTGGCAAATTCCAGCAGGATGCAGAATGCCACCAGCACGCCGAACAGCGCCCAGCAAAGGATCTTTTGCTGCGTTTTGCCTTTTTTGGAAAGCCGCTGATAGCCAAAGAGCACCGCTCCAACGGTCAGAGCGCTGAACAGTTCCTCGCAGCGGACAAAGCCCCAGCGAAGGAACTCGTCCCGGCGCAGGCTTTCCAGCACGATCTGCGCGGCGGCGAAAAGCCCCAAAAGCAGCAGAATGCCGTCTCCGTCCCGCCGGTCTTTGCGGCACAGCAGCGCCGCAAACAGCACCAGAGCCACCAGCGCTTCCGCCATGAACAGCGCCCATGCCCACAATTCGTAGGAGGGATCGTACATCATAAAGGGAAAGCGGCACAGAAAGGTTTCTTCGTAGACGTATTCGCCGTACCCCTGCCCGGCAAAGCCTTCGCTGAGCCGGAAGAAGGCGATCATCAGGGCCATAGAGGGAGCGTAGGCGTCCATCAGGCGAAGGGCGCGCTTTCCGCCGCAGCACCACAGTGCCAGCAGGCTACCAATCAGTCCGCCGTACAGCATGTGCCCGTTCTGCCACAGGGCGAAAAGCTCTGCAAAGGCGGGCGGGTCATAGGCCAGATTGACCAGCCGGTAAAAAAAGTGGGCGCAGAATACGCTCAAAAGAGGCGTCAGGACGGAAGCCAGCACCAGCGTGAGGGCGTCGAAGCCCCGCTTTTTTCCCTGCCAGAAGCCCAGACCCCAAAACAGAACCAGCCCGGCCAGCAGAAAGCTCCCTCGGAGCGGCGCGGCTCCCGTACCGATGTACAACACCATGAAAACTCCACCTTTTTCTGTTTTCGCTTTGCCGCATCTATGCAAAAGAACACGAAAAAGCACCGTCTCATTATACCGCGAGACGGTGCCTGCTTCAAGGCTAAAAAGAAAGGTTATTCGTCCACCTGTGCCAGTAACGTCAGGCTGCGCACGTGCCACTGGCCGTTTTCCTTCACCAGTGTGGCGGCATAGCGCCCGCCCTGCCATTTGGGCGGATATTCGAAGCCGTCGCCATACAGGGCTCGGGCCGCGTCCGCCGACGAGCTTTTTACCCGTCCGTCGATGCGGGGGATGGTCTCGGTAAATTCTGCCCGGGCGGTGGTGTCCCAGGGCCAGCACCACATCCACGTCATTTTCAGCCGGTGGTCGATGCCGCGCACCGTGTAATAGGTGTAGGGGCTTTTCCCTTCCAGCGCGATCTGCAGGTTCTGATCCCGCTGCAGGTAGCTGGACTGGAAAAACTTGGTCAGCTCGGAAGCGTCCTCGTCCATCATGATGACCTGCGCCCGCTTGGCCATGCCGTCCTTCAGGACAATATAAATGTTGGTAGCGTTCATGGCGTAATAAAACGTGACGGTAAACAGGCTCAGCAGCGTCAGCAGCAGAAACAGTCTGCCCGCCAGATACCAGATGAACCGGCGCAATCTTTCCATGACGGCGCCTCCTTTCGGGATGTGATCGGCCCGCGCGGGGTCAGGGCTTCAGCTTACCCTCGGTCCAGTGCTTGCGGCACAGGCTGACGTAGCTCTCATTGCCGCCCAGCATGACCTGCGCGCCGTCCTTGACGACCTTGCCGTCCAGAATGCGGGCGTTGCAGGTGGCCTTCTTGCCGCACCAGCAGATGGTCTTGACCTCCTCGATGGTGTCCGCCCAGGCCAGCAGCCACTGGCTGCCTTCGAACAGGTTGCCCTGAAAGTCCGTGCGCAGACCGTAAGCGATCACCGGCACATGCCGGTCATCCACGATCTCCACCAGTTTCTCCACCTGCGCCTTGGTCAAAAACTGGGCCTCATCCACGATGACGCAGTCGTATTCCTCTACGGGGTAGGTGTCGATGTCCTCCATGTAGCCGCAGGCGCAGGAAAGGCCGCAGCGGCTGGCCACCATGGTCTCGCCGTCCCGGCTGTCCAGCTTAGGCTTGAGCATGAGCACCTTCTGGCCCCGCTCCAGATAGTTGTAGCGCACCATGATGGCGTTGGCCGTTTTGCTGGAGCCCATGGCCCCGTAGCGGAAATAAAGCTTTGCCATTGAAATGGCCTCCGTTCGTAAGTGATAATCAGTCGCTTTCGCTGGTATCGGGGATGCCAAGCCGGGAAGCCAGATCAGAAGCCCGCTGGGCCGCGTCCCGGAACCCGGTCAGCGTGGAAAAAAGATCGTAGGCCCCCTGCAGGTCTCCGGCCATTTCCATCGCGTCCGCCTGACTGTACTGCTCGTCCCGGAAAATCTGCTCGCACTCCACCGCCTGACGGGCGCTGCTGAGATAATCTCCCAAAATGGTGAACAGGTAAATAGCTTCTTCGTAGGAATGTTCCTCCCGAAGCTCGATGGCCCGGTTGTAGATTTGCCCCTGCAGGTTCAGCAGCCGGTCGGAAGCGTCGGCCACGTTCCCGGCGGCGGAATAGTCGTAAAGAGCCTTTTCGTAGTCCTTGCGGTTTTCCGCGTCCACGCCTTCGTTGTAGTACTGGTGCAGGGCCGCGTCCTCAAAGTCGCCCAGCTTGCCGAAAGCCTCGGCCGCACCCGCCGCGTCTCCCGCCGCTTCCAGCGCACAGGCATGGCAGTAGGCGTATCGCTGTCCGCCCATCAGAAGCGTTTGACACTGCTCAAAGTACGGTTCGGCGTTCAGATAGTCGCCCTGTTCCCACAGCACCAGCCCCCGGGAATAGGCGGCATATTGTGCAGACTGCTGATAGTCTCCCAGCTTTTCGAAGGCCTGCGCCGCTTCTTCATATTCGCCGGAGGCAAAAATATCCAACGCCCGGCGGTAGGACTCGGAATGGTTGGCCGTGCAGCCGGTCAGCAGGATAAACACGAACCCCAACAGCAGAAATCGTTTCCATCGCTTCATGGCCGCAGCTCCCTTCTTCGGCAATCGCCCTGTTCATTGTAATCTAACGAGCGGAAAAACGCAAATCCTGCCGAAGAATGGCGTAAAGCTCCACGTCGGCGTAGCGGCCCTTGTTGTAGACCCGCTGGCGCAGCCGCCCTTCATGGATCATTCCCGCTTTTTCCATCACCCGTCCGCTGGCAGGGTTATCGCTTTCATGCTGGGCTTCGATACGGTTCAGATTCAGAGTGTCAAAGCCGAATTGCAGCACGGCCTGCAGCGCTTCGGTCATGATGCCCCGGTTCCAATAGGCCCGGCTCAGACTGTAGCCCACCTCGGCGGAGCGGTTCTCCTGCTGCACCCACATAAAGCCGATGGTGCCGATGGCTTTACGATTTTCGTTCCATACGATCACAAAGGTGGAGGGCTGACCGGCCCGGTACTGCCGGATGAGAAACCGAAGATAGGAACGGGTCTGGTGAATGGAAGTGTGCGCGTCCCAAAGCACGTGCCGCGCCACCTCGGGATCTTTGGAGTATTCGTAAAGATCCGCCGCGTCGCTCATGCGGACCGGGCGGAGGGTCAGCCGTTTCGTGCGCAGCGTGGGCAGACTGGAAAAAAGATTCAGATGGTTTTGCATGAAATCGTTCCGACTCCGCGTTTATTTATAGGAAGGATGGAGCTTCTGCCACGCCATGAGCAGCCCCAGCGCGGTCTTCGCGTCCTGAAACTCGCCGCTCATGACCCGCTGCACCGCTTCCTTCAGGGGGATGCGGGTCACGCGGAGAAATTCGTCCTCGTCGGGATGATCTTCGTGCTGGCTCAGGCCGGTGGCCAGATACAGGCCGATCTTCTCGGTACAGAAGCCCGGCGTGGTGACGATATGGCTCAATTTTTCCATATGCTCGGCTTTCAGGCCGGTCTCTTCCCGCAGCTCGCGCACGGCGCAGTGCAGGGGATCCTCGTCTGCGGTGTCCAGCTTACCGGCGGGAATTTCCCAGGTCAGCATATCGTTGACCACCCGGTGCTGTCGCACCAGATAGACGTACTCCTCGTCGTCTACAGGAACGATGGCTGCCGCTCCCTTGTGGTGAACGATCTCCCGCAGGGCGGTGCGGCCGTTTGGCAGGCGCACCTGCATATGGCTCACGTCGATCAGGGCTCCCCGGAATACGGTTTCATCGCTGATCGGCGTTTCGATCAGCTGACGGTCGTCGGACAACATGAATGTTCGCCTCCTTGAAATGACCTTGTTCTTAATTCGCCAACGGGACGGCGGAACCCTTGCAGAACGGAAAAAAGATCGGCGCGAAAGTTGTAACATAATGGACGGGAATCCGGGGTCTGAATTTCTTGACAGGCCATATCATTCCCCTTAAAATGAACATGGAGATCCTTACCCGCCCTGTGGACGGAGAGAATCTTCGGTCAGAACAAACGGCAAGGAGGAACTGCAATATGTTCGGGACGCAATCATACGGAAGAAGAGGACTGGCCCTATTGACCAGTCTGCTGCTGATTCTTTTGCAGCTGGCGGCCCCGCTGGGGGCGCTGGCCACGGAAACGGCGGACGTGCCTGCGGTTTATGTGAGCTACACGGACGCCAACGGCCTGACCGGCAGCGCCATGGGGCAGCTGGCGGTGGGGGAGGACGGGGTCACTTATTATTGGGCCCAGACCATGGACAGCCCCACGTGGCCCCTGCAGATCACCGTGGGAGTGGCGGACGGAAGTCCCTACTTCTATAACGTGACCTATCTCTGGTGGAACGCTGACAAGACCGCACCTGTTTCCCAGCAGGATGTGACGACGGCGGACGCCACGCAGGCCGTGGCGCTGGTGGAGTTCTACCGCAACGAGGAAAAGACCGACTACGCCGGCAGCTGCTATGTGTATCTGTCCACCCAGCAGCTCCCTCAGGCTGCGCCGGTGAACGGAACGGTTCATATTTATTATATTACGCAGGACTGGCAGCAGCTGCTGGACGATACCCGCTACGACGTGGCCCCCGGCGTGTATCAGTTTACGCCGGACCGTCAGGGCGAGATTTCCGGCTATGAGATGATCGATTCCACGCCCCAGACGGTGACGGTGAACAATGACGGCAGCGTTTCCGGAGACGTGATCTTCTACATGCGGCCCGTCAGCGCCCCCGGCGGCGATACCGGCGACAGCGGCAGCACAGGGGATGGCGGAAATACCGGCGATAGCGGCAACACTGGAGACGCTGGCAACACCGGCGATAGCGGCAACACTGGCGATGCTGGAAACACTGGTGACAACGGCAATACGGGCGATACGGGCAACAGCGGTGATCCTGGCAGCACCGGCGATACGGGAAATTCTGGGGATGCTGGCAATACCGGCGACAACGGAAACACCGGCGATACCGGCAGCACCGAGCCTCAGGAACCGGCCAAGACCGGCCCCGAATCCTACGGCACTTACACGCCCCTGAACGATGTGCCCGGCTATACCGTGGCAGAAAAGGGAACCGTCAATTTCCGCGCCACGCCGAAGAGCGGCAGCGACGTGACCAACGTCATCAGCGCACTGAGCCAGAAAACGCCTGTGACCGTGCATGGTCAGGTGGATGTGAACGGCAAGCTGTGGTACTACGTCAGCTATTTTGAGGGCGAGAAGGAACTGGTCGGCTACATTGTGAGCGACTTTGTGCAGCTGGGCAGCATTGCGCAGGTGTATGTATCCTATGTGGATGAAAACGGCACGGAATTCAGCGGCGCTTATGTGACCGTCTCCACCGAAGAACCCATGGTGGCCCCGGAGGCCAAGTATGTGCCCGAAGGCTACGAGCCCGTGGAGGCCGACCCGGTGCAGGTGACGTTCGTGGACGGCCAGCCCCAGCCCTCCGTCATTACCTTCCGCTATCAGAAGCCGGAAGCCCGGGCGGAAATCAAGGTTCATTATGTAGCCAACGGGCAGGAATTTGCCACGGATACCGTTACCGTCACCGAAAGCGACAATTTTATCGCGCCCAAGGAAGAACTGGTGCCTGCGAACTATCAGCCCGTCTCGGTGGAGCCGGTGAGCATTACGTTCACCAACGGCCAGCCCAGCCTGACGGAAGTGACCTTCACCTATGAAAAGGGTGAAGCCACCGCCACGGTGAACGTGCACTACGTGGCGGGCAACGTGGAGTTCGCCACTGACACCGTGGAAATCACGGAGAGCAACAACACGGTCAGCCCGAAGCCGGAACTGATCCCGGCAGGTTATAGCGTTGTGGATGCGAACCCTGTGACCATTCCTTTTGAAAACGGCGCGGCCACGCAAACCGACGTGACCTTCACCTATCAGCGGCCTGAAGCGGTTGCCACGGTGAACGTGCACTACGTGGCGGGCGACGTGGAGTTTGCCAGCGACACCGTGGAAATCTCCGAGAGCAACAACACGGTCAGCCCGAAGCCGGAGCTGGTTCCGGCGGACTATAGCGTTGTGGATGCGAACCCCGTGAACATTCCCTTTGAGAACGGCGCGGCCACGCAAACGGACGTGACCTTCACCTATGCCGCGCCCGTCATTCCCACCGAGGGGACCGTGACCTTCCGTTTTGTGGACGGTCAGGGCAATCCCCTGCGGGACGCTGTGCAGACCACGGTAGCAAACGGCGTTTATACCGACCTGAGCGCCTATCAGGCGGCGATCGACGGCTATGACTGCATCGGCGTCAGCGCCAATCAGCTGACCGTGGAAAACGGCGTGGCCAGCCCGGCCGAGGTGTTTTTCACCTACCAGCGCAAGCCGGTAAACGGCAAGGTGCGCGTGGTCTACATGGCCGACGGCGTGGAGTTCAGCAACGAAGAACGCCAGCTGACCGTGTTGGGTGAAAATACCGTCGCCCCTGACGCAAGTCTGGTGCCCTCCGACTACACCGCGCTGGATGTGGCTCCCGTGACCGTCACCCTGTACGAAGACGGCTCCGTGGCGCCCCAGACTGTGACCTTTACCTATGAAAAGCCCCAGACCCCCACGGCGGCCAACGTGACCTTCCGCTTTGTGGACGAAAAGGGCAACGAGATCCAGCAGAGTCTGGTCGTTTCGCTGGAAAACGGAACCTATGGCGAAGCGGATCTGGCCGAATACCGGGCCGAGATCAAGGGCTATACCTATCAGGGCGTGAGCGCCGGTCAGGTGACCAGTCAGGACGGCAAGGCCAACCCCGACACCGTCACCTTCAGCTATAAACAGAAGACCACCGCCACGCTGGAAGTGCGCTATGTGGACGCCATCGGCGAGCAGGTGATGGGCTCTCCCGAGTACATCGAGCTGCCCAAGGGAACCACTACCGTGGCCCTGAACACCCGCTATGTGCCCTCCGGCTATCAGCCCTCCTCCAACTATCCCACGTCCTACACCGTGACCGTGGGGGACGATCTGGTGGTCGAGCCCATCACCTTCCATCTGGTCAGCACCAGTGTGAAGTCCACGGTAGAAATTCATTATCTGGTGACCGGTTCCTCCGATGCGACGATGATCGCCAGCGTGAAGAAGGAACTGACTCCCGGCAAAACCGTGCTGGAGCCCGACGCTTCCGTAGTGCCCAGCGGGTATGAGATCGTGACCGACGTGCCTCAGTCCGCTGAGATCACGGTGGATGATCTGGGCATCGCGACCCCCAATCTGGTGAATTTCTACTGCAAGAAGACCCAGAGTGAAATCTACACCGGCTATGCGGTCACCACCGTGCAGACCGGCCTGCGGGGCGCGTACAACCTGAAGGACAGCTCCGTGAAGAAAATGCTGGCCCCCAATACGCTGATCTACATCAACGGTCAGGCTACGGTGGAAAACACCCTGTTCGACAGTTGCCGCGTGATGCTGGGGTCCGACGATGTGGGTATCGTGAAGGACTCCGACGTGCGTCACATCACTGCCGCCGAGGCCCAAGCCCTGATCGACCAGTGGAACCGGGAACATCCCGCCACGCCGGATCAGCCCACCACCTCCGTAGCGGGCTATTACATCACCACGGCGGAGGGCGTGCCGCTGCGCTACGGCCCCAACGCCTATACGGCCACCATCGCCCAGCTGCCGCTGGACAGCGTGGTCTACGTCACCCAGCAGCAGACGGTGAACGGCGTGGACTGGTATGTGGCTTACTACAACGGCAACGCAGGCTACATCCGCGCCGACCAGATGCTCCGCAAGATGACTGAAGCGGAAATCAACAAGTATATGGCCGGTCAGAAAACGACTGCGCCTACCTCGCCCAGCAAGACGGCCGCGCCCTACGATCCTTACGGAAAGTCCAGCTACGGCTACGTGACCAGCAATTCCGTCAACTTCCGCGAGACGCCCAACGGCAAAAAGATGAAGACGCTGAGCAAGTATGCCTTCGCCTACATCATCGGCTCCAAGGAGGTCAACGGCGTTACCTGGTACTACGTTAACCAGAACGGCACGATGGGATGGATCCATGGGGATTACTTCCATCAGCTGAATCTGACCGAGCTGACCAGCTTCCTGAACAGCAATGAATACCGGCAGGGGCTGGCCAACAACTCCAGCAGTACGAGCAGCAGCACCAACAAGGACAATACGTCCGGCAACACCTCGGTGAAGCCCAGCGGCGGCAATTCCGGCTCCGCCACGGCAGGGAACATCTCCTCCGTGGAGGACTGGAACGTAGGCACGTGGAAGAACACCGGCGTGACCACGACCACCAGCTATGCGCCCTTCAATCCCTATGCGACCGCCACCCCCGCGCCCTCGGCCAGCGTATCGCCGTCCGCCAGCGCGGAGCCGACGGAGACCTTCGTCATCGGCACGATGATCCCCATTACCTATGACGACGAAAGCAAGGAAACCCAGACCGGCTCGGTGCCGTGGGGCCTGATCGGCGTGGGTGTGGTACTGATCGGCGGCGCGGGCGGTGCCTATGCCTACGCGGTCAACCAGAACAAGAAGCGCCGTGCGGCTGCGGCCCGTGCAGCGGCCAGCCGCCGTGCAGCCGGAACCGGCACGCAGACGGGCGCAGCCCAGAACGGCAGCAGTCAGCAGGCGCAGAATCCCTACGCACGTCGGGCTGTGGCAGCTCCGCCGGTAACAGGCGCGGGCACCCAGCAGCGGCAGCAGTCCCAGAATCCGACGGGAACGACGAATCCCTACGCCCGTCCCAGCACGTCCTACGGAACCCAGAATAATGGTTCTTCCTATGGAGCGAACGGATCGAATCCGAGCGCAGTAAACGGAACGGGCAGCACGGCGAATCCTTACGGCGGCACTTCCGCCTATGGCAGCACCAATCCGTACAGCCCGTCCAACAATCCCTACAGCAACGGCAGCATTGTGGGCAGCGAGACAAAGTCCTCCTACGGAACGGAGACCCAGCGCTCGTCCTTTGCCCCGGCTTCTCAGCAGCCCGAGGAACGTCCGGCCGCCACGGCCGGAACGCCCGCGCAGCGGACGAACCCCTACGCCCGGCCCATTGAAACCGTCTCCGGCGAGACGGCGCAGTCCGGTCAGCCGCAGGCTTCCTCAGCAGGCAGCGAGGAGCCCCGCCGCCGGTCTACCCGGATGCAGCGCTACCACGCCGCGGAAGAGGAAGACCAGAACAAGTAAAGAATCCTAATCTCAAAGGGACGCCGTGAAAATGGCGTCCTTTTTGATTAGAGAATAGGGGAAAAGCGTCAAAGTCTTATTTTAAGGGGAGCTCGTGTTGATTTCGGCAGCGATGGACTTTTGGATGATTACGTTTAGAAATTTTGAAGGCCCCTCTGCAAGCTGCGGGGAAAGCCAATTTTGCAGTAAAAATACCCCGGTGGGGATTGACGTGCCGACTACGGCGCGGGGGTGGAACTTGGCGTATGGGCTTTTTTCGGTAGGAGAAACCGAAGGGGTGCAGGGGGGAACGGAGGGAAATATCAGCCCAGTGGGCTGTCCGCCGAAGGCGGAAATGACCCGGAGTTCAGGCAAACAACAAGCGGAGCGCACGGCAGTGCGGGCCGCGCCGATTGTTTGCCCCGAGGAAAGCCCCCTGCTTGTAGCAGCACACGGCAACTTTGCTGTAAGAAAAGCCCTCGCCGGGGCTTGACGCGCCGACTCCGGCGCGGATGGTGGGGCTTCCGCCCCGAAGGGGGTAGTACTTTCTTTCGAAGCGAAAGAAAGTACCAAAGAAAGCCAGCGGCACGGCGAC
>OLOW01002477.1_pt1 | contig 12398 bp, 26 predicted proteins | sample 1672801 | NCBI WGS metagenome assembly OLOW01 (sample SAMEA3136725, study PRJEB25190) | human gut metagenome | biome: human gut; feature: human-associated habitat; material: faeces | place: Austria | collected 2013
ATTCGAATCTCTTTTTCATCCTAGTCATTCTATCGAATGTACAAGATAGTTTTCCCAGGCTTGGAATATTAAAGTTAGTTCTTAATTTAGAGAATTCCTCTTCACTTAGATTATCCTTCAATGGTAAGGATTGAATAGTTTGCCTTATGAACTCCCAATAAGATTTATAGGCTAGTTTTACTACTTCAATTGGGATACCTAAATCTATAGCAACTTTATTCAAAATGTCTTCATACCTCATTTTAATTCAAAATATAACAATAAATGAAAAGCATTACATCCTTCCTCTATATTAGGTATGAATCTAGGATTTATTCTACCATTTATTATTACCTTGTTCTTCCTTAGCTTTCCCATAATTACTTGAAAATGAGGAAGAGTTATATTACACTCTTCTCTCACTTTTCTTTTAGTATCTTCACTCATAGTAACTTTATCAAGTATGTCATTATCTTTGATAACTTTACTGAGCTCATATCTATGTTTTACAAAACATGCAATAACATCTATTTCTCTGTCTGTTAAATTATGGAAAGGTCTAAGAAACTTAAACCAGTACTCAAAAAATTTACCATCTAGTGAAGTAGGAATTCTAATAACATTATTAGCTTTCCTATTCATATATTTAATTTTCGGATTGGCCTGAATCTTCTTTAGGTTCATCTTCATTGTCAGGAAGAGTCATTAAAGACTCTATTTCTGAAGTACATTTAGAAACGAATTCCTCATTAAATGCATGAGCATTTTCAATTACCTTAAAGAGGTAATCTAATCTCTTGAACATATTCTCTAGATTAGATTCTTGAAGTTTTGCATACAATTGTCTAACTTGCTCACTCAATTGATGTGCTACATTCTCTAACTGCTCATAACTCATTTTTGCATTCTCTTTTACTGCTGTATCTTTTACATTCTCTTCCATTATACTATTTATATTAAATGTTTCCCGTATTTCTCTTTATATAATTCTCTCCATTTATCTATATTTGTTACTAAGACAGATGTGCTTCCACATTCATCACAATAGTCAAGTTCTGGATCATCATCATCTATCTTCATGATATTTAAAGATAGACAGTTTCTACAATAGGCTACTGGAATCTTCTCATAGTCTTCTTTACTGAGCTTCTCTTTTGTAGTATTTAATAAGTTGTCCATAAATATTCTTCTTGTATTCGTTCACACTTCTACTATGAGCTTTTTTCTTTTTACTAGTATTAGCTCTATTATTGAAAGGCCTTCTTGGAATGAGAACCCCTTCCCCAGTTACATGATTTCTTTTAATAGCTCTCCTTACAGATTTATATCTTCCAACAGCTTCAAAAGTTTTCAATCCACTGTTATCTTTTATGTACTTCTCAAACTCTTCTTGAGGCATTAGTTCTCTTTCTACTACTTCCTGCTTCTCCATATTAGCTTTCTTTTAAATTGGGATATGTCTATAATAAATAAGATATATCTGGTCTTTGTCTTTCATTATTGAAACTATATCTTCTTTAGATATAGAATTATTGTTAGCAAAGTTAATAACTTCTCTCACTGTATTCCCAATGAATACACTCATTACATTTCTCACTTCCATTGCCTTAGTAAACTAATAAAAACTTAGAGCTCCCTAAAGGATTCAAACCTTTATTCTCAGAGTACAAAACTGATTTCCTAGTCGTTAGAAGAAGGGAGCAACACATTAATAAGGTCTAATATCACATAAACCAAACAAGTACTTATACTTATTAATATTTTGGATAAAAGTCTCACATTCAGATGTTATACCTTTATACACAGTTTCTTGGGGAATTTTATCATAAAATGATAAAGTATCTATTTTTACCTCTTCTATGAAGTCCATAGCATTCAATGTATCACTTGGTATTCCCTTTATCACATTAGGTTGCATCTTTCCTAGAATTCCCATATAACCTTCAGCCAATCCATCTTGATAATCTCCTAAAATATCTAGGAACTCATCCAGATATACATGAATGTTTTTCTTGGGAGCAGCCCAATGAAGGTTTTTACATTTAGTTTTCCATCCTTCCAATTTATTCAAGAAGGAGATAAATAAATCCTGAGTACTGTTTACTTCTCCTTTTCTTGAGGAATCTAAAGGAGTTAATAGTATATCTTCATACATAATAGTTATATCATTTATGTGTCTACAAAGGTAGACATATTTATTTAAATATACAAATAATTTCTTGTTATTTTATGTTAAAAATATAGGAAAGATAATATAGCATAAGCTATTTTCGCCCATATACTCTGATCTTTATTAAGATCAACAGTTCCTGTTCTATCTCTCTTTATATGCAAATTATAAAGGAGATTATGAGCTCTCCATTCATTTATCATTCCAATAATACCTCTATGGTGTATTGCATAAAATTCTTTACTAGATTCTCTTATCTTATCTAAGATATCCATCATATCGTTCACTGATTTTATCTTATAAGAATCTATAATTGATGTATTGTTTACAGTCAAATTAACTTTAACTATATTTCCATTACACTCGATAATTAATTTTTTCATAAGTTTTCTTATCCTTTCTTTATCTCATTCAATATATCGACTAATCCTAATTCTGCTGTTATAGTTCCAGCTATATCCGCTAAATAATTTCTTAAGAACTCTTTTCCCCAGATGGCATTTTACTTTCTATCCTTAGTAATAGATCATAAATAGCCACTTGAATTTTATTAAGGATCTCTTGGTTCTTTATTATCTCATCTAATTTTTCTTGTATTTTATACATTATAATTGATTATGAATTTTATACAAAATCGAACAAGTTTATTCCTGGTTTTACCTTTAAATAATTTTCTTTATTCTTTCTTCTTGAGTACAATTTCGGAAGTACCTTCTCATACCATTTAGAATCTTTCATTGAAGAAGCTATCCATAAGTGTATATCTGAATCCACTATATCTGAATCAAATTTATAGAGCTGCTTACCATCTTTTATCCTATATCCTCCGAAGAATCTAATTTTAGGATAATTTTTCTCCAAATATTTACATAGCTGTATAAATCCTTCATTATCTTCTATGTAAGATACTTTCCCTAGATTTAATCTAATATATACGTTTTCCTTTTGTAGGAGATCAAGTATATCAAATAATGTATAATTAGATTTATATCTAAATCTCTTATTGGAAAATTCCCACTTTAACGTCTTTTGATTAAAACTTACTGCTAAATCAAAACAGGATACTTTAACTCCATTAATACAGGTCTCTAATTGTTCAAAAATGTTTTTTGATTGAGTTCTAGAGAATAGAGAGTGCCATAGTTTGGATAGCATACCTGATGAAGGTAAATATGATCTGCTATCATTACTTCCTACAATGATTTCTTTCATGTTACTTTTCTTTTATTTTGTATTTTACTTCATTTCCTTTAGGGTATAGTTATCCCTTATGGATTTGTTAATTTTTTTTTTTTTAAATCCATTAGAGGATACATTACTGTATCCCCTTATCTTAGAATTTCATAGTGGGCGGTTTACCCCAAGAGCCTTTTACCCTCAACCTTTTCTCATCTACATTGGTAGGCTACCACTCCTTATAACTAAGACAGTTTTTGTATAGGGGTTACCTCATTCCTATTTGGAACTACTACCCTATTCATCTCCAAAGCCTGTACATCAACTTTATGGTATGAATCTCTGGAGAGATAAGAACTGTAGATATTCTCAACAGGTACAAATGTAAGCAAAATAAATAATATATGCAAATTATTTAGTGAGATTTTATTTCGGTGCTATGAAAAATTTATTTTTTATTTTTTTTTATTTTTTTTTCTTGGCTTGTTTTATATGAGAGAGATATACACCAACCACACCTCCCCCATCACTTAGCCAGTGGGGATATTCCCCCGGTATTAACTTATTATCTAACAATTAAATTATTACCATTATGGAAAAGAATCTTGTATTCAATGCAACTTTAACTGTTGAGCAATTTAAGGACAAAATGCATGTTTCACGCATTGATGTTAAGAGGAATCCTAAGACAGACAAACTCTTCTTTACATTTGGAAGTAGTACTGGAGCTGTAGCATCAAAAGGAATTCCCACAAATCCTATGCTCAGCAATGTCACTACTCCTGACGGAGATAGCTTCTGGCTTCTACATGAAGAGGGTAATGGTGGAGCACCTGTACTTGCATCATTCTAAAGAAAGGGTACTATGTACCCTTTTTTATTCCTCTAAGCTTTAATAGTTTCAATCCTTTTAGTATTAATAGTAATTTATACTAACAGGTTTGAACTATTAAAGTCTAGTACAAAATAAGAATGATTAGCAGATTATACTCTCTTAAGTATTATCTGTAAAATATAACTAAATTTACTGAACACATTATAGAATCAAATCTCCTAAAAATGTCCAAACACTTCTATAATGGTATACTTTATCAGATAGAGTATCAGCCACAATTGTCTAATAATGACTATACTCAACACAAAGTATATCATATAAAGACAAACGATGAGAATTATCCTCATGCAAGAAAAGCCATTGCTTCTATTATGGAGAGTGAACTTGGTTATGAGAAAGAAACAATATGGAACGAAGGTTTATATCAACTGAAAAATGATAAAGAACCTTCCATATTAAATGCTCTTCATGTATACTATAAGTTCTCATATAATGAAGAACTTAATGTATATGTATATACTTTTGTCAGACCTTATGATGATTAATATATAAATTATCCCTTATAGGGATTCATTAAAAACTTAATAACTTTCCAAGTCATTGAGGACACCAGTTTCTTATTCATTTTACTAAATATAATTGTAATCTAAACTACTGCAGGGACATTCCTTGGGAGGATAATTATATGATAGAGGAAGTAGTAGAATAAGTTTTAGGTGTAAAATGCAAATAACAGACTAACAAACAATTAAAACTATGTCAAGAACTAAATTTAGAAAATCAAGAATATGTAGTTCAGACAACTACATACTTTCAAGGAAGATATATAAAAATTATCTTCTAGAACATCATACCAAAAATATAAAGGTAATTGAAAGTTATACAGAAATAAAATGCGCTTACATTAAATGTTTTGGTAAATTAATTCCAATAACAGAACAAGAGGCACATTTAATACAAAGCACAGTAACTATAATATGGAAATAACTATGGAAGAGCCTTATTATACAATATTATGTATATTGTTAACAATAGCATTTTTTGTATATCTTGCAACACAAGATAGTAATTCAAAAAGTAAATAAGGATGAAAACTATAAAATTAATTATAAAAGGAGTGCTACTATATGTAACATTCCTTTTATCTTTTTTCTTCTTAGCAGGAGTAGATAGTATATATGATAATGGATATTTTATACAATTCATAATTGTAATAATAGCCTTATGTTACATATGTTATAAGACAATTTCTAAAGAAGAGCTGAAGATACTGACTATGGATAAGTTGTTAAACAAATAAAACAAAATAATATGAGAACTATAATAGTAATATTTACAGACCATAAAGTACCGGTCCATGAAATTCCTAACTTTAAAAAATACAAGTTTTTATGTAACTATGACTTCGTTAATCAGTATGATATGATAGAAGATCCTAGGTATAGCCCTCAAATGATGGTAGTAGGATTTACCTGTAATACTAACAGAGTGCAACAAGGCATAACTCTCAAAGATATTTATATTACCAAAATAAATGGGCAAGTTATAAACCAACCTGCTGGATTGGTAAATGGCACCTTAATGGGAAACAGTTTTGACATCAACAAAGAAAGGGCAAATAATACGGAAAATTGGCAAGTAAATAAGATTTTCTACTATGAAGTTAATGGTAGAAAATTTTACAATAAATCTGAAGCAGATGAGTACTCATTAAAGTTATTCTTAACTGAAGAGGTAAATAAGCTATGGAAAAAGGCTGGGGGCTGTGATAATTATTCCATTTATATAGATGATGATAATGAGACTATTGTTGTTCACATATATCACGAGCCTATCATTGATAACTGGAATGTAGGTCACTATGGGTGTACAGAGCCTACAGTAATAGATAAGAGTGAAAATAGGAAATATAACACTATTAGGGAATTCTGCAAAATCTATATTTCAACTATCAAAGAATTATTTGAGATAGCAGATTCAATTGATATAGAAAAATTGTCTGTGATTTGTACTGAAGAAGCTATAAATAAAATGGCTCTTTATAAGAGTATGGTAGAGCAACTCAAGAATAAAATAAAGTGAAAAAAAAAGTATTACTCATATAAAGGTAATTTGATTGTTTTTAGGTAAGAAAATTTTTAGTTCGGGCAATAGAAATAGTGCTACAGGTGTAGTAATGTTGTGAAACATGAGGCACCTTTAATGATGGTTCCATAGCTCAATTGGAGAGAGCAATAGAATAGAAGAATAAAAAGGCTCCCATAGTTCAAGTGGATAGAACAACTCTCTTCTAAAGAGTAGGCACAAGTTCGAGTCTTGTTGGGAGTACGAAGGTAATTATAATAATACAAACCACCCATGAAGGATAGGACTAATACAGGATAGATGAAATTCCACGTGCTATAAAAAAGTCTTGTACCTTTCTTAGATTCAATAAAGGATTTGTTTATTTGACTGGTAGGAAAGACTACTTTTTTTTTTTTGAGATATTACTCATGTAAAGAAGTCACAATAGTTATCAATATCTTTATTTATTAATTTTTTAACAAAAAAAAATGACAACCAGAAAAAGATTTACTAAGGAAGAAGACAGCCTTATCCTTAGTACAGTAGCGAAAAATCCTCACAATTTATCAGAATGTTTTAGGGAAGTAGCTATCAAGACAAATAGAAATTCAAAATGCATTTCAAACAGGTGGTATCATTACCTTTCCAAGAAAGATTCCAATGATAAGACAAATACTGTCTTTATCACAGTAGGGAAGAAGAGTGTAAACTATAACAGAAAGACTGTAATGGAGAATACTCAGCAACCCGAAAAGCAAAGATCCAGCATTTGGAGAACAATATTCAAATTATTTTTCAGCAAGACTAAATAGAAAAATGAAAAGAATAAATATTAATGACTATAGCAATGAAGAATTCCAGGTGAAAAAGACAGAGAAAATGAAATCTGGAAAGAAAGTAAGAAAAATGAAGAAGGATTGACTATAAGTGGAAGAAGATGTTATATACAGCAAAATCAGTATTGACAACTTCTTCCACTATAACATGGGGCATGATTTGGTTTTGATTGCTGATTATTTGGTAAGAGAACATGCAAAGACTGATGGAAAGACATCAAAACTTTAACTGGCAACACTTATAGAGCTGCCGCCTAACTTATAGGCTGAGCCTCACTTGCTTGGAAACAGAAAGGTGAATAATAGGGTCAAGAAGGAAGTTAATAAGGCTATACCTACTTTCAATACACCTTTAATTGATCATAGTTTGTTTATTAGTCAAGGAGCAAGCTGTCTGGTGTATACAGAGGGTGTGACCCTTTCAATTTTAATTCTTATAACTCCTTATGAAGATTTCTCTATTAGATTAAATAGAGTGGTGGATCTGTCAACTATCGGTTGACCCCAGTAGAGAACCTACTACATATCAAAGTGGTAAACATGTGAAATTCTTTTATTAAAAGTTAGTAAGACGAGGGTTCGAATCCCTCATGCTCCACAAATTTGTGAACTATAAGTAAGAGTAAAATTATTTGTAACATTAAAGAAATAAATTATACAGTATGGCATATTTGGCGGTTAATAAGGATGGTACAGAAATAATATCAGATTATTCTTTATACAGAAGTGGATATTATAAGAGATACAAAAAATGTGATCCTGTTTTATGTGATAAGTGTGCTTCTAATGGGATAAGTTGTATAGTCGATGGAGATGGTAAAAGGTATAGTATAGCAACTTACAATAGTCCATTCAAAATGGATAGGGGAAAAGCTATAGAAGTTCTTTCATTCTGGGATAATTTTGAATTTGATTCTGATGGTAATAAATTAGATTACATAGTTATTCTCCCAAAAGGCTCTATTAAGAAACTTATAGGTCGTGAGCTTACATGGGAAGATGAACCTGTTGAATTGAAATAAAAAAAAAACAAATATGGAAATGAGGATAGATATTAACAGAAAATTTAACTAAATGACATGAAAATAGAATATACATCTGGATGCATGGCTCATTCTTTAACAATAGATGGAGTTGAGACTATAGATTTAGATCCTAAAGAATTTAAAGAGAAGGCTCTAAAGGTTATAGAGAAGATAAATAATGAACAGCTATTGAGAGATTTTCTGATTCAAGCAGTAGAAATAATGGGAGAATCAGAAGTAATAGCACATTGTGATGAATGCGGAGACAATATTTATAAAGATACCCTAATTATCGACTAAATATGATGGAGACTAAGTTAAGCCTAAACATTATTCTTCCAGGAAGAACAATGTTTAGCAAGGAGGAGTGCCTTAAAACAACTCGCAAAGTAAAAGTATTAAAAAATGGAAAGAAGATATTTAAGAAGGAAACTGCAGAAGATCCGGAGAAGGTAATCGTCCATACTATAAGAGTAGATGGAAAGAAAAAGGAAAAGCCGGAGGTAATACATTATACTACTAGAAAGTTCAAGCCTGCCAAGCAGACTATAAACATAAGTAGAGATGCTTATGAAGGAATGATTGATGATATTCCAAAAAAATATTGGAACAGAAAATCATATTGGTTGAGCCTCCCGGTAAAAGCTAGAGTAGAGTTCAATGTCAATGAGCTGGCCAAATCTCTTGGAGGTATAGTTGATTCTTATGTTATATTTGAGGATTAACCAATAATGGAATAAAGCAAGGTAAGTACCTCCTTACCTTGCTTTTTTTTTACCTTAAAGTAAATAATAATGAAAACAACTAATGCAAAGTTACTATACTATGACAAATATGTAGATTGCACTTACCCTACTGGGGAATACTTTATGTTGAACGTTGACTATATACATAGTGTAGTTCAGAACATTTTGAAAGTATATGATAAGAAGATAGGAACATTATATTTAGTCGGAACTAATAGATCTGGAAATATATTGTTAGGTGGAATAGCTACCAAACTGGTAGAAATGGGAAGAGATGTTGTAGTATATGGATTTCCAAGAAGTCATCATGAGGGACGATCTCTTTGTATTCCGACTAATTCTCCTGTCATAATGGTAGATGATTTTATATCTTCAGGAAATACCGTAATCGAATTAACTAATCAAGTGTTGAATACTATGGAAGCTTCAAAGAACAAATTGGATATGCTGTGTGTATCAAACGAACTAGATGAAAAGGGAGGGGATTTATGTAATATTTATGATACATATAAAATCATTAGTAAGCTCTTTAACTATATATGCTGTAATAATAAACAGCTAAGAGAAAGAATACAGACTGTTTGGTAATTCTACTCTTGATAATACTATTCAAAAATGAGAACAAGCACAATAATTAAGTTAGCAGTGTGGCTTATCCTATTTGTTACTATACTTAATATAGGATTAGTAATGATGTCCACATCTAATACAGTAGAGAATATAATTGGATTCTTTATTATCATATTCCTATCGATTATTTCAATCAAAACCAAATGTTTAACAATAATAAAATTAAAAAGTAAAAAAGATGAAAAGTAAATTTATTTTTGGGTTACTAGTTGCATTACTAATACTTTCCGTATCTAGTTGTGCTGAGAGAGTAGATGCAGGTTATGAAGGTATCAAAGTCAATCTTTATGGAGACGACAAAGGGGTTGATAAAGTTACATTAGTAACTGGAATGGTATGGTATAATCCTATAACAACTGCTATTTATGAGTATCCAACATTCGTTCAAACTGTAGATTATCCTCCATTTAGTGTCAATGCTAAAGATGGCAGTTCTTTTGTAGTAGATCCTACTATCTCTCTCAAGATAGTCGATGGTAAATCAGCAGAAGTATTTAAGAAGTATAGAAAGGTAAATATTACAGAGGTTATTAATACTACACTATATAATTATGTGAGAAATGCTTTTAGAATACAATTAAATGCTTATACTACTGATGAATTAGTTAGTAAAAGAGAAGAATTTGAAAAAGCAATAGAAGATAAACTATCTAAGGAATTATTAGAAGAAAATTTTCAACTTGAACAACTTACATCAGGGTTACAATATCCTAAAATTCTGATAGAAGCCATAAATAGTAAAAATGAGGCTGTACAAAAGAGCCAAAAAGCAGAGAATGAGTTAGCTATTGTTAAAGCTGAGGCTCAAAAGAAGGTAATAGCAGCACAGGCTGAGTATGAGGCTAATGTGCTAAGAACCAAATCTTTAACTCCTCAAATATTACAACAAATGTGGATTGAGAAATGGAATGGCACTGTACCGACAGTAACCTCTAATGGAAATAGTGGAGTATTTTTAGATATAAGTAAAATAAGCAAATAGTATGATTATTTTTGTAGTAATAGCTATGATGGTAATAGGCTTCATATGGAAGAATATTACCGTATATGACTATAATCAAACATCCGCAGGTCCTCGTTATTATCCCCAGCATTGGGGATTAGACATGACTTCTGGTAGAAGACTTCCTCTTACTCCAATGCGTATAATAATGCTGCTCTTATTGTTAGTTCCATGGTTTAATATAGCATGGTTTATAGTTCTAATAATACAAATATTAGTCAAAACGAGTTATCCTGATGACCCTTATGAGTGTACAATATGGGTAGTAGAGATTAAAGAGAATAGTCCTAAACTTACAAAGATGATGCAGTCTATATCAGAATTTCTTAATAAGGAGCTTATATGAATAGAAAAAATCTTCATCAAAGTGCAGTTGAATTAATTATAGAGAACCCAAGAGTAGCCCTATTATGGGCTACTGGTTTGGGGAAATCTAGAGCAGCTATAGAAATGGCCAACTACTTACAGGATAAAGAAAAAGATGGAAACATAAAAGTTCTTCTAGTAGTAGCTGAAACTGCCCATAAATCAAACTGGGAGGTAGAACTATCTAAATGGAAGTTTAAATCTAACAGTATTAAGATAGAGTGCTATGCTTCTTTATCCAAGTATAGGGATACGTGGTGGGACCTAATTATCTTTGATGAAGCACATCACTTAGGAACAGATTTGAAAATAGATGTTTTATCTAGCATGACTGTAGATAATGTAATCTTATTATCTGCTACCCTTCCTGAGCGTACAATACAAGCTGTAACTAGAATTTTTGGAGAATTTATAGTCTCAAAAATTCCACTTAAAAAAGCAATTGAGTGGAAGATACTGCCCAAACCTAGAGTATATCTTGTTCCCTTGTCCCTAGATGATAAACACCAGACTTGCACTATAATAGAGGAGTGGGGAAGAAAGGAGGATAGGGTTACTTACAACTGTTCATTTCCAGACAGATGGACGTATTTAAAGAACAAGTATAAGTACCCGAATGCAACTCTAGTTATACACTGTACTGAGCAACAGAAGTATAATTATTTGTCTGGCCAATTTGAGTATTGGAAGAAACTGTTTTTAGCAAGAAGACAAGAATTCATTAAAAACAAGTGGCTTCAAACAGGAGCAAAAAGAAAGAGATTTCTTGGAGAACTAAAAACAGACCTTGTAAGAACTCTATTACATAAGATTAGAGATAAAAGGTTTATATGTTTCTGTACTAGCATAGAACAAGCTGAACAATTAGGAGGTCAAAATGCCATACATTCCAAGAGGACTGATTCTTTACAGATAATAAAGGATTTTAATCGTAAGAAAATAAATAACCTGTTTGCTGTTGGAATGTTACAGGAGGGGCAAAACCTAACCGATATCGAAGTTGGAATAATTATACAACTAGATGGACAAGAAAGAGCATTTATCCAGAAATTCGGTAGAAGTTTAAGAGCTGAAGATCCTATTCAATTTATATTCTATTATGAAAATACGAGGGACACTGAATATCTTAAGAATGTTCTAGAAGGAATAGATAGGAAATATATAACTAAGATTGACAGATTGGAGGACTTGGAATTATGACTACGATATGTTTAAATGAGGAAGCTATAAGGCAAAATGATATGTGCCTGGGGGAAGTTCTTTTAATGCTGGCTATATGTAATAAAGCCGATTTGAAGAAAGCAGAAGTAAGCTTAATTCAAAAAGGTTTTATTACAGCAACTAGAAATGAAAATGGACAGCCTATAGGGTGGAGACTAACCAATGAAGGCTCCAGAATGATAGATTCAGTCATTTTAGACTCTAGTAAAGAACAGGAGCCCCAAGATAGATTAGTTAGCTTGGCTGAAAGATTAAAAGCAATATTTCCTAAGGGAAAGAAGGCTGGCACTAATTATTACTGGGCGGACTTAGGATTAGCTTGAATAAGTTCATTAATCTTATTC
>OLOW01002478.1_pt1 | contig 12397 bp, 8 predicted proteins | sample 1672801 | NCBI WGS metagenome assembly OLOW01 (sample SAMEA3136725, study PRJEB25190) | human gut metagenome | biome: human gut; feature: human-associated habitat; material: faeces | place: Austria | collected 2013
TATGACTGTGATGGAAAGCCGATCATACGGCTTCCGAAAGATTCTCCTGTAAGAAGTGCACTGGGAGAAATTGTAAAGAAGTTAGGATTGTGAGTTGGAGGATTGAAAGTTTGAAGATTGAGTAAACAGAAATATTATCTGATTTGGTATAACCAATTGCAAAGAAAGGAAAATCTTCATGAGAAATCATTGGACAGAAATAGAAAAATATTTAGAAGACCAGAAGATAGCGCAGGAACTGATTGGAGAACTGAGAGATTTTCACATGCGTTATGAGGTAAAGGATCAGGTAAAGGAACGAGTAGAAAAACCGGATATCCTATTTTATGGGAAAAAGATTCTGGAAATGTCAATAGCAGCGCTTCTTCAGGGAGATAACCTGTTACTTTCCGGTGCGAAAGCTACAGGAAAAAATGTACTATGTGAGACACTGGCATGGATATTCGGAAGACCGGAATACGACATTTCTTTTCATGTAAATACAGACAGTGCCGATCTGATTGGAACGGATACCTTTATAAATAATGAGGTTCGCCTTCGGAAAGGCCCCATCTACCAATGCGCGGAATTTGGAGGATTTGGAATCCTGGACGAAATCAATATGGCAAAAAATGATGCGGTCTCTGTACTGCATGCCACACTGGATCATCGGCGCAGAATCGATATTCCAGGATATAACAGGATTTTACTTCATCCGGCAACACGATTTATCGGCACGATGAATTATGGTTACGCAGGTACCAGAGAGCTAAATGAAGCATTGGTTTCAAGGTTTATGGTAATTGATATGCCTGAAATGGATGAGGATAGTGTCCTTTTTGTATTAAGACAACATTTTCCAGATGGGAAAAAAAGTGCACTGAAAGCTTTTGCAGGACTGTTTCTGGATTTGCAGATCAAAGCTTATCATGGAGAAATCTCAACAAAATCTCTTGACCTGAGAGGATTGGTTTCTGCTGTAAAAGCAACAAGAAGCGGACTTTCTCCAATTGAAGCAATCCAGATGGGGATCATAAATAAAAGTTTTGATGTATTTGAAAAAGAGATCGTAGAAGATGTGGTTTCTACCAGAATCCCATCTTCCTGGACCGGAAAAGACATATGGGGGTAAACTTGTATGGAGGATGTCAGATGGCCGGCGGAACAACTGGAAGAACATCGTCTGGAGATCAGTAATCGTATCAGAAATCTTTTTTGGACAGTCAGTGGTGATTATGATATGGAATTTGAACCGGATACAGAAAAATATGTTTATTCAAAACAAACGGTTCTGTATGAGGCAGTGAAGCAGGGTGCCTTTGCACGATATTTTGATCAGAAGAAACTTGGCATGTATTTGATGAAAAAATTACATTTTTCTGCTGGAGAAGATATGCTTTTGCCTCTTGCTGGATTATGCATGGATGCTGCAGTGAATCGTTTTATCATTCGAGAACGTTTGGGAACAAAGGAAATCAGAGAACAGGCGTTCAGAGAATTGGAAAAGGCCGAGAAAGAGCAGGTATCAGACAAAGCTGGAACAGACCTGATTCACAGGATTAGGCTTCTGTATATAAGGCATGTTCTGGAGAACACAGACGATGAGGGAATGGATCCACAGGCAGAGATTGCATTGTACAAGATTCTTTCTCTGAAGGATGCGGAAAATACGGAAGATGTCATAAACGTGATAGATGAGATTTATAATCATGTTCTGGATCCCTCTTTTGAAAAAAAGAATGGAAATCTGGAGAAGATTCTGAATTTACCGGATATGGCATTGGCCAATGACGCGTGGCAGGAATGCATGACGGATGAACAGATGGAAGACATCATTCAAAAATATCTTTCTAATCTCAAAAAAAAGATGATGAGTCTGGATATCAGAAACAAAAAGAAAAAAAGATTTTATTTCTCTCCGGAAAATGAAGAAGTTCCGGAAAGCTCGGAGAATATAAATCCACAGGCAGTGCGACGGATACGGGAATATGTGGAACTGAATTACGGAAAATCGTATCTAAGTGAATCGGAGCAGGCCAGAGTCAACCGGAAATTTTGTACAGGAATCCACAAAAACTGTATCCTGTATCTTACAGATGGAATTTTACAGAACCCTGTGATAAAAAATAATCAATACCGTTTTTCTCAGCTGCAGTTTGAAAAAAATAAAGCCTATTATGGAAATAATCACTGGATCATCAAAAGAAATATTTCTGTGTTGGCAGAGTCACTGAAACGGGCACTTATAATCCGAAAGGATGATTTTGTCAGCAGATCTGATGCAGGGCAGCTTGTTCCTGAAAGGTTATGGAAAATTGGAAGAACAGACGATGACAAGTTATTTAATAGAAAAAAGAGATCAGAAGATTCTGAGTTTGTAATAGACGTCCTGATTGATTCCAGTGGTTCCCAGGCTGACAGACAGGCTCAGGTAGCGGCGCAGGGATATATTATCAGTGAAGCATTAAGCCAGGCAGGAATTCCTCATCGGGTGACAGGATACTGTGCTTTCTGGGGATATACAGTACTTCAGAGATTTCGGGATTATGAAGATCCAAGGGAAACAAATGAAAGAATCTTTCAATTTCGGGCATATGCCAATAACAGAGATGGGCTTGCACTGAAAACAGTCTGTTCCTCTCTCATGGAGCGACCGGAAAAAAATAAGATTTTAATCGTATTAAGTGATGGAAAACCCTGTGATATGAGCATACAACGACCAGGAACCCGCCAGCCCAAGATCTATGACGGAGAAGGAGCTGTGAAAGATACTGCATATGAGGTGCGTCGGGCCAGAAATCAGGGAATTTTCGTAATTGGTATTTTTGTAGGGAATGAAGAAGAACTCTCCGTGGAAAAGAGAATCTATGGAAAAGATTTTGCCTATATTCGTAATATCAGCAATTTTTCCCGTATGGTAGGAACTTTTTTGCGAAGACAAATTGATATGGAATGAAAATGGAGGAATCACTATGGGTAAAATTGAATTTTCCAATTGCCAGGATGTAAGAAATCAGAAAAAGATACAGGAATTAGATTGTCCACGCTGTCATGAACCGGGAGGCATTGAAGCCTTTGTGAAAGACGGGATACTTGCAGAGGATGGAGTATGTGATAACTGCGGATATATTCTTCCAGAAGGAACAGAACTGGAGGAAGTGGAGTAAGAAGCATTTAAGTAAGGAGATAACAGATGAAAATAGCAGTTTGTGGAAAAGGTGGATGTGGAAAAAGTACAGTAACCAGTCTTTTGGCTAAGGCTTTAGCCAGACGAGGAAAAGAAATTTTGGTAATTGATTCCGATGAATCTAATTATGGTCTACACCGACAGCTAGGTATGAAGCTTCCCAGAGATTTTACAGACTATTTCGGTGGTAAGCAAAATGTTTTAAATGATATGATGTTATCAAAATTTACTCATCAGTTTTTTGAGGAAACCTGGACTATAGATGATATACCGGAAGATTATTATAGTCTGAAGGACGGTGTAAAACTGATGACCAGTGGAAAAATCCATCAAGCAAATGAAGGATGTTCTTGTGCTATGGGAACTGTTATGACTCAATTTATCCAAAATCTCAGGCTTACAGAAGACCAATTTGCGCTAATGGATATGGAGGCTGGTATTGAACATTTTGGACGTGGAATTGATAACGGTGTAGATTTGATATTGATAATCATAGATCCATCCTATGAATCCCTACAGCTTTCCAAAAAAATCGGGGAATTATCGGAAAGTATTCGAAAACCATTTTATTACGTTCTCAATAAAGTAACAAAAGAGAATCAGGAAATGATGTATGAAGCTGTATGGAATTCAAGTCGAGTCGCTGTATCTCTTGGCGCGGATCCTAGTATTATGGGAGAGGGACTGATGGGGAAAGAACTATCAGAAAAACCAGATGCTATTGAAAACTTAACAGAATTTCTACTTTCTATTTAAAGAATGAGGAGATTTACTGTGGATATATTATAAAAGAAAACCAGATCATACAGCTGTAATTTGTAATATTACATCCGCTTGACGCAAGAAAAAAGCAGTGATATACTGAAACAAAAATTATTTATAAAATAATAATAAAAACCTGGGACTATATTGTGTGATTGCACAGTTACAAAAAATGCAATTCTTGTGGAGGGTATAGGATGATACAGATTGCAATTGTGGAAGATGAAGAAATTTACGTAAAACAATTAACAGAGTATATCCGAAAATATCAAACGGAAAAGGGAAGATCAATAAAGGTTACGGTATTTGGTGATGGAGAAGATATCACTGAGAATTACAGTGGCGGTTTTGACATTATTCTGATGGATATTCAGATGCGGTTCATGGACGGTATGACAGCAGCAGAAAAAATCCGTCAGATGGATCAGAAAGTAATTATTATGTTTATTACAAATATGATTCAATATGCAGTACGTGGATATGAAGTTGATGCAATGGATTATGTAGTAAAACCAGTTGAGTACTTTTCTTTTTCGCAGAAATTGGATAAAGCAGTTGGACGTATGCGCTCTGAGGTTAAAGAATTTCTTACGATTCCGATTGGGGAAGGAGTTGTAAAGATAGATATAGCAGATATCTATTTTATTGAGGGGCAGAGACATAATGTAATTTATCATACTTCGAGAGGAGATTATTGTTCAAGAATTACGATGAAAGAACTCGAAGAAAAACTTGCGGTACATAATTTTTTTCGATGTGCAAAGGGATATCTGGTAAATATGAATCATGTAGAGGGATTTGTTGGTTCTGATTGTGTGATCCATAATGTACATATACCTGTCAGCAGAACTAGAAAAAAAGAATTCATGAATCTGCTTCTGCAAAACCTCAATATGGAATGATTTCATGCGAAATGGAGGATACTATGTTATATCAGGATATTCCAAGAATTTATACAGCAATAGCAGAGTGGGGATCATGTCTGGTTTATCTTTATATCCTAAAAAAAGAAAACATGAAATCTGTACATTTTCTTATAGGCAGTCTTTTCATGTTGGCAATGCAGAGTATTTTTCTGACTTTGACAGGTAGCGTAACTGAAATTTTGTGGATTCCCTGTATGGTGATCGCTGCAGGTATGATGTATGGATTTCTTATGGTCGGAGGAAATATGAAGCCTCTGGGAGCGGCTTATTGCTGCGCCCGTGCATTTGTTCTTGCTGAGTTTGCAGCTTCGCTGCAGTGGCAGATGGTATCTATTGTACAGGCATGGGGGAATCAGAGCCTCGGGGTTGAAATTCTGATCACGATGGTTGTTTTTGGAGGCTGCTTTACTATTGATATTTATTTAGAAAAAGATCTTCTGAAGCAGAATTATCTTGAACAGATGACAGTAAAGGAAGTAGTAGCGGCGGCAATCATGGCTGTTGCAATCTTTGCTTTTAGTAATCTGAGCTTTTTAAATGAAAATGCACCATTTGCGAGCAGAGAACGTGCAGATATTTTTTCTATCAGAACACTGATCGATTTTGGAGGAATTGCAATCCTGCATGCTTATCAGAGCAGGATCAGTGAGTATGTTGCCGAGAAAGAACTTTCAGTAATGAACGTGATGCTGAAAAGCCAGTATGATCAATACCGAAATTATCAGGACAGCCTGGATCTCATACAAATGAAATACCATGATCTGAAACACCAGATAACGGGACTTCGCGCGGAATCAGATGAAGAAAAACGAAAAAAATGGATTGATTCCATGGAAAAGGAAATCGCTGCTTTTGAAAATATAAGCAGAACGGGGAATCAGGTACTTGATACGATTTTGGCAGCTAAGATTTTCCATTGTCGAAAAAATCATATACAGATTACCTGTGTGGCAGATGGAAAATTATTAGATTATATGCATGTAACAGATATATGTTCTATATTTGGAAATGCTTTGGATAATGCGATTGAACATGTAATTTTGATTCCAGATCCGGAAAAAAGACTGATTCATCTGACAGTATCCGCTCAAAAAGGATTTGTGTTCATCAAGATAGAGAATTATTGTGAAGCTGAAATTTCCAAAAATGAAGAAGATCTGATTACAACAACAAAAAAGGATGGTAAAAACCATGGTTTTGGATTGAAAAGTATTCGTACAGCTGTAGAAAAATATGATGGTTCTGTAGTATTTGGAGTACAGCAGAACTGGTTTGAATTAAAGATTCTTTTACCCAGAGTATTGTAATGCTCTGGGTATTTTTGTTGCCAAGCATACGACAAAAAGGTCCGGTGGACCTTTTTTGGCATTTTGTGCCATATTTGTTGCATCTTGTGCCAAAAACGGCACGAAATAATAACCATGTTATAGTAATGCCAACAGGAAATGATACCTGAAAAAGACGAGAGAGTCAAAGGAGGAAAAAAGAGAATGATCAGTGTTGAAATGGAAGATGTTCTGGCGGTATTACAATTATGCAAACCGTATATTATCGGTATTATTGCTGCACTTGTAATTGGAATCGTAATTATGATCGCATGCCGCAGGATGTCCAGGGGCAAAAAATTTCTGATAAGAGGAGAAGCTGTGATCGCAATGGTTCTTGCAGTTGTTGTCTGCGTGAATATGATCTGTTTTGGACCAATGGCTACGTTGATTGGACTGGCAACGGGAAATGGAACTTTAAGCGATGAAACAAATGAAGAAGCTGCGGAAGTAGCAGAAGAAATTATGGAAGACGGAATTGTTCTTTTGAAGAATGAAAGCCTGCTTCCTTTAAATGAAACAAAAAAACTGAATATTTTTGGCTGGGAATCTATTAATCCGGCTTACGGAGGAGCTGGTTCCGGTGGAATTAATGATCTGTATGATATTGTCAGTCTGAATCAGGGACTTGAAAATGCCGGATTTTCTATTAACCAGGAACTGGTTGATTTTTATAACAATTATGGTGCAGATAATCCGGAAATGTCTATCCAGAAACAGAGCTGGACATTACCGGAGCCACCTGTAGATACGTATAGTGATGAGCTTATTAAAGGTGCGAAAGAGTATTCTGATGTGGCAGTTGTGGTTCTTTCCAGAAAAGCAGGTGAAGGTCATAATGATATTCCTATGGATGTAAGAAAAGCAGCATATGATAATAATTCAGATGAATATGATGATTTTCCTGAGGGAGAGCATTATTTACAGCTTTCACAAACTGAGAGAGATATGGTGGATATGGTTTGCTCAAACTTTGATAATGTGATTGTGATTTATAATGGAGCAAATCAGTTTGAACTTGGTTTCGCAGATGAATATCCTCAGATTAAATCTGTTGTATGGTGCCCCGGAACGGGAAATGTGGGATTTAATGCACTTGGTAAAGTATTTTCAGGTGAAGTCAATCCTTCCGGAAAAACACCGGATACATTTATTTATGATATGACGACTGCTCCGTGGTGGAATAATGCAGAAAAAACGGAGTATACAAATCTGGCAGATATGGCCGTTGAAGGAATGAACGCAGGAACTGCGCAGGTGTATGCTCCGGCATTTACCAATTATGTGGAAGGTATTTATGTAGGATACAAGTACTATGAAACAGCTGCACAGGAAGGTGCGATTGATTACGATAAGACTGTACAGTATCCATTTGGATATGGTCTGAGTTATACGGAATTTGAACAGAAAATGGGTGAACTGGAGGAAAAAGACGGACAGATTTCTGTAGATGTAGAAGTAACCAACACAGGAGATGTTGCCGGAAAAGATGTAGTAGAAGTGTATTATAAACCGCCATATACAAATGGGGGAATTGAGAAATCTTCTGCAAATCTGATCGAGTTTGCAAAAACAGATCTGCTTCAGCCGGGGGAATCTCAGACTGTTACAGTTACATTTAGTATAGAAGATATGGCCTCTTATGATGAGAATAATGCAAAAGCATATGTTCTTGAAAAAGGCGATTATGTGATTTCTATCAACAGCGATTCACATACTGTGCTGGATCAGAAAACTTATACTGCAGATAAAGATGTAGTATATAAGGGCGAAAATAAAAGAGCATCAGATGATACTGCAGCAACAAATGTATTTGAAGATGCAAAAGGAGATATAACATATCTGTCACGTGCGGATCATTTTGCAAATTATGAAGAGGCTACAGCAGCACCGGCATCTGCAGAGCTGGGTGAGCCATATGTTTCTGAATATCATTTGAACAGCAACTTTGATAAGACTACATATCTCAATGATGAGGATGTAATGCCGACAACGGGAGCAGATAATGGACTTACATTAGCTGATATGCGTGATGCTGATTATGACGATCCTCGTTGGGAAAAACTTCTGGATCAGCTTACTGTTGATGAAATGGCAAATATGATTGCAATGGCTGGTTATCAGACAGCAGCCATGGATTCTGTGGGAAAAGTGGCTACACTTGATTTCGATGGACCAGCAGCAATTAATAACAACTTTACAGGAGTTGGTTCTATTGGATTTCCAATTGAAGTTGTGGTTGCTTCCACATGGAATAAGGAACTTGCACAGGCCTGGGGTGAATGCATGGGCAAGATCAGTCAGGAAATGGGTGCAGAGGGCTGGTATGCACCAGGTATGAATACTCATAGAACCGCATTTGGAGCAAGAAACTATGAATACTTTTCAGAAGATGGAGTTCTTGCAGGAAATATGGGTGCAAATGCAGTAGAAGGTGCAAGAAAATATGGAGTTTATTCTTACATTAAGCATTTCGCACTGTATGAAGGAAATGCAAAGATGGTAAGTGTCTGGTCAAATGAGCAGGCAATCCGGGAAATCTATCTGAAACCATTTGAAATTTCTGTAAAACAGGGTGGCGCAAATGCGGTTATGGTTTCCTGGAGTTTCCTTGGAGATAAATGGACTGGGGAATGCAGTAATCTTATGAACACAGTTCTCAGAGATGAATGGGGCTTCAGGGGAATGGCGCTTACAGACTTCTTCCGAAACAATGGTCATGGATTTATGAATGCAGATGCAGCTTTGGCGAATGGAGTAGATGCAATGTTGTCCACATTCAACGGAGAAGAGAACAATGTAGCCAATCTGGAGCATCCAACATCTGTACTTCAGATGAGGAATGCCTGCAAAAATGTCATGTATACAGTTGTAAGCAGCTGGGCTTATGATGGAGAACACGAAGAAACAGGTATGGAAAACTGGAAAAAAGCAGGAATTGGTATCGACATTGTAATAGCACTTTTCATGGCAGGAATGGAAGTACTGATAATCAGAGGATATAAGAAAAGAAAGAATGCTGAATAAGGAAGAAAGTGGGATGGAAAACAGTTATGAAACAGCAAAAATTGATTGAAAAGATGACAATAGAAGAAAAATCAGCGATCCTCAGTGGAAAAACTGTCTGGCAGACCAGAGAAATTGACAGGCTTTCCATCCCGTCCATCTTTCTTTCGGATGGACCGCATGGAATCAGAAAACAGGCAGGAGCAGGAGACCATCTGGGACTGAATGCATCCCTGAACGCAACTTGTTTTCCCACAGCGGCGACGATTGCAAACAGCTGGAATCAGGATCTGGGGGAAGAGATTGGACAGGCCCTTGGAGAGGAAGCAGCAAGTATGGACGTAAATATCCTGCTTGGTCCGGGATTAAATATTAAAAGAAGCCCATTATGTGGAAGAAATTTTGAATATTTTTCAGAAGATCCATATCTTTCCGGGAAGATGGCAGCGTCATATATTCGTGGAATACAGAGTAAAGGCGTTTATGCCTGCCCGAAGCATCTGGCGGTTAACAGTCAGGAACTTCGGAGAATGGCAATGGACGCAGTTGTTGACGAACGGACATTAAGAGAAATTTATCTGACCGGTTTTGAGATAGCTGTTAAAGAAGGACACGCAAAAGCAATCATGAGCAGTTACAACCAGATTAATGGGATTTATGCTAATGAGGACAAACATCTTTTGACAGATATCCTGCGCAAAGAATGGGGATTTGATGGAATTGTAGTAACAGACTGGGGCGGAAGCAATGACCATGTGAAAGGTGTTGCTGCCGGCTCAAATCTGGAGATGCCGTCCTGTGGGTACGATTCTGCAAGAGAAGTGATTGCTGCTGTCCGAAATGGAAAGCTGAAGGAAGCGGATTTGGATGAAAGAGTTGGAGAACTGGTGGATGCAGTGATGGAACTGACATCAGGGAAGAAGCTTTCAGATAAAAACTTTGACAGAAACGCACATCATCAACTGGCAAGGAAAGCAGCAGCAGAAAGCATGATTCTTCTGAAAAATGAAAAACAGATTCTTCCGCTGGATACTAAAAAATCCATCGCTGTTATTGGAGATTTTGCTTTTTCACCCAGATATCAGGGGGCAGGATCTTCTATGGTCAATCCAACAAAAGTAGAAGATATGTCATCGATTTTGCAACAATATGATCTGAATATTTTGGGGATGACAAGAGGCTATCAGAGAAATGGAGATGTAGATGAGAATGATAGAAAGTTTGCATTAAATTTGTCTATGAACGCGGATATTGTAATTTTCTGCTTTGGTCTTGATGAGATCAGTGAATCAGAAGGACTGGATAGAACCCATATGCGTATTCCGCAGAATCAGATAGATCTTCTGCAGGATATCAGTAAAGTGAATGAAAATATTATTGGAATACTGAGTGCAGGATCTGCGATAGAAATGCCATGGCACACCTGCTGCAAAGCAATTTTGCATGGCTATCTGAATGGACAGGCAGGCGCTTCTGCGACATTGGATATTCTGACCGGAAAAGTGAATCCATCAGGAAGACTGGCAGAAACGTATCCTATATCTTATGAACAGACACCGGCATACCGATATTATCCAAGCAATGAGAAAACATCGGAATACCGAGAGAGTGTTTATGTGGGATATCGCTATTATGATACTTCAAAAGTCCGGGTGCAATATCCATTTGGCTTTGGGCTTTCCTATACGGAATTTACATATTCTGATCTTATTATAGAAGAGGATGGAATCAAAGTTTCGGTTACCAATACAGGTGACAGAGACGGTGCTGAGGTTGTTCAGATGTATGTAGGACTTCCTAATGCAATCGTGTTCCGACCGGAAAAAGAACTGAAAGGTTTTGCAAAAGTTTATCTAAAGGCAGGAGAAAGCAGACAGCTCAGGATTCCGTTTGATGATAAGACATTCCGTTATTGGAATATAAAAACGGGACAGTGGGAAATAGAAACAGGAACTTATCAGATTATGGTAGGAGCCAGTGTTGCAGATATTCGTTTAACAGGTACGACTGAGAGAACAGGAAATAGTAAAGGGTATCCGTATAATCCGGCAAAAATGCCTTACTATTATACAGGAATCGTGCAGAAAATATCAGATGAGGAATTTCGTGAACTTCTTGGCCATGAGATACCGAACAGAAGATGGAGTGGAAATCTGGAAATCAATGATGCAATTTGTCAGATGTATTATGCAAAAAGCCGACTTGCAAGACTGATATATAGATGTCTCACAAAAATGAAAAAGAAGAGTGAGGCACAGGGAAAGCCGGATCTGAATATTCTTTTTATTTACAATATGCCGTTTCGGGGGATTGCCAAGATGACTGGCGGGGCCGTCAGTATGGAAATGGTATATGGAATTGTTGATGCTGTGAATGGCCACTTTATGCTTGGAGTAAAAAAAGTAGTTGGCGGATATTTCAGAAACAGAAGAAATAATAAGAAATATGAAAAATTATTAAAAGGAGCCGGAGGGAAGCGCAGATGAATCATATAAAAAATATATGGAAACGTTTTGAAGCGAAACATTCTGCTTTGGCAAAATGGCTTTATCAGATATTCTATTTTGTTATATTCAGTATGGGCGTGACAGTATTCCAGTATCTTGTATTTACATTTTTACCAGGGATTTTGGGAATTGGTCTGGCTGGTACAGAATTTATGTGGCCAAAGGTTTCCATGAATCTGTTTGGAGTAAAATTTACATGGAGTTTGCTGGGGTATAATGTATTGCGTGATGCAACGGGGAATATACTGATCGGTGGCGGACTTGGCTATTTTATCAGTTATGAATTGGGGTCATTTCTTGCACAGTGTATCAATTTTCCGCTTCAGAGAAATATTACTTTTAAAAGCCATGGAAATCCTGTATATCAGGCAATCTGGTATTTTATAGCATGGGTGGTAATTTCACTGATTTGTAATGGATTTAATAATCTGTGGATGCCAGTTGCATCTGCATATGTGGCACCGGCAGTCTATAACATGCTTGTGACAATTATTACAGGTGGAGTTTCCATGGTGATTTTTTTCTTTGTGTTTAAAATTATTTTCCCAGAGGGGAAGGCTGAATAGAAGAAATTAGCAAGTATGCCTGGAATCTAATAATAAAAGAGATGAGGAGTGGTAAGAAAATCAGACGAATATATTTTTCCAAAGATTTGTCGTAAAAATGTGGTCAAATCAAGAAAATCGAGTGCGAAAGCAAGTGAAA
>OLOW01002481.1_pt1 | contig 12383 bp, 13 predicted proteins | sample 1672801 | NCBI WGS metagenome assembly OLOW01 (sample SAMEA3136725, study PRJEB25190) | human gut metagenome | biome: human gut; feature: human-associated habitat; material: faeces | place: Austria | collected 2013
AGGCACTTGGTGTATACCTTCCTCTGATCACAACAAACTGTGCAGTTCTTGGTGTTGCACTCACAAATGTGCAGGATGAATACAATATTTTTCAGGGTACGATCAACGGATTTGCCACAGCAGTAGGTTTCACGATTTCTATTACACTGATGGCTGGTATCCGTGAAAAAATTCAGTACAATGATATTCCGGATGCTTTCAAAGGATTCCCTACTGTACTTCTTACAGCAGGTCTGATGGCAATTGCATTCTTCGGATTTTCAGGATTAATTTAAGGAGGCGACATTATGAATATTGGAGCAATTATTACAGCAACCGTAGTTGTTGCAGCTGTCGGTCTCTTTATTGGTATTTTCCTGAGTATTGCCGGCAAAAAATTTGCTGTCGAAACAGATGAACGTGAAGTTGCAGTCCGCGAAGCACTTCCTGGAAACAACTGTGGTGGCTGCGGTTATCCTGGATGTGATGGTCTTGCTGCTGCAATCGCAAAAGGCGAAGCACCGGTCAATGCCTGTCCGGTAGGCGGAGAAGCAGTAGGCAAAGTAATTGCCGGAATCATGGGACAGGAAGTAGTTGAATCTGCTCGTATGGCTGCCTTTGTAAAATGTACAGGAACCTGCGAAAAAACAAAAGACAATTATAACTATACTGGTGTAGAAGACTGTGAAATGATGGCATTTATTCCTGGCGGCGGAGCGAAAGCCTGTGGATTTGGATGTCTTGGATTCGGAAGCTGCGTAAAGGCCTGTCCATTCGGTGCGATCGAGGTAGTGAATGGTGTAGCTGTGGTTGACAAAGAGGCATGTAAGGCGTGTGGTAAATGCGTTGCAAAATGTCCGAAGCATCTGATCGAACTTGTTCCGTATGAACAGACTACATTCGTACAGTGTAGCTCACATGCGAAAGGTAAAGCCGTTACATCTGCCTGTGAGGTTGGATGTATCGGATGTAAGAAATGTGAAAAAACATGTCCGAACGGTGCAATCACCGTTACAGATTTCTGCGCTCACATTGATTACGAAAAATGTACAAACTGTGGTGCATGCAAAGAAGCATGTCCGCGACACGTTATTCTTTAAAAGAAATACTCATTCTTTCCATATGTTTAATTTTATCCCGGCTGAGAAATTTTCCAGCCGGGATTTTATTTCACACTCGAATAGATGTTTGCTTTTTGCAGATTGATATGTTATCATTGTGAAAGTAAGTTTTGATTACAGAAATCTGTTGCAACTATTTTCGCTGCAGCAAATAACAGCAGGAGATTATATATGATTTCATTTATTCGAGGTCTTGTGGCTGATACTACAGAAAACGCCGTCATCCTGGAAAATAACGGCATCGGTTATGAGATTTTTATGACAGGCAGTTCAATTGAGCAGGTATCCCGCATAGATGGAGAAGTCAAAATCCATACTTATTTTCAGGTACGAGAAGATGCCATGCAGTTATATGGTTTTCTTTCCAAAGATGATCTGGAAATGTTTCGCCTTCTTCTAAATGTAAACGGAATCGGGCCTAAGGCCGCGCTTGGAGTTCTTGCAGAACTGACTGCAGATGAATTGCGTTTTGCCGTTCTTTCTGACGATATCAAAACCATTTCCAAAGCACCAGGAATCGGTAAAAAAACTGCACAGAAACTTATTCTCGAATTAAAAGACAAACTGAAACTTGAAGATGCATTTGAGAAGAAACTTGCCCATGAACAGGAGGCTGCCTCTGTTTCTGGATTCTTGATCCACGACGGACGTCAGGAAGCAGCAGAAGCACTGATCGCACTTGGTTACAGCAGTACTGATGCCATGAAAGCCGTTCGTAAAGTCACTGATGTTTCACCAGACGACGTGGAGGCCCTGCTCAAAGCTGCATTAAAACAGTTATAAATTGGAGAAACGTATTTAAATGGAAAAAAGAATGATCACCACAGATGTTACAGAAGAGGATCTTCCCCTTGAGGGAAGTCTTCGTCCACAGACACTGGATGAATATATCGGTCAGGAAAAGACAAAAAAAACACTAAAAATATATATAGAAGCGGCCAAACAACGACATGACGCGCTGGATCATGTCCTGTTTTATGGGCCACCCGGTCTTGGTAAAACAACATTATCCGGAATCATTGCCAATGAAATGGGGACACACATGAAAGTCACCTCCGGACCTGCGATTGAAAAACCCGGTGAAATGGCTGCAATCCTTAACAACTTACAGGAAGGAGACATTCTGTTTGTTGATGAAATCCATCGTCTGAACCGACAGGTAGAAGAAGTTCTCTATCCTGCCATGGAAGACTTCGCCATTGATATTATGATCGGAAAGGGCGCTTCTGCCAGATCGATCCGTCTTGATCTTCCGAAATTTACACTGGTTGGTGCTACCACAAGAGCTGGGCTTTTGTCTGCTCCGTTGCGTGACCGTTTCGGTGTTATGCACCACCTGGAATTCTATAATCATAAAGAACTACAGACAATTGTGCTGCGCTCTGCACAGGTGTTGGGGGTCGAAATTGATGCAAAAGGTGCTGCGGAAATTGCCAAACGTTCCCGTGGAACACCTCGTCTTGCAAATCGCCTTCTCAAAAGAGTACGTGATTTTGCCCAGGTAAAATATGATGGCCGTATTACTTACGATGTAGCTTCTTTTGCACTTGATCTTCTGGAAGTTGACCAATATGGACTTGACAAAATTGACCGTCGTATCCTCCAGACTCTGATCGTCAATTTCCAGGGAGGACCAGTTGGACTGGAGACACTGGCTGCAGCAATCGGCGAAGATGCCGGCACACTGGAAGATGTTTATGAACCTTATCTTCTTCAGAATGGTTTTCTGAACCGGACTCCACGCGGCAGAACAGCATCTTCCCTTGCTTATGAGCACCTTGGTTTTGAAAAAAATTCGTAGTTCTGAAAAGATTTCGTAAAAATTCCTATACATTTCTACAAATTTCGATTATAATAAATGAAAGAAACTACAATTTACGGGAGGCTTGTTATGGCAGTCAAAAATACGGCACAAGTAGTAATCGGAGGAAAAATCATCACTCTGGGTGGTTACGAATCTGAAGAATATTTTCAGAAAGTGGCGTCTTATATAAATAATAAAATAGCTGAATTGAGCGAAATGCCGGGATATACCCGTCAGCCTGTAGAAACCAAGCATACGCTCTTAAGTTTAAATGTTACAGATGATTATTTTAAGGCAAAAAAACAGGCAGAGATTTTCGAACAGGATCTTCAGCAGAAAGATCAGGAAATGTATGAGCTGAAACATGAACTGATCGCTCTTCGTATGAAAATCGAAGAAACGGAAAAAAATGCCCAGGAAGCTCAGCAGCAGAAAGAGCTTCTTGAAGGCAAAGTTAAGGAACTTAACGATGAGATAGACAAATTACTCAAATAAAAAAAGCAGGAAGGGGATTGCTTCGGTAGTCCTCTTTATTTGTTTCATACTCATAATTCAGAAAAGGAATGAATACACTTGAAAGTAGATCATAATGTAGAACTTCTGGCTCCCGCCGGATCTTATGAAGCTTTTGAAGCTGCTCTGGGAGCAGGAGCAGATGCTGTTTATGTCGGCGGTCCCGAATTCGGTGCCCGGGCATATGCACACAATTTCACACAGGATGAACTTTTACAGGCAATTGATACCGTTCATATTCATGGCAAAAAATTATATCTGACAGTAAATACACTTCTGAAAAACCGTGAATTGCAGGACAGACTGTATGATGCACTGCGACCACTGTACGAAAACGGTCTTGATGCTGTTATCATACAGGATCTCGGTGTATTCCAGTTTATACACCAGAATTTTCCGGGACTGCATCTTCATGCAAGTACACAGATGACAGTAACCGGCCCCGAAGGAATGAAATTTCTTGAGGAACAGGGCGCATCACGTGTAGTTGCTGCCAGAGAACTTTCTCTTCAGGAGCTGTCAGCCATGCATCAGGCAAGTCCGATCGAAATAGAGGCCTTTATCCATGGTGCCCTCTGTTACAGTTTTTCTGGTCAATGTCTCATGAGCAGCATACTCGGCGGCAGAAGCGGCAATCGTGGAAGATGTGCACAGCCTTGTCGCCTTCCCTATCAGGTTCGGCAGGAGAATGGCAGTTATTCATTCAGACAACAGGATTTCTGTCCACTCAGTCTGAAAGACATGTGCAGTGTGGACATTCTCCCCGACATTCTGGAGGCCGGTGTTACCTCTTTGAAAATTGAAGGACGAATGAAACAACCTGGATATACTGCTGCTGTTACCGGAATGTATCGTAAATATCTGGACATCCTTCTTAGCAGTGACATGACTTATCAGGTTAATGACCGCGACCGGCAGTATCTTCTGGATATATTTAGCCGTGGAGGTTCCTGTCAGGGTTATTATAAACAGCATAATGGTCCATCTATGATGGCCTTTACAAACGAGAAAAAGACAAACGGAATTCCGGAAAATCTTCCTCGAAAAAAAGAACCCATTTCCGGTACGCTGGTTCTTTATCCGGAATGTCCGGCTTTTCTGGAACTTTCATGCCATGATATACATGTAACTTCCTCAACCGGTGAAGTACAGTTTGCCAGAGAACATCCTATGTCTGAAGATCGCATTCGTAAACAGATGGATAAACTTGGAAATACGGAATTTGAATGGGATGAACTGGATATACAGATGGGAGAGCAGATTTTTCTTCCGGTCAAAACATTAAATGAACTCCGCCGCGAAGCGATTGCCCTGTTGGAGCAGGAACTATGTGCACCCTACAGACGTTCTGCCACTGATACTCCTGTTATGGCCACAGCGGACAAACCGGCAGATACAAATTCCAGCCTTTCAATCCTTGTATCCTGCGAAACTGTAGATCAGGCATTACTTTTATATAAAAATCCTGAGATTTCCGGTATGTATCTTTATTACGATGCAATGAGCCTCTGCATGTCAAAGGGATTACAATATCAGAAGGACTTGTATCTGACACTCCCATATATCACCCGTGGTTCAGCACCAGAAGGCTTTTTCGAAACCTGCAGCCAATGGCTTGAGAATGGAATGAAGGGATTTCTTGTACGAAATCTTGAAAGTTATGGAATGCTTCGACATTTTGGATGGCAAAAATACTGTGTTCTTGATACTTCCATCTATACCTGGAATAACGAATCTGTCTCTTTCTGGAAGAAAGAAGGCATACTTCGAAATACAGTTCCTTATGAATTAAATGAAAAAGAAATCGCACACCGAAACAATTCCAACAGTGAGATGATCATATACGGAAACATTCCGTTAATGCTTTCTGCGCAGTGTGTAAGAAAAAACACGCTGAAATGTGACTGCAACGAAAGAAAAATGATTTTGAAGGACCGTTATGAAAAAGAGTTTTCCTGTTGTTGTGTATGTCACCCATGGAAAACAGGAACTACAGAAAAAGAAGAATACTGTTATAATATTCTTTATAACAGTATTTCCTTCGGACTTCTGAAAGAATCTCAGAAAGTCCGAAATCTTGGTGTCAACTGTCTGCGACTGAATTTTACGACCGAATCACCGGAACAATCTGCCGACATACTGCAGGAATTTTTAAATGTATATCTGCACGGCAAAACACCCGGTAATCAGGAGTACACCAAAGGACATTTTAAAAGAGGAGCCGAGTAAAGGCATATGATTAATGTAATTGTAGAATTATCCAAATACATCATCCTGACACTGATGATCGTATATACCTTTCACTGTTTTTATACTGTACGGCAGTCTGATGAAGAGGACCGCAACGAATTGCTCCGGCAACAGCTTTTGCTGATTTTTTTCATTGATTTCACTGCATTTCTTGTTCTCTATCTTAAAACATTCAATTTTAAGATAGTTGAATTTTACGCAGAAATGCTTCTGTTTTTTGCTGCCATTCAGATTTTATACCGAATGCTATACAAAAAAGCATCTATTTTGCTTCTGAACAATATGTGTATGCTGTTGAGTGTTGGCTTTATTATGCTCTGCCGCCTGGATATATCTTCAGCACAGAAACAACTTCTGATCGCAGCCGGCGTCAGTGCTATTGCTCTGGTCATTCCTGTCATGATCCGGAAGATGCGTTTTCTTCGCAGACTTACATGGGTATATGCCGGAATCGGTATTATTCTTCTTGCTGCAGTCTTTGCTCTTGCAAGAACGAGTTATGGAGCTAAACTTTCACTGCTGGGTGTACAGCCATCCGAAGCGATCAAGATTACTTTTGTGTTCTTTATGGCATCTTTTCTATCCAGAGATACCAGTTTCAAGGCAATCGTTCAGGTTACAGTCGTTGCAGCACTTCACGTGGGTATTCTGGTTCTCTCAAAGGACCTTGGAAGTGCAGTGATCTTCTTTGTCGCATATCTCGTTATGGTATATGTTGCAACACGAAATGTTGGTTATCTTGCACTTGGAATCGGCGGTGGTTCAGCTGCAGCAGTTGTTGCATATCATCTGTTCGGTCATGTCCGCCAGCGAGTCAGCGCATGGAAAGATCCCATGGCAGTCTATCAGAATGAGGGATATCAGATTGTGCAGTCACTCTTTGCCATTGGTACCGGGGGCTGGTTCGGCATGGGATTATACCAGGGTTCTCCAGAATCTATCCCTGTTGTCAAAAACGATTTTATCTTCAGTGCAATCTGTGAGGAATTAGGTGGTATTTTTGCCATTTGTCTGATTCTCGTATGCATGAGCTTTTTCCTTATGATTGTTAATATTGCTTTACGCATCATTAATCCATTCTACAAACTGATTGCACTGGGACTTGGAGTAGAATATGCCTTCCAGGTATTTCTTACGATCGGTGGTGCTACCAAATTCATCCCTATGACAGGTGTGACACTTCCCCTTGTAAGTTATGGTGGAAGTTCTCTTTTATGTACAATTTTAATGCTTGCAATTATCCAGGGACTTTATATTCTAAGAGAAGACGAGGACGAGGAATTTGAAAAACGAAAACAGGAAGCAATACAGAGACTCCGGGCAGGAGAAACAATTAACAGAACGCGCCAGATCTAAAAAAAGGCGTCGTCGAAACAAAGGTTATACCGGAGTTTCATTCTTTTTTATCATTATATTTATGGGACTGATCGGTTATCTCATCTATTTTAATACCATAAAAAGCGATGATTTTATCAACAGTCCCTATAATACACGTCAGGATACTTTTGCCGATCGCGTTGTCCGTGGAAAAATCATGTCTTCTGATGGAGAAGTACTTGCTCAGACAAATGTATCCGAAGATGGAACCGAAGAGCGTTCCTATCCATATAATAATGTTTTTGCACATGTCGTAGGTTACGATTCAAACGGAAAAAGCGGACTTGAATCCGAAGCTAACTTTCAGCTTTTGTCTTCTCATGAATTCTTTTTAAATCAGATCCGTAACGAATTTATGGGAACCAAAAACACAGGGGATACCGTTGTCTCTACTTTGAATGCCGACTTGCAGACCACTGCATATAATTCTCTTGGTGACAGAAGAGGAGCGGTTGTTGCTCTGGAACCATCCACAGGAAAAATCCTGGCCCTGGTCAGTAAACCAGATTTTGATCCAAATACAATTTCCGAAAACTGGGATACACTTGTCAATGATGAAACAAACAGCAGTCTTTTAAACCGTGCAACTATGGGGCAGTATCCTCCGGGATCTACTTTTAAAGTTGTCACAGCTCTGGATTATTTTCGTACCAGAGGAAGTTTCAATGGTTTTTCATTTGACTGCCAGGGTAGTATCACAAAAGAAAATCATACTATTCAGTGCTATAATGGCGAAGTACATGGTACAGAAGATTTTTATACTGCATTCGCAAACTCCTGTAACTGTGCTTTTGCAGAAATTGGAACTGAACTTGGGGGAGCCTCTCTGCTCAAAACAAGCGAAGATCTTCTTTTTAACAAAAAACTTCCACTGACTTCTTATCGCAAAAGTTCTTTTACTCTGAATGGAAGTTCTGGAATTCCACTGATCATGCAGACTGCAATCGGGCAGGGAAACACCCTTGTATCCCCTATGCATATGGCACTGATCACAAGTGCCATTGCCAACGATGGTCTACTGATGAAGCCTTATCTGATAGACAAAGTCACAAATGCCGGTGGTGATACGATCCGTACAACAGAACCCACTGATTATAAACGATTAATGACCAGCAATGAAGCAGCACTGCTTGGAAAACTAATGGAGGGTGTTGTTCAGAACGGAACAGCATCTGCTCTGAATGGACGTGGATACACAGTTGCCGGAAAAACAGGCTCTGCCGAATATGACGAAAATGGATCCAGTCATTCCTGGTTTATTGGTTATTCCAATGTAGATGATCCGGATCTGGTAGTAGCAGTGATCGTGGAGAATGGCGGTACAGGAAGTGAAGCGGCAGTTCCTATTGCAGGACAGATCTTTGACGCATATTATTACGATAATTAAAACCAGATGGAAATCCTTCGGTGCAGGAGTGAAGCTGCATCGGAGGATTTTATGTTTTTTCGGGTTGCGGGTTTGAAAAAAAAGAGGTATACTATACTCAGTTTATAATACCACGCAAAACAGGAGGGATTGCATTATGATAGAAGCAACGAGCTGTGGCGGTGTGGTAATTCATCGGGGTAAGATTCTTACTTTGTATAAATCTTACAGGAACCGTTATGAGGGCTGGGTATTGCCGAAAGGAACAGTGGAACCAGGCGAAACGCATGAACAGACAGCATTGCGGGAAGTGATGGAAGAGGCTGGAGTGCGTGCGACCATTGTGAAATACATCGGAAAGAGCCAATATAACTTTACCGTTCCGGAGGACGTGGTTTTCAAAGAGGTACACTGGTATCTTATGACTGCGGATAATTATCATAGTAAGCCCCAGAGAGAGGAGTTTTTTGTAGATTCCGGATATTATAAATTTCATGAGATCTATCATCTGCTGAGGTTTTCAAACGAGAAACAGATCGTAGAGCGTGCTTATCAGGAATATCTGGAGATGAGAAGCAATGGACTTTGGGGAAAACAGCATAAGTATTATTAACGAGAGAACAGGGCTGTGTTTTTTTGCAACGCAGCCCGGTTTAAATTTTGGAGAAAATGGAAATACTGTAACTGAAGTGTTATAGAAACGGGAGAGGGTGTAAGATGCTGAAATGGCAGGAGAATTTTCTTGCAGGGGAATCTGTAAAGGATCCTGAGGAGATAAAAAAGAAACTGAACAGCGGAAAACCGGTTCTGGGCATTTATCTCCTTACTCTGTCAGAGAATCCTGTGAATCTGATGGATATTATTCCTGCAGCAATGCTGATACAGAAGAGCTTTTATGGAATCTGTCCGAAGATCATAGGAATGGCGAAGGGCAAAGAGGAAGCCCTGGAGATGGTGCGAAGTCTGATCGATGAAATGTACAGGGAAACGGGAACCTTCGCAACAGCTGAATATATAGAAAACAGGTGAGAATATGTTACATATTTTATGGCTGATCCTTAAATTTATACTGATCATCCTGGGAATTCTGCTGGGCCTTCTTTTACTGGCAGTTCTTCTTGTACTGTTCTGTCCTGTAAGATATAAGGCATCAGCTGTCAAGGCAGAAGGTGGCTGGAAACAGACAGAGGGAGAGGGTATCGTAAGCTGGCTGTTTCATGGGATTTCGCTGAGAGCGGAATGGAAAGATCAGCAGATGGAGATATCCTTTCATCTGTTTGGAATTCCCGTAGACAAGTTGTTGAAAAAACGGCAGGAGAAGAGGGCTGTAACAAAGAAATCCGGGAAAAATCCGGAGAAATCCGGCGCAGAAAAGGTATCTGTATCCGGCACAGACGGAAACAGGGAAGAAGAGCATAAAAACTCAGTGGTTGATCACCCGAAATCAGAGAATATGGAGACTGAGGATCTGAAAACAGACAGAAATTCAGCTTCAGATACATCTGCTGATACAGAGAGGATCAGAAACAGTCAGATATCCGGACAGCAGGAACTGAATGCAGATGATACAGATCGGAATAGTCTAAAGAAGAGGCAGTTTTTTATAAAAAGGATCTATGACCGGATCCGAAATATATTTCAGTTGATTCGTACAAAACTGCAAAATATCCGCAGGACATTCGGGAAGATTAAAAAGAATGTGTCCTGGTGGAAGGCGTTTATAGAACATCCCAGAGTGACAGCTGCCAGAAAACTTGTATGGAAACATGGAAAATTTTTGCTTAAGCATATTTTTCCTACAAGGATAGAAGGGCAGGTTACTTTTTCTTTTGAAGATCCGGCGCTGACAGGTGCGGCACTTGCTGTACTTGGGATGACAATTCCATTTCACAAAAACTGTATACAGATCGATCCCCGCTTTGACAGTGAGAATTATCTGTATGGAAACATCAGGGCAAAAGGCAGGATCTACGGATTTGTTCCTGTGCGGGCAGCAGTGAGTATTTATTTCAATAAAAATATAAAATACGTTATAAAACGTTGGAAAACCAGGAGGGCATGACCATGGCAAATGAAAACAATTTTAAAGAAACCGTAAATTCATTATTCAAGGGAATGGACAGTTTTATTTCTGCGAAAACAGTGGTAGGAGAGGCAATCCATGTAGGCGATACGATCATTCTTCCTCTGATGGATGTATCTTTCGGTGTAGGTGCCGGTGCTTTTTCAGGAGAGAAGAAGGATAACGGCGGCGGAGGAATGGCAGGAAAGATGACTCCCTGTGCAGTGCTTGTGATCCAGAATGGAACAACAAAGCTGGTCAATGTGAAAAATCAGGATGGTCTCACCAAGATCCTTGATATGGTTCCGGATTTTGTAGACCGTTTTACCTCCGGAAAAGGTGACGAAGAATCTGTCGGCGAATCAGAAAAATAATTTTTGCATAGACTATAGCAAACCGATGAAAAAGGTGCAGAAGAATTGGAAAAGCTGTTCGGCTTTATGCTGTTTTTCATAGGGATTGGGATGATAATCGGGATGCTGATCGCAGAAAATGTGGTTCTGGTGGTTTCGGCCGGAGTTTTCCTGTTGTTGGGATATCATCTTTTCTGTCATTAACTTTACAGAAGATTGCGAATATCCCGTTTGACATATGAAATAAAAAAAGACTGTCAGCTCAGGCAGAATATTCGGTAAAGAATATCTGAACAGAGGGACAGTCTTTTTTGCAAAAAAATACCCCTGTTACAACAGGGGTAATGGTGTTATTATGCTCTTTCTACTTTACCGGATCTTAAGCAAGAAGTACATACATATGTCTTTCTAGCTCCACCCTCAGCAGTCTTGATTTTAACGGATTTTACGTTAGATTTCCACATTTTATTGGATCTTCTATGTGAATGACTTACATTATTTCCGAAATGAGCAGCTTTCTCACAGATTGCACATTTAGCCATGATAGCACCTCCTTGACGCTTTATTGTTACTGTCGTGCTGTGTGCATAGCGTCTGAACAGTAACCTTGTGTTCAACAGATTACATTGTAACAGATGAATTGTGCTTTTGCAAGCAAAAAAAGGAAAAAACTCAAAAATTATATTTCTTTTTCTGTGAAAAGAGGTTATAATACACTTACATACAATAATGAGCATTGGAGGTAACCATATGAATGGACGTATAGATTCCGGATTAGGTCAGATCATAATTGACACAGATGTAATCGCAACCTACGCAGGAAGCGTTGCTGTAGAATGTTTTGGTATCGTAGGCATGGCTGCAGTCAGTATGAAGGACGGACTGGTAAAGCTTCTTGGAAAGAACAGCCTGAAACATGGCATCAGCGTCAGAATTACAGAGGACAATAAAATCCGCCTGAATTTCCATGTTATTGTGGCATATGGCGTGAACATAAGTACAATTGCAGACAACCTTGTCAGCAATGTCAAATATAAAGTCGAGGCCTTTACAGGAATGGAGATCGATAAGATTGATATTTATGTAGAAGGTGTACGCGCAATTGATTAGGATAGAGGAGGAACTTGTGGTGAATAACAAAACCATAGATGCCAGAATACTTTCCAGGATGTTTCTTGCAGGAGCCAAGAATCTGGAAGCTAAAAAAGAATGGATCAACGAACTGAACGTATTTCCGGTACCGGATGGAGATACAGGAACCAATATGACACCGACACTTTTAATGGAAAAACTTGCTTCAATGTCATGTAAGGCTGCCATAAAGGGAAATGATGCCATAAGCTTCAGAGAGGCAGAAAGCCTTATCAACGGGCTTATGACAGCGGAAAATCCATATAACTGCCCACATGGAAGACCTACTCTTATTTCAATGAGTAAGTACGAGATTGAAAAGAAATTCAAAAGGATTGTTTAATTTTATGATGAATAAAAAAGATAACATAGTGGTGATTGCAGGTCCTACAGCTGTTGGAAAGAGTGCTCTTGGAATTGAACTGGC
>OLOW01002487.1_pt1 | contig 12375 bp, 7 predicted proteins | sample 1672801 | NCBI WGS metagenome assembly OLOW01 (sample SAMEA3136725, study PRJEB25190) | human gut metagenome | biome: human gut; feature: human-associated habitat; material: faeces | place: Austria | collected 2013
CCGTCAGGGCCACCGTCACCAGCGACACCACCGACATGCCTGTAATGCCGTCCTCGGTGAATGCAAAGGTTTCTTTCGCGGAATAGTCGCCGTCGTCCTCTCTGATAAAGAACGGATAGACCGCATCGCTAAGGATATGCGTGGTCGGTGTTTCGATTTCCTTGAAATAGTACTTGCCCTCCGGAAGCTTCGCAGAAACGAGTGCTTTACCGAGGTTTTCCTTGGTGAAGGTCACCGTATCAATGAGGGTATCTTTCTTCACCTTTTTCTTCGTGACTTTGAGAAGTCCGGTCGCATTTGCCTCGATGTCCTCGCCTGTATAAAGCCCGAAAACGACCTTCTCGCCCACGTTTGGCTCTGCAAAGGTATCGGACTGGAATGCTTTCTCTAATACCTTGGAAATGTCAATTTCGACGCTGAAATGGTCGTTCTTGAACTTCGCACTGCCCCAGATCAGCGGTGTGAACTGATCCTTGTAGGATAAGGTTACAAGTTTATCCTCGCCGTTATTTTTATAGTTGTCATCTGATTCTAATTCTCTGACGATGTACTCACCCAGCAGCAGCAGCTTTGAGACAGCTTTGCCGTCTTTGTCTGTGGTGATTTTTTCAATCAGCGTCGAGGTTGTATAGCGGTTGGTCTTATAGACATTGTACAGGTCCAGTACGCCCACGCCGTTTCCTGCTGCGGTGTCTGCACAGTAAATATCCATCGTGTAACCGTCCGCAAAGCGAAGTCTAAGTGCCTGCGCCTCGGTCTGATTTGTGGTGATTTCGATTGTGTAATACGCTTCCTCGCCTGCGACGGTCGAGTAATGCGCCTTTGCGATAACGAGCATGCCGTTTGCAAGCCCTGTGTTCTGATTGAACTCTGCCTGCGGGTTTTCCGGTGTTAAGGTGTCATACCAATTCAGATTTTTCAGCTCTTCTTTGCCGTTTGCATCGGTCTTTACATAGTTGATGCTCGGTACGATTTCCTTGTAGCCATGATCGACTGCAGACTGCGGCAGGGTGATCGTGGTCTTGCATACGCCGCCGCGATAAAACATTTCTGCCCTTGCGCCGTCGCCCCACTTAAAGTAAATCGGTGCGCTGATCGGAATGGTGCGGAAAGTCGCCATATCGCCGGTTACTTCCTGCTCGTAGCCAAGTCCCACGTCGATTTGCTCTTGAATCGCCGGACTTTGCTTTGTGATATTCGTTGTCGCAACGCCGGTATCTTGGTCAACGCTTGCTGCGATTGCAAAGCCGTCCCACTGCGCGGTAAATCCGTTTGTATCTTCCGGTTCCTGCGTGTATTTGATTTCGTAAACCTGTACGACTGCTTTCTTGAAGTTTCCGGCTGCATCGCAGTTTTGCCATGCGGTCAGGTCTGAAAGCAGTACGCTTCTTACGATTTCGCCTGTGCCTGCATCGGTGGTTTCAACCATAATGTAGTGCGGATCGTCCTGCGCGTCTCCTGTGAACGGTACGAGATTCCAGCCGTCCGGAATCGTGTACTCCACGTTCTCATTGCCGTTTTGGTCGGCATTTACAAGCTGGTATGCACCGTTAAGGGTCTTGAACGCGCCGCCTGCATCGTAGCCGATTGCCGCAAGTCTTTCCTCGCCGCTGTCATTCATGCGAACGAAAGCTGTGCCGCCGAGTTTTCCCGGTGTGATAAATACGCAATCGTTATTCCACTCAAACATCGTTCTGGTCGCTTTGTCCTCGACGTCCTTGTAGGTCGGCGGGGTGTCTCCCGGACCGTCGTAGTTTCCGTCACCGTCCGCGTCTACGCCCGGTGTTTCGATTTCCTGATGCGTACCAATGACACGTTCCTCTTTTACAAGGTCTTTGTTCGTCAGCTTATACGCTACATACTGCTTCACAAGGTATCTGTCCGGGCAGTACTTGCCGAAGTCCACAGCTTCATCGTTGCCGAAGATAAATTGATCGTCCTTGTAGCTTGTGCCGTCAGCGTAGACCTCTTCCTTGCCGTCTGCTTCAAACGTATAGACACGTTCATCAACAGAGAGCGAAGATTTACGCGACCAGTCCATTTCGTCTGCATCAATAAATGAGGTGATCGGGTCTAAGATATTGTTTCCGACAGAGCCTGTCATTTTGGTGGTCGGAATGTCTGCCGTAAAGCCTGCCTTGACCGAGGTGGTCTTGGTGACATTGACCTTCGTAACGTTCCTGCCGTTTGCTTGGTTCTGCAAGATCACTTCCACGTCCCAGCGGTAGTTATACAGCTCGTCGCTTGTTTCGTAGGCATATAAGTAGGTCGTGTCCTTCTGCTCTGGGGAAAGATACAGCGTCCGCTTGACATTCCCCTCGCTTGCCGCACGTTCTAGCATATACCAAAGCTGCGCCCCTGTATCATGCGTATATGAGCCTGTTTCGTAGTTTGCCGCGTTATATGACTTCGGATTTACAAGCTTTCCGACAAAGGCTTTGACTGCCTCTACCACATTCGATAAATGGGTTGATTTCTCCTTTGGAATGATGATTTCCTCGTCTGTTTTGCTGTCAAAGGTCTTAGGTCCCTCGCCGCCGTCGTTTAGTGTCTCGTCCTTTGCCGCAAACACGCCAAAGACGGCATCTTTGATATAGGACACCATTTCAAATACCGGCTCGAAAATGGTCTTGCCGTCCTTTTCGACTTTGTTGAAACCAACAAGGGCTTCTCCCTCTTTGGTGATTTCAATTTTCGCCTTGACGCTGTTATTGATTACGCCTGCGACTTTGTAATACTTGATGTACGGATACTTTGTCTTGTCATAGGTCGGGTCGTTGTCACTGGTTGTGCCGTCGTATTCGACCTTCTGAAAGAAATATCCGTCCACATGGTCGTCCTGTTTGGTGACATCAAACGTATAAATGTTCGTAACCATGTCGGACAGCTTTTCAAACGAATACTTGTCCTTGTCCTGATACTTCACCTTATTGCCGTCTGCGTCGTAGATACCAAACTGCGCAACCGTCGCGCCGTAGCCATGCTGATTGTAGTCTACGGTAAGCTGTCCTTCTGCGATATAGCCGAAGTTGTGGTTCTTTGCCACGCCATCTGCGCCGTACTCGCCCACATAGTAGCCGCCCGGCAGCAGCCATTCCAGAATTTCGTACTTGCCATACGGCAGCTCATACGGAATGATGCTCTCGCCGTTTTCGTCAAGTTCAAAGGTATAGTTCTTGCTCTTAGAATCAATCTGCTCTGCGTTCGGCAGGAAACGGTTGTAGATGCCCTTGACTTCGGTACCGCTGTCGCCGTAGCGTTTTTGGTTCTCTTCATCGGTATAGTCCGGATTGCCCTTGTATCGGATAAAGACTTTGGTTCCTTTGAGCGGAATGTTCTTTCCTGTTTCGGAATCCACCTTGACTAGCTTAATCTTGTTCGTCTTGATTTTATCGCGGATATTGCCGTCATAGCGGTTATTCCAGTAGTCTCCGGTGCCATTTGCCGCGCCGCCGATCACGTTCGTACCGCCCTTGTTATATCCACCGAATAAGCCTGTCTCATTGACCTTGCCGCCGTTGTTTCCGTTATGCTCTCCCACATCAACAAACGCATGCTCAAGTACATACATCGGATCGTCTGCACTCGTTTCTGTGACCTCATAGCGTCCATACGGCAGATCTCTGATGATGAGAACGCCGTTTGTGCCGACCTTGATCGGGTGATCGGGGTCTACCACATAGCCGCCTGCATCACGCGAGGCTGTGTACTCAAAGGTGCCGCCGGATAAGACTTTCGGCGTGCCGCTGACCAAATGCACATACGGGCTGCCCTCTAAGCCGCCGGAAACGAGTTTGACCGTCCAAAGCGATTTCTGCGAGATATTGAGGTCTGCGCCGCCCATCGCCGAATCCTTAAACGGATCTTCTTTCTCATTGGACTTGATTAGCTGAAGGTCGCCTCTAAAGTTATCGTTGATATAGATCTCGTTATCATATTCCAAGGTGTTGTCTTGGCACAGGGCATCGTCCCATGGCTCGGTTGTGGTGCCGATTGTGTATGCGCCGCCGTCGCCCCTTGTCGTAGTGAAGTCTACCTTGTACTGCACCGGCGTCCATGGCAGAGAGTCGCAGCCTAACGCATGACTACAGGTATCGTGGGATTCCGCGTAGAAATGGTAGGTGTATTCTCTTGAGCCTGCGTACTTGTCCGGGTCGATATATCTGCCGTTCGGTCTGTGCTCTGTCACGCGGTAATTCACCGTTACGTCCCACACCTTGTTTGTCGGTGTTTTCGGTGTTTCATGCTGATAGCCAACAAGCTTCGGCGGATCGTCCGCGAAAATCGGGTGCGTACAGCTTGTGAGTTCGCCCCATGCGTTTAAGTGCTGATTGATTGCTGCGGTGTCCGGAAACGGCTGGTCTAAGAACTCCTGCGCGTGTCCGTATTCGTCAAGTGTGATTGTCTGAATCGTTTCCCATGCGCCGCCTGCAATCTGTCTTTCCAGTGTATATGTCGCATTCAGGTGCGCATCGCCCATCGGTGTGTGCTGGTCGTTATCCCAGCCGCCGTTTTTGTCGATTTTCTCAAACGGAATCTTTAAGGTCGGGAAGAACTCGACTTCCGGCGGTACGCAGTATTCTGCTTGCGGCTCTGGCTGCGGTTCCTCGGTCAGCTTCAGATAGCCGACAACAGGGTCCTCAAGTCCGGAGATCATGCCCTGCGTATGCGCTTCGGACGTTGCGTGTTCCCAGAAATACAGCTGATACAGGTTCTTATCTTCCTTAAATTTCTGTTCTGCACGTTTGGCTGCCGCGCCGTTATGCTTGACCATCAGCGTCTTATTTAAGGCTTCTGCACTGTTTACGGTGACGATATATTTCTTCTGCCCCTTGTCGTACTTGATTTCAGCAACGCTCTTGTCGATTTTCTTCTCTTCTCCTTTTTTGGTCTCTTCTGCAAGGTAAACCTCGCCGCCGTAGCTTCCCGCAGGAACCTCCGCAGTGCCCGGATAGCTTTCGATTTTACCAAGTCCAATCGGTGTCGGCTTGCTCTTCTTATCGCTTGCGATACTCTTATCAAACTTCTCGTACTTCTTGATTTCCTTTTCCATGAAGCGATAGATGGACTTGGCATCTTCATCGAGACAGTTATAGAAGTGCTTTGCAGGAATCGCTTTGGTTCTCGGACCGTAGCGGTAGGACTGGTAGTACAGTCCGTTGGCTTTGAGCGTAAAGTTCTTGTCGGTACGCATCAGCTGTCCGCACTCCCAGATCAGAGCCTGCGATGCCGCAATCCATGCGTTCATATTGCCGCTGCCCTTATATCCGAGGTCTTTCAGCTCGCTAAAGGTAGAGCCTGTGACTGGTGCGAACATCATGACCTTTTGCATATTGCGAAGTGACTGCCGGTAATTTTTCTCGAAGTAAGTGCCATAGTATGACTTCTTGAGTTTTTTGGCTGTCAGTTTGTCCGATCGCTGTGCCACGCCATGCTCGACGCAGTAAACGAGAACATCATTACTTTTGGTAGCAATTTCAAACTTATGGATCGGTTCCCCTTCGCCGCTTTCGATGCAGACACCTGTTTCCATGTATGCTTCGTCCGTACTATCCATTTTAGAGTTGTAGCGCACAACATGAATTTCTACCGCCTTGCCGGACAGTTTATTTCCGGTCGGCGACTGCTTCAGTGTGCCGGAATAGCTTGCCGCATAAGCGGTATTGCTATCCCCCAGCATGCTTGCAAATGGCATGTAGGTCACAATGACCGCCAGTGCAAGAAACATACTTAAAATTTTGTGAGTGAATCTCTTACCCATAGAATTGTGTTCCCCTTTCTTCTATCGTAGAGTAAAGCAAGAGGCTTCTCTTGTGCCTCTTCAAACTAAGTTTTAACGGATTGCTGGTTGGTTTTTCCCGCGGTCTGCCGCGAATCCTTTGTTTCAGATTTACTGTTTTTCTGTATCTCATATCGTTTCCCTCGCTTTCTTGTCTTGTTTTTTTGCAAGTAAAAAGCACTATGGTTTTTCATAGTGCTTTCAGTATTGTACTTGTCCTGTGTAGTTTAGTAGAGAATCCAAACCAAATAGTAAATATCGGTATCTTCCTGCTCTCTGCCGAGACCCTGCGGTGAACCCTCACGCATTTTTCTGATAAACATGTATGCGTTCTCGTTGCCGCCGCCTGCCGAGACATCTTCGATGTATTCCTCATAAATCTGTGTTAAGTAGTCAATAGCAGCCGCTGGGCTTGTATATCTTGAGAAATATGCACACTGCGAACCAACGATGTAATAGCTTCCACCCTCTGGCGCGTAGCCCGGATATGCGCCGAGTGCTTCGTCCCATGCACCCTCACGCTTATCCTGCACGTCGAAGTTCGGATACTTCTGCTTCGCCCATGCTCTGACATTTGCGAGTACGGATTCATAGATGTAGTCGATATTTTCTGCTGTGATTTTCTCCTTTGCAGTCTGTTCCTTAGACCATTTTCCATAGACCTTCTTACCGTTGACCGTCTTATATGCTCTGACTCTGAACTTGTATATAGTGTCGTCCTGCCAAACGGCAATGCTGGCACGAGTTTTTGGAACGAACTTCTTCATAAACTGACTTAAAGTATACTTCTTGAAGTTGTCGTTCTTGTCGTATCTCCAAAGGTAGCCTTTCTTCGGCGGGATTTTAGCGTTCCGCCTCAGTTCTGCTTTGGCATCTTTTAGTCTCGTTTCATAGTTTCTGAAGTAGCAGCGTCTGGAACCTTCCTCAATAAAGTTGCGGTCTTTGTCAAAGTAGTAGTTCTTCCAACCACTCCACTTGCCGTCACGCTTGTAATTGATTTGCTGTTCGTAGCCTGCCGCCCCCTTTACCGCAGACCACTCAATCGTCAAACTTCCTGTATTTTGAGGACTTTCTTCGTCTATCGTATGCTTACCAAATCCGTTATTATAGCCTGCACCCACATACGTTATCTTCGGCGTACCGACCACCACTTTCTTCGTAGCCGTTGCCGCAGACGCAAAACTAAACGAGGTGCATACCACCGTCAAAGCCAGTACCAGTGTCAGGGCTTTGCTAAATCTCTTTCTCATATCCATACCTTTCCTTTCGTATCTGCCCTCGTTACAGCCGTTGTTTTCGTTTTGGCAAGGGCTTTTTTCGTTAAAATCGGTTTGTTTTTTGAAAATATGCTTGTTTTTTGCTTGTCCGAGGGGATTTCCTCGTTGACAAACCTTGCGAATAAGTGTTATCATATAGCCAAGAGGAAACCGTTGAAAACGGTCAACCACGTTGACTAATAAATAGCCGCCGCAGGTTCACAAGTTGGGCGGCTATTTATTTTCTCATCATTTGTAGAATCTGAATGACAATTAACGTAAACGTTAAGAGTATCATCATTTCCTCATATGTAGAGATAATACCACCACCTTTACTGTGCGATTCGGATTTTACACCGTAACTGCAGAAATATCGGATAGTGGCTAACCGCTTCCACTTCGTCCTCTTGACATATATGTATCTAAACCGCTGTTGCGGCATAGATGCTTGTCTTGTTCTTGATTATACCATGCAGCGAAAGAAAAGAGAAATGTATTTTTTCAGCGTGTGGCATTTTTCTATCATCAGCTTCACCTTCACAGCCTACTGCTCGTCCTTTTCACAGATACCAGCTTTCAAGCACACTGCGATGCATATCGCTGTCCTTTACCTGCTATGGCGCTCTTCTGTATTTCCTTTTAACCGTTTCTTCATGCTGAAGATGAAACTGTGCTTTTCCCCTATATCCCCAAGACTTTGTCAAAAAGCCTTCCGAAGAAGGAAATTTTTCTTTTCGGTAGGCTAAGTTTTATAAAAGTCTTAGTCTTAGAGGAATGATTTTATGCGTTTTATCTTGCCTCCTCTCTGTGCGCTTTCTCCTGCTGCCTTTCCCTTGCTTTTGCGTAATACTCCAGTGCTTTGAGGATATATGCCTCCCGCCCGCCAATCGGCACGCTCTTTGGAATGTATTTTGAAACTTTATCCGCGTGCAATGTGATTTTCTCCTTTTGGTTTGGCTTTTCCTCTTGCATGACTGACAGAATGGAATCCTGCGAAAGATTCCCACTTTCGAGCAGTTTTCGCATTTTCTTGGTCTGTGCGTGGGACGGTGAACAGTCCTCTTGTTCCATAACATCGAAAACCTCTCGCTGTAACTCTTCTGGAATGTATGAAAGTTCAACTGCTGGCGTCATTGCCATTTTCCCCTCATCGACGCGCTGCAAGAGTTCTGGGATAAGGTAGGTTAAGCGGATATATCTTTGAATTTGAGCATGACTTTCGCCAACTTCTTCTGCAAGAATTTGTCGTGATTTTTTCCCATCCAACTTGTGCTCAACTTGAGCACAAGTTAAATCACTACGTTTTCCTTGCCGTTTCATTGCTTCCAGTTTCATCTTATATGCAAAGGCTTTCTCACTTGGCAACAAATTTTCGCGTTGTAAATTAGAATCGACCATTACAATCGTCGATTCGTCATCTGTCAAATTTCGCACGATACAAGGGATTGTTTCGTTTCCCGCGAGGTCGCTTGCAAACTTTCTTCGGTGTCCGGAAATCATTTCGTACCCGCCACCATCTTTCGGACGAACAAGCGCAGGAATCAGTACGCCGTTTTGCTGAATGCTTTCCACCAGCTTTTCCATTTCGCTGTCCATCTTCACATGAAATGGATGGTTTGGAAACTCACTGATTTCCGATAGAGAAATGTCTAAGATTTTTTCTCTGCTATCTTCTTCGCGCTGATCTTGCGTACTGAATAAATCATCGAGCGAGGCAAGATTCATCGCGAGTTCTTTCTTTTTCGCCATGACTGACCTCCTTTGCTAATTTTTCGTATGCCCTACACACAGGACTTTTCGCATCATATTCAAAAATGCTTTCTCCCTGCGACGGTGATTCGGCGGTTGATACAGCGACCGGAATCTCCGTCTGAAACAGCTTGATTTTACTGCTATAGGTACTCTTTATCACATTTCGCACTTCTTTTGCCAGATTTGTGCGACCGTCTACTAAGGTCAGTAAGATTCCGCTGATTCGCAGGCTCGGGTTGGTATTACGCTGTACCCTGTTAATTGTTTTTAGTAACTGCGTCATGCCTTTTGCAGGAAGATACTGTGCCTGCACCGGAATCATGACCTTGTCTGCCGCTGTAAGCGCGTTAATCGTTAGCATTCCAAGTGATGGCATACAGTCAATAATGACATAATCGTAGTTTTCTTTTACCTTATCGAGATAAATGTGCAAAATTCTTTCCCTGCTCATCGCATTGACCAAACTTACCTCCATTGCCGATAAGTCAAGATTCGATGGCACAAGGTCAACACCTTCTTTTTGATGTAGAATTCCCGCCCCTGCCGTCATTGGCTCATCACGAATTACCTTCTGCATAAGGTCTGCCAATGTGACTTCAAGATTATCGCCGTCAAAGTAACCTAAATAGGTTGTCAAATCTCCCTGCGGGTCAGCATCGATTAGGAGTACCTTTTTCCCCTCTTTTGCCAAACCCACGCCCAAGTTGACTGCGGTTGTCGTTTTCCCGACGCCACCCTTTTGATTGCAAATGGCAATCACTTCTGTTTTTTTCAATTTTCTCACCTCGTTTTCCTTACTCCATATAACTCCTGCAAATTTCCTTGCCGCACTGTATAAACGCTTCGACAAACATCTTTTGCCGTTCTACTGTATTGGTAATGACGGCAATCATTTCTGTCTCTTCGCCATAATTAAAAAGTCGTAAAATTACATACACCATTTCCAAAGTAAGCTCCAACATACCCTTCTTCGTCCATTCTTCCATTTGTGAAAAAATATAAAAGAATTGTCTTGCTGCATTCTCGTCAGCATCCTCTAAAATGCTGTCTGCCATTTCATCTGCCATACTTCTGATGACCTTATCAGGCCTTGCCTCATTTTCTCCTGTTTGAATTTTGATTTTCTGCATCATTGCTTCGATTGTTTCACAATTTTGGTTACGCATGTTTTTTCCTCACTTTCATTTTTTCGCATAAAAAAACGGAGATATGACTCTCCGCGTGCATTGTAAGCTTGTTATTTTTTTAGTAACTTCGATTCCTTTGGCATGCATTCACCATAGCAAAAAAACGGCATTTACCCCCTTAAAACACACCAAAATCTCCTTAACATGTCCTTTTTTGCATGCTTTCTCCGCCTTTTTGAAAATCCATGGCAGCCTTGAAACGCCTTGTTTTCAAGCAATACAAAAGCCCGGAATACGTTTCGTATCCCGGGCCGGGTTGTGGTGGAGATGATGGGAGTCGAACCCATGTCCGAAAGCATTTCCACAGGAATTTCTCCGAGCGCAGTTAATGATTTGGTGTTTCGCGTCGGCGGCCGCCCATTAACAGGCTGTCGCTTTCGCTATCTCGTTGTTCCCTGCGAGGTACCGAGAACTCCCTGCAGGTTTTCCCGTATAGTCGACGCCGGGATCACAGCCTACGGGTAAGCTGTGGCCGACGCGCGTCGCGCCTCAGGCGCTGCAGACTAAGCTGCTAATGCGAAATTGTTGTTCTTTTTAGCGTTTATTTTTAACGGGCCCTTTTTAAGGTAGTCTGAGCCAACTACCGCTCGCTTATCCGGCTTCTACACCCCCGTCGAAACCTTTACACCCCCGAAGTTCACGTCACTTCGCGGTTTGTGCGTCACCGCCCGCGGTCTCTGCCCGCATGGGCCGCAATGCTCGCCTTCGCGATAATCTTAGTGTATGACACTTTCCCCAAAATGTCAATCTCCAAATTCCCTTTCATTTATAACTCCGTTTTGCAGGGCAAAAGGTTACAAAGTACGGGCAAGGATTTCTGTCCGGCGCGCCGCGGTCCGTTCGCGGCGCCAAACGCGATGCCGGCAGATTCGCGGAGAATCTTTCTGTCAAACAATCGCGACTCGCTCGCGCCGCCAAACGCGATGCCGGCAGGATTGCGGAAAATCTTTCTGTCAAGCAATCGCAGCCCGCTCGCGCCGCCAAACGATACGCGAGAACGCGCCCCCTGAGTGAAGAAAGGCGCGTTCTCGCGATCCATTTGTGATGTAAGGTAAATACGCGGGCAGGTATCGCGGTATCGCGAACATACCCGCGAACAGGATGGACTTAAGAGTTAAACAGACATTTGGATATCTTCGTAAACATCCGGTCTCTGTATTTAATCTTTTCCGCGTCCTTGCCGCCGGCGTAATCATAGAAGCCGGCCGCGGTCTTCACGCCGTACTGCCCCTTTTCAAAACGATCGGCAAGCATGCCGAACGGCGCTTTCTCATCTGCCAGATCTTCAAACAGATAAGAGGCGATGTTGTAAAAAATATCGAGTCCGCCGAGGTCGCACACCTCGAAAGGCCCCAGGCAGGCATACCGCATGCCCAAACCGTATTTCATCACATCATCGACCGCTTCCGGTGTCGCGATGCCCTGCTCTACAATATGTAAACACTCTCTCAATACCGCGAGCTGAATCCGGTTGAGGGCGAAGCCCGGCGCGTCCTGCACGATAACCGGTTTTTTCTCAACGGCGAGCGCCATGTCGCGAATCGCCGCCGCTGTCTCATCATCGGTTTTTTTGCCCTGAATGACCTCAATCAGAGGAATCAGGTGCGGCGGATTGATCCAGTGCATGCCGCCGAATCGTTCCGGCCTTTTTACAACCTCCGCGATGGCCGTAATAGACAGCCCTGAGGTATTACTCGCCAAGATCGCGTTCTCCGGAACCAGCGCCGAAATCTCTGCCCAAAAAGCATGCTTGACATCGAGCTTTTCCAAAATCGCTTCCACAACCAGATCCGCCCCCTCAAAACACGCCTTATCTTCGCTGTAACGGATTCGCTCTAGCAGCGCCGCGGATTCCTCCGGCGTCACCACATGCTCCGCCACCTCGGTTTCCTGGTTCAGGCGAATCAAATTTCCCGCTTTTTCAAGCGCGCTCGGGAAAATATCATACAGCGTCACATCATAGCCGTATTTCGCAAAGGTTTCTCCCATCGAGGAGCCCATGGTTCCCGCTCCCGCGATTACAATACGCTTCACATCCTTCGCAGTTTTCATTCCAACCTCCCTCGCTTTCTTTTCGTCATAACAGTTTTAACAGCCTTTTTATCATCCGGAAAATATCGCGAAGCGACATTTCTGAAATCACGAATCACGCCAAAAGCCTCTTGTGTATAGCGCGCCTTCATACGCGCCGCGCGCGCGTACAAATCTCAGATTTCGATACGCGCGCTTTGGCCCTTTTCGTGTATCGCTACGCTTCCTCCATCGCCTTCATCGCGGGGTCAAAATGCAACGTGCACGCGGTTGCCGCCTGAATGTCATCCTTGCTGTAATCCGGATGCAGCTCCGTAACCCAGATGCCATCCTCTCTGACATCCATCACGCACATCTCTGTGATGATCTT
>OLOW01002490.1_pt1 | contig 12364 bp, 14 predicted proteins | sample 1672801 | NCBI WGS metagenome assembly OLOW01 (sample SAMEA3136725, study PRJEB25190) | human gut metagenome | biome: human gut; feature: human-associated habitat; material: faeces | place: Austria | collected 2013
TGGAATGGGTGCGGCAGATGAACGCTTGCAAGGCACAGGCAGAGGAAATTGTGAAGTTTGAGCTGATTTATGATTGACCTCAAGACCGTCCGGATAAAAAATATTCGGGCGGTCAAAATTTCTTGAACTAATTGTTACTTTTTCTTAAAATCAATTGACAACAAAACTTGGCATGAGTATAATTAAGGTATGCAAAGAAAACTTGGAAAGGAGTGCACTTATGAAAAAGGACGATATCTTAAACGCAAGTAGAAAAGAGCATCAAAATAAAGACTTGGCTGAAATAGAAGTGGTATATCATGCAGGAAGTCACGCAAGTAGAGTGGGGGCTTTAGTGTGTTGTCTGCTGTCTTTACTATCTTCAATGCTTGCCCATACTATGATTTACAGTCCATGGGTTATCTACTTCAGTATTCTTACAACACAATGGTTCGTTCGTTTTATTGAAATGAAGCGAAAGAGTGATTTGGCACTAAGCATCATATTTTTAATTCTTTCCATTTTGGCATTTGCTGGATTTGTTCGCCGCCTTTTAGAGGTGAGAGGATGAAGGAACAATTACATCTAAAAAATCACTTAAAGGAAGTCCGTATGGAAGCAAATCTTTCTCAAGCCCAGCTTGCGGAAATGGTGGGTGTATCGAGAAATACTATCAGTTCCATCGAAACAGGACAATTCAACCCAACAGCAAAGTTAGCTCTAATCCTTTGCATTGCATTGGATAAAAAATTTGAAGAGCTATTCTATTTTTAGGAGGACAATATGGATAATTTGGCACTATTGATTTTGGGCTTGTTTATTTCTGTACTGGGCATTATAAATATCATGGGAAATATCAGTACGATCCATTCCTATAACAGGCGAAAAGTAAAGGGAGAAGATGTGCCTAAGTATGGCAAAGTTGTCGGCACAGGAACACTTATCATAGGAGTGTCTCTTGTGTTAGGCTACATAGTTTCGTTTTGGAGCGAGGCAATCATGGCGTTTATCATTCTTCCAGCAGTAGCAGTCGGATTGGGATTTTTGTTGTACGGACAGTTCAAATACAATAAGGGAATTTTCTAAACGGCTAAAACGAAGAAACCCTTTAGGAACGAAAGGGCGCACTTCTATACTCTCCTGTCGGGAGTATCGTGCGTCCTGCGGAACTTCGCTCTCCGTCAGCAGAAGAAAACTGCCCGACCGAGAATGTTTCGTCACTTCGTTCCGTCAAGGGAGCTGCACTCTCTTGCGACGCTAATGCGGTTATCCCTTGTGGACTTGCCGTCCGCGAACGGTTTTGAGAACCGTCCGGCGCCAGCAAGTTTGAAAAAGATAAATTAAAAACTGAGAACAGTTAGATAAATCGGAATTTAATGAGGAAGATTATTTATATAATCTACCGTCTATGGTCTGAAAATGACCACCTATCGAGAATCGGTGGAAATCAATTCTCGATTTTCTTATACTGTAACCGTAACAAAGAGGAGGTGAGCAAATGCAAATTGAAATCAAGTTAGATGAGAACTGCAAGGAACCCAAAATCATCGTTGTGACAAACAAAATGACCGACGAAATCAATGAAATCATGAAAAGGCTTTCAGACGAGCAGCCGAAAATGATTGCCGGATTCAAAGATGATATTGTCGAAGTGTTGGAGCCGTTTGATATTTACCGAATTTTTGCTGCATCAGGCAAAGTGTTTGCCGAAACAAATCACGGTGAGTACACGCTCCGTCTGCGGCTTTACGAAATGGAGCAGCGGCTGGACAGCAACTTTTTTGTCCGAATATCAAACTCGGATATTATCAATCTGAGAAAAGTCAAGGGTTTTGATTTAAGCTTTGCAGGAACAATTTGTGTTACGCTTTCAAATGGGACGGTTACTTATGTTTCAAGGCGTTTTGTCACCAAGATCAAACAATTATTAGGAATATGAGGTGGTAAAAATGAAAAAAAAGATGATTCAGCGTGGGCTTCTCGGATTCCCTCTCGGCATTGCTATCGGTTTTGTAATAACTGTGATTATATCAATGTGCATAGGAGATGGTTCGTTCTATCCTGTCACCCCTGAGCTGATTGATACAATGAAAAATGAATTAAATGCAGTTATTCTTCAAACAATTCTCTGCGGAATTATGGGTACAGGCTTTGCAATGGCTTCCGTTATTTGGGAAATTGATTCGTGGAGCCTTGCAAAGCAAAGCGGAATTTACTTTTCCATTGCCTGTGTTACGATGTTTCCGATTGCCTATATTACGAATTGGATGAAGCATAATGCCATTGGTATTCTTTCATATGTAGGAATATTCGTTGCAATTTTCGTCATCACTTGGCTCGTTCAATATTTTGTATGGAAACGCAAAGTGAAAAGAATGAATGACGGAGTTCGGAAGAGTAATAACGCAAAATGAGCATAACCTTCACAACGGCAACTTCCGGTTTACTAAACTGAACACAAAAACCGAATACCGAAAATTAGACCGTTGACTGGTCGCAATCTGCGAATAGTTGACGGCCTTTTTTTATGATTCCGGAAATATCGCATAGCGATATTTCTGAAATCACGACAAAAGCACCTTGCGAAGCAGCGCTCATCTGCGAGCGCCATGTGCGCATAGATTTCGTTATGCACACTTTTGTCCTTGAATAGGAAATATCGATAAGAGATAGGATGGAAGATAAAGGGAAATAAAGAAATATATCCAATAATCATAAGAATTTTGGGTATAACAAAATAAGGGTAGGTTCGAGAGAATCTTTAGAACTCGTTTAGAAAATAATCCATATCAAGAATATCATTGCACCGCATGCGCTCAATTTCCCTGCGTGCGTAGCCATCAGGCGGGGGTTTCCTATATTTTGTAGTACCTATATATTTAGGAAACGCGGGCATAATATTTCATGGCGTTTGGGCGCGAAAAAATACAGGAAGCGGAGGATGAGGATGCAAGAATTCGTGACATTGAGAAAGTTAAAAAATACAGATGCTTTGTCCGGTATGCATACAGCGCGGGTGGATGCGGCGTATGAAGCACTTTGCAGCAAGCTGGACGCTGTATCGCGTGAAGAACTCAAACAGCTTGCGGAGATGACCTATCAAGAGGGCATATTGGACGGTATTTTGTTTTGCAGGCAGATCGTGGAGGAAATCTACTGATGCATTGTAATTGAAGTTGTTTCATTTCAGAAAATCAAGTATACTATATTTGTCCTTTCATTGTACAATCAAGTTGCACAATGAAAGGACAAAAGAAACTGGGTACCCCAACTACTCCAAACGAAAAAAATGACACACAGACCGTTTACGGAGATGTCCCATCAAGAGGGCATAGCAGCGCCAACAAAGAGAACTTTTGCGCAGACAGAAAGCGCTTGAACAGAAAGCGGCAGCAGCGAGTGGGGGTACATGCAGTATGAAAATAAAAGGAATCTTAATGATGCTCAATCGATAAACGGATATTTACGGATGGATAAGCAGAGGTTTTTTTTGATAAAGACGGATGATGTAAAAGCATTTTGACAAAGATTTTCTGATTTGTAAAAGTGTTTTGATAGACAGTGCTTTTTATATAGACGATAATCTAGGTGAAGTTAATGTTAGGAGACCAAGCACATGAATATTGGCAGCAAAATCAAAAAGTCAAGAACAGAGGCGAAGATCACACAAGAACAAGCAGCGGAAGCTCTCGGAACCAGCAGACAGACGATATCAAATTGGGAGAATGAGAAATCCTACCCTGATATAGCAAGTGTACTTAAAATGAGTGATTTATACGGTGTCAGTCTTGACTTTCTTTTGAAAGGAGAAGTACCAATGAAAGATTATCTGGATTATATCGAGGAAAGCACAAATGTCGTAAAAAGCAAAGACAAGCTATCAAAGCTGATATTGATTTCATCCTATCTAGCGATATGGTCATTCAATATGATAGTGTCATGGAGTTTTTCTGTGGAAAGTATTACAGAAGCACAAGCAGGCGCGTTTCAATGGCTCGTTCTTCCGCTAACAACGATTGTAGTATCTCTTTTGATTGGGAAAAATAATTATTGGGGAACCCGCAAGTGGTTTGCATCGATTGGATTTGGTTTCATGTTCCTGCTTTCTGTTTATGCAAGCTATGGTATGAGAGAAAAATCAATCTTCAATCAGATTGATCTACAAACACTCACAGTTTTCTTTATTGGAATGAGTACTTCGATTATAGGAATGGTGCTTGGTTCTGCACTTCTCGCGGATGAAAAGAAGAGCAAAAAGAGCGAGTAATATATGCTTGCCAAAGCACTAACTTTGATGGGTTGCTTGCGAAAGAGAATCATTGCCGAAATGCTCACGCAAAAAAAGTAAAACAGCGTGACTTGCTCCCAATGCCAGCTTAACTTCATGACATTGGACTTATACCACACTGTTCTCACTAAACTTTATAAACTTGTCTGATGTGCCGCTCCCGCGGGGATGTCTTTTTCATGGTGCGCGATAAGGGACTTGAACCCCTACGGTCTCCCGCCAGAACCTAAATCTGGTGCGTCTGCCAATTCCGCCAATCGCGCATATGTTGTGATTCCCCAAAATATTGTGAAGCGATATTTCCGGAATAATAAAAAATGGAGCGGAAGACGAGATTCGAACTCGCGACCCTCGCCTTGGCAAGGCGATGCTCTACCCCTGAGCCACTTCCGCACACGATTACAACATATAGATAGTTTCGAAAAACATCTTTTAAATTCTAACACAGAGCGTTGCTTCCGTCAAGGGGTTTCGTGAATTTTGTTCAGAAATATCTAAAGGGTTCAGCAAGAAGACCGCCTTTCACGGAACACCGACGCAGTCGCATAAGCTGCTGCGAAAGACGGTCTCCTCACTGATTATGGAATTATGGAGAAGTTTTTACTCTCTGTTCTGCGGAATGTCCGGAATGCCCGCGAAGCCTTTCGCAAGATCATCATCAGTTGGGATATAGTCGCTCATTTCGCCGTCATTGTACTTCTGATAGGCGACTAAGTCGAAATAACCGGTTCCGGTGAGACCGAATACGATGGTCTTTTCCTCTCCGGTTTCCTTGCATTTCAATGCCTCGTCAATCGCGACCTTGATCGCGTGGCTGCTCTCCGGTGCCGGCAGGATTCCTTCGATTCTTGCGAAGGTTTCCGCTGCCGCGAAAACATCCGTCTGCTCAACGGCTCTGGCTTCCATATACCCGTCATGGTAGAGTTGAGACAGGGTGGAACTCATGCCATGAAAACGTAAGCCGCCCGCGTGGTTGGCAGATGGGATGAAGCCGCTTCCCAAGGTATACATCTTTGCCAACGGACAGATCATGCCGGTATCGCAAAAGTCATATTTGAATTGTCCGCGAGTGAAACTTGGGCAGGAAGCCGGTTCTACCGCGATGATTCTGTAATCCGCTTCACCGCGCAGCTTTTCTCCCATAAACGGCGCGATGAGTCCGCCAAGGTTGGAGCCGCCGCCCGCGCAGCCGATGATGATATCCGGTTTGATACCGTATTTATCCAGGGCTGTTTTTGTTTCCAGACCGATGATAGACTGGTGCAGCAAAACCTGATTTAATACGCTGCCGAGTACATAACGGTAGCCTTCATGCGTCGTTGCCACTTCTACAGCTTCTGAGATAGCGCAACCGAGGCTTCCGGTTGTTCCGGGGAATTCTGTCAGGATTTTTTTGCCGACTTCTGTAGTCATGGACGGAGATGGCGTTACCGTCGCGCCATAGGTGCGCATGACCTCGCGGCGGAACGGCTTCTGCTCGTAGGATACTTTTACCATAAAAACCTTGCAGTCCAGACCTAAATAGCTGCAGGCCATGGACAGTGCCGTACCCCATTGACCGGCGCCGGTCTCGGTGGTCACGCCCTTCAAACCTTGTTTTTTTGCATAGTATGCCTGCGCAATCGCGGAGTTCAGTTTGTGACTTCCGCTGGTATTGTTGCCCTCAAATTTATAATAGATTTTTGCCGGCGTATCCAGCTTTTGCTCCAAACAATAGGCTCGAACCAGCGGCGCCGGACGATACATCTTATAGAAGTCGCGGATTTCCTGTGGAATTTCGATATAGGCGGTATCATCATCCAGCTCCTGCTGCACCAGTTCTTCACAAAATACCGCGGAAAGCTCTTCGGCTGTCATCGGTTTGCCGGTTCCGGGATTCAGCAGCGGCGCGGGTTTCACCTTCATATCGCTGCGAAGATTGTACCATGCTTTTGGCATTTCTTCTTCTGAAAGGTAAATTTTGTAAGGAATGCTTTTTTCGATTTTTGCGGTCATTGTTTTACCCTCCAATTTCTTTTTGATGCGTATGGGTCAGGAAATAGGAGCATGTTTGCACAAAAAAATCCTGTCCCTCTGACTGCTGGGACAGGATGCAAATACAACCTGCGGTGCCACCCGGCTTGACGCTTCTAGCGCCCGACTCATCGCGTACTATCATACGCAGCTCTTTGTTTACGGAGGAGTTACTCCGTCTCACCTACTTTTCGCGGAATTTCTATGAAGAAAGCGTGTTTCAGTTTGCCCTCAGGAGCCCATTCCCATCTATGACACATACCGCAATCCCACCGCCTGCGGCTCTCTGTAATGTCCTGCATAGAAAGTACTTGCTCTCCGTCATCAGTTTATCGCATTATAGCATGCGAAAAGTGATGTGTCAATATAAAATTCAATTTATTTTTGTTAAAAAAAATAAAAAATAAGAGAAGAACTCTAAAAACCGCGATTTCATTGACTTGCGGCACTCCAATGTGATATTATAATATATTATAGTATGAAAAAGGGACGGTGAGAGATGGTCATTAAAAAGGCGGAATTGGAGACCGTAGCGGTCAAAAAGAATCAATATCCGGAGGATACTATGGCGGAGATCGCTTTCGCGGGCCGATCGAATGTCGGCAAATCGTCGCTTTTGAACCTTTTGACAAATCGAAAAAGCTTGGCGCGTGTGTCCGGTAATCCGGGCAAGACGCGGACAATTAATTTTTATCGGATCAACGATGCCTTTCGAATTGTTGATTTGCCCGGATACGGCTACGCGAAGGTGTCAAAAAGCGTGACCGAAAACTGGGGCGCGATGATGGAAGAATATTTTGAAAACCGGCAGGGACTTAAAAAAGTGGTGCAGCTCGTAGATATTCGACACGCGCCGTCCGCGCAGGATCAGCAGATGTATGAATATCTGCGGCATTACGGCATGGATGGGATCGTCGTGGCAACCAAGGCAGACAAGGTATCGCGCAACGAGCTGCAAAAATGTATGAAAACCATCCGTCAGACGTTGAAGCTCGGACCGGAGGATCTTGTGATTCCGGTGTCAGCACTCAAAAAGAGCGGCTGTGAAGAGCTTTTGACGGAGATTGAAAAACTTTTGGAGGCGTAAATGCAATTTTTAAGCTGGACATTCATCAAAGGCAGACTGCGGGCGATCGCCAGCATGATGAAGGACAAGACTGTATCGAAGCGAAAAAAGGCTTTGGTTATTTTCGGTCTGATTTATCTGGTTCTTCCTGTGGATTTGATTCCGCCGATTCTGGGGCCAATTGGCTTCATCGATGACGCGGTGCTTTGGATTTGGATCATCTGGCATTTGAAGGATACGCTGGATCTGTATTGGCTTGGCGAAAAAGAAGTGGACTATTCCAAAGATTTTCAAGATAAAAATATCATCGAAGGCGTAGATTATACCGTAGAACATCAAAATACGGGGAAAGATACAAAGGACACAAACACAGAAACGACAAAAGACGAGGAGTAAAAAGTAAAATGGAAAATAATACAATCGGTAAGGTTTTATTTACGGAAGAACAGATCAGACAAAGAGCCGCTGAGCTTGGCAAACAGATTTCCGAGGATTACGCGGGCGAGGAAATTTATCTGGTCGGCACGCTGAAAGGCGCGGTGATGTGGATGGGTGATCTGATGAAGCATATCACCAATGACACGCAGATTGATTTTGTGGTCGCGTCCAGCTACGGCAGCGGCACGACGTCCTCCGGCGTTGTCAAGGTCAAGAAGGATCTGGACGGCGATATCTATGGCAAGAATGTCATCATCATCGAAGATATCGTGGATACCGGAACAACCTTAAAGTTTTTGAAAGCCCATTTAGCGGACAGAAATCCTAAGAGCATCAAGGTCTGCACGCTGCTCGACAAACCGTCGAGAAGACTGGTGGATCTGCGGGCGGATTATGTCGGATTTGAAATTGAGAATCTCTTTGTCATCGGCTATGGCTTAGACTACGACCAAAAATACAGAAACCTGCCGTATGTATCCTATTTGGAAGGTTAAGCGAACCAAAGAGGAAGCTTCGCGCGACGTGACAAAAAGAAAAGGGGGATCGAGCCGAATATGAAAGCTTTTCGTATGCTTTGCTCCATACTGGTGATTTTTACGACCGCTTTGTGCGTTACCACCGCGGCGCAGAATCTGACCCTGCGTACCTCGGATGTTTATCTTTTTTACTTCAATGATTCCGGCGCGGTCAATCGCGTTTATACCAGCTTGTCAAACAGCGAAATGGCAGACGGCATCGCGGATTTTATGAACAGCTGGCGTCCGAAGGAGTTTCAGGTATATGAAGATACCGGTTACGATCTGCAGGGGATTTTTACCGAAGCGGAAAGTGACAACATGATGCTGATCAAAAAGTGGCTGGATATCAGCTTGACCATCTGCTTGCTCAGTCTGATCGTCAGCGCGGCGATCTGTGTCTGGCTGCTTCGGAGCGGTTATAAGAAACTGATGCGCAGCCGAACCTACGCGACCATCGCGCTGAGCAGTGCTTTCAGTGTGGCCTCCTTTGCCTTTGTTTCAACTCATAATGGGCGTCTTTGGCTGGCGGATAAAATCGGGCTGATGCTGCCGGAGGATACCACGACGCTGAGTATTCTGCTGGGGAACAATTTTATCTCCATGGCGAACACCTTTTTTATGATTCTCGCGATTGTATTGTTGGCACTGACCAGCTACATTTTGTTGCGTTTGACGCGGCCGCCGCGGATTTTTTATTGATACGGGAGGAAGATGAAATGATTGCGATACATTTAGCCGAAGGCTTTGAAGAAATCGAAGCACTGACTGTTGCCGATGTTTTGAGAAGGGCAGGAAAGGATGCGCAGCTCGTTTCCGTGAGCGGGAATCTGATGGTTAACGGCGCGCATGGAATCACGGTAAAGGCGGATTGTCTTTTTGAGGATGCGGATTACGCGGCGTGCGAGATGCTGGTGCTTCCGGGCGGGATGCCGGGCACGAAGCATCTGGGCGAGCATCAGGGGCTTTGCAGGCTGCTTAGAGAATTCGCGAACGACAGAAAATATATTGCCGCCATCTGCGCGGCGCCGATGGTACTTGGCAGTCTGGGATTGCTGAAAGGCAGATACGCGACGATCTATCCGGGTATGGAATCTCATCTCGCGGGCGCGGCTTGCGAAAAGCATGTAGTCGTTTGGGATGGGAATCTGATCACTTCGCAGGGACCGGGAACGGCAATGATTTTCGCGTTGGCGATTGTAGACGCGCTTTGCGGGCAGGAAATGGGTGATCGGATCGCGGAAGAGCTGATCCTGCCGCATGAAGAAGAAGAGTAAGCAAAAAAATAAAAACGGAATTACAGACGGGAGAGAACATTCTTGGACTATAAAGTTGATTACCATATCCATTCCTATTATTCAGACGGAACGATGAGTCCGGTAGAACTTGTCAAAAAATACAACGAAGAAGATTACGATATCATTTCCATTACGGATCACGACAATATCAAGGCGTTTTCGGAGGCGAAAATCGCGGGTGAAGCGCTGGATATTACCGTTGTACCGGGTGTGGAACTATCCACAGAGTATGGACTGACGCTGGCGGCTGACGCGGACGAGCAGCATCCGGCAGGAACCGAAGCGGCGATCGAACTGCATCTTTTGGGTTATCAGTTTGACCCACAGAATGCGGCGCTTGTGAGCAAACTCGCGGAGTTGGAAGAAAACCGCAGAGCGCGGAACGAAAAGCTCGCGGCGGTACTTAACGAGATGGGATATCCGGTCGATCTGGCCGCGCTTGCCGCGGCGAGCAAGGGCGGTTATGTCGGCAAACCGAATATCGCCCGAGCATGGGTCGCACAAGGGCTGATTCCGCGCATGCAAGACGCTTGGGAGCCGGGAAGACTCTTTGAATCACCGCAGGTGAAGGCAATCCGCAAAACAAAGATAAAAACAACCGAAGCCATCGCCCTGCTGCTGCAGGCAGGCGGCATGCCGGTGCTGGCGCATCCGGGCAAGATCCGCGGCATTGGCGCGCGGGATTCCGCGGCGTATTGGACGAATTTTGCTGTCTTGCTGCGGGAACTCAAAAAAGCGGGGCTCAAGGGGCTGGAATGCTTTTATCCGACGCATTCGGAAGCGGAGATCTTTCGTTTCGTCGAGTTGGCGGGTAAACTGCATCTACACATGACAGAGGGCTCTGATTTTCACGGAGAGGAATAAAAGCTGTCCAAAGACAGCGGAGCATCGACGCGACCCTTTTTTGATTACATAGGAAATATTGCGCGGCGATGTTTCGGAAGCTATGACAAACGCACCTTGCGCATGACACTCATGCGTGAGTGCCGCGCGCAGAAATCCCGGATTTGGCTATGCGCGCTTTTGCAAAACAGGAAAACACGACGCAGAGGAGATTGAGACGCGTAAAACAGAGGCCATGAGCCTTTGTTTTGCGTGTTTTTTGTTGCCAAAAATATAAGAATAGATAAGAGAAAACAGAAAGGATGACAAAATGAGCAGCAAGGAACAAACGGAACAGCACGTGGGACAGAAACGCTCCGCACAGGCGGCTGAGACGCAGAATTATGATATCGCCATCATCGGCGGCGGTGTTGTCGGCGGTATGATTGCTTACCATCTGGCGAAGTATCGCAGTCATGTCGTAATCCTGGAGAAGGAGCATGACGCGGCGATGGGACAATCCAAGGCCAACAGTGGGATTGTACACGCCGGCTATGATCCGCGGCCGGGCAGTCTGAAAGCCATTCTAAATGTAGCGGGTTCGGAAATGATGGAGGAAGTCTGCCGCAATCTTGCAGTCAAATATAGAAGAAACGGAACGCTGGTGGTCGGCTTTGGTGAAGAGGATCAAAAGAATCTTGAAATTCTGCTGGAGAGGGGAAAACAAAACGGCGTGCGCGCGCTTTCTCTGATCAGCGGGCAAGAAGCGCGCGCCGCCGAAAAGAATTTGAGCGAGCGCGTCACCTGCGCGCTCGACGCGCCGACCGGCGCGGTGGTTTGTCCTTACGAGCTGACCTTGCGCGCGATTGGTCACGCGATGGATTATGGAACGGATTTTTTGACGGATTTTGAGGTATCCGCGATTCACAGCGGCACAGAAGCCGTATGCAAAAAATCTGCTTCCGCTCCTTCGGAGTTGGATGAGCCGGATGCATGGAGTGAGGGGGAAAACGGGTATTGTATTGAAGCCGCGGATGGCAGGCAGGTGCGCGCGAAGATTGTACTTAACTGCGCGGGGTTGTTTGCCGACGAAATCGCGGCAATGGTCGGTGACACTTCTTTTCATATTACACCGCGCAGAGGAGAATATCAGCTACTCGACAAGGAGGCCGGAGATCTGGTAACGCATACGATTTTTCGCACGCCGACCAGGATGGGCAAGGGCGTGCTGGCGGTACGAACGGTTGACGGCAACATCCTGCTCGGGCCGACATCAGAGGATATCGAAGATAAGCGGAATACGGCAGTAACCGCTGCAGGATTGGAGACGGTGGCAGTCAAGGAAAGCGAATTTTTTGACCATGTACCGATGCAGATGGCAATTACCCAGTTCACCGGTCTGCGGGCACATGGGGACCAAGGTGATTTTATCATCAACAGTCCGCGACCGAATTTTTTGAACTTCGCGGGGTTCGAGTCGCCGGGTTTAAGCTCTGCGCCTGCCATCGGCCTTTTGGCGGAGGCACTGCTGTTTGGAGAGACGGTCTGCCCATCGGGGGCGGCACTGGCAAAGCGAGCGGGACTCGCGGTTCCACTGATCGAAGAAGGCGCGCTCGCGCCTGTTCGTAGGGAGGAATGGAAACCACAACAGACGGAACGCGTTTCTTTTCGCGAACTTTCTTTAGAAGAAAAAAACGCGTTGATCGCGAAGGAGCCGGCGTACGGCAGAGTCATCTGCCGCTGCGAGGAGGTCACCGAAGGGGAAATTCTCGCGGAAATCCGCAGAAATCCGCCGGCAAAGGACATCGACGCGGTAAAGCGCAGAACACGCGCGGGCATGGGACGCTGTCAGAGCGGGTTCTGCATGCCGGCCGTCTGCGAGATTCTGGCGCCAATTAATGCTTTATCCTCTTTTGCTGAATATACATATATTTTTTTGTTTAAG
>OLOW01002491.1_pt1 | contig 12356 bp, 16 predicted proteins | sample 1672801 | NCBI WGS metagenome assembly OLOW01 (sample SAMEA3136725, study PRJEB25190) | human gut metagenome | biome: human gut; feature: human-associated habitat; material: faeces | place: Austria | collected 2013
GCCAAGCTGCAGGCGCTCGGCAACGAAGTCATGATCGTTGACAAGGATCCGGACGTCATTGCCGCGCTGTCCGACCGCTTTACCGACTCCAACATCTGCGACTGCACGAACGAATCCATCATCGAGGCGCTGGGTGTGGACAATTTCGACATCTGCTTTGTGACCATAGGAGAGGATTTTCAGGCGTCTCTGGTCGTGACTTCCCTGCTGAAGCAGCACGGCGCGCGGATGATCGTCTCCAAGGCCAAGCAGAAAATTCAGGCGGATCTTCTGCGGAAGATCGGCGCGGACGAGATCGTCTGGCCGGAGAAGGAAATCGCGGAAAAGCTGGCGGTACGCTACAACGCGGACAATATCTTTGACTACATCCCCCTGACGGCGGAGTATTCCATCTACGAGCTGCCGGTCCCCGCCGCATGGATCGGCCGGTCGCTGACGGAGCTGAATGTCCGCCGGAAATATCAGGTGACGATCATCGCCGTCAAGAACGACACCACACTCAACCCCAACGTCGGCCCCGACTACCGCTTTGCGGAGAGAGATCACCTGATTCTGATCGGCCACTCCGATCGCGTGTTCCGTCTGGCGGCAAAGGCGTGACTCCGGGCTTGCTTTTTCCGGCGGAATACGGTATAATATAGCCCAATTTGTTAAAAAACGAGGTGATTCCATCCCTTGAAAAAGCTGGAAAAGCTGAGAAAGATGTTTGACCGCACCCTGATTCTCTATCTCGTCATCGGCGTTCTGAATTTCATCCTGTGTACGGGAATCATGTTTCTGCTTTTTAACGTTGCGGGCTTCAGCGAGCACATCGCCCCCGTCGTCAACTACGGCCTTGGCAGCCTGATCTGGTATCTGGCCTGCCGCTTCGTGCTTTTCCGCGGCAACAAGACGACGCCCCGGCAGCTTCTGCGCTTTCTGATCGACATCGTCGTATGCTATCTGCTGTCATATTATGTCGTCGCGCCGCTGTGTTCCCATCTGCTTCTGAAATCCCAGCGCGTCACCGCCTTTTTCTCCTTCGGCGGCCCGGAAAACATCCGCGGAAACTGTGAAATGTCCGTCGGCGCCATTGCCTATGCGCTTTTGAACTACTTTGGCCAGCGTTACTACGTCTTTTCCAACCGCATGGAATATCACAGGAAAAAGCAGAAGGATCAGTAGAAACGGCAAATCTGCCGCACTCCGGCGCTTTTCCCTCCGAATGCAAAGCTCCGCTTGTTTCAAAAGAAACAAGCGGAGCTTTGCTTTTTCTGCGCCGGAGAAGGACGCCATCTTTTCAATTAAACAGCATCAGCGCTTTCTCCAAGTCGAAGGGCGGAGGAGAACCAGCATGGGGAACAGCTCCAGCCGGCCGAAAAGCATGTCGAAGATCAGCACGAGCTTGGACAGGGCGGAGAGCGTCCCGTAGGTTCCCGCGGGGCCGATGCCCGGACTCAGTCCGGGGCCGATGTTGTTCAGCGTAGCCAGCATGGCGCTCAGGCTGGTTTCTATGCCCAGCCCGTCCAGAGACAGCAGGAGCGTGGACACCACGGCGATCAGAAGATAGACGATCAGATATCCCGTCGTGCCGCGGATGACGTCGTCGCTGACCCGCTTGCCGCCCATGCGGATTGTCTCCACCGTGTGCGGCTGCAGAAGGTGGCGCACCTCCGCGCGGGCAGTCTTGCACAGCAGGAGCAGGCGGCTGACCTTGATGCCGCCGCCTGTTGAGCCGGCGCAGGCGCCGATGACCATCAGAATGCCCAGAATCACCTTGGAAAACTCCGGCCAGAGGGAAAAATCCACGGTGCCGAAGCCGGTGGTCGTGATGACCGAGCCGACGGAGAAGGCCACATGATGCACGGCCTGACGCACCGACGTGAAATAGCCGCCGGTATACATCACGTTGCAGGTGATCAGCACGATCACGAGCAGGATGATGCACAGGTACCAGCGCACCTCGGAGTTGTGCCACGCGAGCTTAAATTTGCGGCACAGCAGGAAGAAATAGACGGAGAAATTGACGCCGAACAGGATCATGAATACGGTCGTGACCGGTTGGAAGCCTTTTTCCAATCCCCGGATGTTTGCCGGATATGGCAGACAAAAGGGCTGGGAACGGGACACTTCCGGCAACGAACTACCCAGCAACGAAGGTGGATTTGTAGAACTGAGTGAAGAAGAATGTCGTCAGCTGGAACTTCCGCAGGAGTGGATCGCCTGACAAGGACGGTCTGTTGCCGGGATGGCTGCCGGTTGGTTGCCGGGTTCGTTGCTGATAAATTTATGGGTTTGATATAGAAAAAGCCCGCAAGTAAAGGCTTTTTATGATCTATCTATGTTTTCGGCAACGAAAGCAACGAGATTTTATAAGAAAATTTGAAAAGTTAAGAAATCAGGGTCAGACGATAGTTTACAGGTTTTTTGATGTCCGTTGCCGGACTTCGTTGCCGCAACCACCGTCTAATCCCCCTATTCTATGGAGGTAGCCTATGGAGAAAAACAAGAAGCAGAATAAAAAAGTCCAGTTTGTAGTGGTTCGTGAGTTTTCTGGGGACAAAACCATGCGAGAAGCCTTTGAGCAGCTGATCGAGCGTCAGACCTGCGAACACTTTGAGGAATGGCTGGAGCATCGGGAAATGGCACAGAAAGCGGCGTAAAGCAGTTGAATCATGGACAGGGACATGGTATTATAATGATATCGTGTCCCTGTTCATAGAAGGAGAACACTATGAGCAGGAAAAAACAAGTTAATCAGAAAATCACAGCCCTTTATTGCCGTATCTCTCTGGAGGATGGCGGCGATAATGAAAGCATGAGCATCAGCAACCAGAAACTTATGCTCCGGGACTTTGCCGAAAAAAACGGGATGTTCCAGTATGAGTATTATGTAGATGACGGTTATACAGGCCGCAACTTCAACCGCCCCTCTTTCCAGCGCATGATTGCCGATATTCAGGCGGGAAAGATAGGCTGCGTTATCACCAAAGACCTGTCCAGGCTGGGCAGGAATTATATCGAAGCTGGCAGCTATATCGAAATCTTTTTCCCAAAACACAATGTACGCTATATTGCCATTACAGACGGAGTGGGCAGCCTGACCCGTCAGGAAATGGACATTATGCCGTTTAAGAATTATTAGAAAACCCCTATCTCTCTATCAATGAGAGATAGGGGTTTATCAAGTTTTACATAAAATTATATTACCGGTAAGCATACGATGAGCAGATGTTTTTTATTGCCTTTCGAGTATAGATACGTTAAAATATACTTATTAAGCATGATGAATTGGGGAGGTATTCTTCGTGGAAATTAGAGTTCTTCGATATTTTCTGACTGTAGTAAGGGAAGAAAGTATCACAAAAGCCTCAGAAGTTTTACATATCACGCAGCCGACACTTTCACGTCAGCTTGCACAGATGGAGGAAGATATTGGTGTAAAGCTGTTTGATAGAGGGACACGGAAAATCAAATTGACAAATGAAGGAATCCTTCTTCGGCGTCGTGCGGAAGAGATTTTGCAGCTTGTAGATAAGACAGAAAAAGAATTAGTGGAGCAAGAGGAACAGGTGGAAGGTAAAATTTCCATTGGGTGTGGAGAAATTGCTGCTGTACAACTTCTTCCTAAAATAATTGAGTCTTTTCGTCAGAAATATCCCCGTGTTACTTTTGACATTTTTACAGCCACAGCAGATTTGGTAAAGGAACAAATGGAGAAGGGACTACTGGATATTGGTTTGCTTCTTGAGCCGGTTGATATGGAAAAATATGAATTTATTCGCTTGAATATAAGGGAAAAATGGGTGGTTCTGATGAAATCGGATGATCCACTCTCCAAGAAAGAAACGGTAAGCGCAAAAGATTTGTCTGTACTGCCTTTGATTCTTCCAAGGCGTATGAATGTGCAGAGTGAGTTGGCAAGTTGGTTTGGCAACTACTATGAGAAACTGGATATTGTTTTTACCAGCAATTTAAGTACGAACAGCGCAATTATGGTGAATGGAGGCTTGGCATATTCATTGGTGATTGAAGGGGCTGTACCCTTCTGGGATCAATCAAAGGTTACATACAGACCGCTTGATCCGCCACTTACAGCAACAAGTGTATTGGCATGGAAACGTGGTCAGCCGTTTAGCTTAGCAACCACAAAATTCATCAAACACATTCAATGCTTTTTGGGCATGGACAAACCATAAAAACTAAGTATTTGATATAATTCAATTAGAAAATTATTATATAGGTGTAGAGATAAAGCAAACAGCTTTAGTTTCTGCACCTATATTTTTTATTGAGGAGGGAGTGCCATTTCATGGAACCGGATTATGAGTCCCTTACAAACGCCGGATTAAGCAAAGAAGAAATCACAAAAATCTCCGGGTGTGAAGATCAAGAAGCGCAGATCAGGATGTTGCGAAAATATCGGTACAAATTGCTTGATGAGGTACATGAAAAGCAGCAGTCACTTGATGCAATCGATTATATGATCTGTAAAATAAAAAATAACAATAAAAGGAAGTGGCAAATTAAATGGGGGTAATTATGAAAAAATTTCCATCTGTTCTGCTCGTTTTTTTCTGCTTTTTATGCTGACTGCTTGCAGCAGTAGCGCAGATCCATCGCAGGAGAGCAGTGGACAAACCACAAGTCCATCTTCTCAGCAAGATAGCGTTTCCGTGTCTAATGCAGGTTTAGAATCTGAAAGCACAGAAAGCGAACGATCGGCCAATAACACTTTAATCGTCTATTTTTCACGCTGGGGCAATACAGAATATCCCTCTGATGTGGATGCCACAACTTCGGCAAGTATTGTAGTGGATAATAATCTCCGTTATGGTACAACAGAGTATGTCGCTAATATGATAGCGGAGAATGTGGGCGGAGATCTGCACCGGATTGAAACGGTTACTCCTTATACGGCAGATTTTGATGAATTGCGGGATGTAAATCATGATGAAATGAGTAGTAATTATTTGCCGGAGCTTAAAGAAAGCAATCTGGATATTTCCGCTTACGATACGGTGTTTATTGGCTATCCCGTATGGGCAACAGATGTTCCGCAGGCAGTGCTATCTTTTTTGAAGGAGTATGATTTAAGTGGGAAAACAGTTATCCCATTTTGTACCCATGATGGCTATGGTGCAGGTAACAGTTATCAGACTATTGCAGAAGCAAGCCATGCAGCAGTTTCGTTAGAGGGTATTGCGATTGAAGCAAAAGATGTTCCAAACGCACAGGATGCCGTCTCATCATGGCTTGCAGATATAGGAATATCTAAATCTAAAGTACAAACAGGGACTCCTATCAAGATTACGGTTGGTGAAGTTAGTTTAGATGGAATTCTATACGATACAGAACTGGCAGAAGAAATCAAAACATATTTTCCGTTGACAATTTCCATGGTGGGTTACGGTGGCAGAGAATACTATGGAGGGGTTGACTTCTATCCAGAACATTTGGAAGGCGGTCAGAAGAATTTTGAGAATGGTGATATTACCTATTGCGAGGCACACCATAATATGGCCATTTTCTATGCACAGACAGATAACCCGGTACTTTCTGTGGATGTCATTCCGATTGGCAGAGTGACTTCGGACTTATCTGTTTTTGAAAACCTTGACAGCCGGGAGGAAGTCATCTTCTCGCTGGCAGAATAAAAAATGATGGAGGTATTTATAATGAAAAAAGCAATCGCTATCTTACTTTCTTTGACTATGATTTTGGGACTTGCAGCTTGCGGAAATTCTGCAAGCCAGACAGAGCAACCATCTACAGAAGATACTTCCGTGGAAAGTAAAGCGGATACCAATTCTGCGGAAAACAGTACAGATATGGAGAATACGGACAATCAAGATGTACAGGATCATAAGGTTTTGGTTGCCTACTTCTCTGCGACAGGTACCACAAAGGGCGTGGCAGAGCATATCGCAAATGGTCTGAACGCAGACATTTACGAAATCGTTCCTGAAGATCCTTATACAGATGCAGACCTTAACTACAATGACAACAACAGCCGTACTACGATTGAAATGAACGATCCCAATGCCCGTCCCGCAATTTCCGGTTCTGTTGAGAACATGGAGCAGTATGACATCATATTCGTTGGCTATCCCATCTGGTGGGGAGAGGCACCGAGAATCGTCAGCACTTTCATGGAAAGCTATGACTTTTCCGGCAAGACCATTGTCCCTTTCTGCACTTCCGGTGGCAGCGGCATTGGTTCCAGTGCGTCCAATCTGGAGCGTCTCACCAGCGGAGCTACTTGGCTTGATGGACGGCGGCTAAATGGCAGCGATTCTCAGGATACCGTTATGGAATGGGTAAACGGTCTTGATCTGAACCTGGCAGAATAACCCGATAAAGAAGATTTCAAGGAGATGATTACATGAAAAAAATAACCGCACTGATACTTTCTGTTGTACTGGTGTTTTCTCTGGCAGCCTGCTCTAATACACAGCAGAAGGATGCTCAAGATCCTGTGTCCAGCGAAGCACCCTCTCATGCGGCAGAATCCACTCCCGCAGAAGGCACAGAAACGAAAGGTAGCAATATTCTGATTGCTTATTTTACCTACGGCGAAAATGCGGAGCTTCCCGATGACGTGGACGCTTCTGCATCAGCCAGTATTCAAATCTTTAACGGTGAAGTCACAGGCAATACCGGTGTGATGGCCCGTATGATTGCAGAAGCTTCCGGCGGAGAGCTGTTTTCTATCCGAACAGTAGAACCTTATCCCAATAACTACAATGATACCGTTGATGTTGGACAGACTGAAAAGAACAATGGCATTCATCCGGAATTGGCTACGCATATCGAAAATCTGGATCAGTACGATACGATTTTTGTTGGCTTCCCAAACTGGTGGTATGGTATGCCTATGGTAATGTACAGCTTTTTTGACGAGTATGACTTCAGTGGGAAAACAGTGATCCCCTTCTGCACTTCCGGTGGCAGTGCATTCTCGGATGCGATTGATGAAATTAAAAATATGGAGCCGGATGCAACCATTCTTGACGGACTTCATATTGGCCGTTCCAGTATAACCGATGCGGAAAGCAGAGTGAGCGAATGGGTGCAGGGACTCGGTTTGTCGAAATGATACGGAAGGACAAATGACTCATGAAACTAAAAATAAAGATGGGAATTGACTTCCTGATGACAGCGCTGTTACTTTGTCTGATGGCTTATCAAGTCACCGGACAGAAGCTTCATGAGTGGTTTGGAACAGGGATGCTTGTACTGTTTTTGCTACATAACATTCTGAATATCCGGTGGTATGGTAGCCTGTTCAAAGGGAAATATACCCTGCTGCGGGCAATGCAGACGCTCATCAATATCAGCGTTCTTATCTCCATGCTGTGTTTGGGGTTTAGCGGAGTTGTGATGTCCCGTCATGTCTTTGCGGGACTTTCTATCCACGGACCGATGGCAACAGCGAGAACCATGCACCTGGCGGCATCTTATTGGGGATTTGTGCTGATGAGTATTCATTTAGGATTTCATTGGAGCATGGTTCTTGGACTGTTCCGCAGACTTTGTAACAGAGAGAAAACCCCTGCTGTATTTGTATGGCTGATGTGTTTTATAGCAATTTTTATTGCGGGGTATGGAGCGTACTGTTTCCATAAGGAAAATATTCTCTCCTATATGTTCCTTAAACAGGAGTTTGTGTTTTTTGATTTTGAACAGAGTGCAGTTTCTGTATTTGCAGAGCATATCACCATGATGGGACTATGGGTCTTTATCGGCTTTTACACAGTGAAAGGACTCAGAAGGATAACCTCACAGAGAAGAAGAAAGGAATAAATTGTAAAATCTTAGCGGAGGAAAAGGCATGAATCAGCAAACAGCTCTGTTTTCAAACGAGAAGTTGATGGCTATGATTATTCCCCTGTTTTTAGAGCAACTGCTGACAATGCTTGTAGGGATGGCGGACACACTGGTGGTCAGCTACGCAGGAGAAGCGGCAGTATCCGGTGTTTCACTGGTAAATCAGTTCAATACTATTTTTATTTATCTGTTTACAGCATTGGCATCCGGAGGGGCGGTTGTGATCAGCCAGTATATTGGTAGAAAGAAAAATGATGATGCTGGAGAATCCGCCAGTCAGCTTCTTTCATTTTCTGCGATTTTTTCCATATTGATCGCAGTGATAGTTCTGCTTGGAAATGAAAGAATGCTCCGTCTGATGTTTGGCAAGGTGGAAGATTCTGTGATGCGCTCCTGTATTACATACCTTAGGATCTCTGCATATTCCTATCCGGCATTGGCGGTTTACAATGCTGGCGCTGCCCTTTTTCGCAGTATTGGAAAAACCAGTGTGACCATGTATTTGTCGGTAATTTCCAATATCATCAATGTTATTGGAAATTTCATTGGTGTATTTGTTTTGCGTGCAGGTGTTGCAGGTGTTGCATACCCTTCACTGATCGCTCGGACATTTTCAGCCGTGATGATTACAGTACTTTGTTTTCAGAGAAAAAATGAAGTGTTCTATCGCTGCAAGTGGATTTTCCGGTGGAATGTGGATTTCATGAAACAAATTCTAAAAATCGCTATTCCAAATGGGATGGAAAACGGTGTATTCCAGTTAGTCAAAGTAGCATTAAGCGGTATCATTGCACTTTTTGGAACCTATCAGATTGCTGCAAATGGTGTGGCACAAAGTATCTGGTCGTTGGCTGCGCTGGCGGGAGTCGCTATGGGTCCCGTATTTATAACGGTCATTGGACAGTGTATGGGAAATGGGGATACAGATGCTGCGGAGCATTATTTTAAGAGATTGACAAGAATCACATTGCTGATTTCATCGGCATGGAATCTTTTGATTTTTCTTTTGACTCCATTCTTTATGAGATTTTATGCTTTGCAGCCGGAGACCAAACGGCTTGTGATCTGGCTGGTTTTGATCCATAACGTATTTAATGCAGCAGCATATCCCTTTTCCGGTGCGCTTAGTAATGGGCTGCGGGCAGCGGGGGATGTGAAATTTACCATGTATGTTTCGGTTATCTCCACGATAGCGGTGCGTCTTTTGCTGTCATGGTTCTTCGGAATTGTCCTGCAAATGGGTGTGATTGGGATTGCCATTGCAATGGTTTGTGACTGGAGCATTCGGGCGGTCATTTTCTTCCGGAGGCAGAAGTCCGGAAAATGGAAAACATTTCAGGTGATATAGATTCATTTATAATAAGTTCAATAACATAATTAACGGAGGAAATTACTATGAGCAAGAAAATTTTGGTGGCCTATTTTTCAGCAAGCGGCGTGACTGCAAAGGCAGCGCGGAAACTTTCGGAAGCGGCAGGCGCAGACCTGTATGAGATTAAGCCAAAGGTACCGTACAGCAGTGCCGATCTGGACTGGACAAATAAAAAAAGTCGCAGCAGTGTGGAGATGAACGATCCGATATTCCGCCCTGAAATTGCCGGGAAACTGGAAGGTATGGATCAGTATGATCTGGTGTTTGTCGGGTTCCCTATCTGGTGGTATGTTGCCCCAACGATTATTAATACTTTTTTGGAGAGTTATGATTTCTCAGGTAAAACCATCGTTCCTTTTGCTACTTCTGGCGGCAGCGGCATGGGAAACATAAATGAAAAACTTGCACCGAGCTGTCCTGGCGCTATCCTGATGAAAGGAAAAATGCTGAATGGCTTGTTGTCTCAGAAAGAATTGAAAGCATGGGTAAAAAGTCTGTGAGTTGGATGTGGGCATTGTAACAAACGCTGCCCGTTCCATGTGGATCAGGTTGCAAGGATGCAAGAGATTTTAGGCTATTTTAATTCTTGAAGGGAGAATCAATCATGACAGAAAAAGATTTTAAACAGATCTTCCCATTGGGTGAGAAAAATGATGCGTATGCACAATATTTTGTTGGACAGAGTTACCTGTCCATGCTGACAACGGAAAGAGTTGGAATTGCAAATGTAACTTTTGAGCCAGGATGCCGGAATAACTGGCATATTCATCACAAAGGCGGACAGATTTTGCTCTGTACTGCCGGACGTGGATATTATCAGGAGTGGGGAAAAACGGCTCAGGAGATGAAACCCGGTGATGTCATCAATATCCCGCCGGAAGTGAAGCATTGGCATGGAGCTGCTCCTGATAGCTGGTTTTCTCATTTGGCGGTGGAGGTCCCGGCAGAAGGAAGTTCTAATGAGTGGTTGGAACCGGTGAAGGAAGAAGAATACAGTAAGCTAAAATAAGGAGACAGATCATGAAAAAGGTAACAGCGGGCAGAGATGCCCTGGGTGATTTTGCACCAAAATTTGCGGAACTGAATGATGACGTGCTGTTTGGGGAAGTGTGGTCACGAGAAGATAAGCTGCCTGCAAGAGACAGAAGCATTGTCACAGTAACAGCACTTATGGCAAGCGGTGTTCTGGACAGTTCTCTTGCCTTTCATATAGGCGAGGCAAAAAAGAACGGTGTTACAAAAGAAGAAATGGCAGAAATTTTGACGCACGCTGCCTTTTATGCCGGCTGGCCGAAAGCATGGGCAGCATTCCGCATGGCAAAAGAAATCTGTCAGGACTAAGGAGGAAAACATTATGTTAGGAAATTTTTCGTATTCAAATCCGACAAAGCTTTACTTTGGAGAGGAGTCTCTTTGTTCTTTGAACGAGGAGCTTCCCAAATATGGAAAAACCGTTCAGTTGATTTATGGCGGTGGTTCTATCAAGAAAAATGGTATTTACAATCAGGTTATGAGATTACTGAAAGATAACGGAAAAGTAGTCGTTGAGGATGGAGGAGTGATGCCAAATCCTACCGTGGAGAAACTGCGGGAGGGTGTTCAGATTGCCAGAGAGAATCATGTGGACTTTCTGCTGGCTGTAGGCGGCGGCTCTTGCTGCGACTATGCAAAAGCGGTTTCCGTGTCTGTTCACTGTGACGAAGATCCGTGGGAGAAATATTATATCCGCTTTGAGGAGCCGGATTGTGAGATTGTCCCTGTTGGCTGTGTATTGACTATGGTGGGAACCGGAAGCGAAATGAATGGAGGTGCGGTCATCACCAATCACGATCAAAAGCTGAAAATTGGTCATGTGTTTGGAGATGCTGTGATGCCGAAGTTTGCAATCCTGAATCCGAAATTCACTTTCACATTGCCGAAACAGCAGATGGTGGCCGGCATTTATGATATTTTCAACCATATCTGCGAGCAGTATTTCTCTGGGGAGGACGACAATACCAGCGATTATATCAGCGAGGCACTGATGAAATCGGTAATTCACAGTTCGAGAATTGCCATTCAGAATCCGGAGGATTATGAGGCAAGGTCGAATATCATGTGGGCTGCAACCTGGGCGCTGAATACGCTTGTTTCCAGAGGAAAAAGTACCGACTGGATGGTTCATATGCTTGGTCAGGCGGTAGGAGCATATACGGATGCAACTCACGGAATGACGCTTTCTGCGGTGTCACTTCCTTACTATCGGTATATTATGCCTTATGGTCTTAGCAAGTTTTGCCGTTTTGCTGTGAATGTGTGGGGGGTCGATCCTGCTGGAAAAGCTGATGAACAGGTTGCCAGAGAAGGGCTTTCCTGTATGGAAGCTTGGATGAAAGAACTGGGACTTACAATGAATCTCCATGAGTTGGGAGCAACAGAAGAAATGTTGCAGGGTATCGCAAACGGAACACTTATCATGGAGGGTGGATATAAGGTGTTAGATCATGATGAGGTGTTGGAGATTTTGAAGAACAGTCTGTAAGCATTCAAGTAGGCGCTTTTATAACGATATACATGTGGTGAGTTCACAATATTGGAATCAGGTGCATGGCTATACGGCGGAGGATGCAAAGAGAGACCTGGAAGGAATGCAGACCATGAGTACGCTTGCACAAAATATGGCGTATCTCCTGAAAGCGCAGACAGCGGCGAACGACGCGGGCATCGGGAAGCCGGAACACGAAAAAACGGTATATACGAATTTCATGGATTAGAAGAAAAGATCGTTGAAGCCGACTGGGCGGTATCCGCAAGGCCACCAGCAAAAATGTCATGCCCACCAACAAGCAGCAACACAAGGTGTCTTATTTCAGATATTCCTCAAAAAACGCTTTCAGCCTTTCAAACGGAATGACGTCCACCTGATCGTAGAGATCGGCGTGGTTTGCGCCGGGGATAATGAGCAGTTGCTTGTTGTCCCCGGTCAACTTGTTGTACGCCGTTTCGCTGAAATAGCGAGAGTGTGCCTTTCCGCCATGCACCAGCAGCACAGCAGATCGGATCTCGCTGCCGCATTGCAAGATCGGCATATTCAGGAAAGAAAGTGAAGAGGTCACGTTCCGACCATTGTTGGAGTTCAGGCTGCGGGGATGATAGCCGCGGGGCGTTTTGTAGTACGAAAACGCGCATCACTAAA
>OLOW01002492.1_pt1 | contig 12356 bp, 9 predicted proteins | sample 1672801 | NCBI WGS metagenome assembly OLOW01 (sample SAMEA3136725, study PRJEB25190) | human gut metagenome | biome: human gut; feature: human-associated habitat; material: faeces | place: Austria | collected 2013
CTGTGCATCGCGAAGCGTGTTGCTGAGAACGGAGTGAACAGTAACTTTTTGCGCGGTGCATCGTTAAAATTTCATTGACAAATCTTCCATAACGTGTTAACCTAATACCAGTTTCAAAAAGAAAATGCATAGATGAGGAATAGTACACAAGAGAACGGAGCACAGAGAGCTGCTGGCCGGTGAGAAGCAGCGGAAGGGATTTGTGGAACTCGCCTCGGAGCATCTGCCTGAAATCTTTATATATTATATAAGAGAGTAGACGCAGACGGTGTCCGCCGTTATCCGGAGAGGATATAAGGATGTATATACATTCCGTATCTGTCAAGTGTGTGAATTTTTATTCATGAAATAAGAGTGGTACCGCGTAGGACAGCAGTTGTCTTTCGTCTCTTGCAGAATCTGCAGAGTCGGAAGATTTTTTTTATGTCTTTATATCAAAAAACAGAAACCCAAGAGAAATTTTAATGGAAACAGAAAGTGGAGGAAAACAAAATGATGACACCATCCAAGTACAAACGTCAGTATTACATGCCGCCGGTGAAATGTATGAAATGGGCGGAGAAAGAATATGTGGATAAGGCCCCGATCTGGTGCTCTGTAGACCTTCGTGACGGAAATCAGGCACTTGTGATCCCGATGAGTCTGGAGCAGAAAGTGGAATTTTTCAAGCTTCTTGTAAAGATTGGTTTTAAAGAGATCGAGGTTGGATTTCCGGCTGCTTCTGAGACAGAGTATGAGTTTCTCCGTACGCTGATCGAGCAGGATCTGATCCCGAAGGATGTAACGATCCAGGTGCTGACTCAGGCAAGAGAGCATATTATCCGTAAGACTTTTGAAGCTGTTAAAGGCGCCCCAAAAGCGATCGTTCATGTATACAATTCCACATCCGTATCTCAGAGAGAGCAGGTATTCAAAAAATCAAAAGAGGAGATCCTGAAGATCGCAGTAGATGGCGCTGCACTTCTGAAAAAACTGGCTGATGAGACAGAAGGCAATTTTCAGTTTGAGTACAGCCCGGAGAGCTTTACGGGAACAGAGCCGGAGTATGCACTGGAGGTGTGCAATGCGGTTCTGGATGTATGGCAGCCCACTGCAGATAACAAAGCGATCATCAACCTGCCTGTTACGGTTGAGCATTCTATGCCGCATGTGTATGCAAGTCAGGTGGAATACATGTGTGATAATCTGAAATACCGTGAAAACGTGATCGTTTCTCTTCATCCGCACAATGATCGTGGATGTGGCGTTGCAGACTCCGAGATGGGTCTTCTTGCAGGTGCTGACCGAATTGAGGGAACTTTGTTCGGAAATGGTGAGCGTACCGGTAATGTGGATATTGTAACGCTTGGTATGAATATGTATTCCCAGGGTGTGGACCCGAAGATTGATTTTTCTGATATGCCGCATATTTGTGAGGTTTATGAGAAATGTACCGGAATGCAGATCTATGAAAGAAGTCCGTACAGTGGAGCTCTTGTATTTGCTGCATTTTCCGGATCGCATCAGGATGCCATCGCAAAGGGTATGCACTGGAGAGAGAACGGAGATCTGGAGCACTGGACTGTTCCGTATCTGCCGATCGATCCGACAGATGTGGGAAGAAACTACGACGCAGATGTTATCCGTATCAACAGCCAGTCCGGAAAGGGCGGTGTAGGTTATATACTGGAGACAAAGTTTGGCCTGAACCTTCCTCCGAAAATGCGCGAGGCTATGGGCTATGCAGCCAAAGCAGTGTCCGATCACAAGCACAAAGAGCTTCATCCGGACGAGATCTTCAGTCTGTTCAAATCTACCTTCGAAAATGTGGTTGAACCATACAGCATCAGTGAGGTTCATTTCCAGCAGAAGGAAGACGGCATCGTAACACGGGTTACTTCTACATTCCGTGGAAAAACCATCGTTACAGAGGCTTCCGGAAATGGTCGTCTGGATGCGGTAAGCAATGCACTGAAGAAAGCTTACGAACTGAAATACACACTGGAGACTTATCAGGAGCATGCTCTGGAGCAGAGTTCTTCTTCCAAGGCTATCGCTTATGTGGGAATCCGTAAACCGGATGGAACGCTTGCCTGGGGAGCGGGTGTTGATCAGGATATCATTCGTGCCTCTATTGATGCACTGGTAACTGCGATCAACAATCGATAAGCATCCGGTTCCGGATAGGTTTACAAAAAATGAGAAGCTGCCATAAAACGCAGCTTCTTTTTTTGCCGTGCAGATGCTATAATAGTGCGGAATGTGAAAATAACAGTGAGTAAGAGGGATATTATGAAAAATAAGAAAAAAAACAGAAGCTCATACAGCCTGTCTGCAGAGCTGAAAAACGCTCTGAAATATCTGCTGATATGGGGAATGATCCTGATCTTTTCCGCATATCTGCTTAGTGATTCGGAGATCCTCGGAAATGTAAAGCAGCAGGCAAGACCGGATACCTGGTCTATGATCGGTGCGGGAGGAAGCTTTGAAGAGGAGTTTACCTGCAAAACGAACCGTCTGTCCGGTGTGGAGCTTTTTCTTTCTACAGAGAGTGCATCGGTTGCTGGAACGTTTCAGATAACGCTGTATCAGAATGAAAGGAAGATCCAGAGCTGGCAGGCCAGCAGACTGACCATATCGTCGGGGGATACCACGTATTTCCGGCTTGACCAGAAGCTTACGGAATGTAAGGGGCAGAAATTCCGGATCGTTTTAGATGGTGCAAAAGGGGATACCGGAGTGGCTGCAGGGTTGGTGAGCCAGAAGGATGATACACAGACACTTGCCTATCGGATCATTTCCAGGCCATTTCCAAAATCACTGGTGTTTCTGGTGATTGGAGCGGCGGCAGCTGTGATGCTGGTGATCTTTGCATTTCTGAAACGCAGACAGCTCCGGGCAGAAGTGGTGTTTGCCGTTGTTTATATTTTTATGAGTATCTGTACGCTGGCGGCGGTTCCGGCCTTTAATTCGCCGGATGAGTACAGCCATTATCTGAGAAGCTATGAGGTTTCCAGAGGATATCTGACGTCGGAAGGCAACGGAGGAAACGACTTATTCTCATATGGAAGGACGTTTAACAGTGGTCTGGTTCCGGAATTTTCCGCCAAGGATCATGTATCATTATGGGATATCGGAGAGAATGTAGATCAGCGTATCGACCGGGAAAAAACACAGTTTTACGGATTTGGAAATACAGCCTTGTATGCACCTACTTCGTATCTTCCCCAGGCAGTAGGGATCCGCATTGCAGATCTGTTTACGGACCGGCCGATGGTTCTTGCCTATGCGGGAAGGATCGCCAATATGCTTATGTTTGGACTGTTCTTTTTCTTTGCCATTCGTCTGACGCCTGTTGGGAAAAATTTCCTCGTACTTCTGGGGCTGGTACCTGTGAATATCCAGTCAGCAAATTCCATGTCAGCAGATGCCCTGGCCCTGGCTCTGACAGTTGCTCTGGCTGCCTTTGTACTGGCTATGCGATATAAACAAAAAGAAGTGATGAGTAGAAGACAGCTGATATGGATGTACGTGCTGACCGGATTCCTGTGTCTTTGCAAAGTGGTTTACATGCCGTTTTGCCTGCTCCTGTTCCTGATCCCGAAAGAACGGTTTAAAAGCAGAAAAAATTACTGGTTTCATGTGGTCTGTGCAGGAACTGTGATCTTGATCTTAAGTTTCGGCTGGCTGGTCATTGCGTCCCGATATCTCTGTGAGTCACAGCCAGGTGTGGATACAGCTGCACAGCTTGTGGGGATCCTGAAGGATCCGGCTGCCTTTGTCCTGACTTTTGTGCGGAGCCTGGATAATTTTGGTGTGACCTATCTTACAGAAATGATAGGAAGTAATCTTGGATGGCTGAACATTCCTGTCTGTGCCCTGCTGGCAATAGGATATCTTCTGATCCTGGTCCTTCAGGTTTCCGGGAATGATGATATATCGGGAATCCGTCTGGATCTTCCGGTAAAGAGCATTCTGGGAGGAGTCAGTCTCCTGGTATTTGCGCTGATCTTTGTAACGTTATATGGACAGTGGACAGCCTATGGCTACGATAAGATCCTGGGCGTGCAGGGACGGTATTTTCTGCCGCTTCTTTTTCCGCTGATCCTTGCGCTGAAGCCCAAACGGTTTGCCGAAGGAGCCGGGGAAACACCATGGGGACTGTTTCTGGGAGCCTGGAGTATCGATCTGTGCGTTTATGCGACACTTTTCGTGCAGGCCCTGTGCCGTTTTGCATAATGTGTCGGATCTGGTCGAGCAAAAATCCTTGACTGGCTGAAAACAAAATATTATAATCAAATCTGTAAATAACAGAGGAAAAAACTGTTCTGAAAAAGGATAAACAGGCAGATAGAAGTACGATTTCCGGAAAGTGGGTGTACAACATTGGACGGAGATGGAGACGCTATCTGCCTTTTTTTCTGAAATGAAATATGGCATGAGTGTGGATAACTCTGCGATTTTATGTGGATTTTATGTGGAATACATGTGGATAAGGTGTGGATAAAATACAAATACCGCCGTTGAAGCGTTAAATACGGGAAAAAGCTTGACATATTCAATATTATTAAATATAATTTTCCCATACATTACAAAAATGTTACAAACATGTAAAGGAAATCGTAATGATCCGTATTTATCCGGGAAGCGATGATAATGGGGGCTGTGATGTCGCATCGGAGGATTATGGGCTGTTACAGAAAATGAAACGCAAGGAATGAGATTATGAAAGTTGAGAAAGATTTACGCGAGGCTGACGGAGTGCAGGATGAACGTAGAAATGGAAAAACCGGAGGAAATTCCGCGCGCAGTTTTGCAGTGCTGACATTATGTGCAGTTTTGGCGATGGTTATTTCTCTGGGGACAAGGACATTTGCAGAAAGTGAAGGAGGCAGGGTTTATGCAGCTTCGGATGGAGGAGAGGGCTCTCCCTATGAAGAGGTTGCTGTTCCTACCGGGATCGCAGGTGTGGTTTCAGGAGTTACGGATACACCATTATCCGGAAGCACGGTTACAAGAATCGGAAGTTCCTGTGAGCAGGTGATCGTAGGCCAGAGAGTACAGAAAGTAACCAATACTGCTGCAGATCTTAATGTAAGCTCCTCTATGGAAAACAAAGTAAATGAACTTGATGCAAGGTCGATCACACTGGCGGAAAATCCCACACTGATGTCAGATGAAGACTATGATACACTTCTGAGGATCGTGGAGGCAGAAGCAGGAAGTGAAGATATCAAGGGCCGTGTTCTGGTGGCCAACGTCATCATGAACCGTGTAAAAAGCGAAGATTTTCCGAATACGGTGACAGAGGTTGTCTGGGATAACAGTGACGGCGTTCCGCAGTTTTCACCGACCTATGATGGCAGGATCAATGAAGTTGCAGTTTCCGATGAAACAAGGGAAGCGGTCAAGCAGGCGCTGAAGGGTACGGATTATTCTGAAGGTGCACTGTTCTTTATCCAGAAATCTGCAGCAGAGGAACATAATGTGAAATGGTTTGAAAAGGACCTGAAGAGGCTCTTTAAATACGGGGTCCATGAATTTTATACATATAAATAGGAAGAACTGATGCAGTACAGAAGGAACCAACCGCCGGCAGAAACAGACCGGCGGTTTCTTTTTATCCGAAAGCTGTGAATATTTGTCTGATCACAGGGTGGGATTGGGCAAGACAGATTCTTTTTTAAAAGTGGTGGCATTTTCCATAATTCCATGCTATAATGTGATAACGTTGAAAAGAAAACGAATATCTTACAATAGAAAGGCGGAACACCAATGCAGGTATTGTACAAGAGCACCAGAGGAAAAGAGCAGGCAGTTACAGCGTCTATGGCCATACTTAAGGGCCTTTCTGAGGACGGCGGACTGTTCGTGCCTGAAAGCATTCCACAGCTGGATGTACCAATGGACAAGCTGGCGCAGATGACCTACCAGGAGACAGCATATGAGGTAATGAGCCGTTTCCTTACAGATTTTACCGAGGATGAGCTTAAGAACTGTATCAACAAAGCATACGACAGCAAATTTGATACAGAAAAGATCGCGCCTCTTCATGAAGCGGATGGGGCATATTTCCTGGAACTGTTCCATGGCGCGACCATTGCATTTAAGGATATGGCACTTTCCATTCTTCCGCATCTGATGACAACTGCAGCGAAGAAGAATAATGTTAAGAATGAGATCGTGATCCTTACCGCAACATCAGGAGATACCGGTAAAGCTGCCATGGCAGGCTTTGCAGATGTGCCGGGAACGAAGATCATTGTATTTTATCCGAAGCATGGTGTCAGCCCGATCCAGGAGAAACAGATGGTAACTCAGAAGGGTGCCAACACTTATGTGGTAGGTATTACCGGTAACTTTGATGATGCCCAGACTGCAGTTAAGAAGATGTTCAATGATCATGAGCTGGCAGCAGAGCTGGATCAGGCAGGCTTCCAGTTTTCTTCTGCAAACTCTATCAACATCGGTCGTCTTGTTCCTCAGATCGTATATTATGTATATGCCTACGCATCACTGGTACGCGACGGCAGGATCAAAGATGGACAGGAGATCAATGTGGTAGTTCCTACCGGAAACTTCGGAAATATCCTTGCTGCATACTATGCGAAACAGATGGGACTTCCGATCCACAAGCTGATCTGTGCATCGAATGAGAACCGTGTTCTTTATGATTTCTTCCGCACAGGAACCTATGACAGAAAGAGAGATTTCATCCTTACAACATCTCCTTCCATGGATATCCTGATCTCCAGCAATCTGGAAAGACTGATCTATCGTCTTACCGGAGAAAATGCTGAAAAATGTGCAGAGCTTATGAAATCCTTAAGTGAGGGCGGCGAATATACCATTACTGACGAGATGAAAGCACAGCTTGTTGATTTTTATGGTAATTTCTGCAGTGAAGATGAGACTGCACAGGCCATCAGTGATATCTACAAAAACAGCAATTATGTGATCGATACGCATACTGCAGTTGCAGCCGGCGTATATAAGAAGTATGTAAGTGAGACAGCGGATCATCTTCCGACAGTGATCGCCTCTACTGCAAGTCCGTATAAATTTACAAGAAGTGTTATGGAAGCACTTGGTGAGGAGCATAAAGATCTGGATGATTTTGGCCTTGTAGACGCATTAAGTGCGCTTTCCGGAGTACCTGTTCCACGTGCAGTTGAAGAAATCCGTACTGCCCCGGTTCTTCATGACAGGGTGGTAGATGCAGTGGATATGCCGGCAGCAGTAAAGGATATCCTTAAGATCAAATAATAATTGATAATAAAATCAGTAAGAAAATGTATTTTCTGTTGAAAAAGCACAAATACTGGTTTATAATAAAAACAACGAAAACCGAATCCTGGAATGTTCGATCCCCCTTTTCTTTTTGAACCTACATTGACATTTTGGGAATCCAAAATCGCAGGTTGGATGTCAGACCTCACGTCGTGGTAGGCAGAAGACACTGTTGAGGATACCCACCTAGCATCTGCTAGGCGTCAAAAATAAGGGAACGGCATCCCGGGATTAATCGGTTAAAGACATAGAGCCGGTTAGTGGCTCTTTTTTCATATATGGGAGGAATTAAAACATGAGTGTTTCTGAAAGGAAATTTGGGGCACTTCCTACAGGAGAAGAAGTAAAAATCTATCATCTTGAGAATAAAAAAGGTGCCTATGCGGAAGTGCTTCAGTATGGTGCAATCCTGGTGAAGATATGTGTTCCGGATAAGAACGGAGATCTGAAGGATGTGGTCCTGGGATATGACGATATCCGGGGATATGAGATTAATGGATGCTTTTTCGGTGCGATCATTGGAAGAAGTGGAAACCGTATCGAGAATTCCAGATTTTTTATTGATGATAAAGAAGTGGTTCTTGCAGAGAATGAGAATCATAACAATCTTCACAGCGGTCCGGATGGCTTTGAGAAAAAGCTGTGGGAGGTAAAAGAAATTTCCCAGGAGAAGAACAGCGTGGATTTCTTCCGCATCAGTCCGGATGGAGAGAACGGATTTCCGGGAGAATTTTCCATTGTTGTGAAATATGAATTCACAGAGGAAAACGAACTGAAGATTTTTTACAGAGGACGCTCTGATGCAGCTACCGTTGCCAATATGACCAACCATTCTTATTTTAATCTGAACGGAGAAGGCAGCGGAGATGTGCTTGATCAGGAAGTATGTATTCATGCGAAGTATTTTACTCCGGTAAAGGACAGCCAGTCCATTCCTACCGGTGAATATGCACCGGTGGCGGGAACGCCGATGGATTTCAATGTTTCCAAACCGATCGGCAGAGACATTGAGGCGGACTTTGAACAGCTGAAGTTTACAGGCGGTTATGACCATAACTATGTAACCGATAATTATGCAAAGGGCAATGTCCGTTCGATCGCTACTGCATACTGCAGGGAATCCGGTATCGGTATGGAGGTTTCCTCCGACTGTCCGTGTGTGCAGTTCTATGCAGGCAATTTTGTTAAGGATGAGAAGGGAAAGAACGGTCATGTTTATCATGAACGTTATGGATTCTGCCTGGAAACACAGGTGGAGCCAAATGCAGTCAATGTGGAGGATTTCCATTCTCCGATCCTGCTTCCCGGTGAAGAGTACAGCTCTGAAACGGTTTACCGTTTCTTTGTGAAATAACAGACAAACAGAATTAAAAGAGGTGCGAGAAGGCAATGCAGATACGTGTGGCAGAAGAGAAGGATGCAGCAACACTTTTGGAAATTTATTCCTACTACGTAGAAAAAACTGCGATCACATTTGAATACGAAACACCTTCCATAGAAGAGTTTACGCATCGGATCCATGATATAAAGGTGAAATATCCGTATATTGTTGCAGAAGAGAAGGGAGAGATCCTGGGATATGCCTATGGTTCGGCGTTTCACCCGAGGGCTGCTTATGGCTGGTGTGCGGAAATGTCCATTTATGTGAGGCATGACCGGCGGGGCAGCGGTGCAGGAGGCAGACTCTATCGAGCCTTGGAGAGTCTTCTTGCAGAGATGGGAATTCTGAACCTGAACGCCTGCATTGCAGTTGCACCAAAAGAAGATGAATACCTGACCAGTGCCAGTGTGGATTTTCATAAGCATTTCGGCTATAAGCGTGTGGGAGAGTTCCACAGATGCGGCTATAAGTTTAACCGTTGGTATAATATGGTATGGATGGAAAAGATGATAGGCGAACATAAGAGCCTGCAGCCGGAAGTAAAGCTTTTCCCGGAAATCCAGGATAAGATCGGATTTGAACGTTTTTCCTGGTAAAAAAAGAAACCTGAGGGAGGTCAGCATGGACGAGGAAAAGAAAAATATAATCCAGCTCATGCTGGGATTTGTGCGCAGGGCAAACGGAGATCATGTCAGTGCATATGCGGCCCAGGCAGCGTATTTTCTGATCATGTCTTTTATCCCGTTTATACTGTTTCTTACAACGCTGATCCGTTATACACCCTTAAGCTATAATGTTGTCAGGGATGCCATCATCGGGTTTGTGCCCGGAAATCTGCAGACCTTTGTGCTGAGCATTGTGGTAGAAGTATACAAAAGAAGTACAGCCATCGTGCCGTTGTCTGCGCTGATGGCGCTCTGGGCGTCCGGAAAGGGAATGCAGGCGATCACCAATGGCTTAAATACCATTTATCATGTAAAGGAAACCCGAAACTGGCTGATGACCCGAATCTATTCGGTTTTTTATATGCTGTTGTTTGTGCTGGCGATCATTGTCACTCTTCTGGTCCTGGTTCTTGGTAATCGAATCCAAGTAGCTGCACAGAGAACCATTCCGATTCTCGGGAGGCTGCTGGCCAAGGTTATAGGGGCCAGGACATTGCTTGTATTTGCCGTGCTGTTTGCAGTGTTTCTGGTCCTTTATAAAGTGCTTCCAAACCGAAAGGCAACCTTTAAAAGCCAGCTTCCGGGTGCATTTATGATCGCAGTGGCATGGATGATATTTTCCTATGGATTTTCCCTGTATTTTGAATTTTTTCCGAATTTTGGAAATATGTACGGAAGTCTGACTGCGCTGATCATGGTAATGCTGTGGCTGTATGTGTGTATGAACCTGCTTCTTTACGGGGCGGAGATCAATGCCTACTTCGAAAATGAATTCCGAAAGGCCCAGAGATCTGTAAAAACACTTCTTTCCAAGAAGGAAAATGAAAAAAACAGTTCCAAAGAATCCTGACTTTGCGCTTGACAGAAGGCAGACCTTGTGGCATAGTATTAAAAGACAGAAAAGCTGTGAAGGTGTTTATAGAGGATCATTTTCTCACAGAGAAGGGAAGTCACCGGCTGTAAGCTTCCCCGGGTTCAGATGGTTCTTGAATTTCCCACCGGAGCTTCCTCTCTGAAGTAATAGTAGGAGATGACGTAAGCTGCGCGTTAAGCAGATAAGAGGTGCCCGTGATCTTTTCATGGGAAACTGGGTGGTACCGCGGATATTCCGTCCCTTTTATAAGGGACGGTTTTTTTATTGCCCATATCTGGATCTTCGGGGTGGGCGGCGGATCATTTGATCATTTTAATTAAAGGAGAAATAGACCATGGATATGAAAGAAAGACTTCAGGAACTGGCTGAAAATGCCAGAAAACGGATCGAGGAATCCGAGGGCCTGGATAAGCTGAATGATGTGCGTGTTGCATATCTTGGAAAAAAAGGTGAGCTTACTGCAATCTTAAAAGGTATGAAGGATGTTGCTCCGGAAGAGCGTCCGAAGGTTGGGCCGAAAGCAAGGATGGCCGCGTGGTGTTCATCAATGAGACAAGAGCTAAGATCGAAGAACTTCTGGAAGCCTCCAAAAAGGATTTCGAGGAGAAGGTCCGTGAAGAAAAAATGAAGGCAGAAGTGATCGATGTAACACTTCCTGCAAAGAAAGCGAAGATCGGTCATCGCCATCCGAATACTATCGCTCTGGAAGAAGTTGAGCGTATTTTCATCGGAATGGGCTATGAGGTTGTGGAAGGTCCGGAGGTTGAGTATGCGGACTACAACTTTACAAAGCTGAATATTCCGGAGAATCATCCGGCAAGAGATGAGCAGGATACATTCTTTATCAATGATTCCATTCTGCTCCGTTCCCAGACATCACCGGTGCAGGCACGTGAGATGGAAAAAGGCAAGCTTCCGATCCGTATGATCGCACCTGGCCGTGTATTCCGTTCTGACGAGGTAGATGCAACACATTCACCTTCCTTCCATCAGATCGAGGGCCTTGTTATTGATAAGAATGTTACGTTTGCAGATCTTAAGGGAACCCTTCAGGAGTTTGCAAAAGAGCTGTTCGGACCGGAGACAAAGACCAAATTCCGTCCGCATCATTTCCCGTTCACAGAGCCGAGCGCTGAGGTTGATGTTTCCTGCTTCAAATGCGGCGGAAAAGGCTGCCGTTTCTGTAAAGGTTCCGGCTGGATTGAAATCCTTGGCTGCGGTATGGTTCATCCGAATGTATTAAGCATGTGCGGAATTGATCCGGAAGAATACACAGGATTCGCATTTGGCGTAGGTCTTGAACGTATTGCACTTCTGAAATATGAGATTGATGACATGAGACTGCTCTATGAGAATGATATCCGTTTCCTGAAACAGTTCTGATGAAATGACTGTCTGAAACAACAGAGCTATGCAGCCAAGAGGAAATTTCTGTCCGGGAAAGCTGCTATAAGTCTGAGCTATAATATAGAAAGAGGATTAACAAAATGAATACTTCATTATCTTGGATTAAAATGTATGTGCCGGATCTTGATGTGACAGCACAGGAATATACAGATGCCATGACACTGACAGGAACAAAAGTGGAAGGCTTTGAAAAACTGGACGCAGATCTCGACAAGATCGTAATTGGACAGATTGAAAAAATAGAAAAACATCCTGATGCAGATAAACTTATCATTTGCCAGGTAAACATCGGAACAGAAACTGTACAGATCGTCACAGGTGCGCCGAATGTCAAAGAAGGAGATAAAGTACCGGTCGTTCTGGACGGCGGACGTGTTGCCGGAGGACATGACGGACAGAAGACTCCTGGTGGGATCAAAATCAAAAAAGGAAAACTCAGAGGTGTAGAATCCTTCGGTATGATGTGCTCCATCGAAGAACTTGGAAGCACAAGAGAAATGTACCCGGAAGCACCAGAATACGGTATCTATATTTTCCCGGAAGATGCGGTTGTAGGAGAGAGTGCAATCAAAGCACTCGGTCTTGATGATGTTGTGATCGAATATGAGATCACATCCAACCGTGTAGACTGCTATGGTGTGCTGGGAATCGCGAGAGAAGCAGCAGCTACTTTTGATAAGAAATTCGTTCCTCCTGTAATCAAAGATTGAGTAGGTTCCTCCGTCCGCGATAGAGGCAAACGCTGCCGTGAGCTCCAGAT
>OLOW01002497.1_pt1 | contig 12348 bp, 10 predicted proteins | sample 1672801 | NCBI WGS metagenome assembly OLOW01 (sample SAMEA3136725, study PRJEB25190) | human gut metagenome | biome: human gut; feature: human-associated habitat; material: faeces | place: Austria | collected 2013
GCGCAAGGCAGCCGCCAAGCCCGCCGCCGCGGAAGAAAAGGTGGTCAAGCCCGCGGCAGAGCCCTGCACCGCTTCCATAGCCGGCATAGAGGTAATGGATCTTGAGGATGCCGCGCAGGCCCTGTGGAAAGAGGGCATCTATGCCGAAACCGGCATGGGCTGCACCGGTCCGCTGGTAATGATGAGCGAAGCTAACCACGCCCGCGCCCTTGAGATACTCAAGAAGGCCGGATACGTCGGTTAAGCTTTAAGGAGCAAAACAATGAAGGTAAACGATCTTATTCAGAAGTGCGAACGCGACCTGACCACCGCAGAAATAACCGACATGGTGGCCAAGGATAACCGTCAGGTGGATCTTATATTCGCCGAAAAGCGCACCGACGACGCGGGCTACCTCACATGGGACGCCGAAAACTGGACCAGCGTGGACGGCAAGCGTTTCATAGTGACTTACTCGCTGGATGGCCGCGTGCTCAACGAATACGGCACATACAATAAGTATGACATGCGCGGTGTATTCAATCCCGAGCAGGCGAAGGAAATAAGGCTGAACTAAAGGTCAATACGCAAGGGACATGGGGTAAAACCCGTGTCCCTTTTATCTTGCAAAAAAATATCAAGTTAAGGCAATTATACCGTTGTGCCGATAAAAATATATGATATAATAAATAAAAATCAAAGCGAAAGTGGGTATGAACATGGGTAAATTTGTAGTAAAGCAGACAAAAACCGGCTTTAAGTTCGATCTGAAGGCCAACAACGGCGAAGCCATAGCAACGTCAGAGGTGTATACTACCGAAGCCGCCTGCATGAACGGGCTTGAGAGCGTGCGCAAGAACGCGGAAATAGCCCAGCTTGAGGATCAGACCGTTGAAAATTACGAGACCAAGACCCATCCCAAGTTTGAAATGTATTCCGATAAGGCGGGCGAATACCGCTTCCGTCTCAAGGCGCGCAACGGCGAAATAATTGCCGTGTCGGAAGGCTACAAGGCCAAGGCAAGCTGCATAGCGGGCATAGAGAGCGTGCATAGGAACGCGCCCACGGCAACGGTAGTTAAAATGACAGAGGAATAAGCAAACAGATAAACAAGCTGGCGGACGCCGTAAAGGCCAAGCTCAATTCGGACAAGGCCGGCGATATAATAAGCGGCACAGGCAAGCTGTTCGGCTAAAATATAGAAAAACGGGCGGAGGGGCGAAGGCGGGTGGTCATAAGACGGTTTCATTCCCGGCAGTAATGTCTGCCCGGAATGTTATTGCATATATTAAAGCCATATGATAGCTTTAAACAAAGCAATAAGTCGAAATGATAAGATAGGTAGGGTCTAACGTGCCAACAATTCAGTTAAAGGCGATGACGCGAGAACTATGTCACGAGCTGTACAAGCATTGGACGAATGATGCGTCTATCTATATGGATATGAACCTGTTTCAGCCCTATGTTTATGACGAAGCTGCGGTAAATCGATATTTTGATATGAAGGGGCAGGACGCTTCACGCAGACTGTTCGCAATCATGCTTGGGGATAAGGTGATCGGGGAATTGCAATTGAAACAGATCGACCATGATAAAAAAGAATGTTCCCTGAGTATCCATATGCAAAACGACGCGGTGAAGGGAAAGGGATACGGAACGCAGGCAGAGCGTTTGGCGGTAAAAACCGCCTTTGACGAGTTGGGAATGGCTGCGGTAAACGCAGATACCATCAGGAAAAATACCCGGAGTCAGCATGTGCTGGAAAAGGTAGGCTTTCGCTTTGTCGGAGAAGATGAAGCATTCAAATATTACCGTATCGAGCAGTAAACTCCAATTTGCCGAACTGATAAAGGGCGCACTTCTATACACCGTTCGGTGTACCGTGCGAGCATCCCTTGCCTCTCCCTTTGGGAGAGGTGGTCGAGCGCAGCGAGTGCCTGAAGGGGAGAAGTACCCGGGAAAACATCTTGCCTCTCCCCTTGGGAGAGGTGGCCGAGCGCAGCGAGGACGGAGAGGGTAACCAATGACCATACCAAGTGGACTTTTATTGCGCTTCGGCCAGACTGGTCATTGAATTGGATGGCTCTCAACATTACGAACCTCAGGGGCTTGCTTATGATGCTGAACGTTCTCAATTCCTGATGTCTCTTGGGTTGGAGATTTTGCGATTCTCCAACCGGGATATAGACAGGGATTTCCGTAATGTGTGTGCACAAATTGATATTATCATTCGAAAAAGGCTGCAAGACCCTCTCAGTCACCTGCGGTGACAACTCTCCCAAAGGGAGAGCCAAGGGGCTGCACCCCTTTACATAGTATGTTGGCATGAGACTGTATCGATACGCTCCATTGACTGTTTTATGAACACCCATCTAAGGCTCCTCCGCTTTTTCGTACCGCGCAAAAATCCGTGCGGCGAAGCCGCGCTTCATGGAGCGAAGCTATGCTTCATTTTTCATGCACCGTAAAGTGCGCTTAATTTGAAAAAAGCACTTCGAATGAAGTGCTTTTTTCATGGCGCGCCCAGCAGGATTTGGTTTTCGGCATCGGTATGTTCGCTTCTTGCGCTCCGCGCGGCGTAGCTCACCCCTGCGCCTCAAACCGGGGCGGGTAAACGCTTCGCGTTTACTTTATCCGCCCTTCAAATCCTGCTATACAAGCAAACAAAAAGAACCACCAATGGTGGCTCTTTTTGCTTGGCGCGCCCAGCAGGATTTGAACCTGCGACCTACCGGTTCGTAGCCGGGCACTCTATCCGCTGAGCTATGGGCGCATTGCCGTTCCTTGAACGTGCTTATGTATTGTAGCGCAAAGTTCGATGCTTGTCAACAATTATAACCGATTTTGATGCCAAAAAAATTTTCGGCCTTGTGGACGAGAATGCACTGTGCTATACTTTGACTACAAAATCGGTTGCGGATTTTTCCGGCGCTTGCCGCTTTTCGCCGCACAGCCTGCTGAATATGCCCGGCATATCGGCGGTTGTGGGGCTTTTTTTATGGGCCGGAGGAAACGGGCGGAGGTATTTATGAAAAGACGAACGTTCTATACAGAATTGGCATATATATTGGGGCTTATTGTGCTCGCGTTCAGCGCGGCACTCATGGAAGCGAGCGACCTTGGCGTATCGATGATAGTTGCGCCGGCGTATTTATTGCATCTCAAGCTGAGCCAAACGTTTGCGTTCTTCACGTTCGGCATGGCGGAATATACGCTTCAGGCGGCGCTGCTGATAGTGATGGTAATGGTGCTCGGGCGGTTCAGGCTATATTATCTTTTCTCGTTCATAACGGCGGTGCTGTACGGCCTTTTGCTCGATGGCTCTATGGCGATAGTGGCGCTACTGGGCGTTAGCGGCATGGCGGGGCGCATAACGTGCTTCACAGCGGGGGTAATATGCTGCGCGGTGGGCGTATCACTACTGTTCCATACATATATCGCGCCGGAGGTATACGAGCTGTTTGTGAAGGAGATTGCGGCCAAATACGGGCGGAACATAAACCACGTAAAGACCGCGTATGACTGCATAAGCTGCCTTATAGCCGTGGGCATGTCGTTCGCTTTTTTCGGCTTAGGCCATTTTGAAGGGGTAAAGATAGGCACGGTGCTTTGCGCATTGGTCAACGGCGCGCTGATAGGCTTCTTCTCCGGTGCGTTTGAGGGGAAGTTTGAATTTAAGGATGCAACAAAGCTGAGAAAATATTTTGAGTAACTAAAAAGCGGGGTATAGGCCCCGCTTTTGTATGCTTAAATCAGTATTCAACAGGCTCGCTCAGGGGAAGCTCCAGCAGCTCCGGATTTTCCAGCAGCGTTTTGAACAGGCGAACTGTTTTGGCGTAATAATATCCGTCCGCAATTCGCTCGTCTATCGTAAGGCCGAGATCCACGCTGTCGCGCATTTCAAACGTGCCGTCCTGATTGAAGAAGGGATTGTTCTTCCTTTCGCCCACCACGCAGAATATGGAGCAGGTGCCCCAGTTGGTCAGGTGGTGATAGCCGCTCTTCAGCTTTATGGAGCCAAGGTTGGTGAGCAGCGCGGAAGAATAATACGGATCTGAACCGATAAGAAATTCCGGACACCAGCCGTGCTTGTCCAGCTTGGTTATAAGATACACTAAGAATTTGGACAGGAAGCGCGGCATTTTGTTCAAAATATCCATGCTGTCGCTCGAACGGTCAAGCGCATCGCTGCGGCAGGAGGATATCTGCTTATAAAGCTTGGCGCGCAGGGAATCTATATTGTCTGTGGGATCCGAATAAACTATGGCAAGGGCCTCTGCCCCGTTGTCGCTGAACAGCTTTTTTACAACAAATGCCGCGGATATCGCGTGGCGCTGATACACGTTCTTGTTGGCTATGAAGCGGTTCATCTTCGGGCGGAGCGTGATGGTCTTGAGCAGCGCTACCACGATTATGTGGAACATGGTGAAGGGAAAGTCCGTCTCCGTAGCGTTGCGCCTGGCAAGGTATGCGTTTATGTTGGTCAGATCAATGCGCTCTGAAATATATGCCTCGTTATCGCAGCGGTTGGGATAGATAAGCGGCACTATGAAGTGCATCGGGTCAAGCTCGCGTATGAGACGGCCATCCTTACGGTCGCCCCAGCGGCGTTTGGGTTTTTCCATGGTATGAGTCCTCCGGAAATAGAATAAAGAGTATAAAACCTTAACTATAATACCACCTATTTGCAATATTCGCACGGTTTTTTTGAAAAAAGACGAAAATATGGGCATTTTGCCTGCTGCGGCACGCGTTTGGCTGCCCCTTTTCTTCTTATATTTATTTTACGCTATTGATGAAAACGGGGTGAATATGATAAAATAAGGTATGCTTATTGAGCGGCTGAAACTGAATGACTTTCGCAACTATGAATCGCTTCTGCTCCGCCCGGACAGCGGCCTGAACGTTATCGTCGGCGAGAACGCGCAGGGCAAGACCAACGCGGTGGAAGCTATTTTTTTGTGCGCCTTCGGGCGTTCGCACAGAACGGCGAAGGACGCGGAGCTGATACGCGCGGGCTTTGCAGGCGGATATGTGGGCATGGACATTCGGGCGAAAAGCGGCAGCCGCACGATAGAGATAAAGCTTAAAAGCGGCGAACGCAAGCAGATATTCATAGATAAGCTTATGGCAAAGCGCACGGGAGAGCTTATGGGCGCGCTGAACGCGGTAATGTTCTCGCCGGAGGATTTGGAGCTGGTAAAGGGCGCGCCTGCCGAGCGGCGGCGGTTTATGGACATGGAATTGAGCCAGCTCAGGCCCGCTTATTATTACACATTGCAGCGCTATAACGCCGCGCTCAGGCAGCGCAACGCCCTGCTGAAGCCGGACGCCAAGGCGGACATGAATGCCGTCAGGCAGCAGCTTTATATTTGGGATGAGCAGCTCAGCCAAGCGGGTGCGGAAATAATGCGCATGCGGGCGGAATTTGTGCAAAGGCTGGGGCTTATAGCCGGCCGGCTGCACAGGCAGATTTCGGGCGAAAGGGAAGCGCTGCTGGTGCGCTATGCCCCGGACGTGGACATAGAGCGCATGGGCGGCGGGGATGCGGAGGCCGCGCTGAGCGAGGCGCTGTATAATGGCGCTCTGGACGATATTCGCCGCGGATACACCGGTTCAGGCCCGCACAGGGACGAGCTGGAGCTTAACCTGAACGGCACGAACGTGAGGGTATTCGGAAGCCAGGGCCAGCAGAGAACGGCCGCGCTGAGCCTGAAGCTGAGCGAGCTGGAGCTTATCAAGGGCGAAACGGGGGAAAGCCCCGTGCTGCTGCTGGACGATGTTTTGAGCGAGCTGGACGAACCGCGGCAGCGGGCGCTGCTTGAGGCGATGAGCGACTGCCAAACTTTTTTGACCTGCACCACGCTTGAAGGATTAAAGCGCGCGGGGCTGAAGGGCATAAACGCATGGCGCTGCGCGGCGGGCACGCTTACACGCGAATAGATGTAAAGCTGAAAATGAAGGATCCGGCGGATGGCCGATATGATTTTTTTGAAACAAGGAGAAAACGGAAAATGAGCAACCACACCGATTACGATGCCTCTCAAATTCAGGTGCTTGAGGGGTTGGAGGCGGTAAAGCGCCGCCCGGGCATGTATATAGGCTCAACGGACTTCCACGGGCTGCACCATTTGGTTAAGGAGCTGGTGGATAACGCCATTGACGAGGCCATGGGCGGATACTGCAACCACATTGAAGTTACAGTCCATGGCGACAATTCCGTTACCGTTACCGATAACGGCCGCGGCATACCCGTTGACATGCATGAAAAGATGCATAAGAGCGCACTGGAGGTTGCGCTTACGGTGCTGCACGCTGGCGGTAAATTCGGCGGCAGCGGCTATAAGGTCTCCGGCGGTCTGCATGGCGTGGGCCTGAGTGTTGTCAACGCGCTGTCAACCTGGCTGATAGCCGAAGTAAAGCGCGACGGCAAGCTTTATTATCAGGAATATTCCTATGGCGAGCCTAAGGCCCCCGTTAAGGCCATAAAGGACATTCCCGAAGGCGAAAGCGGCACCAGCATAACATTCCTTGCCAACGACAAGATATTTGATGAGGTAAACTACAATTTCGAAATTCTGGCGGACAGAATGCGCGAGCTTGCTTTCCTTAACGCGGGCGTAAGAATAACCGTGAGCGACGAGCGCGCCGAATCGCCCGACGTTCGCTCCTTCTGCTACGAAGGCGGCATAGTCAACTTCGTTAAGCATCTTAACCGCAAAAAGACCGTTCTGCACGAAGAACCCGTGTACATAACAGCAAGCCGGAACGAGCCCGAAAAGCAGGAGGTTGCAACGGTTGAGGTTGCGCTGCAATACAACGACGATTATAACGAAAACGTGTTCACATTTGCCAACAATATAAACACCGGCGAAGGCGGCAGCCATCTGGTGGGCTTCAGGAGCGCGCTGACCCGCGTTTTGAACGACTATGCGCGCAAATATAAAATACTCAAGGATAACGACGACGCCCTCAAGGGCGAGGATATACGCGAAGGACTCAGCGCGATAGTGAGCGTTAAGCTCGTTGAGCCGCAGTTTGAGGGCCAGACAAAAACAAAGCTTGGCAATGCGTACATTCGCGGCCTTGTGGACAGCGCGGTGAGCGAGGGCATGAGCGTTTACCTTGAAGAGCATCCCACCGAGGCGCGCGCGATAGTGGACAAGTGCCTTACCGCCGCCCGCGCAAGGGACGCCGCGCGAAAGGCAAGGGAGCTTACCCGCAGAAAGACCGCGCTCGATTCAACAAGCCTGCCCGGCAAGCTGACCGACTGCACGGAGAAGGATCCCGAAAAGTGCGAAATATTCATAGTTGAGGGCGACAGCGCAGGCGGCAGCGCAAAGATGGGGCGCGATCCCGCGCATCAGGCGATACTGCCCCTTCGCGGCAAGATACTAAACGTTGAAAAAACGCGCATGGACAAAATACTTGCCAATAATGAAATACGCGCCATGATAACGGCGTTCGGCGCGGGCATAGACGAGGAATTCGATACCAGCAAGCTCAGGTATCATAAAATAGTGTGCATGACCGATGCCGACGTTGACGGCAGCCACATAAGGATACTTATGCTCACGTTCTTCTTCCGTCATATGCGCCCGCTGATAGAGCAGGGCTATGTATACGTTGCGCAGCCTCCGCTTTACAGAATAACAAAGGGCAAGAACATATACTATGCCTATGACGACGAGGAGCTAAACAGCATACTTGAGCGCATAGGCCGCGACCCCAAGCCCCTTATAAACCGCTATAAAGGCCTTGGCGAGATGAATCCGGAGCAGCTTTGGGAAACCACGATGGACCCCGAGCGCAGGGTTATGCTGCAGGTGCATCTTGAGGACGCGATGAAGGCGGACGAGATATTCTCCGTGCTGATGGGCGATAAGGTGGAGCCCAGGCGCGAATTTATAGAAAACAACAGCAAGCTTGTTGTGGATCTGGACGTTTAACAGGGGAGGAGATAAGCGATGAACGAAAACGAGATAAGCCGCATAAGGCCGCTTGATCTGGAAAGCGAAATGAAGAAATCCTTCATTTCCTACGCCATGGCCGTTATTATAAACCGCGCCCTGCCCGACGTTAGGGACGGACTGAAGCCCGTACACAGGCGCATACTCTATTCAATGGACGAGCAGGGCTTCACGGCCGATAAGCCGTTCCATAAAAGCGCGCGTATTGTGGGCGATGTGCTCGGTAAATACCATCCGCACGGCGATTCCAGCGTTTACGATGCAATGGTAAGGCTTGCGCAGGATTTCAACAGCCGCTATATGCTCATTGAAGGCCAGGGCAACTTCGGCAGCGTGGATGGCGACGGCGCGGCCGCAATGAGGTATACCGAAGCCCGAATGTCCAAGCTGGCGGACGAAATGATGGCCGACATAGGCAAAAACACGGTCGATTTCATGCCGAACTTCGACGAAACGCTCATGCAGCCCAAGGTGTTGCCCAGCCGCTATCCAAACCTTCTTGTGAACGGCTCCGGCGGCATAGCGGTAGGCATGGCCACGAACATCCCGCCGCATAATTTGGGCGAAACAATAGATGCATATGTCGCCATGCTCGATAATCCCGAAATAACGGTTGAAGAACTTATGAGCTACTTGCCCGGGCCGGACTTCCCCACGGGCGGCATAATAATGGGCAACGCCGGCATACGCCAGGCGTACCGCACGGGCCGCGGCCGCATACTGGTGCGCGCACGCGCGGAAATAGAGGAAGCGGGCAACGGCAAAAGCCGCATAGTTGTAACGGAAATACCGTATCAGGTGAACAAGGCAAGGCTGGTTGAAAAAATAGCCGAGCTTGTGCATGAAAAACGCATAGAGGGCATAAGCGATCTGCGCGACGCGAGCGACCGCAAGGGCCTTAGGATAATAATCGATCTCAAGCGCGACGTTAACGCGAACGTTGTGCTGAATCAGCTTTATAAGCATACCCAGATGCAGGATACGTTCGGGGTGATAATGCTTTGCCTTGTGGACGGCGAACCCAAGGTGCTCAACCTTAGGGAAATGCTGTATCATTATATGCGCTTCCAGGAGGACGTGGTAACACGCCGCACGCAGTACGACCTTGATAAGGCAAGGGAAAGGCTGCACATATTGGAAGGCTTGATGATAGCGCTGGACAATATAGACGAGATCGTTGAGCTTATCAAGCGCAGCGCGAACTCGGCGGAGGCTAAGACGGCATTGTGCGAACGCTTCGCTCTGAGCGAAAAGCAGGCGCAGGCGATACTGGATATGCGCCTTGCAAGGCTGACCGGACTCGAGCGGGACAAGATAAACGACGAGCATGCGGAGCTGACCAAGACCGCCGCCTATTATGAAAGCATACTGGCCGACGAAAACAAGCTGCGCGGCATAATACGCGACGAAATACTGGAAGTAAGGCGCCGCTATGCCGACCCCAGGCGCACGGAGATTGCCCCCGCGTCGGACGATATTGACCTGGACGATATCATTCAGGAAGAGGACATGGCCGTTACAATGACGCACCTTGGCTACGTTAAGCGCATAGCTGCCGATTCGTACAAGGCGCAGAACCGCGGCGGCAAGGGCATAATGGCGCAGGCCACGAGGGACGAGGACTTTGTGGAGCACCTGTTCGTGACGAGCACGCATAATTACATAATGTTCTTCACCAACACGGGCAGGGCGTATAAGATAAAGTGCTACAACATCCCCGAAGCTTCGCGCACGGCCAAGGGCACGGCGATAGTGAACCTGCTGCAGCTTGCCGGCGGGGAGAAGATAACCGCCGTATTCCCCGTGGACAATGATACGGAAGGCGAATACCTTGTGCTTGCCACGAAGGACGGCGTTATAAAGAAAACGCCCATGAGCGACTTTGACAACATCCGCAAGGGCGGCATAATTGCCCAGAACCTTAGAGATGGGGACGAGCTGATAAGCGTACTGCTTTCAAAGGGTGGTGACGATCTGCTCATAGGCACGCGGGAAGGCAAGTGCCTGCGCTTCAACGAAGGCGACGTAAGGCCGATGGGCAGGACAGCCACGGGCGTAAGGGCCATAACACTTGAGGACGGGGACGAAGTGATCGACGTTAACCTCATAGCGCCGGGCATGACGGTGCTTTCCATAACCGAAAAGGGCATGGGCAAGCGCACGGATGAAGAAGAATACCCGCTGCGTCACCGCGGCGGCAAGGGCGTTATAGCCAACGCAATAACCGAAAAGACGGGCAAGCTTGCCTGCATGAAGGTTTGCACGGGGGATGAGGACATAATGATGATACGCGACGATGGCACCGTTATCCGCACGCCGGTTGACAAGATAAGCGTGTTCTCCCGCAATACGCAGGGCGTAAGGCTGATGAGGGTTGACGAAGGCACGAAGGTTGCAAGCGTTGCGCTCGCCCCGCACGACAAGGGCGAGGAGACGGAGGAAGAATGAACCTTTTTCTCACGATAGCGTTCCTGTTCTTTATAGGCAGCATGGCGGGCTGGGTGATAGAGGTGGTGTTCCGCCGCTTCTTCTCCTCCGCCAATCCTGAGCGCAAATGGATAAATCCGGGGTTCCTTTCGGGACCCTATTTGCCTTTGTACGGGTTCAGCTTGTGCGTACTGTTCCTGCTTTCGCTGCTGGAACAATATATACCAATCGAGAATACGGCGCTCAGGAAGGCGGCGCTGTTCGCCGTGATGGCGGCGGCGGTAACGCTGGTTGAATACATTGCCGGGCTTATTTCAATAAAGCTTCTGCATGTTAAGCTTTGGGATTATTCCAAGCAATGGGGCAATATACAGGGCATAATCTGCCCCAAGTTCACGCTGGGCTGGGCTATATTGAGCGCGGTATATTATTTCCTTATTCATCCGCGCATTGAAAACGCGCTCGTTTGGCTTTCCAACAACCTTGCGTTCTCGTTCATAATAGGCTTTTTCTACGGTGTGTTCGTTATAGATTTGGTGAATGCCACGGCGCTGCTGGTCAAGATAAAGCGCTTTGCGGACGAAAAGCGGATAGTGGTAAAATACGAGCAGCTGCGCGAGCATATCCGCGTGAACCGCGAAAAGCGGCTTGAGAAGGCCAAGTTCCTTATGAGCATGGGCCCGCAGAGCGCAATGGCAGAGCAGCTGAAGCAATATTATGATAAGTTCCGCGACGAATTGGAGCGCAGCAAAAAGGACGCACGGAAGACCGACAGGGGAGATGAAAAATAAATGGCCGGCTATGATATAGTTGTACTTGGCGCGGGCCATGCCGGGTGCGAGGCCGCGCTTGCGTGCGCGCGAATGGGGCTGAACACGGCGGCGATAACGCTGAACCTTGATTCAATAGCGCTTATGGCGTGCAACCCCGCAATAGGCGGCACGTCAAAAGGCCAACTCGTGCGGGAGATAGACGCCCTTGGCGGGGAAATGGGGCTTGCGGCGGACGATGAATTTATTCAGATGCGCATGCTCAATACCGGCAAAGGACCCGCGGTATATTCCCCGCGTGCGCAGATGGACAAGCGCCGCTATCACGAGCGGATGAAACGCGCGCTGGAGGCGGAGCGAAAGCTTACCCTTATTCAGGGCGAGTGCGCCGCGATAGAGACCGAGCACGGCCGCATAAGCGCAATAAGGCTCTTCGGCGGGGTGAAAAGCGAAGGTGAGCGCATAGAGTGCCGCGCGGTTGTGGTTGCAACGGGCGTGTATCTTAAAAGCCGCATCCTGATAGGCGATCGCGTGTGGGAGCAGGGGCCGAGCGGCCTTGCCCGCGCGGAGGGCCTGTCCGCATCGCTGAGGGAGCTGGGCTTTGAACTGAGGCGGTTCAAAACCGGTACGCCGCCGCGCGTGCTTGGGCGGACGCTTGACTTTGACGAAATGGAAATACAGAATGGGGACAGTCCCGCAAGGCCGTTTTCGTTCCTGCACGATATGGACAGCCGCGCGCAGCGGCCGTGCTACCTTACCTACACCAACGCTGCAACGCATAGGGTGATACTTGACAATATAAACCGCAGCGCCATGTATTCCGGCCTTATCCACGCCACCGGCACGCGCTATTGCCCCAGCATAGAGGATAAGCTGGTGCGCTTTGCGGATAAGGACAGGCATCAGCTTTTCATTGAGCCGGAAGGCTTATCCACGGACGAAATGTACGTTCAGGGCATGAGCACGAGCCTGCCTGCGGACGTGCAGCGGGATATGCTCAGGACAATACCCGGCATGAGGGATTGCCACATAACCCGTTACGGCTACGCCATAGAGTACGACTGCATAGATCCGCTTTCGCTCAACAATGCGCTTATGAGCCGCGATGTTGCGGGGCTGTTCTTTGCGGGGCAGATGAACGGCAGCTCCGGCTACGAGGAGGCCGCGGCGCAGGGGCTTTACGCCGGAATTAACGCCGCGCT
>OLOW01002498.1_pt1 | contig 12348 bp, 14 predicted proteins | sample 1672801 | NCBI WGS metagenome assembly OLOW01 (sample SAMEA3136725, study PRJEB25190) | human gut metagenome | biome: human gut; feature: human-associated habitat; material: faeces | place: Austria | collected 2013
CTACGGACAGACTTGAGCTTGCCAAGCTCCTTAATATCTCCGACCTTCAGATGAGTTATATCACGAATGTCGGTGCAGGTCAGGGCTTGCTCAAAGTCGGCAGCTCCCTTGTTCCGTTCGTCAACAAGTTCCCACGCAATACCGAGCTATACAGGCTGATGACAACCAAATTCGGAGAGGTATAATGAAAATGCGGTGTTCGTGTCAAAACTCGAAATAGGCTCAAAAATATTCGTGTATTTTAATGCTGAATTTTGATAAAAAATCATTGATATTTACACGAGTATGTGATATACTATGATTAGCACCTTGAAGGAGGTCTGATTATGTATCGAAAAATTATGAGCTTTTTAGAAGCGTGGAAAGAAAGCGAACACCGCAAACCACTAATTTTGCAGGGAGCAAGGCAAGTCGGCAAGACCTATTCCATTCTGGAGTTTGGTCGCACTCATTATGAGAATGTGGCGTACTTCAATTTTGAAACCAACCCAAAGCTGAATGAAACCTTTGAGGAAAATATCAGCCCCGATTATCTGATACCGATTTTGTCCCATATCGCAGGACAGACCATCGTTCGGGAAAAAACGCTGATTGTCTTTGATGAGGTACAGCTCTGCGAGAGAGCGTTGACTTCGCTGAAATATTTTTGTGAGGACGCACCCGATTATCATATCATTGTGGCGGGGAGCTTGCTCGGCGTTGCAGTGAACAGAGCAAAGTTCTCTTTCCCTGTAGGCAAGGTGGATATGAAAACCCTTTACCCTATGGATATGGAAGAATTTATGGTAGCTTTAGGCGAGGACGCTCTGGTGGAACAAATCAAAAAGTGCTTCCAGACCGATATACCCCTGCCGTCTGCTTTGCACGATGCAGCAATGCAGCTCTATCGTCAATATCTTATTGTCGGCGGTATGCCCGAATGTGTAATGCAGTTCGTGGAAACAAAGGATTATATTCTTGTGAGGCACACGCAGGATACGATTTTAGCGAGCTATCTCAATGATATGAGTAAGTATAACAACCTGAATGAAATTAAGAAAACAAGGCTTGCTTATGATAACATCACTGTGCAGCTATCTAAGAAAAACACCCGTTTCCAATATAAGCTGATAAAGAAAGGCGGCAGGGCTTCCGAGTTTGAAAACGCCATTGAGTGGCTTTGCCTGTCAGGTATCGTATCACAGGTTTACAAAGTGGAGCAGATAAAAAAGCCCCTTGAGAACTACCGTGATATTGACGCTTTCAAAATCTATGTATCCGATTTAGGTCTGCTTGCCGCCAAAAAGGATTTAGCGGCGAATGACATTCTCTATATGGTTGAGGAAATCAACGACTTCAAGGGCGGTATGGCAGAAAATTACGTCAATGTGCAGCTTACCATAAACGGGTATCAGACCTACTATTGGGAGTCAGAGCGTGGAGCTGAGATTGATTTTATCATTCAGCGTGAAGGAAAGCTGATACCCATTGAGGTCAAGTCCGCCGACAACACACGGGCAAAGAGCTTGAGGGTCTATATGGAAACCTACAAGCCCGCCTATGCCATTAAGCTCTCAGCTAAGAACTTCGGCTTTGAGGATAATAAAAAGATTGTTCCTCTTTACGCCGCATTCTGTATCTAATATTTAAATGAATAATGCAATCGATAACGCTCACTTTTTTACAAGGGGGGCGTTTTTCTTTTGCCAGAGAATTGAAAGGAGTGTTTTATGTCAGAAATAAGATTTCGCAACACGGCGCATCGGGATTTCTTTCTGGAAAATATGATGAAATGCAGGGTCAATGATTGCTATCACCGTGCCTTTTTCTATGTGATGGGCTTATCTGCGGAAACGAGAGCAAACATCAGACAGATGTTTGATTTTAAGAACGATTGTATAGTACCAGAGGGTATGTACGGGGGTTGGCAGACAAGCGGAACGGTCAAGGTCTGTCACCTCGCCTTTAACCTCTGGAATAACTATGTGGAGGAGGGACGGGAAAAGAGCTTCACGCCAGAGGATTTATTCTGTTGCGAATATGCTCCGTATTTTATGGAAGGTATCAAAGTAAGGTATCCCGAATATTGCAGGGATTTACCCACAACGAAGCAGCGTACTGATAATATAAGATAAGAAAGGAAAACCTATGAAGAATTACAAATCTATCATTTGTACGATTGCCGCCGTGTGCCTGTTGGGTACGGCGGCATTTTGCGTCTACTGTATTTACGACCACTATGCCAACCAATCCGAGCAAACCGCAGCCTTTGAGGATATTGCCGAAATCGTAGAGCAGGCACAGGCAGAGGACGGCAACGCCCCAGAAGTTCCCTTGACAGAGGAAGAAAATATCCTTGCAGAATACGGCGAACTGTATTTGAAAAACACGGATATGGTCGGCTGGCTTTCCATAGCCGGCACGACCCTCAATTATCCCGTGATGCAGACCCCGAATGAGCCTAACTACTATTTGAAGCGCAATTTTGAAAAGGAATACAGCGACTTGGGTACACCGTATATTCAGGAAAACTGCGACCTTACGAGCAGCGATAACCTTGTTATTTACGGTCATCACATTAAGGGCGGCAAAATGTTCGGGGCTTTGGAGGATTACAAGTCCCAGAGCTTCTATGAGGAACACAAGACCATTCAATTTGATATCCTGACAGAGCGTGGCGAATATGAAATTATCGCTGTTTTTAAGACCGTGGCGTACAGCTCTCAGGGCTTCCGCTACTATGATTTTGTCAATGCGGAAAGCGAGGACGAGTTTAACACCTATATTCAAAAATGCAAAGAGCTTGCATTGTACGAAACAAGCGTAAACGCAGAATACGGCGACAGGCTCATTACGCTCTCTACCTGCGAATACTCAGCGCAAAACGGCAGGCTTGTGGTGGTCGCAAAAAAGACAGCTTGATTTTGACCGCAAAATCTGTAAGAATACGCCGTATTCTTGGAAAGGAGGTTTTCTATGGCGGATATAAAGACCAGAGATGCGGTCAAGGGAACGATTAAAACCATTGACAAAGCTGCGGTTGCTTCCGAGCGTATGAAATCCGCTTACGCCAAAACAAAGGACAAGGCGGAGCAAGGCTATTACGCTGACGAAAACTCTGCTACCGAATATGCCGCCGACAGGATTTCAGCAGCTTCGGAGCGTATCACGAACGATGGCGTTCATCAGTTTAATAAGCAAGGTCAAAAGGCGGTAAAAACGACTAAGGACAATGTAGTTAAAGCAAAGAATAAAATATCTGATTTTAAGCAAAAGCGAGCCGCCAAAGCCGCCGAGCAGCGTATGTCTGGGAACAGCGTACAGACCTATCACAGTACCGTAAGCCGTTCCGCAGATAAGGCGGTCAAAGGCGCACAGCAAACGGAAAAAACCATAAAGCAGACTGCCCGAAGCGGTAAAAAGACAGTAAAAACAGCCGCCAAAGGTACGGTAAAGACTACGCAAAAATCCGTAAAAACCGCACAGGCAACCTCAAAGGCAGCGATAAAAACTGCCGAGCATACCGCCAAAGCAACACAGGCGGCGGCGAAGGCTTCCGTAAAAGCGGCTCAGAGAGCTGCACAGGCAGCAAGAGCCACGGCGAAGGCTACGATTGTTGCCGTGAAAGCGGCGGTCAAAGCTACGATTGCGGCAGTTAAGGCGATTATTGCAGGAACAAAAGCGTTAATTGCGGCGATTGCGGCGGGTGGTTGGGTTGCGGTTGTTGTCATTTTGGTTATCTGCCTTATCGGTCTGCTCGTAAGCTCGGTATTTGGTATTTTCTTTTCGGGCGAGGACTCAGGAAACGGAATGACAATGCAGACCGTGGTTAGAGAAATCAATACCGAATATGACACCCGCCTTGATGAAATCAAAAGCGATACGGCTTATGATGTTTTGGAAATGTCGGGAAGCCGTGCCGTCTGGAAAGAGGTGCTTGCGGTTTACTCGGTTAAGACTACTACCGACCCAGACAATCCGCAGGAAGTGGCGACAATGGACGATAATAAAAAGCAGCTCCTGACGGACATATTCTGGGAAATGAACGAAATAAGCTCCAGAACGGAAAGCAAGACCGAAACCGTGATAACCGAAACAGATGACGGTCACGGAAATATCGTCCAGACCGAAACCACCCAAACACGAACTTACCTGTATATCACAGTCAGCCACAAAACCGCCGAGGAAATGGCAGAGCAATACGGTTTTGATGACGAGCAGCGGCAGATGTTGTCCGAATTACTTGCCGATGAAAACAATTCGTTATGGTCGCAGGTGCTTTACGGCATATCCGTAGGCGACGGCGAAATTGTAACCGTGGCTCTGTCGCAGGTCGGCAATACAGGCGGTCAACCCTATTGGTCGTGGTATGGTTTCAACTCTCGTGTGGAATGGTGCGCTTGCTTTGTTTCGTGGTGTGCGAACGAATGCGGTTATATCGAGAACGGGATTATCCCGAAGTTTGCAGGCTGCATACAAGGCTCTGAGTGGTTTAAGGAAAGAGGACAATGGCAGGACGGCAGCTTTACGCCAGAAGCAGGACACATTATCTTCTTCGATTGGGAAGGTGACGGTCTTACAGACCATGTGGGTATTGTAGAGCGTGTGGAGAACGGAACAGTCTATACCGTTGAAGGTAACTCAGGCGATGCTTGCCGACAGAACAGCTACTCTATCGGCAGCAGCGTTATCTACGGCTACGGTATTCCTGCTTATTAAAAATGGGCAAAAGAAAACCAGAGGATTTTTATTCCTCTGGCTCTTTTGCTTTACATAGTCCGTTTACAGTTGCTTCAATCACGGACAGTTCTTTATCATCTAAATTGTCGAGCTGTGCGTCTAAGCGTCTGCGGACGGAACTCTTTTTGACCTCTTTGTTAGGAAATATATACTCATCAACCGAAACATCGAACATTGTAATAAGCTGAATAAACAGCTCGATGCTTGGATATTTTCCCTCGTTTTCGATAGACTGAATGTGTCTGGGGGCATAACCTATTATCCCAGAAAGCTGCTCTCTCGTCATTCCCCTTGCTTCACGGGCTTTCTTAATCGCCTGTCCTATCGGCATAAAATCGAAATCAAAATCGTTGTTTCTCTCGTCCATAAGCTCACCACCTTGTGCCAATATAATTCTCTTATTATATTGTATGGATTTGTGGCTTCTTATTAAACGATGTGAAAATGCCTACTGTAAGATATTTTACTTCCTGTTTATAGAGTTGAAAGTTCATATTAAACATTGTAATTTTAAGAATGAAACATATTTTTCATTCAGATATACTTTAGAATTACTTATTTGGCAGAGATAATATTGTAGAGTTCGGAAATGCCATAAATGAGCATAAAAAAGCGTGAACTAATAAATAAATTTTCAAAAAAGTCTTGCTTGTTACGCAGCGTAATGATTTATAATAGATAATGGGAGGTAGATAATTATGGCAAAATACAGAGCAATTCCGCAAGGGTTTATGACAGTTGGAGAAGTGGCAAAAAAAACGGGAGTTACCGTTCGTACTCTGCAATACTACGATAAAGAAGGGTTACTCTCCCCATCGTCAGAAAGCGAAGGCGGACGAAGGCTTTACACCGATAAAGATTTAATTATACTTCACCAAATTATATCTTTGAAATCATTGGGTTTTTCTTTAGATGATATAAAACATCGCTTAATTCCTTTAGAAACACCGACTGATGTAGCAACCGCCCTTACCGAACAGGCAGATAGCATACGGGATAAGATAGAACAGCTTACCGCTTCATTGACTGCAATAGAGCAGTTAAAAGAAGAAGTGTTACAGATACAAACGGTCAATTTTAAGAAGTATGCAGATATTATTGTCAATCTGCAAATGAAAAATGACTCTTACTATCTCATTAAGCGTTTTGATGATGAAACTCTTGACCATATCCGTAATCGGTTTGATAAGGAAAGCGGTTTGAATTTTATGGATAGATTTAATCGTTTGAGCGATGAAATTATAGAACTTCAAAAGGCAAATGTTCCCCCTGAAAGTGAGAAGTGCCAACGAATTGTAAAAGAATATTGGGGACTAATTACAGAATTTACTAATGGTGATATGAGTATGCTACCGAAATTGATGGAAGTCGGCAATATTGATACTGCTACAAATGCTTGGGAAGAAAGACAAAAAATTATAAACGACTATTTAGAGCCAGCTTTGCAAGTCTATTTCTCACGACTTGGAGAAAATCCATTTGAGGAGGTGGAATAATGAATAGTGCAATACAAGTTCGTGGATTAATGAAAAGTTATGGTAACAATATCGTTCTTAATGGACTTGATTTTGAAATTGAAAAAGGAGAAACTTTTGCTTTTCTCGGTGTAAACGGTGCAGGAAAAACGACAGCCCTTGAGTGCATTGAGGGGTTAAGAAAATATGATAGCGGCACAATTATGGCAAACGGGAAAATGGGTATACAGTTGCAATCATCATCTTTGCCTGCCCATATCAAACCGATTGAAGCTATAAGGTTATTTGCAAAATGGAATAGAGCAAAGATTGATTTCACTATGCTTAATGCTCTTGGTATTACAGAAATTGAAAAGAAACAGTATATCCAATTATCCACAGGACAAAAAAGGCGATTACATCTTGCGCTTGCACTTATCGGTAATCCAGATATTATTTTTCTTGACGAACCGACTGCGGGACTTGATGTTGAGGGTAGGGTTTCACTTCACGAACAAATTCGCAAACTCAGGGTACAAGGAAAAACAATTATTCTGGCAAGTCACGATATGGCAGAAGTAGAAACTTTATGTGACCGTATTGCAATTTTGAATAATGGAAATATTACCTTTTGTGGCACAGCATCTGAACTGACAGATAAGATTGGTGAAAAATATTTTATTCATATCAAAACTCAGCAAGGGAGCAGCACTTTTGAAACAGATAATATTGAAGATACTCTGATTTCCCTGCTTAATGATTTGAAGCAAAAAGAAATCCATATATTAGATATTAAAGTTGACCGTGGTACGCTTGAACAACATTTTATCGAAATGGCAAGGAGGGAAACAGAATGAACGGCTTTTTATATGGCGTGGCATTACAATGGAAATTGGATATTCGCAGTAAATCTTTGTTAGTAACCTGCTATATCGTTCCGCTTATTTTCTTTCTGCTTATGGGGGGGATTTTTACTTCTGTTATGCCTGAAATGAGAAGTACACTGATACAATCTATGATTGTAATGAGTGTTTCAATGGGAGCCTTTATTGGGTTGCCGCCGTCATTGATTGAAACTTACGGAAGTGACATAAAAAAAGTTTATAAAGCAAACGGCGTCCCTATTTATATGGGAATTATTGCGATGTTCCTTTCAGCATTTGTCCATTTGATGATTACCTGTATTGTGATAGTGCTTCTTGCACCTATATTATTTGAAGCAACTTTGCCGACACAATTTCCACTTTTCTTTTTGGCACTTGCTATATATATTATTGTGTCATTAAGCATTGGAAGTGTTTTAGGACTGACAGTAAAAAACCAAGCTAAATTAACAATGATAGCACAATTAGTGTTTTTACCTTCTATTATGTTATCAGGAATTATGTTCCCAATTGAGCTTCTACCTGATTTTTTAGAAGCAATAGGACTAATCTTTCCAGCTTCTTGGGGATACCGTTTGATGTTGAATAACGGCTTATGTTTTGAAAACCTATGGTATCTAATCTTTATCTTTTTTGCAGCGATAATTGTATGTGGGATAGTTTTGAAAAAACAAAAATCAAAATAGTTTGGAGGACAACAGTTGAATAAAAGTAAATGGATATTATGCCCTGTTTGCGGTAGTAAAACAAGGTTACAGATACGAGGAGATACTGAACTAAAAAATTTTCCCCTCTACTGCCCGAAGTGCAAACAGGAAAGTTTAATTGATGTAAAGGAACTACATATAACCGTCATCAAAGAGCCAGACGCACAGACGCAGAGCCGATGAACTTGTGAGTAATCGCAGTCATTTACTCTGCGTTTTCTATTAAAATTGCCATCCATATTTTAATAGCATTGACTTTCTAACGATTGTTAGGTATAATTATATCTAACAGTTGTTAGAAAGGTAGGCGTGAATGATGGGTGATACAAAACAGAAAATATTAGATGTATCTTTAGACCTCTTTTCTCAAAAGGGATTTTCAGCAGTATCTATTAGGGATATTTGTGCTCAAGTAAATATTAAAGAAAGCTCTGTCTATTATCATTTCAAAAATAAACAAGCTATTTTCGACGAGTTACTACATCGCTTTGAGCAAGTGGCAACCGATATGATGGTACGATTAGAACAATCTTTGTCGGTACAATCCTGCTCTATGGAGAAGCCATTTTACCAAACTGTTTGCGATACATTTTTCGAAAACTATTTTATGGACGATTTTTGTAATAAAATAATGCGGCTTCTTCTGATTGAGCAATTTGGCAATTCGGAAGTTCAAAAGATATATGACTGTTGGATGTTTGAAAAGCCACTTGAATTTCAAAGTAAGGTCTTTTATACGCTAATGGAAATAGGAATATTTCCAAAAACAGATAGTGAGTATTTAGCTGTTAAATACTATGCCCCCATTTATTTCTTTGCTCAAAGATGGTTATTTAGCGGAGAATTATCGGAAGAACAAAAAAAATCTTTTCAGAATGCTGCTTATCATCATATTGAGAAATTTTTTGCAGAGATGGGGGCGGCATAATGTCTAACATTGTAATTACTGGTGCAAATCAAGGAATAGGCTATTATTTTGTAGAACAGGCTCTGAAGAATGGAAATAAAGTGGCTGTATTAGATATAGAAACAAATAACCTTGAAAGTTTGGAACAGTCATTTTCAGATAAACTTTTTTACTACAAGGCTGATGTATGTGATGAGATGCAGATACACACCGCTATTACAGACATTATTAAAAAATTTCAAAGGATAGATATTGCTATTCATAATGCCTGTCTTTGTACCTTTGATAAAGAAGCGGATACCGATTTCAATATATATGAACGAGTTTTTGGTGTGAATTATTATGGTGGACTTCGTTTAGTAAAAAGTGTGTTGCCGTATATGCAGGCACAAAAATGTGGAAAAGTCATTTTTACAAGCTCTGGCGTAGGCGTAACGGGTTTTGTCGGAATATCTCCCTATGCTTCGACTAAAGGTGCATTGGAAGCGTTGGCAAAGTGCCTTAGTTTAGAATATGCTTCTGTCGGTGTTACCTTCCATATTATTCACCCGCCATTAACTCGAACAAAGTCGGCGGAGCCGTTACCTGTTCCGAAAGAATTTATGGCTGACCCACAAAAAGTAGGTTATGGACTTGCAAAGCATATCTCGTCTAAACGATTTATTATTTGTCATAGTTTTGTGCAAAAAATCCAGACGATTATCTGCTATCTTTTCCCTCTAAAGATGGGCAAGCTAATGTCAAAAATGGCATTACGGTATATAAATAGTGAGAAATAAACAGAGGAAAGTAAGCGAAAAGATAAAAACGGCTTTAAAAGATACCAAACAGAGCCTGTTGATAAAAGATTTTAGAACGGATTGGAGTAATTATGAAAAACATTTTGATTATAGATGATGATTTAGATATAGGAAATGTGCTTGAGGAAATCCTGAAAAATGAGGGGTATTCTGTTTCTCGTGCATACTCAGGAACGGAAGCTGTATTTGTGCTTTCTCAGTCAAGACCAGACCTTATTCTACTTGATTTGATGCTGCCGGGGCTAAGCGGCGAAGAAGTATTGCCGCATATTAAAGGTATTCCTGTAATTGTTATGAGTGCAAAAGCCGATATTGATAACAAAGTGGAACTATTGCTTGGCGGCGCTGTTGACTATGTTACAAAACCTTTTAATACAAAAGAGTTATTGGCTCGAATTGCTGTACATCTTCGTACTTTTGATACACTTGGCAAATCAGAAGTATTGTCTTTTGAAGAAATCAGCCTTGACACAAATACTCATATTGTAAGTGTAAAAGGCGAGGAAATCAAATTAACAAGGACGGAATATGCCATTCTTAAAATCCTATTACAAAATCAGACACAAGTTGTTGCAAAATCACAGCTTCTTGACCGTATAAGTGAAGATACGCCAGACTGTACCGAGAGTTCATTAAAGACACATATAAGTAATTTACGCAAAAAACTCCGTGATGCGGGAGGAAAAGATTATATTGAAGCGATTTGGGGGATTGGGTTCAAGTTGAAAACAGAATAAAATCTCAACCATTTCTTAACTATTTTCTTTACCGTTTTCTTAACTGTTTATTGATAGACTGTCAGTACCAAATAAAAGGAGGTAAAACTATGGAGTATGTTCTGAAAACAAATGCTTTGAGCAAAACATATAAGAACTTCAAAGCATTGAATGGACTTACTATGAGTGTTCCCAAAGGGGCAATCTATGGTTTTGTCGGTAAAAATGGTGCTGGCAAAACAACTTTAATTCGTTTGATATGTGGGCTTCAGGAGCCTACCTCTGGTGATTATTCTTTATACGGAATAAAAAGCACAGAGAAAACAATCTTGAAATCCCGAAGAAGAATGGGTGCGGTTGTGGAAACCCCCTCAATCTATATGGATTTAACAGCCGTTGATAACCTAAAAGAACAGTATAGAATTCTCGGATTGCCTTCTTACGACGATATTCCAAATCTTCTCAAGTTAGTAGGTCTTGAAAATACAGGGAATAAAAAAGCTAAAAACTTTTCTTTGGGTATGCGGCAGCGTTTAGGAATTGCAATCGCTCTTGCAGGCGACCCTGATTTTTTGGTACTCGATGAACCTGTTAATGGTCTTGACCCTCAAGGCATTATTGAAATGCGTGAGTTGATTTTGAAGCTCAACCGTGAACATCAAATAACCGTTTTGATTTCAAGCCATATTCTTGATGAGCTGTCACGCCTTGCAACACACTATGGATTTATTGACGGAGGAAGAATGGTAAAAGAAATCAGCTCGGAAGAATTAGAAGCGGCTTGCCGCAAGTGTGTCCGCATTGAAGTAACAAATGTCCAAACGCTCGCTCGTGTTTTAGATGGAATGAAAATTGATTATAACATCGTTTCAGATAAAGCCGCTGATGTGTTTGCAAAAGTCAATGTTTCAAAATTAACCTCGGCACTATCGAAAGAAAATTGTGAAGTTCTTTCTATGCAGGAGCGAGATGAAAGTTTGGAAAGTTACTATGTTAGTTTAGTGGGAGGCAAGAGAGATGAGTAAGTTGTTATCAGCAGGTTTTATCCGACTGAGAAAAGATAAAATATTTTGGATTGCTCTGATTTTTATGTTCGGAGCAGGTGTGTTTTTTCCCGTAATGCGATATATGGATATGCAGCAATCAGGTTATATCAACAATATTGATAATGGTTTTTTTGCCTGCGCTCTTTTGATTGGTATTGTTATGGCTGTATTTTGTAGTCTTTTTATCGGAACAGAATACAGCGATGGCACAATCCGTAATAAAGTGGTTATCGGTCAAAAAAGAACTTCAATTTATTTATCAAATTTAATTATTTGTGCTATTGTCAGCATTGTAATGTGTGCTGCGTTTTTAATTGCTTATCTTTGTGTTGGTATTCCTTTGCTCGGATTTTTTGAAATGGGGATTAAGTTAGTCTTATTATTTACTTTGGCGGTGTTCGTTCTTTCTATTGCATTTGCTTCAATTTTTACATTAATTTCTATGTTAAATCATAACAAAGCGATTACGGCTGTTGTGTGTATCTTGTTAGCGTTCCTGTTTTTATTTGTAGGGGCGCAGCTTAATAGAATGCTGAACGAGCCCGAAACAAATATGGGACTTATAATGACAGAAAATGGACAGGAGTATCAGGAAATCCCTAATCCTAATTATCTTGAAGATGGTGAACGCCCGGGAATAATACCATATTGCGTAATGCAAGAATGGGCAATCCTTTTGTATTTAAAGTCTTACATTCCGAATCGTTTTGTCCTGATATTTCTGTAAACAGAGGCATAATCGATGGTGTATTTTCGTCGTTTTCGCAGATCATATAATTGTTCTTAGGTGTATGATTAAATATTGACATTTTGACAGGTTTAGGTTTGTCGTTTTTTCATTAAACCTATTTTTACCTATCGTTTTACTCTATTGTACAAGTCGCGTGCCAAAGTTAAGCAAATAGCATGGCATTGTCGAAATTATTATGTTTTTTTGTTTATTTTGCAGGGCAAATGATTGATGGTATGGCAAATTCTTTTTTTAAGTTTAAACAGTTTACGATACATCAGGAGCGTTCGGCAATGAGAGTCAGTACCGATGGCGTATTATTGGGCGCTTGGTGCAGAGCAGCGCAGTCGTCCGGCGTGTACACGGCCAGCGCCGTGAAGTGCCG
>OLOW01002505.1_pt1 | contig 12320 bp, 15 predicted proteins | sample 1672801 | NCBI WGS metagenome assembly OLOW01 (sample SAMEA3136725, study PRJEB25190) | human gut metagenome | biome: human gut; feature: human-associated habitat; material: faeces | place: Austria | collected 2013
CGATATTTGGTATATATGTCAAGTATGAGAAACCTCAAGTTATCATTCCAGCATAGAGAGGTAACCGCCATGAAGCAAAGCACGAATAAAAAATATGAAGAGCGGCAGAAATACAAAGCGGAGAAAGCAACGGGGCATATCTTGCTGCCAGATACCGTCCGGTTAATCTGCGAGGCCAACGGCTATGACGTAGAAAAGATCGGCCAGCACTTTCTTGAGATCCTGCCGAAGATCTGCCCGAAAGAGGAATGAGGAGTTCGCATGGTAATTGATACTACATCTCGGGAGGGAATGGAAAGCTCACTTGCTCATTTGATGGGTGTTTCTGTACCAGAGCTTTATCAATACATCGAAGCGGCAGCGGATTCAGCCATAGAAGGTCAATGGTGTTTTAATCAAGACCTTTTTGATAAAGCTATGGAAGACTTTTATTCTGATATGATTGAGCAAGAGTTACCAGATGAAATACTGCTTTTCCATCTATCGCGGAGGCTTAAAGGCTCTGAAAACGAAATCAGCTATAATTTACAAGAACTGCTCACGTCAAATAATAGTTTTTCAGAGTTCCTGAACGCACATCAGATCACCTTTAGAAAAGGGGCTGGAAACAGAATAATTCTTTGCTATAGAGATAGACAGATTAGTTTGGAAAACACAATGAGTACGGATGTGTGTTATCTGCGTAGCAGGTTGGGCTATAACTCAGGTCGAGAAGATTTTTGCTTTAACGGTTTTGCTTTTCGTGATTTGCTGATGAAGAATCAATACACTCGCCAGTTACAAGACTGTCCAGAAATACTTGAACGCCTTGAAAGCTATTTACGAATAAAGGGGCTCGCAAAAGAATATGCGGAAAAGAGCGAATACTACTGCTTCATGTATAGATTCCCTATAGGGTGTGTGATTTTTGATGGAAAAGATGACTTGACCGTTGAGGAAAAACAACTTCATTTATTAAATCAAGTTGCATATCGTCTCTACCAGTACAGCGGAGATTCACGTTATCTTTACGATCACGATAATCCGATACTTCGACTTAAGGACGATGATAATGCTTCTGTAGACTGTTTGGTGTCCACTGAAATAATCACTTCCGATATGATCGAATAACGAAAAACGCCTCCGAGCCGATGTGGTTCAGAGGCGTTGCTGCGTCTATGGGGTTATGCTTTGATTTCGGTGCCGTCCTTGACGGTCACCCGGATGTCCTTTTTGCTGTGGACGGTGATGTAGTACACCATCGCCAGCCAGTCTGTTTCACGGAACTCCGTCAGCGGTTCCCGGCTCCGCAGGTTTTTCAAGTATGCTTCGATCTGGTGCTTTCGGGCCATGCGCTCGGCAATCAGATCGGTGACCTCGGTGTGTCGGGCCTTGGCCTTATCGAACCGGGCCACCAGAGCATCGTATCGTTTCTGGTATTCATCCTGATCGAGGGCGACGTGAGCGTTCTCCTTGATGCACTCCTCAATGAGCTCGGCAGCGATATTGATCTCCGCTTCCAGATCCGAAAGCTCGCTCTCAAGGGCCGTGGTGTCAAGGCTCCTTGAAAGGACCTGCTCGTATATGGCTATAAACTGTTCCTTTTGGTCGATCACCTGATTGGCGGCCCGGAGGAACAGTTCTTTTATTTCATCCTCGGTGAGTGTCGGTGTGGCGCATTTCTGGCCGTCGAACTTGTGATTACACTGCCAGATGACCTTCCGGTAGGCGTCGTTGCTGTGCCAGACCTTCGGCCCATACCAGCTGCCGCAGTCTCCGCACTTGACCTTACTGGAAAAGATGCTGACCGAGCTCTTGCGGTTCCGGCCCTTGGTGCGGGTAGTCATCAGCGTCTGTACCATCTCGAAGGTCTCCGGATCGATACCTGCAAAGGTCTCGGTTCCTTGCCCGGTACCTTGACCTCCACGAAGCCTATCTTGCCTCCGGGCAGCAGCACCAGTCGATCCGGCATTCCGTCAAATCCGGGACTCACCAGTTTCGGTGCGATGCCGCCGCTGTTTTTCACGGCCTTGACTAAGTGTTGTTCTATGGTTTTCTCTCGCATAATGTTCCTCCATCAGGGATTAGAGTGGGTGGCGTGCAGGTCGTGTACCTTATTTCCGTAACTTTTCTTATATGTTGTTTTTTCAATGCTATCTGGAACTGGCTGCAAAGAGCAACGTGTATAAGCTGCCTTTGCAGCCCAGCTCCCCAAACACAACGAGCCGGGAACCGTATGCGCTGGAGCAGCGCCATGCGGCATATTCGGAGATGCTGTCGCTTCTGACGCTCTCCGACCGGCACAGAGAAAACCTCCATGAACGTGGACTTCCGGACGAAATCATCGAGCGGAACGGCTATAAGTCCATGCCGGAAACGGAATCCGAACGGCGCTTGTTGGCGTCGCTTCTTGCGTGCGATCATGAATTGCACGGATTACCCGGCTTTTACACAAAAGACGGGACATGGACGCTGGCAGGCGCGAATGGATTTCTCATTCCGGTGCGGAACAAGGATGGTCTCATTCAGGGTATGAAGATCCGACTGGACGGCGATGCGGCGCGAAAGTACCGCTGGCTGTCCAGCCGGTCAAGCCGCATGGAAAACGGTGCACGCAGCTATTCGTGGATCCACGTCACCGGCGACACGACGCAGAAGCGCGCCTATCTCACCGAGGGGCCGCTCAAGGGCGATATTGCGAGCTACTTCGCAAACGATGCGCTCTTTGTGTGTCTCGGCGGCGTGAATGCCCATAAAGGACTGCGGGAAACGCTCCAGTCGCTCGGCGTCACAGAGATCATGGAGGCGATGGACATGGATCAGTTTACAAATCCGCAGGTCCGGCAGGCGATCGGCACCCTGCGCCGCGAGGTGCAGTCAATTCCGGGCATCCGGTACTATCAGTGTACCTGGAACCCGCGATTTAAGGGTGTGGACGATTATCTGCTGGACTGGACGAAACGAAGGACGGCTTAAAGAAAGGAATTGTGTATGACAAATATTACAAATTTTCAGGACATCCTTGGCGCAGCCAACGGCGACAAGACCTCCGTGCTGGGCAAATTTCTCTATTTCTCGCTTGCCAACATTCTGGTGGAGAAGGAGGCGCTGGCGCAGCTCTGCGAGGATCTGAACATCCCGTATTCCGGCAGCAAGCGAATTTCCGTGTCGGATGCGTTCCGCTCCGCGACGGGCGATATCAAAGACCGGATCACGGTAAAGAATCCTGGCGAGCATCACATTTACGCAGTCTACTGCCGTGACAACGCGCACACCGAGGACGTCTATTCCCGGGAACTGGTCAAGGAAACGCTCAACCAGCGGACGAACCAGTATGAAAAGCTGGCAAACATCTTCTATGACCGGCGCGATAATCGGTTTGGGTTTGACAACCTTGGCTTCGACGCTGATGTCGATCCCCTTGGCTACTGCCGCCGGGCAGAGGAGTTGTTTGAACTATATCAGGTCTGCGCGAACCGGAGACAGATCGAGACGATCTGCCTGAGCTATCTGCGGATGCTGGAGGCCACCAAGGTCAGCTCGACCGGGCATCTGTATTTTATTCCGCGGCAGCATATGGAGAAAGTGGATACGTTTGAGACGTTCATTGAGCAGCTCAGCGATATGAACCAGAATAACAATGCGCTCAGCGTCAACAGCTTCTACATCATTGACGATGCCAAGCAGCGCGACAAAATGACGGAGGAATTTTATTCCGCGGTCAAAAAGGAGATCGCGCTGTATCAGGAGAAGGCCGACTATCTCATCCAGAGCGGCAGCCGCAGCCCCGCTGTTATGGAGCGGTGGGTCAACAAAATTGCCACGCTGGAGCAGAAGAAACAACACTATGAAGAAATTCTCCGCCGGGAGCTGGACGGCCTCGACGATGAATTTGAAACGCTGCGCCTTCTGTCGCAGGAGTTGTCCGTGCGGGCAACCGGCCTGCGATTTCGGAAAGCAGCCTGACATGGATTTTTGATGGACATACGGCAGCCCCGACTCGGAATACCGAGCCGGGGCTGCTTACTATCTATCATTTTCACTTCAATCGAATATTTTTAGAAATAACTTAACGTGCCTGTTTACATTTTATATCTGCTTGCCTCTTTTGATAATAGATCTGCAGATCAACTTAAGGAGGTACAAATATGTCTTACGGAACACTCAGCAAAAATCCTATCAACCACTACAACAAGATTTACTACACCATTGGAAGAACAACCTTTGAACCTATCCACGTTTTCAAGACCAATCCGAAATCAGAAAGTATCGCCCCCGCTGTATGCTTAACGGACTCGAAGAAGCATCTCAGCGAAATGAACCCTCCCACAGCAGTAATTGGTAGCACTGCAAATGTAATGGCAAAAACAAACGGTAACGTAATGCAATACAATAACAATACGGGTACCGCATTCTATGGTATTTACTATGTTAATAACGAGTTATATCAGAATGGTACATCGCGCGAACCTAACGCCATCGATTGCGGCTTCCGAGGTTTTCCCTGTTTTTGCATTAAAAATGATGGAAGCGTTGTAATTCGATGGTTTGAAACGAATTACAAATTCAGACTTGCACTTCCGTACTGTGAATCCATTATCGCCGGCAGCGCAGCACTGGTTTTTGATGGTCAAAACGTGTTTGAGGGTTCTGTCCAGTCTTCTGATAATCACATTATCTATAACGCAGACGATTCGGAGGACTCCACCTGTCACTATAACTCGAGTAATTTCGCTGGCACCCTTTCTAATAATAACGCTCGAACTTTTCTTGGTCATAAAAGCGACGGCTCCTTCCTCATGGTTGTATGTGAAAGCATTTCTATTCTGAATGGCGCGAAGCTGATGTGCGATTTGGGCTGTGATTATGCGATCAATCTGGATGGTTCTACACCGTCTCAAATGCGTGTTGCAAACGGCTACTTGAATAATGTGTCCGGAGTATCTGCCGGAAAAGTCACAACTACCGGTTCGGATAACACTTACTATGGCACTGCAGTTGTCGCATATAAGCTTCCGTAACAAACTTGTGTAGCTGCGTCAGCGGATAGAACAGTTACCGGCAGGGCAAGCGTTACTGCTTGTTCTGCCGGCTTTTCCTTTAGACTTTTATTCACTCACTCAAATAACATCAGGCGCAACAGAAGCGAGGTATTTTACACAAATGCGAACAGTTCCAGCTCCGTGATGCGGCCGTCCTGCTCTGCGTAGTCGATGCCCAAGCCATAGCCGGCGATTTGGTGGCTCTCGCGGTAAATGACCCAATACGCTTTGTCCTTTTGCTTTTCCATTGTTTCGATCAGATCGTCCACGCTGTCTCCGACGCGGACGCCCAAATAATCTGCGTCGCCGGATTGCACATGTACGTGTACCAGATACTCCATTCCGGTCGTAATGAAGCAGAGCGTGACAGCGCCGTTTGTATAGTGCTCGTCGCACCAGTCGCATTCGCTTGCAAAGCCCGTCAGCAGCGCGGGCTTGACCGCGTAAAACCCGTCGAGCGTGGTAAGATCGATCTCCCACGTCGGCTGCCCTATGTAAAAGCCCGCAAGCATATGGTCTTCATACAGGCGATAATCCGGCTCCAGCGGTGTCAGAACGCCGCTTGCGCCCTCTCGAACCGCGCCGTCCACGAGCCAGAGCTGGTAGACGACCGTCTTGCATGCATCGTCAGAATAGCGGGAAAAGCGGTCGCTGTTTGCAATCAAAAAACGCACGCGCTCGATCCCGTTTTCCGCTATGGCATACTCGCAGGACGCGCCTTCCACCTTGCTCGTATAGCCCGGATGCTCGTCCAGCCACGCGGCAATCTGCTCTGCCTGCGCCTCCGGACAGTCCGCGCCCAGAAGCCCCTCATAGAGTGCCTGCACGGTCAGATTGAGATAGGTTGGCGCTTCCGGTTCGACCGTTGTTTCCTCCGTGACCGGCGCTTTTTCCTGCTCCGGCAGGGAGATTTCGCTGTGATGTGTTTCCTGCGTGCATCCAGCCGCGAACGCAGTCAGAAGCAGCACCAGAATAAGCGCTAACATTCGCTTTTTCATCGTATTTCCTTTCTGTCAGGGCGCAAAATATTGATACACGCAGAGCCCTTCGTTTCCGGCGTTATCTTTCACGGGCAGGACGAGCGTGTAGGGATCCGGAATCTGCGGCGCGGTATCTTGCATACCGTCCGGCAGCACACGGTTCAGAAAATGGCCGTCTCCGCGGCAGTCGATAAAGCCGAAGGCCGCAATTGCGCCATCCTTATTTTGTTCGTAATAAACCGCCAGCATGGACGGCAGATACACGCAGGAAAACGGTCGGTCAAGCGGAAGCTTCAGCCCCTCGATGGGCGTATCCTGCCCATCCGGAAGCAGCCGCACAGACACGCTGCTGCTCAGCTGTATTTGCAAAGTAGCTCATAGTACAAACGAAACTGTTTCATTTATCTTTCGCTCTTTACGATAATCAGAGAACTTCTTCCCACAAAAGATTATCTACACTTCTTCTTATTTCTGAAACAAGATACAGCCCGGTTTCTTCCGACTTTCCGCGAAAATAAAAGCCTTGCGGTGTTTCCTGTATCTCAAACAGGTGCAGAAAATAAATGGCATATGAATCGTCTGCACCATACGACAGCAAATGCTCACCCAGCATCAGTTTGTCATCCAGCGCATAAAACTCCATAGTTGACTCTATCCGCTGATAGCGCATCAGGACACGCTGAAAGCCCAATATAGGCGTGCCGGGGCTGTAACATCCGTCCGGTGCTTCCGGCAACTTTCCAACGCAGGTAAATTCTCCGCTTTCGCAGTTGATTTTGTAAAGAAATTGGCCGTTGCTTGTCTCACGCATGAACCATACGTTGGAATCATCGGAAAAGATGATCTGCGGCATCGGGGCTGCTTCCTCATGCAGAAGTTCCCACTGCCCGTAGTTTCGCAGCAGCACGACCCAAAGCTGGCCACACGCAGCATCCGCGCTGTTCTCTGTCAGCCAGAGTACGATACCGCCTGTTACCGGGACAGATTGTTTACATTGAAGCGGCTGCGTCTGCCCCCAGACGGGCACGGCCTGTTTGGGGTTCTGTACAGCTATCGCACAGAATTTCTGCTCTGGAAGCCATGTATAGATCACGCCGCCGGTCAACACGAACCGTCCGCCGTCCGGAATCCAGAGTTCCGCCGCGCCGCCTTCCGTTGACATCCGATAAATGCCGCCGGTCTGTGCAAAATACAGCATACCATCGAACACTGCAAGCTGGGACAGACTTCCGTCCTGCGCGGCGTAAATGCACGTTGTCTGCCCATCTTTTCGCATACAGATTTTTGACGACTCCCAGCTTTCAGACTGATCGATCCAGTATTCTGTGCCTTCGCAACGCACGACGATCGGCTCCGGGCGCCATGCTTCTTCCGCAGCCGGAAAGTCGGACATGGCTGAAACATCAGGAAGCAGTGCCTGAATGTCCTGCCATGTTCGCGCGGCCGATGCTGGCAGCTCTGTTTGGACCTCCTGCTGCGATTCCGCCGCAGACTGAACCGGTTCCGGCTGGCTGCTAATCTTCGGCTGCTTCCGACAGCCAACTGCTAGCAGCAGTACCAATATAAGAAAGACGATCCCGTAGATTTGTTTCATGATGTTGTCTCCATGTCTACCTGACTGATTCAGATGCGCCCATCGTTATTCACCCGGCTGCCAATATCCATCGCCATAGATCACGATGCGGAACACGCGCTGCTGCACACGGGAAAAGTCGATGGAAGCGCGCCACTGACTATCCACGTAAAACGACAGGGAATAATAGCTGTCCGCGATCAGGTGTAGACTTGCGTAGTCCGCATCGCCTTCCTGCCCATAGACGATCTGCGACTGCTGATTTTTCAGTTCCCTGTCAGCACACGGGAATTTTTCCAGTACGGTGTCAATCGTATCTCCAAGGCAGATGCCCCGGAACGAGGGCGCATCCTGCGCGGTCTCAAAGATGATCTCATCGTTTTCCACCGCAGCGTTCCATTCCATCTCCATCAGTGTCGGTTCGCCGCCGCTGCGATCCCAGAAGCGATACGAAAGACTCTGTTCATCGTAAAAGCGATTTCTGGCATCGCCCGGCGTGAGCTTCCCGACAAGGTCTTCGACCTCTGCCTGCGTCATGCCAGCCTGCGCACCGCAGGCATTCGTCAGCTCCCATGCCTGCAAGGGCTGCGTCACATCATACGTTCCATCGTTCGGAAACGGCGTGAAGGGCGGCTCGTCAATGCACAGTTCCGTCAGGCTCTGAAAAATTGGTTCTCCATCCTGCACGGTAAAGACGAGCGTAAATTCCCGAAGCTCCGTCAAATCCGGCGCGTCGCCGCTGATAATTTCCTCGCGGCAGCGGCTCCATTCCGCGTCGTCCAGCAGATTGCCGCTTCCCATCAGGCAGTATTGTACGCAGTACTGCGGCTGTGTGCCGAGGTTTACCCGGATAATGCTGTCGAGCCGCGCGAGCGGGCGATCCTTCACGCCGCCCGGGACTGCCGTGTACGTTTCGCCGTCAAAATTCCACGTCTTTGCCAGCCCTTCGTGCGTCAGGTTCTCAACTTCAAAATGTGCCTTGATCTCCGTTTCCACATATGATTTTGTCATATAGCCCTGCGCTTTGAGCGCGTCCATGTTCCGGGAAAACACCCACATCAAGTAGTCGGACGTCGACGTGGGCGCCGCCCAGCGCGAAAAGGCCGGCAGATAGTCCAGCCGCCATTTGTCTGCGAAGTCAGTCCACTGTGCCCGCGCAGTCTCGTCGACCGGAATATGCTCCTCAAGCGACGGGCTTTCCGGCTCCGGCTGCGCTTCTTTCGACAATTGCTTGCCAGCCGTTTTTTCTGGAATGTCCAATGCACTTTGTCGGTTTACTGTACTCTCTTCTAATGCCAACTGCGTTTGCTCCTGCCGCTTTGTGCAGGAAATCAAACACAGCAGGCAAAAACACAAAAATATAAGGATTCCATATTTTTTCATATTGTGACCTTTCTTTAGAAATTACATTTACATTCTCAGCACCAGAGCCTCTTTATTGAATAGCTTGCAAGCAAATATCACTACAAAGGAGCAAATAATTATGAGTGCTGCAACTTTTCGAGCAACGCTTACAAACGGTCAGTATAAAAAGGGCAACTTCACCGATAAGGATGGTTCCGTCTATGAAGGAATCCATGTCTTTACAACTTTGAACCGAAGAAATCAGAGAATCATTCCTTTAGTTAGTACGGAAAATGAAGTGGAGCTTTCCAGCATGAATCCGAACAGCAATATTGCACAGCCTTCTGATGTAATTGCAAAAATCAACGGTAATGTCTTTGTTTCCAATTCTTGCCCTGTTGGCTTCAACTATGAAGGTGCTGGAGGTAATTTTTACGCTGGAAAATGGGTCTATCAGGCAGCTCCTGATTTGGACTCTGACAATAAAAGTGCTTATAAAAACCCCAAATTCAGTCCATCTTTTTGCGTGAAAAGCAATGGCGATGCTATCATCCGTTGGTTTTCCAGCAAGGAGAAGCTTCAGATTGCTATGGACGCCTGTGATTGCATTATTGCCGGTGCGCATGCCTTGGTTTTCGATGGAAAGTGCGTGCTTGACGAGGAGGTTTACGACGCAGAAACCGATAGTCTTCTGATTTACTCCCTTGACGGCGATGGCTATCAAGCAGCCACCCGTTGGGATACCAGTGTATCTGCATCCGGTTCAACTAAAGTATCCCAACGTACCTGTCTGGGACATAAATCCGGTTCCAATGGCATTTATATGATGGTCTGCACTGATGCAGCAATCACACTGCGGACAGCTGCGCGTTTGATGGAATGCCTTGGCTGCGACTATGCGGTCAATTTGGATGGAAATGGCTCTGTACAGATGCGAATCAAGAACGGTTATGGTGCATCTGGCAAGGTGACGAGCGGAGTTGGGCGCACTATTTTTGCCGGCGTTGCAGCTTATCTCGTTTAAGCATCTACTTTATTGGAATATCTCCCGCGAATGTGGGAGATATTCCAATTCAACTTGGGCGTGTTTCATAAGCTACCAGTTTTCATTTTCAAAACAAGCCTCCGGAATGTTAAGCCCCTCATAGGTATGGAAACCGACTTTTGTAACAATGTCATTATTGGCGTCATATCCAAATGTCAAATATGGGAACGCATACGCAAAACCGTACGCATGGAGGAGATCAAGTTCAGTATCTCCACAGCGCACACCTCTTGGTGTCGGTGTTTCGGAGCTTGTTGCATAAACACTGATAATATTGCCGTCCAGTCCGCATTCCGTTTCTTTTGCATCTGCTTTCTCTCGCAAAACCAGAGCGTGCAGGCCTCTTCCCTCATATTCCTCGACCTCATAGCCCATTGTCAATGCATCGCCTATTATGCCGCAGCTTATCATACCTTCTGTCTCTTCTTTCGACAAGTCATCCCAATTATGTTGCAGATAGATACCGGCAAACCCGAGTTCCTCTGCAAAGCCCTCAAATATAATCATATTCCACTGCACATATTGCGAGATTATAAAAAGGCTTGGTGAATGCTGTTCGGATGAGCCGTACCCAGATGGAAAGAATACAACGCCTTCCTTTTCCCTTGGATAAAAATATGGAGCAGCTGCTTTTCGTTCTTCATCTGACGCACTTGAATCGAACAACATTGCAATGCCGACCTGCTTGTATTTAATATCGTCGACGAAGAAGGTTTGTGCGTTAAGAACATATTGGAATACGTGCTCCGGTGTTTTCACGGTGACAATATCTCCAGTACAGCTATACTGCCACCCATATATCTCTGTCACAAAGCAGAGCGGAAAGAAGAAAATACCATGATCCACAAATGGTGCGGCCGGCATACGTTTCTCAACACTATTTACCAGCGCGATCTCATCCCCAACAAACATCGTAATTCCGCCTACGAAAGGTTTCACCTCGGAGTTTGTGCCGCCCTCTTGCAACTTGGTGTCCTCGTGGGCTGGCTCAGGTGCCGTCTGTGAATCGTCTTGTATTTGGTTTGCTTCTGATGGCTCTTTGTTATCAATTTTCTGTGTTGAGCAAGCACATAAAATCGCGCAACAGCACGCTGCAATTATGAGAAACCGTCTCATCTCTATCTCCTCTCTGCCCTGCACATACGGCTGTATTATATAAAGACAATTGTATCATCAAAATGCAACAGAAAAATCAAATAACCGGAAGGTGAAAAAATGACAACCGAAATCAGCATTCCTATTCTCCATACAATCGGCGCACTGCCGGACACCGTCTATGCATTGTTTGTTCTAATTATAATTGATTACATCACCGGTGTTTGTCTGGCAGTAAAAGAGAAGAAAATCTCCAGCAAAATTGGTGCAAAAGGTATCGCGGCAAAAGTGCTGATCGTATGCCTTGTAGCGCTTAGCTACATTGTTGACACATGGATTTTGGATAGCGGGGAGAAATTTTCTTCCATCACGATCCTGTTCTATTGCGCAAATGAAATCATCAGTATTTTTGAAAATGTGAATCACTTCGGATTACCGTTGCCGAAAAAATTCAAGGAATACTTAGATGGTCTGAAAAGCAAAAAGAATACATAACCAAGTTACAGCTACAGGTTTTCGCCTGTAGCTGTAATTGCTATCTCATTTTTCATAGTACGCACGAAGTTTCAATTCCGCACGTTTCTTGCATTGATTCACATTTTGCCTCGTCGTGCGCAGCTTTCTTGCAATCTCAGCAGAAGAAAGCTGACACTCATAAACAAGTGCAATAATTTTACGTTCCTTTTCCGTCAGGACTTTTTCTGCGTCAAACAGGAAATCAGACGTCTCGCAACTGAATGATGCCGACAGCGCTTCAGCGACCTGTGCATTTGTAAGAGAATCAATTTCCATAGTCGATACAGAACGGTCCAGTATGTACTTCAATCGTTTACAGTATGTGTGCTGTACTGAATTGCAGATATAATTCACGAGTGCGCCTTCGCTCTCTTTTGTTTGTGCTTCTAAGTTTAGTGTTGTAACGATTTGAATAAAATCCAGCTGCAAGTCAAAGAAAGAATCTTCATAATGCAGTTTATAGGCGTATTTCTTCAAAAGCGGTTTGAATTTTTCAATTAACGCTAAAAGTGATTCCTCGTCATTTCGCTGCGCTGCCGCAATCGTATCTTTCAGCATGGACGCCACCCTTTACTCTTTTGAGAGTAAAGGGGCAAGCCCACGCTAAAATGTAAACGCACTTCTTCTCAGTTATTATTCATCCAACAGCACCGTACGCTAATAATGGACACGAAAACAAAGAAAATGCAACAAACCCCGAGTCATTCATTACGAACGACTCGGGGTTTGTTCTTCAGCGAGGAGCT
>OLOW01002507.1_pt1 | contig 12315 bp, 11 predicted proteins | sample 1672801 | NCBI WGS metagenome assembly OLOW01 (sample SAMEA3136725, study PRJEB25190) | human gut metagenome | biome: human gut; feature: human-associated habitat; material: faeces | place: Austria | collected 2013
AGAAGAACAGCTCTGTTTCAAGGAAGATCTGTCCGTCTGTGATAGAAATAACGTTGGTCGGGATATAGGCAGAAACGTCTCCTGCCTGTGTCTCGATGATGGGAAGGGCAGTAAGGGAACCGCCGCCATGTGCCTCGTCCAGTCTTGCGGCACGCTCCAGAAGTCTGGAATGAAGATAAAAAACATCTCCTGGATATGCCTCACGTCCCGGTGGACGACGGATCAGAAGGGAAAGTGCACGATAAGCAACTGCATGCTTACTTAAATCATCGTAAATGATTAGCACGTCTTTTCCCTTGTACATAAAATATTCACCCATTGCACATCCGGAATATGGTGCAATGTACTGCAGCGGGCTGGCCTCAGATGCGGTAGCCGCTACCACAATGGTGTAATCCATAGCACCGTTTCTGGTAAGAGTCTCAACCAGGGAAGATACAGTGGAACGCTTCTGTCCGATTGCTACATAGATACAGATCACGTCCTTGCCCTTCTGGTTGATAATGGTGTCTGCTGCCAGAGTGGTCTTACCAGTCTGACGGTCACCGATGATCAGCTCACGCTGGCCTCTTCCAATGGGAACCATGGAGTCAATTGCCTTGATACCGGTCTGCAGAGGCTGGTTAACGCCCTGTCTCTCACAGATACCCGGTGCCGGGCTCTCAATAGCCCTGTATTCACTTGTCACTACAGGTCCTGCACCGTCAATAGGCTGTCCCAGGGCATTTACAACTCGCCCGATCATAGCCTCACCAACCGGAACGGATACCACCTTTCCGGTACGCTTTACGGTCTGACCTTCGCCAATACCGGAATCATCACCAAATAATACGATAGAAACACTGTTCTCTTCCAGGTTCTGTGCCATTCCGAAGCTTCCATCCTCGAATTCAAGAAGCTCGCCTGCCATACAGTTAATAAGGCCGCTGGCTCTGGCAATTCCATCACCAACCATAAGAACCGTACCAGTCTCATTCTGCTTGATGGCGTTATCGTAATATTTGATCTGACTGCGGATGACTTTTGAAATCTCTTCAGGTTTAAGCTGCATTTTCTCTATCCATCCTTATACTATAAGCTCGTTTAATTTTCTGGAAAGTCCATCCAGACGGCTCTTTACAGTACCATCCAGCTGTTTTCCCTCCAGCTCCACTTTAAGACCAGCAAGCACTGACGGGTCTGTTTTCTGGGTCAGAGTAACGGTCTTACCGCTTATCTTCTCCAGCTTGTCCTTAAGTGCTGCCATCTGCTCATCTGTCAGTGTAACCGCACTGGTCACCACTGCAGTGGCAATGTTATGGTCCATATTGTACCGCCGTGTAAATTCCTCGCAGCATCCTCCGTATTCCCCAAGGATTCCCCGTTCACACAGCAGCTTCAGAAAATTCACAAGATACCGTTCTGCCTTTTTTCCAAATGCCTCATCTAGAAGCTTTGTCCGTTCCTCCTTGGGAATGGACGGCTCTGACAGCAATTTCACATAGTCGGGGTTCTCCCGAAAAAGCTGCCGGATCACCTGCATCTGTTCCATCACAGTATCGGTAAGCTGTTCCTGGGCAGCAAGATCATACATGCTGCCGCCATATAATCTGGCAATCTGCGTCATGATGCCTCACCTACATTTGAAATAAACTCATCGATCAGTTTCGCGTGATCCTCTTCGTTGATCTCACGCTCGATCACTTTGCCGGCAATCTCCATTGCCATGCCGCCGATCTCATTTTTCACCTCATTGACAGCTTTTCGTTTCTCCTGCTGAATATCATTCTCCGCTTTTTCCTTCATAGCACGGGCTTCCTGCGCTGCACTCTTGAGAATTTCCTCGCTCTGGAGAGAAGCTGTCTTCTGTGCCTCTGTCACGATGTCGCTGGCCTTTGCTTTTGCCTGCTGCATATTCTGCTCATATTCCGTCTTCATGGCAATTGCCTCTTCTTTCGCCTTAGTGGCATCCTGAATCTGGGCATCTGCCATTTCTCTTCTTTTTTGAAGCATTTCATTGATGGGCTTGAACAGAAATCTCTTTATCAGATACACCTGGATAAAAAGGTTGCAGATCTGTGCGACAAACGTCCACGGCACAATTCCTACAAGTTCCTGTACCTGCATGCTCTGACCTCCTGTTGTAACCTTGCGATACTTCTCCTGTTTCTGACTGATCTATCAGCCAAGGAAATTCATGAAAATACCAGGCGCAACAAAGATCAGAAGCAGACCGGTTACGAAACCGTAAATACCGGTGGTCTCTGCGATCGCACAACCAAGAAGCATGGTAGAAGTAACATCACCCTTGCACTCAGGCTGGCGTCCGATTGCCTCCAGCGCCTTTGCTACTGCGTTACCTTCACCAATACCAGGTCCGATACCTGCGATCAGCGCACATCCTGCTCCAATTGCACATCCTGCTAATGCGATACCTTTTGCCAATAACTGAAAATCCATATTAAAACCCTCCTGTTAAATAATAATCTGCAGCTTTTCCCCTTTGCTGCGGTATTAATTTTTCTGCTGTATTTCAGCATTCTTTGCGGTTACCACCGCTGCCGTTTTGCTCCGGCAAATCATGTTTTTGCTACTCTTCTGCTGCATTTGCAATATACATTACAGTCAGCATACAGAAGATAAACGCCTGCATAACTCCTGAGAACCAGTCAAAATAGACCGACGTTATCGCAGGTACACCGACATCAAGAATCGGTATCTTTGACAGTACATCTCCCAGTGCACCCGGGATCAGGCCCAGAAGCGCGGAACTTGCGACTGCCAGTGCCCCATAGATCAGGCCATTGATTACCACACCGGAAAGGATATTTCCGAAATGACGACACGCCATACTGACAGGTGTAGCCAGCTCGGAAAGAATATTAAACGGTGTCATAACTGCGATCGGAGTTGTAAATCCTTTCAGATAACCGCCAAATCCGCTGGTCTTTATCTTCTGTGCTGTGATCATAATGAAAACCACAACTGCCCAGGCAGCCTCAGTAGAAAGGTCTGCTGTAGGGCTTCGAAGTCCGATCAGACTGATCAGGTTGGAAACCACACTGGTTGCAAAAAGTGCTGCAACAAATGGTATCAGGTATCTGAATTTCTCACCCATATTTCCGATTACAAAGCTGTTGGCCTTCTCTACAATGAGCTCTGCCACAGCCTGACGTTTGGAAATGTTCTCTTCTTTCAGATCATGTGTCAGCCAGATACACAAACCTGTTATGAGTATCATAACAATCCAGCTTACCACCATTGTCTCACTGATCCTTAATGGTCCGAGAACAGGCACATCAATGGGTAATGTAAAGAATATCCTTGCCCCGCTGATATCCAATTCCATACTCTTTATTCACCTCCTGTCTCTCCCGGTACTGTTCCGGTTTGATATAGAAATACCTATTTGTTAGTATGAAAAATTCCTGCAATTTTAATTCCTGTTCCGGGAAATAAAAGAGGAACGATTCCTGCCACAAAATGAAAACAGGGTGCCACGATTGCCAGGATCACCCACAACATCTGGATCAGCATTCTCTGGGAGTAACTTGCTTTGATCCTCATTCTCGCTGTGTCCTCATCTGTTGCTGTAGCTGCTTTCTGCACTGCAAGTCCCATAAAAAAGAAATTAAGGACTGCCACACATCCTCCCACTGCCCCTCCAAGAAACACCGTATAATCAAACGGTACCTTCTGTGGCATGAAAGCATGCAGCACTCCAAACACGATCCACATCAAAATCAGCCCGATTCCGGTGATGGCAGCTACCTTCCCGGTTTCCTTCTTTACGGCAGGCTGAACATTATCCATAATACTCATATAAATCTCCCTTTCGTTTCTGTATCATTACAGGTGTCTGTTAAACGATACTTTATTTTTCTTCTTTTTGTTCTCTTTCTTCTGCTGTCTGTTAATAGAAAGATAAAATTTATATGCCACTGTCCCGGAACCTCCAAGACCAAAGAAAAAACCGGGGATATATACCCATCCGCCAGCTCCGGTCTTAGAAACAATCAGCCAGCATACTGCCAGACATATCAGGACAGGGGTTATGAGAGACAGTCCAAGCTGCGACAACATGGTGACATTTCTGATGATCTCTGACCATTGTTTCATCCTCTTCTCCTTTTTGCCTAATTTTTTTATATATTTTCAAGAATTTATAGTCAAATTTTATCATATATCCTTTAAAATTACAATCTCATTAAATAATTTTATCAAATATTTTTTATCCATCCAATATTTTTTTGTTATTTTTATATCGTGTATGTGATTATATCATCAATATAAATCTTTTTATACAGTCAAAGCTTCTGATTTGTTTATATTTTTATTTCAAAGAAGAAGAGATATAAATAAGGAGCCTGCCCGGAGAGCTTTTTTGTGCCATAGAACATTACGGAGTAATATTCTATAACACAAAAAAAGCACGAAAACAACTCATCACTGTTTTCATGCTTCTTCTTTCGTATATAATTCTGCTTTATATATAAGTTCTGTATTACCGGTCTGTCCCAACAGACACATTCCTCTTATAGAAAATCCTCTTAATTAATGCATTTGAGACCCTGTACATCCTCCCGGAGCGTTTATCTTTCATTCTTATTCTGTATATAAATATCCACTGTAGTCCGGATCATCCAGACAGTCTGCATCGATCCATGCCGGATTGCTCAGTACATTTTTCTCGATCACAACAGATTTCTTCGGTGCCGTTGTTTCAACTGCTGCCCAGATCGTCTGGTATCCCATAGCATAAGGCTGCTGGGAAACACAGCCAATCTCTTCTCCATTACGGATTGCTTCCTGCTGCTTAGTAGTTGCATCAACCCCTACCAGAGCCGGTGCATCATGCTCATCACTCTTCTCCAGATTCAGATACATCTCTGTAATATCTGCATTGGTGCAGAATACACCATCCAGTGTGGGATATTTTTCCAGAACTTCCTTCATGGAAGCCTCCATATCATCTACCTGATCAGAATAAATGGTTTCCACAACTTCAATGTCTCCGTACTTCCCGATATTATTCATGAATCCTTCTACACGATCCTGAACACTCTTTGTCTTCTGCTGTGCGGAGAAAACCGCAACCTTTCCCATCTTTCCGAGTGCACTGCCAAGCTGATAAGCAGCCATCTTTCCTACCTGCACATTATCGGTTCCCCGATATGCCTTCACCAGTTTTTTCTCGGCTACATTAGAATCAAATGCTATAACCGGAATTCCATTTTCCTTTGCAGCTTCAAGCTGTGCCTCACAGGAATCCATGTCACTTGCCGAAATACAAAGAACATCCGGATTCTCTGCAATAACAGCATCTATTGTATTGATCTGAGTCTCTACATCTTCTTCATTATCAGGACCTTCAAAAGTCATGGTAATCTGGTCATCTTTTTTATAACCATATGCTTTATTAATTTCCTTTACCGCATCTTCCATGCCTTTCTTAACCATCTTCCAGTATTCGCCCTTGACACATTTGCTTACCACTGCGATCCTTGAACCGGCATGGATTTTTATATCTGTATCAATCTCCGGAATCAGCGGACTCTCATCCTCTTCCTTCACTGCTTCTGCCTCTGAATCGGATTCTTCGATAGCGTCTGCCACCAACGGCTGGATTGTCTCTTCCACCTCCGCTCTGCTGCATCCTGTCAGCATTGCCAGTCCTGTCATTAAACTTATCGCTGCTGCCGCCGCTCTTTTCATTTTAATTTCCTCTTCCTTTCAGTGCTATACTGCACATTACAGCAATTTCATAAAATAATGTATAATTTCTGTCAACTAAAAAATCGATATCTGCTCAGTACTCTCACAGAATAAGTAACATCGAACAATTACCTGTAGCGATCCTCTTAAATGCATTATTTACGAGAATTGCTATAAACCTTATAACTGCATATTACTTTCTACATTATACACACTTTACGAAATTCGTCCAGAGATTTTACACATTTTTCACTTTTATACATCAAAAATTGCGCTATATCAATGTCTTTTGAATGCCATACCTGCAGGCTGCACCTGAAACTCCAACTGTTTCTTTGTCACCGGATGCTGAAATCCCAGTTTTGCAGAACAGAGAGCCAGCGGTTCCTTACTATTCTGACCGGAATTATACTTTCTGTCACCAACCAAAGGCATTCCGGCATGCGCCATCTGCACACGAATCTGATGATGCCTGCCTGTATCCAGATCAATCCGAATCAGATTTCTTTCGCCACAATCCTGTGCGTCTTCTTTATTTTTCCAGGTTTCCAGAACTTCATAAGACAATATCGCCTTTTTTGCTCCGGAAGTCCCTCCCTCAACCACTGCAGAGCTGTTGGTCCTGCCATCCTTCTTCAGCCAGTCCACCAGTTTTGCACTCTTCACTTTCACTGTTCCTTCTGTAACTGCAAGATAAGTCTTCTTTATTTTTCCCGCTGTCATCTGTCTGCTGAGATCTGCTGCTGCCTTCGGATTCAGGGCAAACACAAGAACCCCCTCCACCGGCTGATCAAGGCGATGGATAATACCCAGATACGGCATCTTACCCGGCACCTTCTGAGCAATATAATTCTTCAAGAGGCTCTCCATATCCATACTGCCAACCCGCGCATTCTGAACTGCAAGCCCTGCCGGTTTGTGACAGACCAAAATATCTTTATCTTCATATAAAATATAATCTCTGATATCTTTTATCCACATAAAAAAACTCTCCTTTTCATGGAGAGTATATCCTAAAATTCCATTTCACGCAATAAACGAATATATATGAATACAATTTGAAAACGGTCATCACTTTTTACTTTTCCTGATTTCAAAAATGATGACCGCTTCAATGTTCTTCGTTATTCAATTTATTTTCCTCTTAGTATTCTTTCTATAATAAAATAATATGTTATTTACAAACTACTTTATAAGTTCACTATTAAATTTTTCTATGTTTATTTAAAATTCCTATTCTGTTTCCTGCTCATAATCCATATGTACTGTTTATAATCTGATTCATTCCTGCTTTTATGCTTTTATGATATCAGTTATTCAGTTCATCGGAACTTACTTAGAAAGTTTTATAGATTTTAAATTATAATTTCACGTATTATAATTTGTTTTCATTTATGAAATATCGGATACACTTTTTCATTATTTTTCGTGCTAAGCAATCATAAACCTAACTTCTTAAATTCACAACTGTTTAATTTCCTTATGTGCTTTTCATATTTATCGAACATTAATGGCAGATGTTCTGAATTATGTAAAGTATCACTGAAAAAGTACCTTAATATTTCTCTCAATATCCTGTAATTTTATATACCGGATATTCTTCTGATGCAGGATTTCAAACCATATACTTAAACTTCTATATGCCTCTCAAAACATCGTTCTTACCTTCAGTTTATCTGTTACCTGAACCTCTGCTTTCAGGCTAACTACTGAGATAAGGGTTATGCTCTTCCGGTAAATATTTCTTTACACATTTACCAAAATCCCTGTATCAGGTCTGCAACAGATATTCAATATAAGTTATCGCTTCTATAATACCTTTGATACATTCCTTCCTTATTAATCAGACTGTGCGTATGCTCTTATATTATATAAGGAAAATACTTTTTTATAATCTCCGTATCAGGTCTTTCTTGCAGGAAATGCGATACCCGTCACTCTTATATTGATGAAGTTATAAATTCTTTCCCAATGGAATCACCCGAACCTTTCTTTTATTTTCATCCTTTTCATTGGAACATTTATATATGCTATGAATTGAATGAATTTCTTTGATTGTTTAATTCGTTTCCTTGTTTCTTTTGATGGTGTTATAATAACACTCTTGTTATTATTTGTCAATACATTTTTGCATTTTATTTCAATATTTTCTATTTATCTTTGTCTTATTTGCACTAATTTTATAATATTTTTATTTATTTGATAATTTTCAGACTATTTCACTTTCTTCGATGCAGTACGTTGCTGCCCGGGGCTCTATTATATCCACGAATCGCTCCGCTGCAAAGCAGTTCCCGCAATTCTCATAATTTCAATAATAAAGATGCAGCTACTCCCAACCTAAAGAGAGGATAGCTGCATCTTCATCACTTTCTATTTTCGATTATAATTAATCAGGCATCCCTTAAGGATAATCTCACGCTCATCATCCGTAAGCTCCCCAAGAGCCACTTCAAACTCCTTCAGTCCCTCAGCACCGACAACATATCCCCGGATCACATCATCCTTTTCTTCCACTGCCTTACGAATCTGTGGGAAGAACAGATAATCTCCGTTTGCAAACGGAAGCTCCCCTTCTTTAATCAGGAATGGAAGCATACCCCAGTTGATCAGATTAGAACGGTACCTCTTTGTCGCATACTCATTGGCGATATTTGCCCATCCGCCAAGCACTTTCTGACAGGAAGCAGCCTGCTCACGCGCAGAACCATCACCTGGTTTCACTGCAAAGATCGTACTTCCCACACCAAGATTTTCCTTGCTTACATTCGGATAATCCTTTTTGATCACATCCATTACAGGTTTCATCTCCGGTAATGCCTCAACCGGACATTTTCCTTCCTGAATAGCCTTCTGAGCTTTCTGAACTTCTTTCGCACGTCCTACATAAGCAGGATCTTTTCTGGAAAGTGTAAACTCAGCCAGTCCAAGTGGATTGGAACGATAAGAAGATGTCTCACCGGACGGGATCAGTTCATCTGTTGTAGTAACCGGATCATGGATCTCAGAAACAACCTTTAATACCAGATTTTCTGCAAGTGCCGGCATCTTGGGCCAGTCCTTGATGTTCGGGCCAAACTGGATCTCCACAGAAGGATCAGCCACACCTTTACTGTCAAATACACGGTTTGCATAAATGTTTTTGTCAAAGAAATATTTCTGTCCTTTGTACTCACCGGTGAAATTCTCAGCTGAGGTAAGGAAGCCTTTGTTCGCAGCTGTTGCAGCAATAGAACGTGCATCCATAAGTGCAACGGAAGAGATCTGGCCATTCTGGATCTTGGAGCCCTCACGGTTCGGGAAGTTTCTGGTAGTATGACGGATACTGAAAGCATTGTTTGCCGGAGTATCACCAGCGCCAAAGCACGGTCCGCAGAATGCAGTCTTCACAACGGCACCTGTCTCAAGGAGATCTGCCAGAACACCATTTTTCGCCAGTTCCATATAAATTGGAGTACTTGCCGGATATACACTTAAAGTAAAGGCATCCGCACCGATGCTGGTACCTCTTAAAATGTCTGCTGCTGCACAGATATTTTCAAACCCACCACCTGCACATCCTGCAATGATTCCCTGATCTACGTAAAGCTTTCCATCTACAACCTTGTTGCGAAGAGTAAATGGGATCTTGCCATCCAGGCTTACCTGCGCCTTTTTCTCAACATCAGCAAGAATGTCATCCAGATTTGCATTCAGCTCATCAATAGTATAGGTATTACTTGGATGGAACGGCATTGCGATCATAGGCTTGATCTCGCTCAGATCGATTTCTACACAGCCATCGTAATATGTCACATTGCCGGGCTTCAATTCCTTATAGCTCTCTGCTCTGCCGTGGATCTCATAAAATTCCTGAATTTTCTCATCTGTCTGCCAGATAGAAGACAGACAGGTGGTCTCTGTGGTCATAACATCCACGCCAATACGGAAATCTGCGCTTAAATTAGCAACGCCAGGTCCTACAAACTCCATAACCTTATTTTTCACATAACCATTTGCAAATACCTTGCCGATGATCGCAAGGGCAACGTCCTGTGGGCCTACTCCCGGGCGCGGGGTTCCCTTCAGATAAATTGCCACTACCCCTGGCATATTGATATCATAGGTCTGGGAAAGAAGCTGCTTTACAAGCTCCGGTCCACCCTCACCCATAGCCATGGTTCCCAGTGCGCCATAACGGGTATGACTGTCAGAACCCAGGATCATTTTTCCACACTCAGCCAGCATTTCTCGTGCAAACTGATGAATAACTGCCTGATGAGGCGGAACATACACGCCGCCATATTTCTTGGCACAGGTAAGTCCAAACATATGATCATCCTCATTGATGGTACCACCCACTGCGCAAAGGGAATTATGGCAGTTAGTCAGAACATAGGGTACCGGAAATCTCTCCAGCCCTGATGCACGTGCAGTCTGGATAATTCCTACAAATGTGATGTCGTGGGATGTAAGTTTATCAAACTTGATCTGAAGCTTGTCCATATTACCGGAAGTATTATGGGCCTTCAATATAGAATAGGCGATAGTATTTTTCGCTGCTTCTTCTTTTGATACAGGAAGCTGTGCCTGGGATTCCGGAATAATCTCCTGGCCATTCTGCAGATACACGCCGGTATCATATAATTTCATAACAAAAATCCTCCTCATCTGGATATATTTTACAAGTGACAAATATTACCGTTTATTATAGTAGATTTTTCCGGAAGAATCAAGAAGAAACACTTTAGCACGTTAAAAAAGTGTCAAACACACATTTTTATTGCAACTTTTTCCAAACAGTGTTAATGTAAAAGGCAAAAGCACATCAACTGCCAGGAGGTATTTTGCATGTTCCGTCTGTGGGGAAGAATCTGGAAAGACAATCATATGTTAAAGGATACGGTGATCTGTGACGACCGTCAGGAAACCAGGACCCATAAAGTATTCTACTGTCTGGAACAGATCTGCTATCAGCTGGATCTTGGCAATCCCCTGTGGCTTGATTCTTGCATACGGGATTTTAAGAAACACAGCAAGGTACGCTTTTATCAGGATAGTTTTATAGAACAAATTGACTTTGATTATCTGGAGATACAGGTGATCGAGGAAGATTAAAGATTAAAAGGAGAATTGCCATGAAAAAGAAAAAGACTTTTATGCTCATATTCACTTGTGCTGCACTGGCTCTTACACCAGCTTCCTCTGCTTTTGCAGAAGCACCGGATCCAAGCACTGCTGTTACTTCCCCGGCAGCCACTCCCACCGTTACACCGGCTCCTTCCAAGCCAGTGCGAAACGGCTGGTACACCATGAAAAATGGCCGGAAGAAATACTACCGCAATGGGAAGCTTCTCCGCGGATACCAGAAAATTGGCAAGAGATATTACATTTTCAGCCCAAAGGGTGTAAAACAGGTCAACCGGGCATTCAAATATGGAAAGTACACCTATTTCACAGATAAAAAAGGGTATGTAACAGCGAAAAAGAGAGGCTCTACCTATTACACCCCGGCAGGTAAAAAGATGAATCCCCATCAGCTTGCCACATTCCTTTCCAAACAGATCGTAAAGCAGATCACCAATTCCCGGATGTCCAAGGAACAGAAGCTGCAGACCTGTTTTAACTGGGTCATCAGAAAATATTACTACACATGGAGACGTTTTGACCAGGCCGGTAAATATTGGCCAGGTGTAAACGCCAACGATCATTTCATCTATGGAAAGGGCGACTGCATTGCTGATGCATCTGCTTTTGCATATCTTGCAAAAGCCATCGGATATAAAAAAGTTTATGTCTGCGCAGATGCCAAGCAGAGCAACAATAATGCACACTCCTGGGCAGAGATCAATGGCCGGGTATACGATCCACTGTTTGCCGAAGCCAAGAGCTACAGCAAATATTACGGAGCTTCTTATGGCACCTATGGTCTGTATCCGATACTTCGCTACCGTCTTTCCTGATTTTTCAAACACGTTCTAAAACAAAATGGAAGCTGTAAGGATAAAAAATGCATCCTTACAGCTTCCGCTTTTTTCTGTCTTTTACAGGATTCCCAGAGCTTTCTTCGCAAGCTGGTCTGCCATATCATTGTATTTATCGTTAGAATGGCCCTTCACCTTTACAAAATGGACTTTGACCTTTCTGGAAGCTTCCTGATAAAAAGCCTGATACGCCCTGGTTCCCTCCTTGTTGGCTTTCCAGGCTCCTGTACACCATTTTGCAATTCCCTCATAATCATGGTAAATGACAATTTCCGGAATTTCATGGTCCAGAGCATACTGCATTGCAGCTTCCGAGCCTTTTATCTCTCCTGCCACATTGTGCATAAGAGCCAGTTCCTGATCTGTCATCTTCTGACAGAAGCATTTTTCCTCTCCATCTGCCAGGATCACCATCCCATAGGAAAACTCCCCGGTATCTGCCCGAAAACTTCCATCTACATAGGCAAGTGCTTCATCTTCTATCTTATTCTCTTTCGTATTATTCCCTAAGAAAGCTTCCGCTTCTTCTTTTGTCGGAAAACTTTTAAAAGACGCATTAGCAAATCCATCCACCTGTGCCTTGCACGCATCCCAGTTTGTATAAATTCCCGGCGTTCTTCCGGCTCTCACTGCATAATATTTTTTCTTCGCCATCTTA
>OLOW01002517.1_pt1 | contig 12284 bp, 15 predicted proteins | sample 1672801 | NCBI WGS metagenome assembly OLOW01 (sample SAMEA3136725, study PRJEB25190) | human gut metagenome | biome: human gut; feature: human-associated habitat; material: faeces | place: Austria | collected 2013
ACCGCCTGCCAATCCGGGGCCTGTCCTTGACATGGACGGCAAGACCGAGGATGGCAGTATCCCCTACAATATCCTGATGAAGCAGCTTGAGTGCATGAAGTGATGTGCATTCGGGCTGTTTTTCATATCACCACAAATCAATCTATGGAGGAAAAACACTATGAGTAAGATTCTGGAACTGCGCACCAAGCGCAACACTCTCTGGGAGCAGACCAAGGACTTTCTGGAGAAGAACCGCGGCGAGAACGGTCTGGTTAAGGCTGAAGCCGTGGAGCAGTACAACAAGATGGCACAGGAGGTCAAGGACCTGGGTGCAGAGATCGAGCGTCTGGAGCAGCAGGCACAGATCGAGGCACAGCTGTCCGCACCGACTTCCAGTCCTGTCCACACTGACCCGAAGAACGGTGCCAAGAAGGATGTCAAGCCGACCGCCACTGCCGAGTATGCCGATAACTTCTGGAACATGATCCGCAACCGCGGCCATTACGGCGAGGTCCGCAATGCCCTGTCTGTGGGTGAGGATACCGAGGGCGGCTTTACCGTTCCCGACGAGTTCGAGAAGAAACTGGTGGAGGCACTGGAGGAGAACAACATCTTCCGTGGTCTGGCGACCGTCATCCGCACCAGCTCCGGCACCCGTAAGATCCCCATCGCAGAGGATACCGGTGAGGCAAGCTGGATCGATGAGGGTGAGGAGATCCCGGAGAGCGATACCACCTTCGGTCAGACCATGCTGTCTGCGTACAAGCTGGGCACTATGATCAAGATTTCTAACGAGCTTCTGAACGACTCCGCATTCGACCTTGCCACCTATATTGCCCGCCGTTTCGGTGTGCGTATGGGCAACGCAGAGGAGCGCGCCTTTATCACCGGCGATGGTGTGGGCAAGCCTCTGGGTCTGCTGGCAGAGACTGGCGGTGCCAAGGTCGGTGTGACCGCTGCCCAGAAGGATGCCGTTACCTTCGATGAGATCTTCAAGCTCTACTATGCACTGAAGGCTCCGTATCGCAAGAAGGCACAGTTCCTCTGCAACGAAGCCCTGGTGCTGCAGCTGATGACCATCAAGGACAACAACGGCAACTATATCTGGAAGCCGGGTCTGGAGATCGGCAAGCCTGATACCCTGCTGAACCGTCCGCTGAAGACTTCCGCCTTCATGCCGGAGATCAAGGGTGGCAGCAAGGTCATGGCTTTTGGCGATTACAGCTACTACTGGGCCTCCGCAAGAAGGTCAACCGTCTGCGGCGTAAGGCTGTCCCCATCGCCAGCAGCCGCGAGGGGTACTTTTACGCCAGCAACGCGGCGGAACTCTACTCCACCATCCGGCAGCTCAAGGAAATGCGTGCCGGTCTGGATGCGGCGATCTGCGGCTTGGAGCAGGCAATGGAGAACTTTTCTGAGAAGCCGGACGGGGGTGGCCGGGATCGCTAGACCGTTTATCCCTTGGATCGGCAGCAAGGAAAAGCTGATTCCGTATATCTGGCAGGTGTTCCCGCCAAGACCAAAACTGTACTTGGAGCCGTTCGGCGGCGGTGGAGCGCTCCTACTCGGCATACAGCCGAAAATCAGCCGCATGGACATCTATAACGATTTCAACTGCGATCTTGTAAATCTCTTTTTGTGTGCGCGGGAATGCACCATTCAGTTGGTGCAGGAACTGAAATTTCTGCCGCTCCATTCGAGAGCCGAGTTCGATCTCCTGAAAGAATTTATGAAGCACAAAGAGCTTTTACAGCAGCGCATTGCAGACGAGCGAAATGCCGTGATGGAATGCTTCTCCGGCGAAGAACGGGAAGAACTTTTAGAAATTCTGCGGGAGCGAAGCCGCCTGTTCGATGTCCAGCGGGCGGCGGCATATTACAAGGTCTGCCGCGGCAGCTTCAGCGGCACGACCACCTCTTTCGGCGTGAAGCCGAACAACCTGACAAACTTTCTCTACCTTTTCGACGATGCGTCCAAACGGCTACAAGATGTCATCATTGAAAACAAAGACTGTCTGGACATCATCCGCGAACGTGACGGGCCGGACAGCCTGATCTACTGTGACCCGCCGTACTTTGACGCCGAGAGTTTATACGCCGTTGACTTTCCGAAGGAAAAACACGAAGAATTGCACTGGATTCTCTCACAATGCAAGGGATACATCGTCGTGTCGTACAATGACTGCCCGTTCATCCGCAGTCTGTACGGCGATTTTTATATCCTTGCGTTCCGACGCAATAACCCTCTCTCGCAGAAAGCCGGTGCAACCTACGGCGAACTCATTATCACGAACTACGACCCGCGCCCGTACATCCAGCCGCAGTTCAGCATGTTCCCGGCGGAGATCGAAAACGGCGATCTTGTGCTGGTGCATGAACCTGCCTGCGGGTCACTGCGGGAAATTTATCTCAGAAGGAGAGAACATGAAACAGACAAAAACGATGCTCCGGCTGGAGCTGGAGGTGAAGCCGGAAATGGCCGCGAAATGTCACTTGGCAGCAATGGTCCCAATGACGGTGATGGCGACCGGTCGGCGCAGTATCCTCCTGGCCAGCCGCCAGATGAGCGCAGCAGCGGTGCTTGACACGCTGACGATGCTGAAGGGTGCGCAGGAAGCACTGCTTTCCTCTTTGGAGGAAGCCTGCGGGAGCTGTGATTCGCTCTGCGAGGAATTCGCATATCCCGATGAGAACGCGGAAGCGATTCTGCAAACCGTCCCTGCGGAGCTTCTTCAGAAGCTCCGCGAACGCGGCATTTGTATGCGCCAGCTTGCGCGGCACTTGAGGAAAGGAGATGCCGTCTATGGAAGATAAACAGAACTTAACAGAGCAGCAGAAAATTCTGCTTTCCAAACTGGAAACATTGCGCGCGGAGATGCACCGTTCGGTGGACGCGCGTGTGGACAGGAGCATCCAGCACATCCTGACCAGCAGCGTTTTGGAAGAATCGCCAACGCTTCCCCTGCATACAGATCCGTCCGTATTCAAGGGCAAAAAACCGGAAGCCGTCCTGTTTCCGAACGGTCAGAGCGTCAGAACGACGACATGGAAATCGGCAGTGCTTGCCATTCTACAGGACTGCAATGCAGACCCGACGATGCACACATACCTCATGGAATTGCGCGGCAAGGTTATGGGCAGGCAGCGCACCATTCTCGCGGCCTCCCCGGAGAAGATGCACGCGCCACTGGAAATTGACAAGGAACTCTATATGGAGAGCTACTATGACACTGCTTCGCTTTTGTATGTGCTGAAAAACCGTGTACTGGATGAGGTCGGCTATAACTATTCAGGCATTCGCGTCCAGCTCCGGCAGGAGCAGGAAGAAGCACAGAAGCAGTCACCCCGCATGGATGAAATGACACTTTGACAGGAGGAACAGACATGGACGCATCGAATATGGACGTCACGATTGACCACATTGCAAAGGACGGTGGGAAGCTCAAAGCCTTCGCTACTGTAACCTTTGACGGAATGTTCCGGGTACACGGCATCCGGCTGGCAGAGTCAAAACAAGGCCTGAACATTTTCATGCCGCAGCGGACGTTTGAGAAAAACGGTAAGACGCAGTATGCGGATGTGTTTCACCCCATCACAGCCGGGGCGCGCAACGCGCTCAAGGAAGCAGTCATCGACGCTTACAGAAAAGCGACGAAATAAAAAACGGGAGGTTTCCAATGAAATATCGCGTTCATTGCCTGCGTCCGCCCTGAAGGTGGGCGCTTTTTTCATGGGCAAGCAACTTCGCCTTCCTGAAAGGAGGCACAACCACATGATCGAATACACACCATACCGGGCGCGTGACCAGCCGCAGAACGGCTCCGCGTCCCAATGCAGAAAGGAAAAAACTATGCACAAATTTGAAAAACGGGACGCAAAGTCCAGAACCCTCGTCATCCTTGCCGTTGTCGGCCTTGCCGCTGCGCTCACAGTCGGCATTTTTACTGCCGTCCGTATGATCCGCAAGCCTGCGCAGTCCAAGGACGATCCCAAAAACGGCATTGTCTATGATGATTCCGCGATTGAGGGCGGTTGGGACAATCTTTCGCCCGAAGAGATTGCGGAGAAGCTCAATGAAAAGGTCGCGGAGGGCATGATCAACATTTCCATGAACACCGCGCCGTACTTCGAGGACGGCAAGGCTGATGGCAATGTCATGATCGTAAACGAGTCGATCAACAATTACCCGCAGCAGGTCGAGTTTATCCGCAACGACACCGGCGAACAGGTCTACCAGAGCAACGCAATTCCCGTGGGCAGCAAAATCGAACGCGCTGCCCTTGACGTGGAACTCCCGGCTGGCACATACGAATGCACAGCCATGTTCCACAACCTTGATCCGGTCAGTGGCGAAATTATCGGCACGGCCGGGGCCATCATCACCATCACCGTGAAAAACTGATTTCACAACACAACAACCAATTTAAACTATAATATTTATAAGGAGATTTTACTATGAAGAACACTAAGAAGATCATTTCCCTCGTCCTCGCCATTTGCATGCTCGCGTCCCTCGCTATTTCTGCTTCTGCTGCCAACACCGTTGACGCATCCGGCGGCACAGGCACTTCCTCCGTCACCCTGTCCAGCACCGCGGACGGCAGCATCGGCGGTGACCCGGCAGCTACCAAAATGAGCGTCACTGTCCCGACCGTCCTGCCCATCGCTGTCGGCACCGACGGCACCGTTTCCACTGCAACTGATGCCAAGATTGTCAACAACAGCTTCGGCGCTGTCAAGGTTGCAAACGTCTCCATCGAAGCTGCACAGGGCTGGTCGCTGGCTGCGTTCGGTGACAAGGCCACCCTCGCCCACGAAAAGGTCAACGCCAACAAGTTCGGCTTCCAGATTTCCCTCGGCAACGGTGAAAAGAAGCTGACCGACGACAAGAACGCTTCCAAGCAGACGCTTCTGACCGACGCGATTAACGGCTGCTTCATGTCCGGTGTGGGCGACACCTCTGCAAACAGCATCGGCATTGCCTATGACGCCATTGTGACTCCGGTTTCCGAAGCGGTCACCAACACTGCAATCGCAAGCGTCCTGTTCATTATTGCTTGGGATGCAGTCTAATCTACTCGCTATTGCAAAGGGGAACGCCAAAAGCGTTCCCCTTAAATTCTAACAGGAGGACTTCAACATGAAACACAAACGAATCCTCGCAATGCTTCTTGCCGTGGCGTCCTGCCTGTCGCTGGCGGTTTCGGCATCGGCGGCAAGCACAGCCAGAAAAGCTACAGATTTCAAGGACTTTGACCGCAACGCATGGTACGCGGATGCTGTCAGTGCCGCCGTGGACAACGGCTTGCTTTACGGTAAATCCAGCAGCATTATCGACCCGAATGGCGCAATGACCCGCGCGGAGATGGCAGCGATCATCAACAGGTCTTTCGGCTGCTACGTGAAAGCCGACATTTCCAAGTACACGGACGTGTCCAAATCTAAATGGTATTATGATGATGTGGCAATGGCCGTGCAGATGGGTACTTACAACGGGCGCAGCAGCTCAACAATGGCCCCGGATGCGCCGATCTCACGGCAGGAGGCTATGACGGTCGTTGCCCGCGCACTGGAGCTGGACTACGATTCGTATTCCAAAACAGATCTGTCCGCGTTCTCCGACCGCAGCGAGATTTCCAACTGGGCGCTGCCCTATGTGCGCTCGATGGTAGATGCTGGCTATATCCACGGCAGAGGAAAAATTCTCGCGCCGCTGGACAACATCACCAGATCAGAATTTGCGCAGATTTTTTACAACATCATTGGCACTTACATTGTGTCCAAAGGCACTTACGACAAGGACATTAAAGGCAGCGTTCTCATTCGTACCGACGACGTGGAACTGAAAAATCTGACCGTGGACGGCGATTTGATTATCGGCTGCGGCGCAGCGGATGGTAAAATCACGCTGGATAACGTGACTATCAAGGGCAGATTGCTCGTCTGGGGCGGCGGCGTTCAGGCCGTGTACTGTAACAACGGCACAAGTACACCGGAAGTGATTGCAGCCAGAGTCGATGATGCAGTAAAAATCATTTTTGACCGCGACAGTACGCTAGCCGTCATCGACACCATCAAAGCCAGAATTACCGAGCGCGCGAAGCAGAACAAAGAAACCGAAATCATTTTTTACGACGTTTCAGGACTGCGCGAAGCCCAAAAGCAGCTCAACGCCATCGTCGCGGACAATCAGATTGCTCTTACTGCTCCTGCTCATTTATATGCTCTGGTCGGAGAAGCCGGCGTGAAAGCCGAGTTTACCAACAACAGCAAAGCGGACACCTACAAGATCGAGATTCGCCGCAACAAGGACAATACACTGATTGCCGACACTTTTGAGCTTGCCGCTGGAAAATCCATCTCGACATTGACGTTGCTGGAAGCGCCGGAGTTCGGGAACGTGGATTGCACGGTCACTGTCACCGCGTTCCGTGACGGCAAGCAGATCGGCACACTGAACACGGAGTTGACCTTGCATACAGCGTATTTGTGGCCGAAGGAGGTGCAGTGACATGCTGAAAACCTATCAGAAAGCGGCGGCGCTGCTTCTGGCGCTGGCGCTCATTTTTGCGCTTCCCGTGCCTGCGTCGGCAGCGGAAACAACCGAGGCCCGTGTGCCGGTGACGCTCACCGTGGTCAACACCGTCGCGCCAATTTCGTGTACAGTTCCCGCTGCGCTGCCGGTTTCTCTCGTTGACGGCTATGTGGTCTGCGCTAACAATGCCGCAATCACCAACACCGGCAAGACCGGCGCAATTCGTGTGACCAAGGTAGATGTTCAGGCGGGCACGTTTGAAATCGGAAGCTACGACGATTTCTCGGCGAGTAAAAACAGCATTGCTTTGAACATCAACGGTTGCAGCACAAAAGGTGCAGGCAGCCTGACACTTGTGGATGGCGCATTTCCAGCGATTGCTGCGGAAAAGAACCTCGCCATCCGTTATAAGGCGAAGGTATCTGCCAACGAAGCCGTAACCAACGTCAATGCGGCAACTGTGATTTTCACGATTGCCGCTGTAACAGATAAGGAGGCTGCATGATGAAGAATTTTAAGAAATTCACCGCATTTGTGCTGACTCTGTGTATGCTGTTGTCCCTGTCTGTGGCCGCATTTGCCGCTGAACCGGAAACACACACGGTCTACGACAGCGCCCCTGACGAAGAAGTCGCAACACAGGCCGAAGCAGCCACCTCTGGTACGATCCCCGGCAGTAAGATCAAGTGGGAGCTGAATGAGCACAACTGGCTGATGATCTCCGGCTCCGGCGTCGGCTTCTGCGGGCGTGCCGCGTTGTTTTTTCATTGAAAAACGCCGGTTTTCCCGGCAATTTTTTTGTATATACAGATTTATGTTATCACTTTGTCTTGCTTTTGACAAGCGCTTTCCTGCAGCTTTTCCGCTTTTCAGGCAGAAAAAAGCGAAATGTCCGTTAATAATCACTTGTTACACATATTGACATGATTCAGGCAAAGTTCTATAATAAATGCGTGTTAACGTTCCGTGCTTGTGCAAAATGTCGAATTTTCATCGTTGGCGCGGAATTTGTGCATCGAAGGAGGGAATGCGCGAATGAGAGACCTGAAGCATCTGATCTATTTTGAGAACCTGCTGCAGCAGGCAAACAACGACCTGGTTCAGGACGCCTGTAAGGATGGGCGGCTGGCGCTGGCATGGAACTGTTCGTACATACCGGAGGTTTTGCTGGACACGGACAACTGCTTTGGCGTGCGCCTGCGCGCGCCGAACTGCACGAACCCCGACATGGCCACCTACTACATGACCAACCGCTCGTGCCCGTACTCCAAGAGCATCCTCGAGCGTGCGTTTGAGGGCGGCTACAACTTTATTTCCGCGCTCATCGGGCAGGAGTGCTGCACGACGATGAACCGCATGGAGCAGTATTTTGAATACTGCGAGCTGATCCCGAACGACAAGTTCTTCTGCACGTATCTCGACATGCCGCTGCGCAAGACCGAGTGGCACGCGGGCTACTACCGCCGCCAGATCGAGCAGAAGATCATCCAGCCGCTCGAAAAGGTCTACGGCGTGGACTTCTCGGAGGAAAAGCTGCGCAAGGCCGTCGAGCAGTTCAACGAAGTGTGCCGCATCATCACGGAGATGAACGCCATGCGCATGGCGGACAATCCGGTCATCACGGGGTATGAGTTCCACGTCATCCAGCTGTGCACGCTCACGTGCCCGAAGGACCTCATCCTGCCGTATGCAGCTGCACGCGCACGCACCTGCCGAGGTCGGAGCAGTTTTTTCTGCCTCTGGGCGCGCCGTTGTAGCCGGTGGCAACGATCTCGTCGTTGCGGACAATGATCGCGCCATACTGCCGCCGCAGACACGTCGAGCGCTCCAGCACCGTCTCGGCGATGTCCAGATAGTAGTTCTCTTTTTCAATTCGCTGCATACGTTCCGCCTCCTTTTCGAGTAGTATATCACAACGCACAGCTCCCCTGCAAGCGTTTTCCCTTGCCGCGGCGGAAGCTTTGTGGTATAATAACCAGAGATTTTCCGGGAGGTGGGCACATGCGCGCAAAGCGGCTTTTCTGCATCGTTCTTTCTCTGATTCTCTGCCTCACGCTCTGCACGCCGGCGCTGGCGGAGGGCGATCTTCTCTTTGTCGCCGTCAACGACTCGATTCCTCTGACGCTTACGGCGCTTCCCTATGAATCCTCGTCCGGCATCTACGTGCCCTACACGGCGTTCGACGCCTCGCCCGGCGGCGTGATTCCGGCATACAACGCGCAGGCGCAGACGTTCGTTCTGTTCACGCGCCAGCGGCGCCTCGTCTTCGATCTTGCCGAAGGCACTGTCACCGATCAGGACGGCAACGTCAAAACTGTCTCGACCACCTTCCGCGGCGGCATGCTCTATGTCCCGCTGGTCTACTGCGCATCGTTCTTCTCGCTCAAGGTAAGCTTGCTGCAAAGTACGTCCGGCTACCCCATCCTCCGCTTTACAACCGGCAGTGAGGTCTATGACGACAGCCTGTTCGTGGAAAAGGCGGAGAGCCTGATTCAGTACCGCATCGACCAGATGAATACCCCCGAGCCCTCCCAGCCGCAGACGCCCGCGCAGCAAGAGCCGGATAAGCCCGAGCAGCCCGAGCCCGAGCAGATGCCCGCCACCGTCTATCTTGCTTTCACGAACGCGGAAACGATGGCAGATAACGCCGCGCTTCTGGAAAAGTCCAATCTTCGCGGCACGTTTTTCCTGACTGCCGCCGAGCTGACGGCAGACCCGGCGCTTGCGCGAAGACTCTATGCCGCAGGGCACATTCTCGGTGTGACGGTTACAGAAGACTGCGAGAATGTCTCGGCTTCTCTTCTCGAGGCGAACGACGCGCTCTGCCGCGCTTTGAACACGAAAACGCTCTTTGCCCTGCTCCCGGCGTGGCAGCAGGATGGCATCACCGATTTTTCTGTCTTCACGAGCCCGCAGGAGCCGGTTTCCGCCGAGTTTGCCGTTCAGCAGACGAATGCGCCGCAGCTTTTGATTGTCTCGCAGGACGCCGCGCAGACGCTCTCCACGCTCGCCGCCGCGGGCGCGAACATCGAGCTGCTGCGCGAAACGACAAAGCTTTCGTAAAGACAGATACAAAGTGCGCCCGCCTTCCGGCGGGCGCATTTGCGTTTCAGGTCACGCGAATTTCGATATGATAGCTGTTGAGCCCGCACGTTGCGTACTCTACCTCGATGGAATACGACAGATCAAAAATGCCGCCGTGCTCGTTCATGAGAACGCCGAGGCTTTTGGTCTGCACGCGCAGCATCAAAGCGCCCGGTCCTGCCTCGTAAAGAGAATCGTCGATTCTTCCCAGCTCAAAGACCATCATGGAGTTGACCTTGCCGGTTCTGCGAAGCGTGACGGTTTTCTCGTCTTCGATCGTGAACGTCGTCACAACGCCCTCCAGCCCGGTCATCTGCGTTTCCACGTAGGAAAAGCGGATATAGCCCGGCTCATAGCAGTACGACCCTTCGGTCACGAGCTGGATGCTCTCCGGCTCTTCGCCTTCCAGCTGCTGCGTGCCGGTAATGGAAATCATTGCTGCCTGTACCATGGTTCGTCCTCCATCGCAAGCGAAATGAGATTGTCAAGCAGCGCCGGATACGCAATGCCGCTTGCCGCAAATAGCTTCGGATACATCGAGATTGACGTAAAGCCCGGTATCGTGTTGATCTCGTTGAAGACCACTGCGCCATCTTCGCGCCGGACGAAAAAGTCCACCCGCGCAAGCCCGCGGCATTCCATCGCCGTGTAAACCTTCACTGCTGTCTCGCGCACCTGCTCGGACAGCTCTTCCGAAATTCGCGCAGGCACATAAAACCTGGCGCTGTCGGAGAGGTATTTTGCCTCATAGTCGTAAAACTCTGCGCCCGCTTCAATCTCGCCGCAGACGGACGCGCAGGGATTTTCGTTTCCGAGAACGGCAACCTCGATCTCCTGCCCGTCGATGAACTCTTCGACCAGCACCTTCTCGCCGTAGCGCAGCGCGTCTGCCACGGAAAGCTCCAGCTCCTCCCGGCTTTTCGCTTTGGAAATGCCGACCGACGAGCCGGTCCCGGCAGGCTTGACGAAAACCGGATAGGAAAACGCACGCTCTGCCGCGTCCATGCAGCCGTTCTGATCGCGCGCCCATTCGTGCGCGCGAATTACCTGCCAGCGCGCCTGCAAAATCCCTGCGTTCTGCGCAATCAGCTTCGTCATCGATTTATCCATGCACGCACTCGACGCGCCGACACCGGAACCGACATACGCAATTCCTGCGATCTGCAATAGCCCCTGCATGGACCCGTCCTCGCCGTTTTCTCCGTGCAGCACCGGGAAGACCACGTCGATGCGCTCGCGCACCACGCAGTCGTTTTCAAAGCTCAGAAGCCCCTGCCCGCGCACGGGCGAGAGCGCTGCCCTGCGGTTGCGCGGACAGCTTTCCCACGTTCCGTTCGGGAGCATCGAATAGTCGCTGCCGCCAAATAAAATCCACTGCCCGTCTCTGGTGATACCGACGGGAAAGATGTTATATTTCTCAGGGTTCAGGTTGTTCAGCACTGATTCCGCCGACCGCAGAGAAACCTCATGCTCCGGCGAAACGCCGCCAAACAGGACGCATACGCTAAGTTTTTTCAAGATCAATCCTCATTTCCGGCGGCTAGCCCGCCTGATTCTTCCCTATCATATGCCAAAAGCATCAAGAACACAAGGACTTTTTTACACATTACCGTGATTTTAACAGTGGAAATCGACGCGCGATGTGTATATAATGAGAGTAGTAACGCTACAGTTAGGAGGCGGGTATATGCAGCTTGAATTGTCGAAGAAGGAGTTTCGCCGGCTTCTGGATATGGTCTACATCGGAAACTGGATTCTCAACTCAACGCGCGGCGACGACCGTTTCGCCGACTACGATCAGGTGGAATCCAAGCTTTTCGCCCTCTGCCGCGAAAACGGCATGCCCTCGCTCGTCGAACGATGGAATGGAGAAGATGTTCCCTCGCGCGCATTTTCCGACGGCGGCATCCACGAAGCAATTGCGGATTACGAAGACACGGTCTTCTATGAGATTCTGGCCGAGGAGCTTGCCCGGCGCGATATGGACTATCAGCCGGTATCCAACGAAAACTACGACGCGCTGGTCTCCCGGATGGACGATTACATCGCGGAGTTTGAGGCCCACGGGACCGATAATATCTCAATTCCCACAATGGACGAATAAGTAACAAGCCAGACGCGTAGCGTCTGGCTTCCGTTCTGCCCAGAATACCGCAGGACCCTCTTCAGAGCAGCTTCTCGCGGAGAATTCCGTTGTACGGGCCGTCTATGCAGGTACCGCATGGGAAGTAGCCCTGCGACTCGTACCACGCGTTCAGCCGCATGTTATCGTCCGCGCAATCGAGCCGCATGCTCTCCATGCTGCGCGAGCTTGCAAGCTTCCGCGCCTCGCGCAAAATCGCTTTTCCCGCGCCGGAAGCGCCAATCGCCGTCACGAGATTGTGGACGTACCACGCCCGCCCCGAAGGCCGCCCGTTCCAGCGCTCGTCCTCCGGCAAAAGCACCACTGCGCCCAGGAGCGCACCGTTTTCACCCTCGAGCACAAAAAGAAGCCCGCGCCGCTGCATATCCGCATAGTCGTCCGGCGGATACACCCTAGATAATCCGTGTCGTTCCACTGGTGGATGCCAACCTCGTTCATCCATCGAACGCGCGCGGCATAGAGCGCAAAAATTTCCTCCAGCGCATCTTGTCTTGCCAATCGAAGCCCCCGCATAACGAGCCCTCCCCCTGTTTTTCCGATG
>OLOW01002522.1_pt1 | contig 12265 bp, 9 predicted proteins | sample 1672801 | NCBI WGS metagenome assembly OLOW01 (sample SAMEA3136725, study PRJEB25190) | human gut metagenome | biome: human gut; feature: human-associated habitat; material: faeces | place: Austria | collected 2013
TCACGCTGGCGCTCGATTGAGCGGCGGCCAAAAAGACAGCCGTCTCATCGGGACGAGCCGAAGAAAGAACCGTACGGGGAAGTGCCGTGCCGGCACCGGCGGCACGCAAGTACACGGCCGTCTCGCCCGGGTCAGCGGCAGCGGACCAGGCGTTTCGAATCTCGTTATCGAACGAAGCGGCCTCGGGCGCGGGCGTCTGAGGAGCCGACCCTTTTGCAAAGTGAGCTCCGCGCTTTGATTCTTCCTGCGGCATCGCTCAGTCCTCTCTCGTGATCGGGGCAACCGTCGCCCCGCAAAATGCAACTAAGTCATCGGGAGCAAGCTCAAGCTGATAGCCGCGCTTGCCACCCGAGATAAAAATGGTATCCCAAAGGACGCATGTCTCATCGATCAGAGTCCGGAAGCGTTTTTTCATACCGACCGGACTGCAACCGCCGCGGACATACCCCGTCGCGGCAAGCAAATCTTTGACACGCATCATGGTCAGCGACTTTTCGCCTGCGGCGCGCGCGGCGGCCTTGAGGTCGAGCTCGTCGGCAACGGGAATGCAGCACACGACATGGTCGTTGGACGGCGTCGTGCAGACCAGGGTCTTAAATCCCTGACCGGGCTCCTCGCCAAGCTGCTCGGAAATCGCGACGCCCAGCCCCGACGATTCGTCGCCATCGTCTTCGTACGTATGGAGAACATAGGAGATGCCGGCGCTTTCCAGCTCGCGCATCGCATTGGTTTTTGACGTCTTAACAGCCTTTGCCATGGCACATCCTTTCCCTCGCAGAGCGACGTAAGGATTAAGTATAGGGCCAATTCCGCCGCATATGCCATCTCGACACACAGAAGCGCCACCGAATCAGAAGGAATCGGTGGCGCGTCGGTACTACAACGTCTCTTTACTGTGCGTCGAGCTGCGCCTGACGCTCACGGTCACGCTTGAGCAACGGCGCCAAGAACTTGCCCGTGTAGCTCTGCGAACATGCCGCGACTTGCTCCGGCGTGCCTGAGACCACGACGGTTCCGCCGCCATTGCCGCCCTCGGGGCCCATATCGATCAGGCGGTCGGCAACCTTGATGACATCAAGGTTGTGCTCGATCACCAGAACCGTGTTGCCCGCATCGACCAGGCGTTGCAACACGTCGAGCAGCTGACGAACATCCTCAAAATGGAGGCCGGTTGTGGGCTCGTCCAAAATGTAGAACGTCTTGCCTGTCTGGCGACGATGAAGCTCCTTGGCGAGCTTTACGCGCTGCGCCTCACCACCCGAGAGCGTCGTGGCGGGCTGGCCCAAGCTCACATAACCTAGGCCGACGTCATACAGGGTTTGAAGCTTTCGCTTGATCTGCGGAATATTCCCAAAGAAAGCCAGTGCCTCGGCCACGCTCATGTCAAGTACGTCCGAGATAGTCTTGCCACGATAGGTAACCTCGAGCGTCTCGCGGTTATAGCGCTTGCCGCCACAAGCCTCGCAGGGAACATAAATATCGGGAAGAAAGTGCATCTCAATCTTGATCTGGCCGTCGCCCTTGCACGCCTCGCAGCGTCCGCCGCTCACATTAAAGGAGAAGCGTCCCGGCGAGTAGCCACGCGCCTTCGACTCCGGCGTGCTCGCAAACAGCGCACGCAGGTCGTCCCACAAACCAATATAGGTAGCGGGATTCGACCGCGGCGTACGGCCGATTGGCGACTGATCAATATCGATCACCTTATCGATGCACTCGATACCGTCGATTTTTTTGAACGGGCCCACGGGACGCGTAGAGCGATGGATAGCGTTGGTGAGGGCAGGCGCAATCGTATCGGTGACCAAGGAACTCTTTCCCGATCCCGATACGCCGGTTACGACGGTAAGCGTGCCAAACTCAATCTTGGCGGTAACGTTTTTGAGGTTGTTGGCACATGCTCCCGTAATCTTAAGACAGCCACGTCCGGGGTTGCGGCGTTCATTGGGAACTCGAATCATTCGCTTGCCGGTCAGATAGGCACCCGTCATTGATTCGGGGCACGCCATGATGTCAGCGGGCGTTCCCGCGGCGACCACGTGCCCGCCGTTGACGCCCGCGCCTGGCCCCATATCGATCACATAGTCGGCAGCGCGAATCGTGTCCTCATCGTGTTCAACGACGATAACGGTGTTGCCGATATCGCGCAGGCGCTCGAGTGTCTTAATCAGCCGCTCGTTGTCGCGCTGGTGAAGACCAATCGAAGGCTCGTCCAGAATATAGAGAACGCCCATGAGGCCCGCACCGATCTGCGTAGCCAGGCGAATGCGTTGCGCCTCACCGCCGGAAAGCGTCGCCGAAGCACGATCGAGCGTCAGATAATCAAGGCCGACATCAACCAGAAAACGCAAGCGTTCCAGGATTTCCTTGACGATACGACCGCCGATGAATTGTTGACGCTCGGTGAGCTCAAGGTCCTCAAAAAACTCGAGCGACTCGCGGCACGACAGGCAGCAAACCTCATAAATGGACTTGCCGCCCACGGTGACGGCGAGCATCTCGGGGCGCAGGCGAGCACCATGGCAGCTCGAACACGGCTCCTCGCGAATGTACTTCTCCAGGCGCGCCTTAGTGTTCTCGTTGGTCGTCTCGGTATAGCGCTCGTACAGGATATTGCGCACGCCCGAAAACTTGGTGTCCCACTGGCTGCGACGACCGTCGAGCTTTTGATAGTCCACCGAAATCTTCTTGTCGCCCATGCCATCCAAAAACGCACGACGCACCCGCGGGGGCAGGTCCCCCCATGGCGTATCGGCACTCACCTTAAAGTGTTTGCAGACCGCAGCAAAAATCTGCGGATAATAGTTGGAATTGCCGAACAGGCTGCCAAAGACTCCGTCGGCAATCGACTTTGAGGGGTCTTCAATCAGCGCCTCGGCATCGACTGTCTTTTTAAAGCCCAGGCCATCGCACTCGGGACATGCACCATAGGGCGCGTTGAACGAGAAATCGCGCGGCTGCAGGTCGTCGATGGAATGCCCGTGCTCCGGGCACGCCAGTGCCAGCGAATACTCCAGCAGCTCGCCCTCGGTTCCCTCGGGAGCGTCGCGCTCGGGCAGCATGTACACGTTCACGTTACCGTGCGCCAGTGCCGTCGCCTGCTCAACGGACTCGGCAATGCGACCCAGGGAGTTCTCTCGAATCACGATACGGTCGACCACGACCTCAATGTCGTGTTTGAACTTCTTGTCCAGGTCGATCGGGTCGTCAAGCGAGCGCACCTCGCCGTCGACGCGCACACGGCTAAAGCCCTCCGCACGCAGGTCCTCAAACAGCTTGGCATATTCGCCCTTGCGTCCACGAACCACCGGCGCCAACACAAACGCGCGACGGCCCTCCCCCGCCGCCAGCACCTTATCGGCGACCTGATCGGTCGTCTGACGCTCAATGACACGACCGCACTCAGGACAGTGTGGCGTTCCCACGCGAGCAAACAGCAGACGCAGATAGTCGTAAATCTCGGTTACGGTGCCCACCGTCGAGCGTGGGTTTTTGGACGTCGTTTTCTGATCGATCGACACAGCCGGCGACAGGCCGTCGATCGAGTCCAGATCGGGCTTGTCCATCTGGCCCAAAAACTGACGCGCATAGCTCGAAAGGCTCTCGACGTAACGGCGCTGGCCCTCGGCATAGATGGTATCGAACGCCAGTGAGCTCTTGCCCGATCCGGAAAGACCAGTTATGACCACGAGCTGGTCACGCGGAATGGAAACGTCGATATCGCGCAGGTTATGCTCGCGCGCGCCGCGAATAACGATAGAAGAATCAGACATGGAAGCTCCTTGCCTCCTATAACCTCAAATCACACTGTCGATGAGTTTAGCGCACTCAACGCGCACAGATGTTCGTAATACAAGATTCGCAGACCTTTTGCTTTGCGTATCGGGTGCTTTGTTTCTCGAAATGCCGTGGAAAGGTTAGAGTAATCTAAAACTGAACTTAATTTGCTGTAACAGAGAAACGTCCATGACCGAAGATATCCCCCTTGAAATCACTTCGAGTGGCATGGCCAATCTGCCCATATTCATCGCCGTCCTTATCGTGGCCGCCGTCGTCGTGCGCGTGTATTTTTCAATCAAACACAACGAAAAACCGCCCATTGCCCGCGTCTTTTGGTGCGCGATGCTCCTCATCCCGCTCGGCATGGTAGCTGCATGGATTACGAATCAATTGCTCGTAAATGAGGACTGTTCCCTATGGGTCCTTTCTTATTCGGCGCTCGGTGCTGCCGCCGTCATACTTCTTGTCGAGCCCTTGGTTTCGGGACTTATCGACCAAACCGATCTTGCGACGGGAACGGTTGCCTGTATTTGCCGCGACATCCTTGTCGTCGCCGCTGTTTCAGCGCTCTCGTTCGTTTCACTCGAAATTGCCTGCAACGAAACGTTCTATCGCATTCCCGCCAACTCATTCGGGTTTTCCGTTGGGCTGCTCGCGACGGTTCTGCTCTCCCTTTATTTGCTGGGACAGCGTCATGGAGGAGTCATGGCCCTCGTGCCCGTCGTCTGTTGTACCCTTGGCATTGCCGAGCACTTCGTCATAACGTTTAAAGGCGAGGCCATCCTGCCGAGCGACATTTTGGCATTGGGCACCGCAATGGAAGTAAGTGAGGGATATGAGTTCACCTTCACTGCAGGAATCGTAACCTCACTCGCCCTGCTGGAGATTTCCCTGGGGCTTCTTTCGCTTATCCGACCGCGAAAGCTCCGTACGCCCGCCCATGTCTTCCCCGCAATCGCCGCTAACCTCTGCGCTTTTCTGCTAGTGACCGTTGTGGGGCTCTTGGGCTTTTCCAACATCGACTTGGAGCAGTCGCTGGATTTTGGATTTGACCGTTGGCAGCCCATCACCACGTATGCGTCTCAGGGTTTTATCACTTCGTTCACCGAAATGGTCAACGAGTTGCCCATTGAAAAGCCCGAAGACTATACGCCCGATGAGGCGCAGAGCATCGAGCAGGAGCTCGCCGCCGCCTACGACAGCACGTATGGCTCGAGCGAGCAGCGCGCGGCGGCCGTTGCCCAGTTCAATGAAATCAAGCCGACGATTGTTGCCGTCATGAACGAGAGTTTTAGCGACCTTTCGTGCTTTGAGCAGCTCCAGGCGGCCGGGTACACCGGTCCCGCATTCTACAACTCGCTTCCCGACACACTTGTTCGCGGCACCATGCTCGCTTCGGTCACCGGTGGCGGAACGGCGAACTCCGAATTCGAATTTTTGACCGGAGCGACAACGGCCTTTGTCGGATTAGGCAAAATCCCCTATCAGCTGTATCAGATGAATGGCGTCAACAGCCTGGCAAAGGACCTTAAAGAGCTCGGGTATACCACTACCGCTATGCACCCGCAAAACCCCGTCAACTACCATCGAGATAAAATCTATCAGCAGCTGGGTTTTGGAGACTTTCTTTCAATCGGCGATTTCGAAGGTGCGCCCTATTACCATGCCGGCGTATGCGACTACGCCACCTACGACAAGATACTCGACCTGCTCAGAACCGACGAAGCCCCGCAGTTCATCTTTGACGTCACGATGCAAAATCACGGCGGCTACGACTATGGCACCGTTCCCGCCGAAGAGCTGACAAACTATTGGGTCGAGGGAGCCAGCGAGGGCGCCAATAGCGCGCTCAATACCTATCTCACCTGCATCAATGCATCCGACCGGGACCTCGAGTACTTTATCAACGAGCTCCGCAATATCGGCAGACCGGTTGTTCTTGTCTTTTTTGGCGACCATCAGCCGAGCGCCGCAACGACTCTCAACGACGAGCTGTACCCTCAGGAAGATACGGCAAGCCACGCTTTCCGTATCTATCAGTCGACCTATTTCGTCTGGGCTAACTATGAAATCGCCGGCAATACCGAGCTCAACGTCTACGACACCGTCGGGGCAAACGAGATTGCAGCTATTACCCTTAATAAGATCGGCGCCCCGCTCACTGACTATCAAAAGGCCCTGCTTGCAACAAGGTCAGATGTGCCCACCATCAATGTCGCCGGCTATCTTGGTGCCGACGGGCTGCGCTACGACTTGGAATCTGAAGACAGCCCATACGCCTCGACGATCGACAAGCTGCAGCGCATGCAATACCTCGAGTTCGCCAGCAAAGTTCAGTAAGCCCGCCCATTCGCTTGGACCCATCGTATTGCAAGCACGCTCGGCCCAAATGCATCGCAAATGACTCCCGCTCGCAAACGAGGGTACAATGACGCTCGTGTCACATCGCGGGGCCCCGGCCCCAACATATACAAAGGAGTCATACATGGGTTGCGAGCACGCACAAGCAGCCGGCGGACAATCAACGCCGTCGCAATTTGAAGAGAATACGCTGTCGGAGGTCAAGCGCGTTATCGCTGTGCTTTCCGGCAAGGGAGGCGTCGGCAAGTCGTTTGTGACGGGCGCCATCGCAACCGAGCTCGCCCGCCGCGGCAACAAGGTTGGCATTCTCGACGCCGACATCACCGGCCCCTCCATCCCCAAAATGTTCGGCATGAGCGGACGCCATGTCCATGCCCTCGGCAACCTCATGCTGCCCGAGATCTCCGAGCACGGCGTCAAGGTCATGAGCTCCAACCTGTTGCTCCAAAACGAAACCGATCCCGTCCTTTGGCGTGGCCCGGTTATCGCGGGCGCCATCAGGCAATTCTGGAGCGAGACCTCGTGGGGCCCCATCGACTACCTGCTGGTCGATATGCCTCCGGGAACGGGTGACGTCGCGCTCACCGTTTTCCAATCGCTGCCCGTCGATGGCATCGTCATCGTCACGAGCCCGCAAGACTTGGTCTCGATGATCGTCGCCAAGGCAGTCAACATGGCCGAGAAGATGAACGTCCCTATTCTGGGCATTGTCGAGAACATGAGCTATATCGAGTGCCCCGACTGCGGCAAGAAGATCGAGGTCTTTGGTAAGAGCAAGCTCCCCGAAGTCGCCGAGCGCTACAACCTCGACATCTTGGGTCAGCTTCCCATCAATCCGTCACTCGCCGAGGCCTGCGATAAGGGTGAAGTCGAGACCGCACTGCCCGATGACATGCTGCCCAAGGCCGTCTCCGCCGTTGAGGCCATCGCCCCGCACAAGACAGACGAGGCCTAAGTGAACGCAAGCGCCTTCTATGACGTCTTGGTGATCGGCGGCGGGGCCTCGGGCCTCGCCGCCGCCATTACGGCGGCGCGTGTCGACAAAAGGGTCTGCGTCGTCGAGCGCGACGTCGCCTGCGGTCTCAAGCTGCTCGCAACCGGAAACGGCCGCTGCAACCTCTCAAACGAATCCATCGACATTCGGCGATATAACCGCCCCGCCTTTGTCGAATCCATCATGGGCCCCCAACCCGAGCAAGATCTCGAGAGTTTTTTCTCCTCGCTGGGCATCATGACGATCCGTGAGGAAGGCCGCCTATACCCGCGCTCCCTTCGCGCCGAGTCGGTTCGCGATGCACTCCTCAATGCATGCGAGCGTTTGGGCATCACCCTACTCTGCGGAACTAACGTCATTGCGGCTCATAAGGCTTCCGAAGGCTGGACGCTTCAGATCGACCGTCCCGCTCATGTACTCAAACCCAAAAAGCACGGCGACCGAAAGACGGAGCTCCGTTCGCTTCGAAAGGCGTTAGCCGATACTCCTCGCACGAGCGATGCCCTGCAGGCAAGGGCCGTGGTTATCGCTACGGGCGGCAACCCCACCGGCATCGCCGAGGTGTTTAGCCTTCCCTTGACGCCCCTGCGCCCCGTCCTGTGCCCCGTATCGGCATCAGTCGTCGGCGACCGGACGGCACTCGGAACTCTGGATGGTCTGCGCGTCCGAGCCCGCTTAACGCTCTCGCGCAGCCACGAAGAGCTCTGGCGAGAAGATGGCGAAGTGCTGTTCCGTGCCTTCGGCATCTCAGGCGTCGCCGCCTTCAATCTCTCTCGCCGTATCAACCAGGGCGACACTGTTCTGATCGACTTCTTTCCAGATTTCTCCAAAGATGAGCTGCTCGATACGCTCGAGCAGCGTGTCAACGTGCTCGGCGATTTTTCGCCCCGAAACTCCCACTGGCTTGACGGCATGCTCGCCCCGCAGCTCTCACACGTCGTCTGTACGGCATTCGAGCGGTGCCATCCCGGCTCGCGCGATGTCATCCACCTGGTCTCAATCCTCAAGCACTTTAAACTGTCCGTCGAAGGGACGGCAGAGGAGCGCTCAGCACAGGTCACGCGTGGCGGCATATCTATCGAGTGCGTCTCGACACCCAATCTTTACGTGAACAGCACCACAGGCGCCCCGCTTTACGTCTGCGGAGAAGCGCTCGACATCGACGCCGATTGCGGAGGCTTTAACCTTGCGTGGGCCTGGATCTCGGGTATTCGCGCTGCAAGCAGCCTGTAGCCGCGCAGTCTATAATCAAAAACGCATTCGGGCCGTCTGGGATACCGGACGGCCTCTTTCTTGCCTCTAAGGAGACCTCGATGATCGAAATCACCCAAGTCAACGCGACGCTCGATGAGGCCGGCGACGAAAACGCCTGCCTTGCTATTGGCAGACGCGCCGTCAAACGAGCCCTGCGATGCGAGGATTCCCAGATTAAAGCCATTGAGCTCCATCGCAAGTCAATCGACGCCCGTAAAAAGCGAGATGTTCATTTTATTTTGAGCTTTCGAGTTGAGCTGACAAGCTCCCGACTCGAACAGGAAGTGGTCGACCGCGTCGCCGAGCGCAACCGCTCGCGCATCCGCATGGTTGACGGCGAGGCTCCTTCATTCCCCAACCCCGTCCCGAATGCACCCAAGGGGCGTCCCGTCGTTGTCGGCGCCGGTTGCGCCGGTCTCTTCGCCGCCCTGACCCTTGCCGAAGCGGGCCTTAAACCCCTGCTCATCGAGCGCGGCGACCCGGCATTTCGCCGCTCACATGCGATCGACCTCTTTCTAAAGGAGCGCATCCTCGACCCCGAGAGCAATATCCAGTTTGGTCTGGGCGGCGCGGGGACCTTCTCGGACGGCAAGCTCAATACGGGAACCAAAAATCCCGCCCATCGCCTTATCCTCGAGACCTTCGTCGAAGCGGGCGCTCCCCGCGATATTCTATGGGATGCAAAACCGCATATTGGCTCCGACATCCTCCCCGCCGTCGTTACCAGCATCTCCCAGCGCATTGAACAGCTCGGAGGAACCGTTCGCTATCGAACGAAACTCGTTGACATTCACACTGACACATCTGGCGCCATTGTCGGTATCGACATCCAGTCGTCCCACGACGCGACAAGCGAGTCAATCAACACAAAGCATCTCATCCTTGCTTGCGGTCATTCTGCCCGCGACGTATTCGAGGTTCTCAAAACCCATGATGTCGCCCTCGCTCAAAAGACGTTTGCCATGGGCGTTCGCATCGAACACCCGCAGTGTGATATCGATCGGGCGCAATATGGCCCCGCGGCGGGTCATCCCGCGCTCGGAGCAGCCCCCTATAAGCTCGTTACCCATCTTCCCAACGGCCGCAGCGTATTCTCATTCTGCATGTGTCCTGGCGGACAGGTTGTCGCAGCCTCTTCAGAGCCCGGCCATCTGTGCGTCAACGGCGCCAGTCTCAACGCCCGCGCCGGCCGCAACGCAAACGCCGCTCTCCTCGTTAACGTCACGCCCGACGATCTCCCCAGCGACGATCCTCTTGCAGGCGTAGAACTCCAGCGCATTTGCGAGCGGGCTGCCTATCGCCTTGGCGGCTCCAACTGGAACGCACCGGCACAGCTCGTCGGCGATTTCCTTGCAGAACGCGCCAGCACGACATGCGGCAAGGTAAAGCCCACCTATCCGCTCGGCGTGACTTGGACAGCAATCGATGAGTCATTGCCGCAACATATCATCGAGTCGCTTCGTCTGGGAATTCCCTTACTCGGCAAAAAACTGCGTGGCTACGACCATCCCGATGCCGTCCTCACCGGTGTTGAGACACGCTCGAGCTCTCCGGTCACCGTTACTCGAGACCGTCAATGCCACGCTGTATCGACCCCGGGGCTCTACCCTTGCGGCGAGGGGGCCGGATATGCCGGAGGAATCATGAGCGCAGCTACCGATGGCATCCGTTGCGCCGAAGCCCTGATCGCAGACCTCTAGCGCACGAATTCCAGCACGCAAAAGACACAGGCCCCGAGCTCCACAGGGAACTCGGGGCCTGTTCGCTATTTCTTAAACCGTGCACCCTGGCGTTTTCTGCCCGATGCGAACGTGGAACCCTTGCGGGCCTGCGAACGTAAGCGCTCGATCGTCTCGTCCTCAGACGCACCCTCGAGCATCGCCCGAATCTGAACGACAGCATCGCGCAGGCGCGCCGCCTCCTCAAAGTCCATGGCGGCAGAAGCGTTGCGCATATCCTCTTCCATGGTTTCGACGATCCGCACAAGCTCGTCATGCGGCAGTTCTTCCAACTGCTCCGCAAGTGTCTGCTCGGGTGCCACCGTTTCCGGCACGCCGCCGTTTTGCGCCAGCGTGTCCACATGGGTGATGTCGTCCAGGTTGATGTACGCGCCCAGCCGCCGGGCGAGGGCGAACTCGTCCCCGGTCACGTCGTTGGCGCTGAACATGATGTCCCCTTCCTGAAATCCGCAGGCGTCGGCCAGCATCAGCTCGGTGGCGCTGGCGCAGTCCACCCCGCAGCCCTCCTCCTTGAGGATGCGCAAAACGGCGGGGGTGGGCAGGGCCTTGACCGCAAAGTACTCGCGGAAATCCTCGATCTCGCCAAAGGCGTCCTTGAGCGCGCGCGCGGTCTGGCGAATGCCGCGCTCGCTATAGAGATGAAACGGCGTGGCAAACTGGCGTGCCGCCTCGAAAACCACCTGATCCTTCAGGGAAAAATTCGGCATGGAAACATCCTCCTCGCTGCGCCCGCGGCGCTATGGAAACGCAGCTATTGTAACACACCCCCGGCGCGAGGGCAACGGCAGATTTCGCCTGCCTCTACGCTTTTTTTGGACAAAAACCCGCGCGGGCACTGGCGCATTCGCGCCCTGTATGCTATGATATGCCATAAGAACAACCGGTGGAAGGAGAGAGTTCTCATGGAAACCAGCAAGCGGCCCGACAGCATGGCGCGCATCAGCACGCCGGAGCTGGCGCAGGCCTTTATCGACGAACAGGTGGCGGCCCTGCGCGCCCAGGTGGGCGACAAAAAGGTACTCCTGGCCCTCAGCGGCGGGGTGGACAGCTCGGTTGCGGCTTACCTTCTGTTGGAGCAGGGCCGCCATTGCGCAGGGGCAACCATGCGTCTGCGCTTGCACTTCTCGTAATAAATGTAGAAAATGGCACCCTTTTGACCACCCTCGAATTTGAAAAAAATGTCTCTGATACCGGCGTGGTATCAGAGACCAACAAAGAAAAGTGAGCGGAGATTGATTTCAGTTTAGCAGTTTCTCTTATGCCAAATGATACTGTTACAAACCATCAATTCTTTTTTCTGTATGTATGATTTCATTTATTCAGGTAGGCTCCATTAAATCTCTCCCACGGACATGCCAATCCTTGCGCCCGATATACCGATGTGATAAGATGTCAACAAGTCGGAATTTGAAGAGGTAGTTAAGATGAAAGACGGAAAACACCCAAACCCCAATACAATCCATCCAATTGCAGGGTATGATAAAGAAATATATGTGAAGCCGACGATTACAAATCCGAATATTATTGTCGGGGACTTTACTTATATTGCCGATTCGGATTTTGAAAGTCATGTTTCACACTTATACGAGTGGAATGATGACAAACTCATCATCGGAAAGTTCTGTCAAATCGCCGCCGGAGTTGAGTTTGTGATGAACGGTGCAAACCATCAGATGAACGCCGTCTCTACATTCCCGTTCTATACCTTGGAGGGATGGGAAATGGCGCCGCCTGCAAAGACGGATCTGCCATTAAAAGGAGATACCGTTATCGAAAATGATGTTTGGATCGGGCAAAATTCGGTAATCCTTCCCGGCGTTCACATTGGAGATGGTGCAATCATTGGTGCAAACAGCGTTGTGGGAAGTGATGTTCCACCATATACGAAGGTCGTTGGGAATCCTGCAAGAGCAATTCAAAAACGCTTTGACGATGAACTGATTGAATTGCTGCTGAAATTCAAGTGGTGGGATAGGAGCATTGACGAAATCAACCGGCTGATTCCAATCTTGACTTGCAGTGATTTGGATAAAGTGAAAGCTGAAATCAAGAAGCAATTAGGCTGACAAATTTCAATTTAACGAACAGGAGATGATAATCGCATGAAAATCCTATATGAACTATCTTGGCTATGGGAAAC
>OLOW01002524.1_pt1 | contig 12259 bp, 10 predicted proteins | sample 1672801 | NCBI WGS metagenome assembly OLOW01 (sample SAMEA3136725, study PRJEB25190) | human gut metagenome | biome: human gut; feature: human-associated habitat; material: faeces | place: Austria | collected 2013
AGTGGCGAAAAAGACAATTTGGCATACACCACACGTTTATACGGAGGAATATTCAATGCCAAACACCAAATCTTTGCCACTGTAGCAGCGAACAACAGTGGCGAACAGTTGCGAGATATTTATGCCGTGCCATTGACAACATTGACAAACAATGTTCTCTCCTCATCCACTCCAAGAAGTTCGATGCTTAACCGCAATGACTATATGCCGAACATAAGTGAGGCTCTATCGCTAAACGGACTATACAAGAATAGCGAAACCGCCAAATGGAGCTATGCTGTGACAGCTATGAGCGAGAAGATTGAGGGGCGCACTGACATAAAGCATATCTATTATGTTGGACAGCAAGAAAAAACTCATGAGCGCAATCTTGATTTTGGAAACACTTATCGAAATATGGATTTCTTATTGACGTACGAACAAAATAAGCCTCGCTACTACCTCATGAACAAATTGGTCGGGGCATGGAACAAAGAATTACCATACGTCAGCCAAAACATACAATCCACGCAACTTGATGAGAATCTCAACCAAAATCAATATACGTTGGACAACCAATTCCGGCTTATATATCGTTGGAACGAAGTGAACGGACTTGACACTCGGTTCAACCTCCAATATTCCAGCAGCCATGAACAACTCTTGCTAAAAGGCATGGACACAAACATAAAACCACAGATTGGAGCACGGCAAAAGGTAAGGCAAGGTTTCTATTTTGCAGAACTGCGACAAGAGATGCTCTCCACGATAAGGTTTGGTGGATGGATGATTGACCCGTATTGGTTTGGTATGGTAGATAAAAATACGTTAACCACAACACAACATCCCTCCGACTTGTTTTCTCAGGATAATAATCTCATCTTGGACAGCCGGTCGATGTTGGCCCGCACGGTGACCCGGGCCCGAACCTTCAGTTCGATGCCGTTCTTGGCCACGGCGGAAATCAGCGGGGTCTCGATGACCTTGGGATTGACGCTCATCTGGACCGCTTCCAGCACATCCCGGCCGGCCAGGTCGATGGCCGCCGCCCGTTCAAAGGTCAGGGGGATAGCCGCCCGTTCCGCGGCGATCAGGGCATCCACCACCCGGTCCACATCGCCGCCGGCCAGGTAATGGGCTTCCAGCTGGTCCACATTCACATCCAGCCCGGCCTTGTTGGCCTTTACCAGGGGCAGGATAATCTTGGAAGGAATGACCCGGCGGAGCCGCATGCCCACCAGGGTGAAGATGTGCACGTTGACCCCGGCGGCCATGGCGGAGATCCACAGCCCCAGAGGGACAAAATGCAGGAACAGGATGATCAGGGCCAGGACGGCCACCAGAAATACGGTACTTCCCAATACGGCAATCATTTCTTTTCCTCCTTCCGGACTACGGTCCGACCTCCGGTTACAGCCACCACACGGACAGCCGTCCCCGGTTCATAGAATTCACCTTCCGTAATCACATCCACCAGTTCACCGTCGATCAGGGCCCGGCCAGAGGGACGGAGCACTGTCTGGGCCACGCCGGTTTTCCCCAGCAGGTCCTGCCGTTCCTGGCTGCCCGTATAGCCCTGGGCCGCCGTGGACCGGAGATGGAGGGTCACCTGACGGCCCAGCCAGCTTCCGGGACCCCGGCGGATCAGCCACAGCCCCAGGAGCACCAGTACCAGCAAAAGACCGCCCACCAGGGCCGCCGCCTGGGCCGTGGCTCCCAGGATAAAATACAAAGAACCCAGAAGACAAAGGATGCCGCTGATGCCAAAGACCCCGAACCCGGGGATCAATCCCTCAATGATCAGCAGCACAACCCCCACAAAAAACAGTTGCATTGCCATAAGAACCCTCCTTTCCCAAGGATGAACAGGGATTGATGAGTATATTCGAGGCAGAAAGGAAAATCCCTGCTATTTGGGAGGGGGCATGGTTAAGTGGTTAGGTGGTTAAGTGGTTAGGTGGTTAAGTGGTTAGGTGGTTAGGGGACAGGCTGCACCCATCCGCAGGGGCGGCAGGCCCGGCCGCCCGCAAATGAGCCAGGTAGTCAGGGGGCTGTGTCTCCCTGAAAGAGAGAAAGGACCCGCGTCAGCGGGTAGAGGGTTTGGCCAGAGGCCCTGCACGACTCCCGGTTCCACAGGGTATCAACCTCCTGACAAAAAAAAACAAAATAAAGAAGACGATACAGCGTTACGCATGTATCGTCTTCTTTTGTGGTGGGCGCTAACAGGATCGAACTGCTGACATTCTGCTTGTAAGGCAGACGCTCTCCCAGCTGAGCTAAGCGCCCAAAAGAAGTGGTGACCGGAGGGGGAATCGAACCCCCGATACCGCCGTGAAAGGGCGGTGTCTTAACCGCTTGACCATCCGGCCAAAAAAAATGGTGATCCGCCAGAGGATCGAACTCTGGACACCCTGATTAAGAGTCAGGTGCTCTACCAGCTGAGCTAGCGGACCATCATGTCTTTGGTTTCTCAACCGCTGACTTGTTTAGTATACAAGATAATCTAAAATATTGCAAGCCTTTTTTCAAAAAAACTTTATTTTTTTTCACGGAGCCACCGGTGGGCCGCTTTCAGCACCTGTTTCACCGTCAGATCCCGCATGCAGCGCATGTCATCGCAGTGGTGCTTCATCCCCTTCCGGCACCCGTCACAGGGCGGTTCCGCCCGGACAATGATGGCCATTTTCGTATAGGGACCGTACAGTTCCGGATGGCTGGGCCCGTACATGGCCACAATGGGTACCTTCTGGCTGATGGCCACATGCATGGGGCCGCTGTCGTTGGTGATGATCAGGCTGCACCGGCTCATGGCCGCTGCCAGTTCTCCCAGGGAAAATTTCCCGGTGGCCACCATGGGACGGCTCTTCATGAAGGAAACCGCCTCCCGGACCATCTCCTCATCCATGGGGCCCCCGAAGAACACCGTCCGGTATCCTTCCCCGGCCAGAGTATCCGCCACCTGGGCGAACCGTTCCGGGGCCCACCGTTTGGTCACCACCGCACTGCCGATGTTGAATCCCACCACTTTTTCTTCCGGCTTCAGATCCTGGGCCGCCCAATAGGCTTCCGCCGCCTGTTTGTGCTCCGGTCCCGGGAACACTTCCAGTCCATTGTTCCGGAGGTTCTCCACCCCGATCCGTTTCAGTACATCCAGGTACATATCCGCCGCATGGATTTTCCGGTTCAGCTTCAGCCAGGGACGGAAGAAGCCCCGAAACAGGAAATGGGAAGCCCCAACCTTCACCGGCACCACCGCCATGGCATCGATGAAGGAGCACCGTTCATTGGGGTGCAGGTTGATCAGCACATCGAAATGGGCGTCGGTGATTTTCCGGCTCATGGCCCACAGGGCCCGCAGATTGTTGTCCTTCCCCTTCTTGTCGATGGTCCACACATGGTCAATGTTGGGATTGTATTCCACGATTTCCTTCAGCTTCTCATCCACCAGATAGGTGATGTCCGCTCCCGGCGCCGCCTGGCGCAGGGCATGGAGGAAAGGAGTGGTGAGCACCAGGTCCCCCAGGTGCATCAGGAATGTCACGATGATTTTCTTGCCTGCCAGTTCAATCACAGCTGTTTTCCTCCTTTTCCCGGCACAGGGCATACACCTGGTCCGGAGTCACTTCCCCCATGCAGGTCCAGTGGTCACAGTGCTTTTTCAGGCATCCGGCACACTTTGCCGGGCTGACCAGCACCGTGGCCCGGGGATTGCCGTAGGGACCCGTCCGGTCCGGCCGTGTAGGGCCGTAGATGGTCACCAGGGGCTTCTGGAGCGCCGTGGCAATGTGGAGAGGCCCGGTATCCCCGCTTACATAGCACCGGGCCCCTTTGATCAGGGCCCCCAGTTCCCGGAGGCTGGTCTTCCCGATCCAGTCCAGCAGACGGGGTTCCGGCCCCACCAGGTCCCGGATCTTTTCTCCCAGGGGCTTGTCTTCCGGTCCCCCTGCCAGCACCACCCAGGTCCCGTCCTGGAGAAACTTCCGGGCCAGGGCGGCATAGTGCTCCAGGGGCCACCGCTTGGTTTCCCACCGGGCTCCGGGCACCAGCACCGCATAGGGCATTTTTTCTTTCTCCGGCACCCCGGCTTCCCGGAGTCTCTGCCGGATCGTTTCCCCCTCTTCCCGGAGCGCCGGCATGGGATAGGTGATCTTCTCCACCTTTGCCCCCAGATACCGGGCCACATCCAGGTACCGTTCGATCACATGATCGTGGGCATGGGCCCCCGCAATGGGCCGGGATACCAGCCGGCTCCCTTCCCGCATCTCACAGTAGCCGATCCGGTTGGGACAGCCGGTGAGCCAGGCCATCACCGCACTTTTGAACAGCCCCTGGAGGTCGATCACCAGGTCGAAATTTTTGGACCGGAGCAGAGCCCGGGTTTCCCGTAGGGTCTTCCACTTGTCCCCCCAGCCCATTTTCCCGAAAGCCTTCTTGTCGAAATACAGCACTTCGTCGATGATGGGCGGTTCCGGCACAAAGGCGCTGAACTGGGGATGGACCAGCCAGCTGATCCGGCTGTCCGGGAAAGTTTCCCGGAGGGCCGCCGCAAAGGGCAGGGCATGGATCACGTCCCCCAGGGAACTCATTTTGATGATCAGGATGTTCTTGTAGGTCACTTTGCCCCCTCCTGCCGGGCCAGCACCTGCCGGACAAAGGCCAGCAGATCCGTCCCGGTGAACCGGTAGCCCGGGATTCCCGCCGCCAGGGCCGCCTGCACGTCGCTTTCCTTGTCCCCGATCAGGAAGGATCCTTCCCGGTCCAGATCATGGTCTGCCAGGGCCTGCAGGATCATCCCCGGTTTGGGCTTCCGGCAATTGCAGGCCACAGTCAGTTCCGGTTTCACCCCTTTGGTGGGATGGTGGGGACAGAAATAGAAGCCGTCGATCTGGCCGCCGGCTTTCCTGATTTCTTCCGCCATATAGGCATGGAGATGCTCCATGTCCTTTTGGGTGTAGTAGCCCCGGGCGATACCGCTCTGGTTGGTCACCACATACACCTGATAGCCCCGGCGGACCAGGGCGGCCACCGCCTCTCTGGCGCCGGTCACCCATTCCACCTGGTCAGGACGGCAGATATATCCCTTGTCGATGTCCAGGACCCCGTCCCGGTCCAGGAACACCGCTTTCCGTTTCCCGCTCATGCCTTGTAATAGCCGTCAGAATCCCGGAGCACCTGGCAGTATTCCTTCACCGCCTGGGCAAAATCCGTGAACCCGCCGTCGTAGCCGGTGGCCAGCAGCTTGGTGGCATCGGCCTGGGTATAGCTCTGGTATTTCCCCTTCAGCACTTCCGGGAAGGGCACATAGACCAGTTCTCCGCTGCCGAAGAATTCCAGCACCGCTCTGGCCATGTCATTGAAGGTATGGGCATGACCCGTCCCCAGGTTGTAGACCCCTTTCAGTTCCGGATGCTGCCAGAAATAGAACAGCACCTTCACCACGTCCTTCACATAGATGAAGTCCCGGGTCTGTTCCCCCGGCCCGTAGCCGTCGTATTCCCCGAACAGCTTCACCTTGTGTTCCCCCTGCCACTGGAGGAACATCTGGCGCACCATGGAGGCCATTTTCCCCTTGTGGTTTTCCTGGGGTCCGAACACATTGAAATACCGGAACCCGGCAATCTGGCTTTCCGCCTTGTCGAAATACCGGCGGGCATAGTTGTCGAAGAACAGCTTGGAGAAGGCGTACACGTTCAGGGCCTCTTCACAGGCCGGTTCCTCCCGGAACCCGTTCTTCCCGCTGCCGTAGGTGGATGCGGAAGAAGCGTACAGGAACTGGATCCGCCGGTCCAGGGCAAAGTGCATGAGGGTCTTGGTGTATTCGAAGTTGTTTTCCATCATGTACTTGCCATTGTATTCCATGGTATCGGAGCAGGCCCCTTCATGGAAGATCACTTCAATGGGTTCGTGGTCGAACTTCCCGTCCCGGACCCGCTGGATGAAGTCCACCTTGTCCAGGTAGTCCATGACCTTCAGCCCCTGGATGTTCTTGAACTTCACCATATTGGTCAGATTGTCCACCACCAGGATGTCATCCCGGCCCTGTTCATTCAGACCCTTGACGATATTGCTGCCAATAAAACCGGCACCTCCGGTTACAATGATCATAATTTGCCCTCCTTGACCAGTTCAGCGATTTTCCGGATCACACCGGTGGTGGAATACCCTTCCTTGAAGGGCAGGATCTCCACCCGTCCGGCATATTCCCGTCCGGCCACTTCTTCCGGTTTATAGTCCCCGCCTTTCACCAGGATATCCGGACGGATCCGGCGGATCAGCTCGGTGGGGGTATCTTCTCCAAAAAGTACCACCGCATCCACGCAGCCCAGGGCGGCCAGCAGCCGCGCCCGGTCGTTTTCCTGGTTCAGGGGACGGGTTTCCCCTTTCAGCCGTTTTACCGAAGCATCGGTGTTCACCCCCACAATCAGGTGCTGTCCCAGCCGGGACGCCTGTTCCAGGTAGGTCACATGGCCGGTGTGGAGGATGTCAAAACAGCCGTTGGTAAAGACGATCTTTTCGCCGGCAGCCTGCCAGGTCCGGGCCAGGCTGGTCACTTCGTCCCAGCTCAGGGGCCGGTAATCCCGGCCTTCCCGTTCCTCACTGGCCAGCACTTCCCGGAGCAGTTCCTCCCGGTGCACCGGATAGGTCCCCACTTTGGAGACCACGATTCCCGCCGCCTTGTTGGACAGCTTCAGGGCTTCTCCCAGGGACAGGCCTCCGGCCACCGCCGCCAGCAGCACCGCCGCCACCGTATCCCCGGCCCCGGACACATCGAACACATCACGGGCCGTGGCGGCTTCGGTGATCACTTCTTTCCGGTTGATCAGGGATACCCCTTTTTCCGACCGGGTCACCACCACGTTTTTGATCTGGAAGGCATCCCGTGCCTTGGCCGCCAGTTCCACCAGGGGTTCTGTTTCGTTGGGAACCACCCTGCCCCCGGCTTCGCACATTTCCTTTACATTGGGGGTGATGAAATCACAACCGGCATATTTCCGCCAGTCCGCCCCCTTGGGGTCCACCAGCACCGGCACCTGGGCACTGTGGGCCAGGTCGATCACCGTCTGGCAGAAATGGTCCGAGCAGACCCCTTTGGCATAGTCACTGAGGACAATGCCGTCCAGGCCTTCCTGGAGCCGTTTCTGCAGCCAGTCCAGCAGCTGCCGTTCCTCTTCCGGGGCCAGATCCCCCGGTTCTTCAAAATCCAGCCGGAGCATCTGCTGCCGGGCGCCGATGATCCGCATCTTGGTAATGGTGCTGCGGCCCGGCATGGGCAGGAGGCCGCTATAATCTATGCCCGCCGCGGCCATTTTCTTTTCCAGGGATTCCCGGTGCTCATCCAGCCCGGTGACCCCTGCTGCATACACTTTCACGCCCAGTCCCGCCAGGTTGGCCGCCACGTTGCCGGCGCCCCCCAGGACGCTTTCCATCCGGCGCACCCGGTTCACTGGCACCGGGGCTTCCGGAGAGATCCGTTTCACTTCCCCGTACACATACCGGTCCAGCATCACATCCCCGATCACCGCGATCCGCAGGTTCTGGATGTCTTCCGTCAGGAATTGGGTACTTTGGGTATTACGCATAGTCTTCCACCAGCTCACAAATGATATGTCCCATGATTTCATGGATTTCCTGGGCCCGGGCCGTATTCACCGACGGCACGTCCAGGAGCACGTCGCAGAGATCCGCCATTTTGCCGCCGCCTTTGGCCGTGAACCCGATGACCCGGATGCCTTTGGCCCGGGCCGTTTCAATGGCCGCCAGCACATTGCCGCTGTTGCCGGAGGTGGAGATTCCCACCAGCACATCCCCTTCCCGGCCCAGGCCTTCCACCTGCCGGGCAAAGATCCGGTCGTAGCCGTAATCGTTGCCGATGGCCGTCAGGATGGAAGTGTCCGTAGTGAGGGCCAGAGCCGCCATCCCCGGCCGCTCCTTCTGGAACCGGCCCACGATTTCCGCCGCCCAGTGCTGGGCGTCCGCCGCCGAACCACCGTTGCCGCAGAACATCACCTTGCCCCCGGAAGCCAGGGTCAGGGAAATCAGTCCGGCAGCCTCTTCAATGGCCTTCAGCAGCCGTTTGCTGCCCATGACCTTATGGACCAGTTTTTCATGTTCCAGGAGCCGGGCGCCGATCAGTTCCTGTGCCTTACCACCGATAGAGGTCATATGTCACACTCCATTCATGATCATTCCTGTACTTCTTGTCCCGATATTCCAGTCCCAGACGGAAGCAGCAGAAGTCGTGGTACCACCGGTAGATGTATTCATAGACGCTGCTCTTGCCCTGGTCGTACCGCATGACGAAGTTCACCCAGTCATTGGGGCCCAGTCTCTTGCCCAGCCCCCACTGGACTTCCTTGGACATGTCCGGATCCGCATAGGAGAATACGGAACTGTGTTCTTTTTCATAATAATAGCCCAGCCAGGTATTCCAGCCCCCGTCGAAGTTTTTCCGCAGGGTGGCGGAATACAGCATGGTCTTTTTGGTTTCGTCGTTGATGCTTTCACGGACCCACTTGTGGCCCATGCCCAGGTTCAGGTACAGGGGCTGTTTTTCCTGGGTCAGCCGGATGGAATCGTGGTTCAGGTATACCCCGTATTCCGTATGCCAGCTGCGCTTCCAGTTGTCCCTCCACAGGCCGTGGCTGATGTAGGCGGAATAGTTCACCGGGATCCGGTCATCGAACTTGTGGGCCTTGTAGACGAACTTCACATCCCGTTCCTTCCGGATCCAGTTGTTGTCCGAATCCTCCGTATGCCCGTCCTGGATCTGCACATAGAAGTTCTTTTCATCCTGCCGGTCGGTGAACAGAGGCCGCCAGCCGATCTTGGAATAATACTTCAGTTCCGCATCCAGGGTGTTCTTGTCACTGAGGGGCACATCCAGGTTGTAGCGGATCTTCACCCCATGATCCGTATCATAGCCGATATGGGGCAGCAGCTTCTGTTCTCCCCCGTTGTCGTCCATCCGGTTGATCCACCGGTCCCGGGAATAGATGTGTTTGCCCTTCACGAACACCTTCACATTGAAGGCGATGATCTTGTCCTTGGGATAGATCACCACTTTGTCCGCCTTGATTTCCACACAGGGAGGATGCTTCACCGCCGGGCACCGGGTGGTGGTGCCGCCGCTGGTCAGTTCCACCCGGTCCGGGTAGATTTCCCCGATATCCGCCTTGTACAGGTCCTTGCCGTTGTGGCCGGAAATGTTTTTCACCGTCCCGGTCTTGTCCAGAAAATTGTAATGGCCCCACTGGCCGTCGGTGACGCTGGTGCCGGTGCTGGTCTCATCCACGATCCGGCCCCCGGTCAGGAGGTACACATCCCCGGTCTTGGAATTCCCCTGGGCCTGGGCGGTGTAGAGCTTCTGGCTGCCCTGGTACAGGCGCACGTTCCCTTTGGCTTCAAAATCCCCGGTTTCCGTATTGTACTTCACCTGGTCCCCGTAAATGGTTATGGGCAGGGTGGATTCGCTGGGAACGGTCTCCCCTTTTTCCTGGCGTTTCTTCTGTTCTTTGGATGTTTCCCGGCTGGCCCGGGTAATGGCTTCCGTTTTGGCATCCGGCTGGTCCTGGAGCCGGTGCACCCCTTCCTTGGTCCGGGCCAGGGATTCCACTTCGTCCAGGCTCTGGATGGCCGGCTGGAAGGCCGGACCGTCCTTGCTGCTCAGTTTTCCTCCGTCATAGTTCACCGCCGCACTGGCCATGCCCGGCAGCGAGACCGCCAATGTAATGCCTAAGGCCAACGCCTTTTTGTTCATAGGATTCTGTCCTCCAGTGGATAAATTCTTACTCAGATCATTGCAGCAGCCAGGCTGTTCCCTGGCTGGAAAACAGTTACACTCTTCAATATTATAACACAAAAGGCCCCTCTCTTCCGCAACTTTGTGTGAAAGAGAGGGGTCCCGCATATTCCCTTAGAGAGTGGAAGTATCGTAGGCGCTTCCGTCGTCTTCATCCAGCATGGGCTGGCTGTTGTCTTTCCGGGCCAGCTTCTTGGCTTCTTCGTCCCGTTTCCGGGCTTCCGCCAGAGCCGCCTCCGTTTCGTCGTCCGCCTTGTCTTCCCCGCTCTTGGCAGCGGGTTCCTGGGCGGCCGGTTTTTCTTCTGCCGGCTGGGTCATTTCCTCTTCCGATTCATCCAGGGCGACTCCCGTGTCCTTTTTGGGCTGGGGTGCTGCAGCCGGTTCCTTCTGGGCTTCCTGGGCCGGAACGGTTTCCGCAGCCGCTTCTTTGGTCACGGCAGAAGCGGGCTGGGCCACGGCAGGCGTGGTGTCCTGGGCGGAGCCATCCAGCTGCTGACCGGCTACGGCACTGCCGGCCAGGATCACTCCGTCCACACTGGTGTCTTCCGCAACCTGCACATAGGTGCTGGTCCCTGCCGGGATGGTCACGGAGGAGCCTTTCACGAAGGCGCCGCCCACAACGCCCACCGGTCCAAAGAGGATCATGCCCCCGATGGAAGCACCGGCGGCACCGGCAGCGGTCTTGGCCTGCTGTTTGGCCAGGTCGCCCACCATCACAGGGACGGCGCCCCCGTTGACGGCCACCACATGGGAGAAGTCCAGATCGATCCGGGCATCCCGCCCGAAGATCCGGGGCTGCACGATCTTTTTGATCTGGCCGTAGCCCTTGGCCCCTTTGGGCAGTACCAGGGCATCCCCCACATACACATTGTCATCCACCACAAAGTCGATGGTATCTCCCTGCTGGTTGGTCTTGCTGTTGATATCCTCCATGAACTTCACCTTGATCAGGGAATCCTTGGGCAGCACTACCGTGCTGGAAGTCAGGCTGCCGTTGGGGAAAGCCGCCTTGGTGAGACGGGACAAACGGCTGGTAAAAGAATCCTTGGCATATTCCGTGCCGAAGATCTGGGTTTCCAGAGTCCCCAGACGGGTCTTGGCCGCATCGGTGGACATCCGGTCAGAGAACTGCCATTCGATGACGTTCATCATGGTGGCCATGGAAAGCTTCCCGCCCACCGGGGCTCCTTCCAGACGGCTGTACAGCTTGTCCACCCGGCTCATCACAGAACCGGAGCTTTTCTGTCCGTACATATCCGTTTCCATTTTGTCCACCCGGGAAACCAGGGATCCGGTCTGCACGGCGCCGTACAGGAAATTTTCCGCGGTTTCCAGTTTGCCGGCCACCGTATTGGTGGCGGCCATTTCCTCGGCAAAGGCCGGGACAAGGCAGGTCAGGCAAAGCAGGGCTGTCAAAAACAGGCTGATGATTTTTTTCTTCAATCCAGACACCTCCGTCAGGGTAATTTTCAGAAACGATCGGTTTTATTGTAACATAAATCAGACTACGGCGAAAGGCTTCAGTTTCTCCGCCATCTCCCCTCGCATTTTGTCCATCAGTTCGTACCGGCGCCGGTGGTTGGCCCGTTTGGAGGGTTTCAGTTCCGACAGGTCCCGGCGCTTTTCCTCCAGGGGGATTTTGTAGAACCGGGGATCCGCCGTGGGTTCGCCTCCGCATTCTCCCCAGAAATCCCCAAAATTGGTCTTCAGCTTCCGGTCCATGCGCACATGGTTCATGGCGTAGTATCCTTCATTGGTCACCGCATAAATGGCTTCACAGCCCATCAAATCCGCTAGGGTCCGGAGCCCGTAGAAGATCAGGTTCTTGGTCCGGTAGCCGAAGAACTTCTTGGTCATGGCCTTTACTGCATCATTCCCCAGGCTGGTGCCCTGGAGAGCCCCCACCCAGAAGCAGGTCTTCCCGGTTTCCGGGGAGGGTCCCAGCCAGAACATGATCTGGTAAAAATCCAGGTCCCCCCAGTGGAGCACCAGGGACAGGCACCCTTCCTTCCGCTGGCCCGGATGGAACAGCAGGTCCAGGGTCAGGGGCTTTTCCTGGAATTCATCGGTCCACAGGTTCACCCGTCCGTGACGGACATAGATCTGCCGGAGGAATTCCGGCGTCATCTTCTGCTGGAGGGCCGCCACATGGTCCCGGATCAGCTTTGTCCGCTGCTCCCAGTCTGCTCCCTTGTAAAAGAAGGCCCGGGTGGCCTGTTCCAGCAGGCAGGGCATCCCCTGGAGCACCTCCCGGCGCAGGGGATCCTCATGGAAGAACTGCTGGAGTCCCGCCATCTGGCCCTGATGCATCCGGCAGCGGACAAGATACACCCAGTAGCGCTTCCGTTCCTTCAGATGTTTGAGATTGTAGCAGGCCCGGCCTGCTCCCTTGATTTCCGCCCAATCCATTGATGTGATTCCTTCCTTATGAAAACAGGGGCTGTTGCACAGGCAACAGCCCCTTTGGTCGCGGGTCTCGAG
>OLOW01002526.1_pt1 | contig 12250 bp, 10 predicted proteins | sample 1672801 | NCBI WGS metagenome assembly OLOW01 (sample SAMEA3136725, study PRJEB25190) | human gut metagenome | biome: human gut; feature: human-associated habitat; material: faeces | place: Austria | collected 2013
AGTCGCCGGTATCGCCGGAATAGACCGGCTGCGCGGGGACGGGCTTGGGAGCGGTGCTCCAGCCGGCAGAGTATGAGAGGGTCGTGAGCATGTTGTTGCAGATGTCAAAGTAGTTGCGGATCCTTCCCTCGAGGGCAATCGTCGTCGCGACGAGCGCGTAGCCGGTGGGGCCGTAGTAACGTACCTCCATGCAGCCGCGCACGGGCTGAGACGGACCATCGGAGAAGACCGAACCATCGAGCCACATGTAGCCCGTCAGGCTGTAATAATCGCCGTTGTCTTTGAAGGCCGAGCCGAAGGACTTGAGAAGATAGCTTCCGTACATGCTCTTCATGAAATCATCGAGCATCTTCACCATGTAGGGCTTCGCGCTGGCCGCACCCTTTTCCATGTAGGGGTTGAAGCCGGAGATCGGCTGGAAGGCGATCATGATATTGGAGTAATAGTCGTCCGTGCCGTCTTCCATGACCGCGTTGAAGCTCAGAGCGTTCGTGACGTTCGGCTGCTCGTGCGCCTCCATCTGGATGGGATAGTTGATCGTGACGTTCGTAAAGCCGCCGGGGAAGGTGGCCGTCTGATTCAGGTCATCCTCCGGCGTGGGCAGGAGCATGATATAGTCGGAAGATGAGAGCGTGTTGCCGTTCGCGTCGCTCAAATCGCCGTAGGATGTCTGCCAGAGGGAGACAAGCTCCGTGCCGTCTTCCATGCAGAGCGTGATGTTTTCGCCTTCGTTCACAACATAGCCCGGACCGACCTGCTCACCGTAGAGGTTGACGGCAATCCACTCGTATTCTTCGTTGATGACGAAATAGAACGGCTCGTTGTCCAGCTTCCAGCAGCCGGTGTAGCCGGAGATATCGCCGGCGTCGCCCATTTCATTGACGTCCATACCGGCAGCTTCCTCAACTTCCTCGGCAGCTGCGCCGGGGGTGTAGTCGGCATAAAGCTCCTGATACTCTGCGTCGGTGCAGACAACGATGCTGATCGCCTCTTCCGGGGACTGGAACACGACGCAGTCGCCGTCGTGCATCGTGAAATCGACCTCGTCGACGTCCGTTTCGTACAGAATGTAATTTTCTTCGCCGTAGACGAGGATGTTCCACTCGGTGGGAACCTCGGATTCCTTGTAGGTGCCGAGACCGATTGTCACACCGTTGCCGTCGGCGAGCGTCTCGTCCAGGAAATTCTCGCCCCAGTCATCGCTGGACGCGGGGGTGATGCAGACGGACGTAATGTCGTGTCCGCTCTGGTTGTAAAGCGTGACATGTACGGACTGTTCTTTTTCGCCGCAGCCGGTCAGAGCCAGCAGCAAACACAGCGCCGCAAGCAGCAATGCAAGTTTCTTCTTCATAGTTTCCTCCTTCAATCTCCGGAATACGGTCCAAGAGCCGGTAGGGCGTTTGAATGTGCAGAAAAACCCCACGATACACAGTGAGTGTACCGCGGGGAGTGAAGAAAAAACAGTAACTTTTGGTTAGCTTTCAGCTTGCGTTCAGACGATCCTCGAGCGCCAGTACCGCCTGCCGGTAGCCCTCGAAGCCTAATCCCGTGAAACGGGCAAAGCAAGCCATACCGGCGTAAGAAATGTGGCGGAACGCTTCGCGCGCGTCCACATCGGAAAGATGCACCTCGACTGCCGGAAGCGCAACCGCCTTCAGCGCGTCCAGAATTGCGACGCTGGTGTGCGTGTAGGCGGCGGGATTGATCACAATGCCGTCAAACACGCCGTAAGCCTGCTGGATTTTATCCACAATTGCGCCTTCGTGGTTCGACTGGAACACCTCGCAGTCAAACCCCGCTTCCCGGCAGGCGTCCTTGCAGAACGCTTCAAGCGCAGCATAGTTCTGCGTGCCGTAAATTGCCGGTTCGCGCAGCCCCAGAAGATTGAGGTTCGGTCCGTTGATGATCAGGATTTTCATAGCAGCGCCTCCTCAATGGCGTTCACGCATTCAGAAATTGTGCCGTCGTTGGCAGCTTTGATATCGGAAAACTGCTCGTAGAGCGCCTTCCGCCTTTCCCAGAGCGCCTCCAGAGGATTTGCCTGCGACATGGGGCGTCCGTCTGTCGGCAGCAGGGAAAGGTCGCGCGTCAGCCAGACGATGTACCCGTTCTGATGAAGGCTCGGATAGTTTTCGGGTCTCGTGACGCAGCCGCCGCCGGTTGCAAGGATAATGCCGGACTGTTTGCCGAGATCGGCAAGCACCGCGGATTCCAGACGGCGGAAGCCCGCTTCTGCCTGCGCGGCGAAAATCTCCGGAATGGAGCAGCCCGCGCGGCGGACGATTTCCTCGTCCGCATCGAGAAACGGACGGTTGAGCGCGGCGGCAAGCGCCTTTCCGACGGAGCTTTTGCCGCAGCCGGGCATGCCGATAAGAATGATGTTTTCCATCTGGCGGGACAAAAGCCGTTCAATGCGGTCAATTTCCGCGTCCGGAACCGGATTCCCCGTAAAATACTCGCAAGCCTTTTTCGCCTGCGCCACGAGCATCGATAGCCCGCTCGCATGCGGAATACCGAGCTGCTCGGCTTGCAGCATCAAAGCGGTTCGTGCGGGGTTATAGATCACGTCCAGAACGCCGTCGAGCGCGGAAAAGCGCGTCAGATCGACGGGGCTTTCGCCGTTATTCGGATACATGCCAAGAGGCGTTGCGTTGATCAGCAGCTTCGCGTCCAGATGCCGGTCCAGATTCTCGTAGTTGTTTTCGCCGGTGCGCGAAATGACGACGACAGGGTCTGCGCCGAGGCTTTTCAGAACGTGGCACACGGTCACCGATGCGCCGCCGGAGCCGAAGACCAGAGCTTTTTTGTCCGCAGCCTCGACCCCGCTTTTCTGCAGCAGCCACGAAAAACCGAAGGCGTCGGTGTTGTAGCCGGTGAGTTTGCCGCCGCGGTTTACAATCGTGTTGACGCTTCCGATGGCAGCGGCTTCCGGGGATATCTCGTCGAGATATGCCATGACGGTCTTTTTGTAGGGAATCGTGACGTTCAGCCCGTCAAACGTGCCGGATTTCAGAAACGCCTCCAGTTCTTCCGGCTCTTTTTCATAGAGCTTGTATTCATAGCAGGACAGTTCCCGGTGAATCTGAGGGGAATAGCTGTGACCGAGCTTCCTGCCGAGCAGTCCGCAGCGCAGCATCCTAGATCACCTCGCTGTAGCTTCCGAGATACGAGAACTGCTCGCAGATGCCAGGAAGCTCTGCCATAAGCTGCAAAAAGTCGGGGGAGTAGATCGACGTGTCGAGGTCAAAATAGAAGGCAAACTCAAAGTCGCGCTCCGGAATCGGGCGGCTTTCGAGCTTGTTGAGGTTGATGCCGAGCGCGTTGAAGAGCGAGAGCACCTGATACAGCGCGCCCGGCTTGTGCGCGAGCACCATGCGAAGACTTGTGCGGTCCGCGCCCGGATAGATCTCCAGATTCTTGCTGATGCAGATAAAGCGGGTATAGTTGTTGCCCTGATCCTGCACGCACTCGGCAAGCGCTGCCAGACCGTAGAGCGCGCCGCAGGTGCGCGAGGCAAGCGCCGCGACGTCGTTTCTGCCGCTCTCGGCGACAAATTTTGCCGCTGCCGCCGTGTTTTCGCAGCGGATGATCTGCACATCCGGCAGAGTTTTTAAAAACTCCTGGCACTGGCCGATGGCCTGTTCATGGGAATAAACCTCGCGGATGTCGGAAAGCTTTGTGCCGGGACGGACAAGCAGACTGTGGTCGACCTTGAGCCGCGTGCTGCGGACGATGGAAAATTCGTGCTGGAGCATCAGGTCGTAGACCTTGTTGACCGAGCCTGCCGTGCTGTTTTCCAGCGGAATGATGCCGTACTGGCAAAGACCCTTCTCGATTGCCGAGAAGACCGCCTCAAAGTTCGAGAAATACAGAATGTTCGGCGCCTGGAAGAGCTTTTCGCAGGCAATCTGAGAGTATGCGCCCTCCACACCCTGGCAGGCGACCATCGCTTTGGGCGGGAAGAGATTGGGGGTCTGCTCGATGGCAGCGGCGATTTTTTTGGGAAGCTCCGCGTCGTTGCCGAGCAGCCGGTGCTGGTACGCGCGGCTCAGTGAGAAGATGAGAGAATACAGGCATCTGGCGCTGTTTTCCAGCTCCTCCGGCACCAGCTCGGAGATGGCGGCAAGCTTCTGGCGCTCTCTGCCGGCGTCCAGAACGGGAAGGTTGTTTTCCTTTTTATACGCGGCAATCTCCGCGGCGCAGGACATGCGCTCGGCAAAAAGCTTCGTCAGCTGGCTGTCGATTTCGTCAATGGTTTTGCGGGACTGTTCCAAGTTCATGATTCATTACCTCCTGTAAGTTCCGGATGCAGCGAGTGCGTCGAAAATAGCGATTGCCGCGGCAGCTTCCATGCACGGCACCGCGCGCGGGACGATGCACGGGTCGTGCCTGCCGTGGATATGGAGCACTTCGTTTTGCTTTTCGGAAAGGCGAACCGAGTTCTGCGGCTTTCCGATGGATGGCGTGGGCTTGACGGCAGCGCGGAAGACGATCGGCATGCCGTTGGAAATGCCGCCGAGAATCCCGCCGCAGTGGTTTGTCTCCGTGACGACGCTGCCGCTTTCCATGCGGTAAGCGTCGTTATTCTCACTGCCGCGCAGCTTTGCCGCCTCGAAGCCGAGACCAAATTCAATGCCCTTGACGGCGGGGATGGCAAAGACGAGTTGGCTGATCCGGTTTTCCAGACCGCCGAACATCGGCTCGCCCAGCCCAGCCGGAACGCCGAGCATGCGGCACTGAATGACCCCGCCGACGGAGTCTTCCTCCGCGCGCGCCTGCGCAATGGCTGCCTTCATTTTCCCGGCGGCTTCGTCGCTCGTCACGGGGAAATCCTTCTGCGCGACCGGCGCGTCAAATTCGGCTGTGTCCTGAATTCCGGCAACAGCGTCAATGCGCGCCATGACCTCGATGCCCTTTTCATGCAGCAGCTGCTTGCAGATGCCGCCCGCAATGCAAAGCGGCGCCGTCAGCCTGCCGGAAAAATGCCCGCCGCCCGCGACGTCCTGAAAGCCGCCGAATTTGACCTGCGCGGTATAATCGGCATGTCCGGGGCGCGGAACATCCACGAGATTGCTGTAATCCTGTGAGCGGGTGTTGATGTTTCGGATGATAGCGCTGAGCGGCGCGCCGCAGGTTACGTTTCCGACGAGACCTGAGAGAAACTCCGGGGCGTCTGCCTCCTTTCGCGGCGTGGACCAGGCGTTCTGCCCGGGGGCGCGCCGGCGAAGAAATGCGGAAAGCTCGTCCATGTCAATCGCGAAGCCGGCGGGAAGACCCGAAAGGCTCATGCCGATTGCCGGGCTGTGCGACTGCCCGAAGATGGAAAGCTCCAGAACCTCGCCGTGATAAAAGCTGCTCATGTGCGGTCTCCTTTCAGTGTGTCCAGCGTCTGCCAGAACGAAGGATAGGATTTGGACGTGCATTGTGCGCCCAGCACCGTGACGGGCGCGTTGCAGCCGCCTGCGAGAACTGCCGCCAGCATGGCGATGCGGTGATCGCCGAAGGAATCGGCGCTGCCGCCTGAAAGCTGTGGACAGCCTGTGATGATCAAGCCATCTGGCAGTTCCTGTGCCTGCCCGCCGAGGGCGTTCACGGTCTCGGCGACGGTGTGCAGCCGGTCGGATTCTTTGAGACGGAGCCTTGCGGCGTTGCGGATTTCGGTTTTGCCGCGCGCTAAGGCGGCGACCGCAGCGATGGCAGGGATTAAATCCGGGATGGGACCTGCGTCAATGGAAATGCCGTGAAGCGGCGCGCTTCGGACCAGAATGCCGTCTGCCTGCGTCTGAACCTCCGCACCGAACGCGCGCAGAAGCTCCAGAACCGCCCGGTCCGCCTGATCACTCTGCACGTTCAGACCGGACGCAAAAATGCCGGTTGGAGACAGTGCGCCCGCGCAGAGGAAAAATGCCGCGCCGGACCAGTCTCCCTCGGCGCTGCAGCCGTCCGGGAGCGCGCAGCGCTGGTTTCCGGGAATGGAAAGGCAATTTCCGTTTTTGGAAAAGCGAATTGCAGATTTGGAAACGGCGTCCTGCGTCATGGAAAAGTAGCTTGCCGATTGGAGCGCACCCGTAATTTCCAGCGTGCTGTCTCCATCCAGCAGCGGCAGGGCAAATAACAGCCCCGACAGATACTGCGACGACACATCACCGGGAAGGGAAAAGCGCCCCGGCTGCAGCTGCCCGGAAACATAAAGCGCAGAGCCATCGCGCCGAAGGACCATGCCGTGCGCCGTCAAAACTTCGTCCAGCGGATGCAGCGGGCGCTCGGGGAGTCTGCCTTCCATCTGAAACACGCCGGAAAGCCCCAGCGCGCCCAGAACGGGCAGCAGAAAGCGAAGCGTTGAGCCGCTTTCCCGGCAGGGGAGCTTACATAATCCATCCGGCTTCCGGCTTGCAAAGACCGGCGTGACGGAAATGCGGCTTTCTTCGTGCGTGATTTGCGCGCCCATCGCGGTTAAGCAGTCGATGGTGGCAAGAATATCGTCGGAGAAGGTATCGCACAAAACCGTAACAGGTGCGGTTCCGAGCGCGGCGCAGATCAGAAGCCGGTGCGCGTGCGATTTGGATGCGGGCGCGCGGAAGCTGCCGGAAAGACTGCCCGGCGCAACCACGCGGTTCATTGCGCGCCTCCGGCGGTGAGCCAGTCGGGAACGTCGCAGACCGGAACAGGAACGAGCGTGCAGCGCCCAATTTTTTCGGGAACGACGAGCGTCACCGTAGCGCCCATGGTCTTTTTGTCGCTGCGCACAATACCCAGAAGAGAAAGCGCAGGATAGGGAACCTCTGTCGGCAGATGATACTGCTTCAGAAGCGCAATCAGCTGCTCAAGGGTATCTTCTTTGCAGTAGCCTTTCTTCACTGCGGCGCGCGTCATCATGACCATGCCGATGGAGACCGCGCAGCCGTGGCTGATGGAAAACGCGCTGGCGGCTTCCACCGCGTGACCGAACGTGTGCCCGAGGTTTAAATACTGGCGCGCGCCGGTGTCGAATTCGTCTTCCTCCACGACATCGCGCTTCATCGAGATGCAGAACTCCAGCATGTGTTCAAGCTGCTCGCGCGGCGGCGTTTTCTGCAGGTCCTCAAAAAAGGCGTGGCTTTTGAGCATTGCCGCCTTGATCACCTCGGCACAGCCGTCATAGAAAACGGGGTCGGGGAGCGTGGACAGAGCGTGCGGATCGCAGAGGACCAGAGACGGCTGGCAGAATGCGCCGACGAGATTTTTGCCCGCCGGAAGATCGACCGCTGTCTTGCCGCCGACCGAGGAGTCGACCTGCGACAGAAGCGTTGTCGGAATCTGTACGAACCGGACCCCGCGCAGGTAGGTCGCCGCGGCAAAGCCAGCCATATCTCCGACCACGCCGCCGCCGAGCGCAACAACAAGACCCTTGCGTGACAGGTGCCGCGCAGCAAGCGCATTTAAAATGTCGGCGTAGACCGAGAGATTCTTCGACTGCTCGCCATGGGGGAAGGTAAAACTGGTTACGTCGAACCCGGCTTTTTGCATCGAAGCGAGCACTGTTTCGCCATAAAGATCCCAGACGGTGTCGTCGCTGACGATCAGCGCCTCGCCTGCGCCGCAGACGGTTTTGATTTCTTCGCCTGCGCGATCGAGAATGCCGCGCTCAATCAGAATGTCGTAGCTTTTCGAGGCATTTACATGAATGGTTTTCATCTGCCGTCGACCTCCTCCTTGCGCCGCTTTCCGTCGTCCAGCAGCTTTGCAAGCCCCGCAAGGTCCTGTGTTTCCAGCGCCTTCTGATAGGCGGCAAGATTTTCGGACAGAACGGAAAGCTCCTGCATCAGATAATCGCGGTTTTCCAGAAACAGCTCTGCCCACATCTGCGGATTGAGCCACGCCACGCGCGTCATATCCTTGTAGCTTCCGGCAGAAAAGCCTTTGTGACTGCCTGCCGTGGGGCTTTTGATGTAGGCATTGGAGACCACATGCGCCAGCTGCGAGGTGAAGGCGATCATCCGGTCGTGTTCTTCCGCCGTGGTGACGGAGAATTTTCCGAACTCCGCCGGGGCAAGCAGGTCCTTGGCGCGCTGCAGCAGGTCAATGTCGTCGAAGACCGGCGGGACGAGGACCATCGGCGCGCCGTGGTACAGATTTGCCCGCGCGTATTTAAAGCCCGAGTTGTGCGTGCCTGCCATCGGATGCCCGCCGAGGTAGGTAAAGCCGTGTTCCTGCGCCAGCGGGAAAAGTGCCCGGCAGACCACGCGCTTGGTACCGCAGCAGTCAATGACCATCGGCTTTTTGCCGATGTACGGCGCCATTTGCGTGACGTATGCGATGGCGGCTTCGGGGTAGATGGCAACGAGGACGATGTCGCACGTGCCGATGTTCTCTTTGGTGAGCGGCGCGGAGACCGCGCCTTCAATTTGTGCAAAGGACAGAACGCTCTCGTCGCGGTCAAAGGCGAGGACCTCATGTCCTGCCTCGCTGTATGCCTTTGCAAACGAGCCTCCGATCAGACCCAGACCGACAATTCCGGCTCTCATTGTGAAACAGCCTCCCGTACCTTCATGACCTTTGCGGAAAGCTCTGCAAACTGCGAGGGGGTCAGCGACTGCGCGCCGTCGCACAGCGCGTGAATCGGGTCATTGTGGACCTCGACCATGATACCGTCTGCGCCGCCTGCCGTTGCCGCCAGCGCCATCGGCGTCACGAGACGGGCAAGACCGGTCGCGTGGCTGGGGTCGACGACGACGGGAAGATGCGAAAGCTCATGGAGCATCGGAACGGCAGACAGATCGAGCGTGTTTCTGGTGTAGGTCTCATAGGTGCGGATGCCGCGCTCGCAGAGAATGACCTGCTCGTTGCCGCTTGCCATGATGTACTCGGCGCTCATCAGAAGCTCTTTCATCGTCGCAGCAATGCCGCGCTTTAATAAGATGGGCTTTTTCGTCTTGCCGAGCTCCTTGAGAAGATCGAAGTTTTGCATGTTGCGCGCGCCGACCTGAATGAGATCGACGTCTTCAAAAAGGTCCAGATGGCGCACGTCCATGATCTCGGTGACAATCGGAAGACCGGTTTCCTTCTTCGCAACCGACAAAAGCCGAAGACCCTCTGCCTTGAGACCCTGGAAGTCATACGGAGACGTGCGGGGCTTGAACGCGCCGCCGCGCAGCAGCGAGGCGCCGCTCTTCTTGACCAGCTCGGCGACGAGGCAGATCTGCTCCTCGCTCTCGACCGAGCAGGGGCCGGCCGCGATGGCGAAATTGCCGCCGCCGATCTTCACGCCCCCGACCTCGATGACCGTGTCGGCGGGGTGGAACTTGCGGTTGGCGTTCTTATACGGCTCCTGAATGCGCTTGACGTCCTCGACGATGTCCAGCGCTTTGAGCAGGTCGATGTCGACCGACGTCGTGTCGCCGATGAGTCCCATAATCGTCTGCGTGGTGCCTTCGCTCATATGCACCTGCAAGTTCTGGCCCTTCAGCCACGCGACGAGGTTCTCGACCTGATTCTGATCGGGGTTTTTCTTTAACAATACAACCATAATACACGACTCCTTTTTTGTTTCGGCACAGGCGGCGCCGCCCGCCGCAGCGGACCGCGAATCCGCCGGAGGGGGGAACTGCCGATGCGCGACACGGGCGTCTGCGCGCACTTTTCGACCAAGGCCTTTGAGGACGAAAAAAACGGCCGCAGTGGTTTCACTGCGGCCGTGTTGCGAGGACAGACGAAATTGCTCAGTTTACACTTTCGTTCTCTCGGGCAGCGAAACGCGAAAAAGCCTTACCGTAATAAAAGTAGGTAAAGCTGAAAAAGTAAAACTTCGCTGCCGATGCTTTGCTCATAAGAATCGAAACTGCTCCCGTATCATTCAAGTTGCTTTTACTATACACCAATTTCGCCGGCTTGTCAAGAGGTTTTTTACACTTTTTTACACCCCGAACAAATCGGCGGCCGTTTTCAGAAGAATCTGCTCGCGTTCGGCGTCGGTAAACGGCAGCTTCATCAGCGCGTCGTAGGCCGAACGCGTCGTGCGCAGCGGATAATCGCTGCCGAACATCACGCGGGTCACGCCATGCTTTTCGATGAGGGCGTACACACGCTCGGGCGGCAGGCCGATGAGCGCGTCGCTGGTATCGGTGTACACGGACGTGCCGATGAGCTCGCGCTCGGCCTCGTCCCACACGCTGTACCCACACATATGCGCGGCGATGACCTTCAGCGCGGGTACGCGTTCGGCGATGTGCCGCACGCGCGCAGGCGAGGACGCGTCGCTGTTCTGGTCGCCCACATGGAACAAAACCGGCAGCCCCAGCGCAGCGCACGCCTCATAGACGGGGAACATATCCTCGCGGTCGACGATAAAGCGCTGGAAATCCGGGTGGAGCTTGACGCCGCGCGCGCCGCGCGCCTTCACGCGCTCCAGCTCGTCCACCGCGGCGGCGGCGCCCATATCGGGGTGTACCGACGCGAGCGGGATGAAGCGCGGCTCGGCCGCAGCCGCATCGAGCAGGAAATCGTTGCCCGTGGCCACATGCTCGGCCTTAAGCGCGGCGGAGGAGATGACAAACCGCGCATCCAGCCCCTCTGCGCCCGCAAGGAGGCCGGCGACGGTGCCGTCGGCCTCCATGACGAGATCGTAATAGTTGGCTACGTTATCGGCCGCGCGGCGGGCGATTTTATCGGGGAAAACGTGCGCATGCACGTCGATGAGCCTGCGGAATTCAGACATTGACGATTTTCCCATGCGCGTCGGCCGAAGCCATTTCCGCCAGTGCGATGCGGACGGTCTCCGCCGTCTCGCGCGCGGGAACGCGGTCGGGTGCGCAGCCCTTTCTGATGCACTCGGCAAAGTACACCGTTTCGTTGTAGTACGCGTTTTCCGACGGCAGCTCGATGGCCTCGACCTTGCCGTCCTTATGGTAGACGTTCATCCCGTATCTGTCGCGGACGATGGTGCCGCGCTCGAAATTGGCACGGAAATCCTGATAGAAGTACGGGCCGGACAGCGTCCAGTCGTTCTGCGTGTTGATCGGACGGTCGCTGTTGTCGTAGTAATAGTTGGTCGAGCAGGTGTCGTAGGCGCTCTTTTCAAACAGCGTCTTGGCCGCGGTGGAAACGCGGTCGGGACGGCCGAAGATGAAGTTGACCGCGTCCACGTCGTGGATGTGCTGGTCGAACAGCGCGCCGCCGCCGCGGGAGCGGTCGAGCAGCCAGTTCTGGTAGGACCACAGCGGCGTGCCGCCGCCGCGGAAGAAATGCGCGGCCACGCATTCGCCCAGAATTTTCTCGTCGACGTACTTCTTGAGCGTCAGGTAGGGGGTGGCGAAGCGCAGGCACTGCCCAATCATCAGGAATTTGTCGTTTTTCTCGGCCGCCTCGATCATCGCCATACAGTCCTCGTAGGTCGGCGCCATCGGCTTTTCGCAGAGCACGTTGATGCCCTTGTTCAGACACTTGATGGTCCCCCACGCGTGCAGGTAGGTCGGCAGCGCGACGGTGACCATATCGAGCGCGGTCTCCTTTTCGAGCATCTCGTCCAAATCGGTGTAGAGGCGGAATTTATCGAAGTCGTAGCCGTCCTCGCCGACGGGGCCGAGATTGAAATCGGCCTTATAGTTGGTGAACTTCTTTTCGTCGATGTCGCAGAGCGCGACGATCTCGATGTCCGAATCCTCCTTGAGCAGCTTCACATAGTTGTCCAAATGGCCGCGGCCCATGCTGCCGACGCCGACGAGCGCCGCCTTGAGTCTTTCTGCCATGATCGTTATACCGCCTTTCGTATTTTCCTTTATCGTTTCAGCTATTGAGAATTTGATCCATATCCGCAGAGATGGCGCGCACGTCCGCCTGCGGGTCGCCCTTCGACCACAGCTCGGCGGTGATGTTCCCGTCGTAGCCGTATTTGCGCAGCGCGCCGACGATCGCGGGCCAGTCCATCGTACCCTCGTGCAGATAGCAGAAGGTGTTGGTGTCGGTGTTGTAGCCCTTGACATGCACATGGTGCACGCGCTCGGCCAGCACCTCGACCCAGTGCTGCGGATACATCCATTTGCACATATTGCCCACGTCAAGATGCGCCCGCACCGCCTTGCTGCCGAAGGCGTCTATGTAATCGCGCAGCTCGACGGGCGAGCAGAACATCCGGTTCCAGACGTTTTCGATGGCTAAGCACACGCCCTTTTCCTCGGCCTCCGGCAGAACGGCGGAGATACAGCCGCGCGCGTTGTCCAACAGGTTCCTTCGTCTCTTCCGGTTCCGCTGTTTTCTCCGGTTCCTCCGTCTCTTC
>OLOW01002528.1_pt1 | contig 12240 bp, 10 predicted proteins | sample 1672801 | NCBI WGS metagenome assembly OLOW01 (sample SAMEA3136725, study PRJEB25190) | human gut metagenome | biome: human gut; feature: human-associated habitat; material: faeces | place: Austria | collected 2013
GCGAACAGCGGGGACTCGTTCCGTCGAGGCCGGTTCTGACGCGCCTCCGGCGGCCCCATCTTTTCCGTTTTGCCGGAAAAGAAGGGGGAGAAAAGGGGCGCTGAGTTACGGTTTGGTGCTTTCTGCCTCTGATTTTAGGTGAGAACCAATGTTTCAGGCGTCGTTCCACACGATAGTCACCTTACGGGCGTCCTACTACGCGCCGCCTGATACGGGGGTATCAAATTTGTAGCTAGTTGCCTTAGAACGACTGCCGTCAATAGAACGTGCAGCCGAAATTTTGATAGACCTTACCTTCTTGCGGGGCACCAAGGCTCCCCTGAAAGGGGAGCTGGCAGCCGCAAGGCTGACTGAGAGGTGGATGCAAATTTGCTGCAACCTCTCCGTCTCGGCTTCGCCGAGCCACCTCCCCTGGGAGGGGAGGCTTTGTGTCGTCTACTTCTTGATCTCCTCCCAATATCGCTTGGCGGCCTGTTCGGTTTTGTTGTCGCCGTAGGTGTAGTAGGTGCGGTCTTTGATGACGTCGGGGAGGTATTGCTGGCGGACCCAGTGGTTGGGGAAATTGTGGGGGTAGAGATAGCCCTGGTCGCGTTCGAAGCCTGTGCCGTCGGCGTGGACGTTCTGCAGCTCGCGCGGGACGGGGCCGGTCTTCCCGGCCTTGACGTCGGCGATGGCGGCGTCGATGGCCATGCAGCCGGAGTTGGACTTCGGCGCGGTGGCAAGCAGGAGGACAGCGTCGGCCAGCGGCAGCCGCGCCTCGGGAAGACCGAGCTGCAGCGCGCTGTCGACGCAGGCCTTGACGATGGGGATGGCCTGCGGGTAGGCAAGGCCGATATCCTCCGCCACGGAGCACAGAATGCGGCGGCAGGCCGAGGGCAGGTCCCCCGCCTCGAGGAAGCGGGCGAGGTAGTGCACGGCGGCATCCGGGTCGGAGCCGCGGATGGACTTCATGAGGGCGGACAGATCGTCATAGTGATCGTCGCCGGCTTTGTCATAGCGCATGGCCGATCGCTGCGAGACCTGCTTCGCGTCCTGCATGGTGAGCGTAACGACGCCGTTTACCGGCCGCGTGGCGGTATAGAGGAACTCGACGGCGTTGAGCGCCTTGCGGATATCGCCGCCGCAGGACTGGGCGATATGGCCCGTCACGCCGGGCTCGGGGACGATGGTCACGCTGTCGCGCGACTCGAGAAAGTTCAGCGCCCGGTCCACCGCCCGCTGCGCCTCCGCCTTCTCCACAGGCTTGAACTCAAAGACCGTGGAGCGCGACAGGATCGCATTGTAGACGTAGAAATACGGGTTTTCCGTCGTGGAGGCGATGAGAGTGATCTTGCCGTTTTCGATGTATTCGAGCAGGGTCTGCTGCTGCTTTTTGTTGAAATACTGGATCTCGTCGAGGTACAGGAGCACCCCGTTCGGCGCGAGGAAGGTATCGAGCTGGGCGTAGATCTCCTTGATGTCGGCGGAGGACGCCGTCGTGGCGTTGAGTTTACATAATTTCCGCTGTGTTTTCTTTGCGATCAGATTGGCGACGGTCGTCTTGCCCGTGCCGGAAGGGCCGTAGAAGATCATATTGGGCACCGCGCCGGATTCGATGATGCGGCGCAGCAGGCCGTTTTCGCCCAGAATGTGCTGCTGGCCGCAGACGTCGGAAAGTTCCTGCGGACGAAGCGCGTCCGCGAGGGGCTGATACATATCGCCCGCCTCCTTTTTCTCTGTTTCTCGTATTATACCGGTTTCTGCTGCCAATTACAAGCGGACGGGTTCCCTTTCCGCCGCATTTGTGATACAATACGACAAACGCAACGCAGGGAGGGGCAAACGCATGGAAACTGCCGAACGGGTGGCCGGGATCATTGCCGCGCTGAAAGAGGAATATCCGGATCCGGTCTGCGCGCTGCAGTATCGGAAGGACTACGAGCTGATGATCGCGGTGCGGCTGTCGGCGCAGTGCACGGACGCGCGGGTCAATCTGGTGACGCCCGCGCTCTTCGCGCGCTATCCGACGCTGGACGCGTTCGCGGAGGCGGATGTGGCCGAGGTCGAGACCTATGTCCACTCGTGCGGCTTCTACAAGCACAAGGCGGAGGATATCGTCCTCGCCTGCCGGATGCTGCGGGACGAATACGGCGGGAAAGTGCCGGACACGATGGACGCGCTCCTGCGCCTGCCGGGCGTGGGGCGGAAGACAGCGAATCTGCTGCTGGGCGACATTTACAAGCGCCCCGGCTCCGTCGTCTGCGACACGCACTGCATCCGCATCTGCAATCTGCTGGGTCTGGCCAGCGGCAAGGAACCGGCGAAGGTCGAGCAGCAGCTGCGCGCGATCCTGCCGCCGGAGGAATCGTCCGACTTCTGCCACCGGATCGTGCTGCACGGCCGCGCCGTCTGCGCCGCACGCAAGCCCGCCTGCGACCGCTGCTGCCTCGCGCCCTACTGTAGGAGCTTCTCCGGAAGCTGACCGGATCGATGCAAAACCGCCCGCCGTTTTGATAGATAGTCGTAAAAAGCTCATGCCTACACGTGATCTTGGCTCTCCCTCTGGGAGAGCTGTCGCCGCAGGCGACTGAGAGGTCCTTGCAGCCTCGTTCAGGCGTCTCCCCTCTCCGTCTTCGCTGCGCTCAGCCACCTCTCCCAAAGGGAGAGGCAAGGGATGCCCGCGCAAAATCAAATGATGCAAGAACAGGCACAACGGATGATCCCGCTGTGCCTGTTGTCTGTCTTATTCGGCCACCCATTTCGGCGGGCGGTTCGTTTTATTCGCTGAATTTCCGCTTCATTTCGGCCTGGCGACCGCAGGTCATTTTGCCTTCGGGGCATTTGCCGGTGCAGAAGCAGGTCGGGCCATAGAGGCGGAACAACTCCGGCGAGACCTCGCGCAGGGCGGCGAGCGCCTGACAGGCGGCGTCGCGGATCTCCCACTGCGCGCGCGTGCAGCAGCGCAGGCGGAAGAAGACATAGAGCTCGCCCGCATTCATCGTCGTGAGCACAGGGACCGTCTGGCCGCTGAGCATCAGGTAGCACAGGGCAGACTCGTCCGCGCCGCGATCGCGCAGCTGCGCCGCGGCCTGTCCGGCCAGCTCGAAGGCGCTGCGGTAGCGCGCCTCCATCCCCTTGTCCCGGACGCTCTGCGGCAGGACATAGCGGTCATACCGGATATTCTGCAGCAGCTGCGGCGGGCAGAGCGACTGCATCCGGTGGCGCGTCAGGTGCGTGAGCGCGGCGAGCGAGAGGCCGCCGAAGAGCAGCGTATAACTCGCCTGCTCCAGCTCCCGGCGGCGGGGCCGGGCAAGGAGCGTCTTCAGAAGCTCGGTCTGCTCGTCCTCCCGCAGCGGCTGCGGGGCCAGGCCGCGCGCGAGCAGATACGCGTCGCAGATCTTCCGCCCGGCGTCCTGCGCGGCAGAAAGCACGGTGACAGGTTCGTCCGGGACGAGCGGCTGCGCCGCCTGCGGCGTCCAGTCCGGCGTGCGCCGGTAGACCTCCGGCTTGCGCAGGGCCAAAAACGGCAGCCGTGCCTCGCATTGGGCAAACAGGCTCTCGCCGAGCGCGCGCAGCTCCGGGATGCCGCTGCCGCGGCCGTAGGTCAGCTCGTTCATCACGTGGACGAGCTCGCGCGCGTTCATCGAGCAGAAGAAATTGCTGCAGAAGCAGTACGGCAGGACGAAGCGCGCGTCCTCCTTCGGCACGCCCGCGGCCTCCAGCTCGTCATAGATCCCGAACAGCGCCCGGACGGCCGCATCAAAGGCCGCCGCCTGCGCCGGGTCGGAAAAGTCCGGCGCGACATAGCCCGCGCCGGAAAAATCGACATACCGGCGGGATTTGACCGTGAAGGACGCCAGCCGGAATTCGATCAGGAACTGCTCGGCGAGGACGGAGACGTTCTCGAAGGATAAGTTTACATAACAATGTTCCAGCACCGACGTGTGCCCGGAGGAGAGCACCTTGCCGATGAGCTTTTCGTTTTTTTCCTGCCCGGCGGCGAGGGACTTGGCGTAGATTTCATCCGCCGTGCCGTCCATCGTGGAGATCCGGCCGCCGGAGGCGATGATCGCAGCCGCTTCCGGGCTGCAGCTGATCAGGGTCACATGTCCGTGCATCGTGGGTCCTCTCTTTCTTTTTATTCTTGGGCAACACCGCGCAATTCGGCAAGCGGATTCGGCGAGAGATTTTTCGTCAAGCCAAGATTTGAAACGTGAAGGAATACTTTGTGTATTTCGAACGTTTCAAACCGCAGGATTGGCGGAAAAAATCCGCCGAAGCGCGCAGACGCAATTGTGCGGTGTTGCCCAAAACAGCCCCGGCAGAGCATCCGGTAACGGATGTCCTGCCGGGGCTGTTTTTCGACGGCCTTTCCGGGGCGCGGGTGGTATAATCCTGCATGAAAAAGAAAGTCTGGAAGAACTGAATCTTGTATCCATATCAACCAAAACCTGTGCCATACCGGAAAAGGCATGGGTGTCCGCAGGGCACAAACGCCGCACAGACCTATTGAAAAAACAGGAGGAACTGAACATGAAACGCAAATTCCGTACACTCATCAGCTGTTTATTGATCGCCAGCCTGTGCATCGGGCTGCTCAGCGCCACCGCCCTCGCCGCCGACCCGGTCGGCACGGAAGCCCCGGCCGCGGCCGAGACCCCCGCCCCCAGCTCCAGCGAGTCGACAGGCACTGTGGAAGCCCCAACCGTGACCGAGATCGTCACCGCCGATACCAAGCAAGATACCCCCGCCCCCGGCCAGACCACGACGACCACGACGACGGAGAAGGAGTGGAAGGGGACGACCACGGAAGACGGAACAACAACGACGGTAGACGGCAAGGAAAAGACGACGGATACCACTGTCACCGGCCCGGACGGAGACCTGCTCGACCAGACCGGCACCGTCGCGGGCAGCGAGACCACGACCACCACACCGGGCGCGGGCGATCCGCCCGAGGGGCCGGACACAACGGATGTTGTGGACAGCAAGCTGGATGGCAGCGTGGAAGTGACCGTGGAGCCGGGAAAGAATACAAATGACGACCCGAAAGAAGGAACAACGGGCAACGTCTCCGCCTGGCTCAAGGATAAGGCCGTCCCGGATTGGGCCAATGACGGGAGTCTGAGATCCGAACAGGGCGAGGACGGCACGATCACCAATATTGTCAAGAAGGACGACAATACATATACCAAAACCGTCACGAAGCCTGACGGCACCGTGACCGTCGAGACCGTCACGCTGGAAAAGGATGACGAAGGCCATGTGACGGGCTATGCCAAGACCACCGAGACCACCGGATCCGTCACCGACGAGAAGGTAAAGCCTGAGGTCCCGGATCAGGCGACTGTCGGCAAGGACGGCGACACCACCTACAGCTTCGAGCTGCCCGAAAAGCCGGAGATCACGACGCCTGTGCAGAGAGACGAAGCCGGCAAGCCCGTCAGCGGCGAAGAGGTGCTGCCGCTGATCGACACCAGCGGTAACGTGATCGGCTATACCAAGGTCACTTATACCGAGGGCACTCCCAGCTACAGCGACCCCGTCCTCGGCGCGTATTACGCCACTACGACGAAGATCGAGACGCTGGAAAACGGCCTGCAGAAGATCACCACCACCAGGACCCGCGTCACCGACACCAAAGTGCTGGAAGAAGCCCTGTCCGTCTCCGATGGGAAATGGTCCCTGAGCGGCTGGATGGGGGATGTGAAAGAAGGAGCGAACAACGGTGATCTGACCTATGATACCCCGCAGCCGGATAAAAAGCAGTTTGATAAGATGAAGGATTGGCGGGATAATCTTGGCGTTCTGCTTGAACCGGCAAGCCCAGATAGCTCAAGTCCAAGCAGCGGTGAACTGAAATATGTGGGCTATGGGCTTTACAGCAATATCCTGCTGGGCTATTGGAACGGAAACGAATTTAAACGTGCGAACTATGTACATCAGTTCAAGCTGGAAGATGCAGCCGGGCGCGAATATTATGCCTACTGTGCCGACTGGAGCACAGGAGCAGTGATGAGCACCAAATATGAGCTGGTCAATGTGCTGGATGCAAGTTACATCGAGGATAAGATTGCGCGGGAGCATCTGCAGGCGATCGCGGAAAACGGATACTGGGGAACGAACGAGGGCATCGGCAGTTTAGGAAAAGTCAAAGAGCTTGTTGGTGAAGAATATAGGAGTGCAATCAACGATGGAATTGCTCTGGCTGTGACGCAGGCCGCACTCTGGAAGTATGGAAATCAGGACCCAAATTTGGAGTTCGGCGGCAATAATATAAATGGCGACGAAGGCGGCGGTACGTATAAAACAGAGGAACTGCTGGAATTCTTTTATGACAAGAATGGAGGAATACACAGATTAACAAAGGAGCAGCGTGAGGCTGCAGTTGCGCTCTACAACGCACTGATCGGAAAGATGCCGGACAGCACCGACCCTGTCACCGACATCATCACCAAGGAAGATATCAAGAACGCAACCATCCGCGTGAGCGGCAAGACAGAGAACAAATACAAGACGGATCTCTCCTTTACGCTGTCTGTGAACCCGGAACGGATCAATGGAAAAGACGGCGACGATGATGTCGTATTGAACATTTACAATGGGGATACGCTGCTCCGCTCGCATAAGCTGCGGGAAGCAGCGAATGCGTCCGACGACAGCGGTACATTTACGGTCAGTTATGATCAAAAGACCGGCGAGGCAATCTACACTGTCAACGGGCTGGAATTTACAGCCAATACGCAGGTCCGGATGAACCTTTCCGGCAAGCAGAAGCTGAACAGCGGCGCGTATCTGTTCCGCTCGGATGTGAATGGTGAGCAGTCGCAGACGTTCATCGGTCTGGTCACCGGGGACAGTACCCGCGATCTGAACCTGAACGTGACGCTGGGCTTCCAGGTGGTGGAGCCGATCATTAAACCGGACGCGAGTGCTTCCAGCCGGGATAAGCATACGGTCACGTGGACGGCGAGCTACCATACCGAATGGCCGCACACGCCCGACCAGCCGCCCGAGGAGCCGGAGACTCCCGAAACGCCAGAGACTCCCGAAACCCCGGAAACCCCGGTCGTTCCCGGCTATGACGTGCCGAAGACCGGCGACGCGAGCGGGCTGTACTACGTCCTCGCCATCTTCAGCGCCCTCGGCCTCGCCCTCGTGACCTGCGCGGGCAGAAAGCGCCGCACGGCGTGAGATTTAAGCGGCTCTGCCAACGGCAGAGCCGCTTTTGCGTGCGTCGTGGCCTTCCCCTCATAGGGGAAGCCTTGGGGTGCGCGCGTCCAAAGCCTCCCCTCCCAGGGGAGGTGGCTCGGCGAAGCCGAGACGGAGAGGTTACAGCAAATTTGCGGCGACCTCTCAGTCAGCCTGCGGCTGACAGCTCCCCTGCAAGGGGAGCCTTGGATGGTGCACATCCCCCGGAGAAGCCATAGGCGGGCGCAAGCCCAAAGGCTCCCTCGTCAGAGGGAGCCTTTCGTTGTCAGGATCTTCCGCAGGATCCGGATGGTCTGGTCGATCTCGCGTGTCGTGTTGAAGGCGGAGGGGGTGAGGCGGAGGGTGCCGGTGGTGAGGGTACCGGCAGATTCGTGGGCCAGGGGGGCGCAGTGGAGGCCGGCGCGGGTGCAGACGCCGTGCTCCGCGAGCCGGGCCGCCAGCGTCTCGCAGTCCATCGTCTCCGCGCGGACCGAGAGCGTGCCGCTCTGCCCCTCCCCCGTATAAACATGCACGCCGTCAAGCCCCTGCAGCCCGGCCGCGAGCTGCGCGCGCAGCCCGGCCTCATGGGCCAGCAGCCGCTCCGCCCCCTGCTGGCGCACGAAGCGCAGACCCGCGGCAAGACCGCAGATGCCGCAGACGTTCTGCGTCCCGGCCTCGGCGTGGTCCGGCAGCTCCTGCGGCATGTCGGGCAGGCGCGAGGCGCTGCCGCTGCCGCCCTCCAGAAGCGTGTCGGGCGTCCGGCCGCAGAGCAGGAGGCCGGTCCCCTGCGGGCCGTAGAGCGCCTTATGTCCCGGCATGCAGACGAAGGCCGCGCCAAGTGCTTCCAGGCTGACCGACAGCAGCCCCGCCGACTGCGACGCGTCGACGATCAGCGGCACCCGCCGCGCGCGGCAAAGCGCCGCGATTTCCTCCAGCGGCAGGATATAGCCGAAGACATTCGACACATGCGTGCAGACGACGGCCTGCGTATCGGGCGTGACGGCGGCTTCAAAGGCGGCGAGGGTATCGGTAGGGTCAAACAGCCTGCGTCCGGCGACGATCGTCTCCGCCCCGATATGGTGCAGGGGGCGGACGACCGCGTTGTGCTCAAAGCCGGAGATCACGGCGCGGCCGCCGGGCCGCACCAGCGTCTTGATCGCAAGATTGAGCGCGTGTGTAGCGTTCATGGTGAACACGACCTGCTCCGGCTGGGCTCCAAACAGCTCTGCCGCGAGCACGCGGCAGTCATAGACGGCGTCCGCGGCCCGCATGGCGGGCGCGTAGGCCCCGCGGCCGGGCGTAGCCATGCGGCGCAGGGCGCTTTGCATGTGGTAGGCCACCATCGGCGGCTTCTGGAGCGTGGTGGCTCCGGCGTCAAGATAGATCACAGCGCCGCCCCCTCCAGATACCCGTTCGGGTGCATCCGGTACGCGCCGGAGACCGGGCTGTTCCACGCGCGCAGCAGCTGCGCGGCGTGGACGCCGTCTTCGCCGCCCACATACAGCGCCCACGTGCAGCCGAGGCCGGAGATCTCCGGCGGCGCGCGGCGCAGCTGGGCCCGCAGGCCCGATTCATACAGGATCCGCCGGCCGGACTGCGCCGCCGTCTGGCTGCGGAACGTAAAGAGATAGGAAAACATGGTCATCTCCTCCCGCTTCATCGTATGCGCCGCCCGCAGGATCTGCCACGATTCGTCAAAATTATATTTATTCAAAAAAAGTTCATATTTATTCTTGACATTTCCGCACGCTTCGGTATAATAAAACACGTTATGAGAGAGGCTGCGGCTGACATCAGTAGGGCGCGCATCCGGCGGGGACCGGGCGTCTGAAAGGGGAAGCCGCCGAAGGGCCAGCGCCGTTCCCGCAGCGCCGGTACCTGGGACGCAGGAGAAGATCCTGCGGACTGTCACAGGAGGCTTGCCTCCGTGGAGAGCTGTCATGCACAAACAGGGATGTTTTGTTTGCGTCATGATGGGATCATGACGCATTTTTATTTGGGAGTGACATCCATGAAAAAGAACACCTGGAAAACCGTTCTGACGGTCGTCGTCCTGCTCGCCCTTGCGGCGGCGCTGGTCGTGGCCGCCGTCGAATGCGCGAACGGCGCGTCGCTGGCCAACACGGCCTGGTCGCTGCTGCCGCCGGTCATTGCGATCATTCTCGCGCTCATCACCAAGGAAGCGTACAGCGCGCTGTTCATCGGCGTGCTGGTGGGCGGTCTGTTCACCTGCGGCTTCGCGCCCGTGGCGACGCTCGACACCATTGTCAATGACGGCCTCATCGCCGCCATCTCCGGCAACGCGGGCATCTTCCTGTTCCTCGTGCTGCTGGGCATCATCGTCGCGCTGGTCAACGCGGCGGGCGGCTCCGCCGCCTTCGGCCGCTGGGCCGAGACGCACATCAAAACGCGCGTCGGCGCGCAGCTGGCCACGTTCGTGCTCGGTGTGCTCATCTTCATCGACGACTATTTCAACTGCCTGACCGTCGGCTCCGTCATGCGCCCGGTCACCGACAACCACAAGATCTCCCGCCCGAAGCTGGCCTACCTCATCGACGCCACGGCCGCGCCCGTGTGCATGATCGCGCCGATCTCGTCCTGGGCGGCGGCGGTCTCCACCACGGCGGCGGACCTCGATACCGGCATGAGCGGCATCGAGCTGTTCGTCAAGGCTATCCCCTACAACCTCTATTCCATCCTGACCTTCGTCTTCATCCTCGCGCTCGTCGCCATGAAGTTCGACTACGGCCCCATGCGTCAGTTTGAAGACCGGGCTGCCAAGGGCGATCTGGCCGCGCTGGCCAGCGAAGATGGCGAAAAGGCGAACCCCAACGGCCGTGTGATCGACCTGATCCTGCCGGTCCTCGTGCTGATCATCACCTGCACGGTCGGCATGATCTATGTCGGCGGCTTCTTCGGCGTCGACGCCTGGGGCGGCACGGACTGCGCGGGCGATTTCATCAGTGCCTTCGGCAACACCGACGCGTTCATCGGCCTGCCCTGGGGCGGTCTGATCGCGCTCGTGCTGACGGTCATCTACCTCGTCGCGCGCAAGGTCCTGTCCTTCAAGGAAGCGATGGAATGCATCCCCAAGGGCTTCATCGCCATGGTCCCGCCGATCATCATCCTGACGCTCGCCGTCTCGCTGAAGACCATGATCAACTCCCTCGGCGCGGACGTGTACGTCCACGACCTGATGTTCGCCGCCTCCAAGAGCCTCTACAGCATGCTGCCCGCGGTCATCTTCGTCGTGGCCTGCATTCTGGCCTTCGCCTCCGGCACGAGCTGGGGCACGTTCGGCATCCTGATCCCGATCGTCACCGCCGTCTTCCCTGCCGACAGCAATCTGCTCATCATCGGCATCTCCGCGTGCTGCGCGGGCGCGGTCTGCGGCGACCACTGCTCCCCCATCTCCGACACGACCATCATGGCCTCGGCCGGTGCGCAGTGCGAGCATCTGAACCACGTCACGACCCAGCTGCCGTACGCCGTCACAGTCGCCATCGTCAGCTTCGTCGGCTTCATTGTCGCGGGCTTCGTGCAGAACGTGTTCGTCACGTGGGCGGTCGGCATCGTGCTGCTGCTCGGCGCGCTGTTCCTGATCCGCGCGATCGAGCGGAAAAAGGCCGCCTGAGTCCCCATTTCATACGAAAAGCCCCTCTGCCGGACGGCAGAGGGGCTTATGTTTCTGCTGCTTATTTCTCCACGATCTCCAGCAGCTCCATGGGACATGCCTTGACGCAGATGCCGCAGGCGGTGCACTTGCTGGAATATGGGGTGTTTTCGTCCTTGACGATCAGGCCGAAGGGACAGGCCTCGACGCACTTGCCGCAGCCGGTGCAGAGCTTGCGGCTGATCATCCAGACGCCCTTCGGATTCTGGGTGATGGCGCCGGAGGGACAGGCTGCGGCGCACTTGCCGCACTGGACGCAGACCATGGGCTTGACCGTGTCGTTCCGCTGGACGATCTTCAGCGCAGCCTTGTCGGGGTGGAATTCCTTATAGTAAGCGTTGGAGCAGGCGCGGACGCACTCCAGACAGGCCATGCACTGCACGCCTTTTTTGATGGACAGCTTTTTCATGAGCGTTCTCCTTCTCATTTTGATCTTTTTTCATTATACAATATAAATGAAAACTTTCAATACGTTTTTATCGATTTTTGCCGTTTTGTGTGCTTTCCTGCGCTGTAAAAAACTCACAGCATACCGCCCGCTTCGCGTGCAGATACTAGCGGCAGCGAACAGATTCGCAGATAAGGAGGAATTTTTCATGAAAAAAGGCTTACTTTTGCTGCTTGCAGCGCTGATGCTCGCCGCGATGCTGACCGCCTGCGCGGCGACGCAGCCGTATGACGGCTATTCCAATGTCTCGACCACCCGCAACGGCTATGTCAACGGCACGAACGGCTACAGCGGCATGTACAACGGCACCTACGCCCCCGGCTATAACGGTTATACCGGCTATAACGGCTACACCGGTTCCAATGGCTATAATAACTACGCCAACGGCCAGACCGGCATGGGCACGTCCGCTCCCGGCCGCACTGCCGCAGGCAGCACCACCGGCTCCGCCGCGCGCTGACGGAGGCATACCATGACCGTAAAAAGCTTTTTCCTGACCATGGGCGCGGGCGTCGCCGTCGGCGCGCTCGGGGCGATGATGCTGCCGAAAAACAGCGACGCCTACCGCATGACCAAGCAGGCCGCCAAGGCCATCCAGTCCGAAGCCGAAAAAGCCGTCGACGCGATCTCGTCGGCGATGTAACGACATCTGCCGCCAGGGCTTCCCCTCATAGGGGAAGCCCTGGACGGTGCGTTCTGTAGGGGCGGGGCTCTGCTCCGCCCGTTGTTCCGATGAGATCAGTACCCGCGGGCGGAGCAGAGCCCCGCCCCTACAAGGTGCAAAGCAATGAAAGAAAACTTCCCCGCAAAAAGGTGCAGACCAGCAAATCTGGTCTGCACCTTCTATTTTTAGCAAATATTCTAAGGCAACTAGCTGCAAATTTGGAACCCCCGTATCAGGCGGCGCGTAGTATGACGCCCGTAAGGTGACTATCGTGTGGAACGACGC
>OLOW01002536.1_pt1 | contig 12214 bp, 8 predicted proteins | sample 1672801 | NCBI WGS metagenome assembly OLOW01 (sample SAMEA3136725, study PRJEB25190) | human gut metagenome | biome: human gut; feature: human-associated habitat; material: faeces | place: Austria | collected 2013
AAAAGGTTCTTGCGTCTTTATTTGTAAGTGGTAATGCTCGGAGTTTCTCTTCAAAAGCAACCCATTCATCCATCGGATAAATAGAAAGGCAACCATCCAACCCTCTTGTCAGTACGAACTCTTCCCCTAAGAGTTCCCTGAACCTGGAAGGGATGATCAGACGCCCCTTCGCGTCGATCGTATGATTATACTCGCCCATGAACATGAAACCCACCTACTCTCGTGAAACACGATTCTCCCCTTCGTGCTTCCAGGGTGCAAATGGTGTGTTCTGCCACTCATCCCCATTCGCTACCACTATTCACCACTTTCTACCACTTATGTAATCATTCTAAACTATTTACCATGAAAAAACAAGTGCATATCCAAGTTTTTTTTCATTTCATGAAATATCCACAGGTTTTTTTTCAACCTGTTTATTTTCTGTGCATTATTATGAAATGAAAAAGCTTCCGGACAGTCGCCGGAAGCTTTTTTCTGACTTTATGTTCTGTTATTTTATGACATTTTAAAGGCCTTTGAACACAAAGGAAAATTTCATCTTTTCATTGGTATCCAGAAGGTATTCCGGATGGGTGCGGGCACCCCAGCTGTCATCTCCTCCAACACCCATCTGCGCCTTTGCGGCACGGACAACGGTATAATGGATTGCCGGAAGCTCATAGGGATGCATGGCATTTTCCATTTCATGAGGAGTATATGGAAGTGCCGAGAACATCATCGGGCCGTTTTCTTTATCCATCTCAAAGAGCATTCCTCTGCCCTTTCTGTCTGTGATCTTTGCCCAGCGTACTTCCTCCTTGTTTCCGCATTCCTGCGGCACAAGATAGCGTGCCATATTGTCTGTCACGAGATTCTCATAAATGCCGAGCTTTGCGCCATGCTTCCGGTCTGCATAAGTCTCTGCCGGTCCCAGGCCGTACCACTGAACATGATCATAATCCGCATTGAATTTAAAGAGTACTCCGAACTCCGGCATATCGCCCAGCTCTTTTACAGGATCATAGGTCAGCGTTGTCTTTACTCTTCCATCTCCGGTTACCTCATAGGCAAGACGGCATTCACTGGCAGGCGTAGTTGGCAGGATGTAGGTAAAAGCAACCTCCACGCTGTTTTCGTGAACCGTTGTCTCCGGAGCATTGGCCGGACCATACATGCCTTTTCGGTAATCCTTATGACTTGCGTACATGCTGGCGATCTTCCACTGTGCATAGCGCATCTGCATCAGACTTCCGCAATCATTATCTGTAGGTGCTCTCCAGAAGTTGGGCTTCGGAATCGCTTCGATCATTTCTCTTCCTGCATATTTATACGAAACCAGCCCACCATTGAGAACGGAAAACAGCACTTCGAAATTTTCCCCGCGGACACCGATGTTATGAAGGCTTCTCACAAGCTCCACGCCACACGCAGGAGCTTCCGGTGTTCCTTCCACCTGATAAACATACTGGCCGAAAGCAACCTCATGTCCTGCCTCTGCCCAAAGTGTTTTTTCTCTGAGAAGGAAGGCTACGGTTACCGTATATTCGCCCGGGCGCTGCTGTTTTCCAAATGGAAGTCTGTAGGTCTGTTGGCTTAAAGGCTCCACCGCTGTATCCAGTGTCTCTTTGCGGAGGACATGACCGTTCTTTGCAAGAGTCACTTCACATCGGAATGTGTCCGTATTTACAAAAAGATTTTTGTTGATGATCTTAACAGAATCCTCACTTACCTGCGCAGTGATATTCTGGTAGTTGAATTTTACCTCCTGCATCTTTGGTGAAGCATCTCTGTCTCCGCCGTATGCGATACCGTTTCCACTGAAATTATAATCTGTAGGACGTTCACCGAAGTCTCCGCCGTATGCCTGGAATTCTTTACCGTAACGGTCTTTTTTGTAAATAGACTGATCAATGTAATCCCAGATAAAGCCACCCTGATATTTCGGTTCTGTATCTGTAAGATCTGTATATTTATGCATTGCGCCGCAGGAATTTCCCATTGCATGGGTATACTCACAGCAAATAAACGGCTTGCTGTCATCCTTTGCAAGGAACTCCCGGATCGCTTCTACGGAAGGATACATCTGGCTTTCCATGTCACTGGTGGCATTGTAGCTGCGGTCATGGAAAACCCCCTCATAATGTACCAGTCTTGTAGGATCATTCTTGTGGTAGAACTCAGACATCTCAAAGATATCTTTTCCACCAAAGGATTCATTTCCACAGGACCAGATCAGGATCGCCGGGTGGTTCTTGTCACGCTGATACATGGAATTTACACGGTCCAGCATCATGCCCAGCCATTCCGGTTTGTTGTGCGGAACGATATCCGTGTGATCTCCGGTAAATTCTGCTATATCCCAGGTTCCGTGAGATTCCAGATTGTTTTCTGCGATCATGTAAATACCATATTCATCACAGAGACGGTAGATCGGAGATGCATCCGGATAATGACAGGTACGGATCGCATTGATGTTGTTCTGTTTCATGGTCACGATGTCTTTGAGCAGTTCCTCCCGGGACACATGTCTTCCTGTGACAGAGCTGAACTCATGACGGTTCACACCCTTGAATACGATACGTTTTCCGTTAAGGGTCATGATACCATCCTTCATTTCAAAACGGCGGAAACCGACTTTCTCCGGGATGATCTCCTGGAGCTTTCCGCTTTCATCACTGATCTCCAGCTCCAGATCATAGAGATTCGGCTCTTCTGCACTCCAGAGAAGGGGATCCTGAATCTCCCAGGTACAGGTATCCTCTCCGTTCAGAGATCTTTCCTCCTGCAAAAGGATCTCTCCCTTTCCGGAAAGTGTAAGCTTCATTTTTCCTTTTCCCCAGGTACTGGTCACGATCTCAAGCTCGGCTTTTTTGAGAGTTTCATCCGGAATGGCACGGATCCTGAGATCATATACATGGACATCCGGTACCGTAAACAGATAAACATCTCTGTAAATTCCAGAAAAACGGTAAAAATCCTGATCCTCGCACCAGCTGCTGGCTGTCCATTTAAACACCTGTGCCGCCAGCTTGTTCTCGCCGTCCTTCAGATATTCCGTAAGCTCGAATTCTGACGGAGTAAAAGAATCTTCACTGTATCCCACAAATTTTCCATTGAGCCACAGAGCCAGGCCGCTCTCTGCTCCCTGGAATGAAACAAATACTCTTTTTCCTTTCATGCTCTCCGGCACATGGAAATATCTCACATAGCTTGCCACCGGGTTAAAACGTTCCGGGATCTGTCCCGGATGAAGTTCTTCATGGCCTTCCCACGGATACTGGACATTGGCATACTGCGGTGCATCATATCCTTCCATCTGGATATGTGCCGGCACATAAATGTCCTCCCAGTCCTTACAGGAATATGCTTCTTCCTCAAAGCCTGGGATAGCAGATGCATAATTCCGTGCATAATGGAACTTCCAGAGACCATTCAGACTGTGACGGAAAGAAGTTTTCCCATCTTCTCTCTCTTCCTCACAGCGATAATATGTATGATCTGAGTGGGCATCCATTCTTCCGTCGCTGAAATACCGGGGATCTTTTAACAGAGAATGATCAAATTTTTTCATTTTTTCCTCCTGCCCGGCAGATTCTGTTTTTTCTGCCGGATCCTTCGTTTTTTATGCTATGATCATTATAGTATAATCCACCGGATTATGGTATAATATGTTTCGCCAAAATATATAACATTTAGAAACAGGTGAATATCATGTCGATCTATTTCAGAAACACTCCGGTCAGTGCTCCCTTCATGTTTGAATCTCTTGGGAACCACTGGAATCAGGTTAATATCTTCCGTCCGGACGGATATCCGTATTATCATTACCTCCAGACTGAAAAGGGTACCGGACGCATTGAAGTCCGTGGAAAATTTTATACTCTCGGAGCCAACGAGGGCATCCTCATCGCCCCCGGTGTCCCTCATTCCTATCACAGGGAGTCTACTTCCTGGACCACGATGTTTGCCACCTTCACAGGAACACTGGCAGGCAGCATTCCTTCCATGACAGACAACCAGGAAGTGATCCTTATCGAAAAGGAACAAGGAGCCAGTATCCGGAAAATGATTTCTTCTACCTTGCGTAAATATCATCAGCCCACACCGGATATGAAATCTCTTTCTTCCGACTGCTATAATTTTCTTATGAATTTTACAGACTGTGCAGCTTCTCCGAAGATACAGGATAATCCGCTCTACCAGAGATATGTGATCCCGGTAATAAAAGAAATCGAAACCGGTTATCAGCAGGATATCACTGCAGCGCAACTGAGCCGGAGCGTTTTTGTCTCTCCGCAGTATCTTTCCCGTCTGTTCCGCCGTTTTATGGGCTGCTCGGTTTACGAGTACGTTACCATGTACCGCATCAGCCGCGCACGTGAGCTTCTGCTTTCCAGACCGGATATGAAGATCCAAGATGTTGCCGGCGCTTCCGGATTTTCCGATGCCAGCCACTTTATCGCCATGTTCCGTAAAGTCACAGGCACAACTCCTCTGGATTTCCGAAAGATGTACTGATATATTCCTACTGCACAGCACAAAAACTGCCCTGCCGGAAACGTCGTAGAAGACGTTTTCCTGCAGGGCAGTTTTCTGCTGCTCTTATCAGCCAAAAGCCGGTATCCTATCCTATATTCTGATCCATCAGACAAAAGCATCTGTATCCTATATCTGTTTGATCTCAGTTTCCGTAATATAATTCCAGAATACGGTCAACTCTTTGGCTGGCCTCCAGATTCTTCAGAAGATCGCTCCTGCTCCTGATCTGGCTGTCCAGCTTCTTCCGTTCCTCCTGCAGCTGCCGCAAAAGTGACGCTTTCCGAAGAGCTTCCTCTTTCTTCTGTATCTCGTTCTGATCCATTTTTTTCTCCCTGTACAGTCTCTGTTTCCAGATTCTCTGCTACATTTTCCCGTTGCTGTTCCGCTTCTTTCTCTGCCTGCTGATCTTTCTCGATCCTTCTCATCCGTACTTTTGCCCGCTTTCTGGACATCACGCGTTTCACTGCAACTACCACGGTGCAAAGAACAAAAAGTATTACCGAGATCACCAGTGAAACATCCACGCCGGTTCCCGGAAACAGTATTTTATCTGTGCGGAACCACTGGATCACTGCTCTTCCAAGACCATAGCCTGCCAGATATCTCAGAAAGATCTCTCCCTGAAATACTTTTTTGCGAAGCAGCATCATAAGCATCAAAAGCACAAGCAGACACCAGAGACTTTCATAGAAAAACAAGGGCTGTACCAAAATCCAGGTACCACCGTCCACGGTTTGAAGCTTTTCACGCATAGCCGTGGTGACCTCTCCTGCCCGTACCGCAGTCAGCGGCAGCTGCATGGAAAAAATGTTGTCTGCATATTCCCCGAAAGATTCTCTGTTAAAAAAGCTTCCCCACTTTCCTATTATCTGCCCGATCAGAAGTCCCATGCAGGCAAGATCTGCCATCTGCCAGAAGGATTTCTTTCGGATCCTGCAGTAGACCGCACCACCCAGCACACCGCCCAGAAGTCCGCCATAAAACATAAGTCCTCCGGACCGTATATTCAGAAGCTGTCCCGGATCATTTTTATAAAGGCTCCAGGAAAAAGCCGCATAAAGCAGCCTTGCCCCTGCCACACCGGAAAGCAGCGTTATGATGGCCAGATCCAGATATGCATCCGGATCTTCATGATTTCTTCTGGCTTCCAGTACCACAAAAAAGATTCCCAGAAGCATTCCTATCGCGATCAGGACGCCATAGATCGTGATCTCAAAGCCAAAGATCTCAAAGGATCTCGGCACATGATCCAAAACCAGATTTAATCCGGGAAACCGAATTGACATATCCATAAAATCACCTGTTATAATTTTTCAGCTTACAGCCGGTATTTCACAGACGTTGGTGATCACACGTTAAATCTGAATAAGATCACATCTCCGTCCTGTACAACGTACTCTTTTCCTTCCATACGTACAAGGCCCTTCTCTCTGGCACCTGCATAGGAACCGCAATCCAGAAGATCCTGATAATTCACAACCTCTGCTTTGATAAATCCACGTTCAAAGTCTGTGTGGATCTTACCTGCTGCCTGCGGTGCCTTGGTTCCGATCTTGATAGTCCATGCTCTTGTCTCATCCTCTCCTGCTGTCAGGAAGCTCATAAGGCCAAGAAGGTGATAGCTTGCGCGCACCAGCTTCTCCAGGCCGGATTCTGTCAGTCCCAGATCCTCAAGGAACATCTTTCTCTCATCCTCATCCAGCTCGGAGATCTCCTCCTCGATCTGCGCACAGATCACAAATACCTCGCTGTTCTGTTTGGCAGCGTATTCACGTACTGCCTGTACATACTGATTGTTCGCCCCATCATCTGCGATATCATCCTCTGCAACGTTAGCCGCATAGATCACCGGTTTTGCAGTAAGAAGATTATAGGTTGCAAGCCATGCATCCTCATCTTCGTTCTCTGTTTCCAGAGTAATGGCAAGCTGTCCCTCTTCCAGATGCGCCTTTACTTTTTCAAGGAATGCAAGCTCTTTGGCAGCTTCCTTATCCATACGTGCAGTCTTGGTAACCTTGGCAATTCTTCTCTCGAGGATCTCAAGATCAGAGAAAACAAGCTCCAGATTAATAGTCTCGATATCGCGGAGCGGATCAATGCTTCCATCTACATGAACAACATTGGAATCCTCAAAGCAGCGTACCACGTGAACGATAGCATCTACCTCACGGATATTTGCAAGGAACTGGTTTCCAAGTCCCTCTCCCTTAGATGCGCCTTTTACAAGACCTGCAATATCGACGAATTCGATCACTGCCGGTGTTACTTTTTTTGATTTATAAAAATCTCCGAGAAGATTCAGTCTCTCATCCGGAACGGTTACAACACCCACATTGGGGTCGATAGTACAGAACGGATAGTTTGCGGATTCTGCTCCGGCTTTTGTCAGTGAATTGAATAATGTACTTTTTCCTACGTTAGGAAGACCTACGATTCCTAATTTCATCTCTCTATATACGTCCTTTCGATATATTTATTTACAGTATTTTTCAGATACTCTTTAAACAGGCCTTTCCGTTTTTCAGGCCATTCCTGTCCCATATTACCATACACAGCCTGAAATCGCAACTGTGAGGCATTTATTGTTACTGTCAGTCCCTGGACATGATCATCAGAAGCTGCCCGCTTTCATACAGGATCTCTGCGGTTTCTTCCGAAATCTCATTGCTGACGGTCAGGCCACTGTCTTCTACTGTCAGATGATATCCGTTCAGCGGATACTTAAATCCCTTCAGAGTGAGGCCTGTCACATCACCTCCCACAGTAAAGAATGAAACATATTTTCCAAACTGCTCCTCTCTGTGCAGTATGGTTCCGCTTTCTGCAAGTGTGATATAATTCCACTGATCTGCGATCGCAATACGAACGCCCTGTTCCTTACCCATGGAAAGCAGTCCCAGATTCGCCAGCACATGATCCAGCCTTGTGCCGGTAGCTCCCAGGATCAGGATATCCTTTGCACCCTTGCGGATCATCTGGTTTACCGCAGACTGTGTATCCGAATCATCCTTCTCTGGCTTCAGCCTGATGATCTCCGGTCCCTTCAGGCTTTCCATATATTTTTGGCCTTCTTCGGAAAGACTGTCAAAATCCCCAATTGCAAGATCCGGAATAAATTCCCGGTTTTTCATAAACCATTCCATCCCCTTATCTGCAGCAACAAGAGTGATTTTCTCTCCTCGGCTTTCTTCTATTCTTTTTTTTAAAAAATCGAGGGCAAAACCATTCTGGATATTGCCCCCGCTGATTATTATTGTATCGATCATTTTCAGTCCAGCTCTTTTTTGATATTGTGGATTTTTTCTGTAATGTGTCTTACATTGGCTGCCACATCGCCCTTAAATACCCAGGAACCTGCGACCATGAGGTTTGCACCGGCACGCATAACCGTCTCCAGTGTATCATCATTGATACCACCATCTACCTGGATATCAACATCCAGCTCTTCTTCATCAATAAGCTCACGAAGCTCCTGGATCTTCTCCGTGCATTCGTCCATGTATTTCTGTCCGCCAAATCCTGGCTGAACAGTCATTATCAGCACCATATCCACATCTTCAAGAAGATGGCTGATGTCATTTACCGGTGTGGATGGCTTGATCGAAACTGCCGCCTTTACCCCTGCTGCCCTGATCTGCTCCAGTGTACGCTCCAGATCCTCACATGCCTCCGCATGTACAGTAATGGAATCTGCTCCGCATTCTACAAAATCGCGGATATATCTTTCCGGTTCTGTTACCATCAAATGTACGTCGAAAAACATGTTGGATTCTTTCCGGATCGATTTGATCACCGGCATTCCAAAAGAAATGCTGGGAACAAAATCTCCATCCATAACATCAATATGCAGATATTCAACGCCTTCCTTTTCCAGAATTTTGATCTGTTCTCCCAGTCTGTTAAAATCTGCTGATAAGATCGACGGGCACAATCGGTATTCCATGACTCAGTATCTCCTTTTCTCTTTTAATTCCTGGTGCAGCTCCAGATAATCTTCATATCGGAGTCTGCTGATCTCATTGTTCTCAAGGGCTTCCTTAACAGCGCAGCCCGGTTCATGTATGTGACGGCACCCCTGAAAGCGGCACTGTCCTTCATATCTTCGGAACTCCGGAAAGTAATCCTTCAGTTCCTGCTCCTCCATATTTTCAATATATAAGGAGGAAAATCCCGGCGTATCCACAAGGAATGTATCCTGTGCCACCGGTATGATCTGTGCATGGCGCGTAGTATGTTTTCCCCGTTTCAGCTTACGGCTGATCTCACCGGTTTCCATCTCCACTTCTTCCTGAAGGGAATTTGTAAGAGAAGATTTTCCCACGCCGGATGGGCCGGCAACCACAGTTGTCCTGCCCTGAAGCACTTCTTCGATCTCGTCGAGTCCTTCTCTCTTCAGGGCACTTGACAGGATCACCTGATAGCCGCAGCTCTGGTATGTTTCATAGAGAAATTCCAGTTCTTCCGTTGTTGCCAGATCTTTTTTGTTAAAACAGATGACTGCCGGAACACCTTCCCTCTCCATCATAATGAGGAAACGATCCAGAAGCATGAAGTTCGGCTTCGGATTATCCATGGCAAATATCACCAGTGCCTGATCTACATTGGCCACAGCCGGACGGATCAGAGAATTCTTCCGCTTGTGGATCTCCGTCACACTTCCCTCCAGTTCCTTTTCATCCAGAACTGTAATGTCCACATTGTCACCTACCAGAGGCTTGAATTTATCCTTACGGAAAATTCCCTTGGCTCTGCATTCATATGTATTACCGTCTTCTGCATATACGTAGTAGAATCCGGCAATACCTTTGATTATCTTTCCCTGCATGATCACTCAGCTTTCTTGAATGTAACCGTGTAGGTTCCAAGCTGCTGATAATCCCCGTCTACCTCTTCATAGAGATAGATGGTTCCTGAGGTAACGCCCTCAGCACCTGAGATATCAAGCTGATACGGGAAGCTGATATTCTGTCCATCAATGATGGTGGATGCCTTAGGCTCACCGTTTACGTCCTGGATCAGTTCCAGACGGATCGCGCCTCCATTGTAGCCGGACGGAGTATCCAGTGTCTGTGTACATTTCCAGCCTGTGTTTGCATTGACATCTGCTGTAGATGTAGTTGTGGATACTGTGCTGTCCGCAGATGCTGTGCTATCTGTAGATGCTGTACTGTCTGTAGATGCTGTACTATCTGCAGATGCTACGCTGTCTGTGGATGGAGCCTTGTCACCGGAGCTGATGGTAATGCTGATCGGCTGATCCGGGTCTGCTGCCGCATAGGCTTCCGGATCCTGTGCGATAACTGTACCTGCAGCTTCTGTACTCTGCTGTTCTGTTATCTGGATATCAATAAATTTACCTAAAGTAGTAAGCGCATCATCCTTGGTCATTCCCACAACACTCGGGACCTCAGCATTATCGCCATAATCAACCCCTCGACTGACTGTCAGTGTTACAGAAGAGCCTGCCTGCACAGAAGTACCTGCTGCCGGCTCGACATTGTAAACATATCCCGGATCTACCAATGCATATCCGTTGTCATCTGTGTCACTGTATTCTTTCTGAACATTTACCTGAAGTCCAAGATCTTCCAGAGTCTGCTGTGCATCGATTCCTGTACGTCCATCCAGATCCGGGATCGTAACCTGTGCTGTTCCGGTGCTTACCCAGTATTTCACAGTTGTATTGGCTTCAACCTGTGTTCCCGCAGCTGTCTCCTGACGGGAGATCCTGCCTTTTTCCTGATCGGATGCCTCCTCACCGGCCATCTGGACACCCAGATGTGCATCGTTTGCAAGTGTTTTAGCCTCTTCCTCTGTCTTGCCTACAAGATCAGGAACGGTTGCCAGACCGTCAGCTGCTGATTCCTGCTTCGCTTCTGCCTTGCTGCTGTCTGCAGCTCCGCTGCTGCCGGTTCCAAACAGTCCTGCGGCACGTCCAAGCACTACCACAAGAACGATCAGAAGAACTGCACCTCCGATCAGTGCCGCAATCGTCAGGCCTCTTCCGGAACCATGATGCTTCTTTTTCTTTCCGGATCTATGCTCGGATCTCGGTCTGTATTCTTCCTCTGCATCATCGTAATCGTTATCGTCGTATTTTTCTTCCTCAAGTGCGGTGATCTCCGGTTTTGTGATCTGCTTCGGTGTATGTTTGATCTCACCAAGCTCTTCTTCTGAGATCACAACCGTCTTGGCATCGTTGTCAACTGTAGTAAGCTTTACAAAATCACCCTGGGGATCGATCAGAGAATGCTTCAGGTCTGCGATCACATCCTCCATACGGCTGTAACGACGATCTACACTTTTCTGTGTACATTTCAGAATGATCTGCTCCAGACTGTACGGAAGGTCCGGTGTATACACACTTGGCGGGACCATCTCTTCCTGCAGATGCTTGATAGCGATCGCCACAGTGGTATCTCCGTCAAAAGGAACTCTTCCTGTGACCATCTCATACAGTGTGATTCCAAGAGAATAGATATCGCTCTTCTCATCGCTGTATCCGCCTCTCACCTGCTCAGGTGAGCTGTAATGTACAGATCCCATTACATTGGAGCTGATCGTATTGGAAGATGCAGCTCTGGCAATTCCAAAGTCTGTCACCTTTACTTTACCATCTGTGGAAATAATGATATTCTGAGGTTTCACATCTCTGTGAACGATACCATGGCTGTGTGCCGCCTCCAGACCCATAGAAACCTGGATTGCGATACTTGTAGCCTCTTTAATGGAAAGCTTTCCCTTCTTGGAGATGTATTCCTTCAGAGTGATACCCTCGATCAGTTCCATAACAATGTAATAAACACCGCCGTCATCTCCTACGTCAAATACATTGACGATATTCGGATGTGTAAGACCAGCTGCCGCCTGAGCCTCACTTCTGAATTTCTTTATAAACGTGGTGTCTTCCCGAAACTCCGGTTTCAGGACCTTCACGGCAACAAAACGGTTCAGCTTATGGTCCATAGCCTTATAGACATCTGCCATTCCGCCAGTTCCGATTTTTCCTACGATCTCATAGCGCTCGGCTATGATCATTCCCGTCTTCAACATGCTTCCACCTCATTCGTGAATGGCTCTACCAGTACGACTGCAATATTATCCTTACCACCATTCTGATTTGCTTCCCGAAGGAGCGCACTGCCCTTCTGATCAATATCTGCTTCCGGATCGGATATGATCTCCTGGATCTTCTCATCTTCAACCATATTGCTGAGACCGTCTGAACACATCAGGATCGTACATCCTTTTTCAAGTTTCAGATCAAAGAAATCCACATCCACCGTTTTCTCCGCGCCAAGTGCCCTTGTAATGATGTTCTTATCCGGATGATTCCGTGCTTCCGCTTCGCTGATCTCGCCCATTCTCACCATTTCCTGTACCAGGGAATGATCTCTGGTGACCTGGCGGATCCCGTCCTGGATCACATATAAACGGCTGTCACCCACATTGGCTACATAGGCATACTGATCTACAATAGTCGCCACCACCATAGTGGTTCCCATGCCCCGGAGGTTTTCGTCTTCCTGCGCACGGTTTCTGATCTCCGTGTTCGCAGCTTCGATCGCATGACGAATAACCTTCACAGGATTGTAATCCGCATCTTCACGGATTTCATCCACAAGGATCCGTACTGCATGAAGTTATATCTCCATAAGTTCCAACTATATCATCAAGACTAGAATAAGCATTA
>OLOW01002539.1_pt1 | contig 12212 bp, 6 predicted proteins | sample 1672801 | NCBI WGS metagenome assembly OLOW01 (sample SAMEA3136725, study PRJEB25190) | human gut metagenome | biome: human gut; feature: human-associated habitat; material: faeces | place: Austria | collected 2013
AATCATCGTTCCACTTCCACACCGGGGCGCCATAGGCATGACCGGTGGCGGGGATAGCCAGCTTCTCCAGCGTCGTCTCGGTCTTGCCCTCAGCATCGCTGAACAGCTTGCCGCAGACGGAGCACTTCCAGTAAGCCTCCACACCGGCGGTCTCGCAGGTGGCCGGCACTGCCTCCACAGCGGTCAGCTGGTGGCCCACAGGGGGATCGGGCAGATCCGCCAAAGCGGCATCCACATCGGCCTGAGAGACGTACAGAGTGGTCAGCACGTCCATAGCGGCGTCATAGGCCTTGGTCAGGCAGTTCTGCTCCAGATAGTAGGGGTTCGCCTCGATCTCGGCGTTGATGGCCGCCACACGGCGGGTCAGGGCGTCCTTGTTGGCGACCTCGTAATAGCCGGCACTTCCGCCCGTACCCATGGCATGGCCCCCGCCGATATCGGAGCCGTAGGCCAGCGTGAACTGCACACGCACCACGTCGCCCTCGGACAGATAGGAATCGGCAAAGCCCACGTTGGGGAATACGTTCTTCAGGCAGTACATCCAGCCGGAGCCGCTGGTGTAGTCGAACTCGCCCAGACTGGTCTCGTCCGTCCGGGTCTGGATATCGAAGCCCTTCTCCTCCAGCTTCTCCCGCAGGGCCTGGGGGATGCTGTCGCCGGTGGGATCAATGTCCGCCAGCGCATCGCCCTGGATGTGGGACAGATAGAAGCCGCTCTCCAGAGAGCCGGTGTTGTCGTAAGTGAAGCCCTTTTCCTCCAACAGACGGGCCAGCGCCTGAGCGGCGTTCTCACCCTCGATGATGTTCACATAGCAGGGCTCGATGATGTAGCCGCCGCCCAGAGACAGGGCCTCCACGGTGAACACAGCCTTGCCCACCACATCACCGGGCTCGGCCTTCACATAGGTGATGGTATAGGTCAGAGAGGACTTGTGGGCCTTGACAACGACGGTGTTCTCGCCTTCCTTGGTAAAGTGCAGGGTATAGCTGGTCTTGGTGTCATCGTCCCAGTTGACGGACACCGGATCACCGTTGAGGAGTACCGTTACCTCATTGGCGGGCAGCTTCTTGCCGTCGCCGTCCTTGGCAAAGACGTCGAAGGTCATGCGGGAGTTGCGCTGGGTGATGCCATCCTCCAGCGTGGTCTCCAGCGTGACGATGTCCTCACGCACCGTTACCTCGAAGGTGGCGGTGAGCTGACCGAAGGTCACGGTGATGGTCTGCTGCCCCACGGTCTCCAGCAGCGTGGGGGAGAGGGTGTACTGGGCAGAGGTCAGGGCAGAGGTGCCGTGCTTGGTGACAGCCTGCACCACCAGGCCGGCGGTATTCAGCGTGTCGCCCTCGGTATAAACGGTTTTCTTGGGCAGAGTCTTGACCTGAATGGCAGTGACCAGAGGCAGCTCCACATTCACGGCCTGATCCTCACCGCCCACCACGGTCAGTGTACCCTTAGCGGGCAGATAGCCCTCCTTGGTGACTACATAGCTCCACTCGCCGCTGGCCAGCGTGCGGGTGGCGGAGGCAGCGGTGGCGTTGATGGTGACGGTATCGTTGCTGCTGTTGGTCAGCTGGATGGTGCAGCTGTTGATGGCGTTTCCGGAGTCATCCTTCACGGAGAAGGTGACGTCCGCCGTATTGGGCTTGACCACAGGGATGGTGATATCCGGCAGGGCGCCCAGCGCAAAGCTGTTGTAGCTGTTGGGAACGTTGGTGGAGAGATCGGGCAGGGAATTGCGGTGAGAGCCGATATCCTTGCCGTTGCCGTAAAAGTTGAGAACGCCGTCCGTCAGGACATAGGGCTCATCAGCATCCCAGTCGGCGGGGATCTTTACCTCCACGGTGCGGCAGTCGTTGCCGTCCGCCCGGTCGAAGAGGTGACGCTGGAAGAGGTCCTTATAGCCGGTGACGGTATCATCGCTGCCGGGATCGGTGTAAGAGACGTAGGCGTAGAGGCAATACAGGTTCGCCATGGTGTTGGCGGGGTGATACACGCCGGTGAGCTGCACGGTGACGGTGTCGCCGGGCAGGATATCACGGGTGGGGTCGGTCTTGTTGGTGATGACTACCCCGGCCTTCTTCACGGTGATGACCTGATAGGTGTCGGCGCCACCCTTGCTGATCTTGACGATGTTTTTGCCCTCGGTGAGAGTCAGAGTCACGTCGCCGCCCTTGGTGGTCACGCCGTCGGTGCCGAAGCCGCCGGTGTAGGTCATGGCCGTCTCGGTGAGCGTGGGGCGCAGCAGGGTAACGGTGCTGCCGGCGGCGGGCCGGAAGGTGTACTGGCAGCCGTTATCGCCGGTGTAGTACAGCACGTCTGCCTCAGCATCCAGCTTGTTACCGGCCACCTTCCGGTCACCGTTGTTGATGGTCATGTTGGCATCCGGGCCGTTGGCGGCGTTCTCGCCTACCTCCACCACCACCACACCGGTGTTCTCCGGCCAGATGGCGCCAAAGGTCTTGTTCTTGTTGATGTCCCAGCCGCAGTCCGTCACATACATGGCGTCATAGGTCACCAGAACGACGGCCGTACCGGCGCTGTTGGCGGTGATGCGGCCGCTGTCATCCACGCTGACCACATTGGTGCCGTCCACATCCAGTGCCGTGTAGTGGAACACGGGCTCCAGCGTGGAGCCTCTGCTGCCGGCGGCGTAGCTGTTGGAGATCTGGAACATACGCAGGGGGCGCAGCTGCTTCATGCCGCCCACGGTCAGGGCGACGCTGCCGGTGTAGTCCACGCCGTTGAGGCGGATATCCGCCGCATCACTCTCCTCGTCCCGGAGAATGGCCTTGGGATTGCCGGTCATGGTTTTCGTCAGGTCATATCGGGTGGTGGCGCCGGTGGATTTGAACATACCGGTGGCGGTGACAAGCCCGTCGCCGGCGGCCTGATAGATGTAGCTGCTGCCGGCCGCCAGCCGGAAGGTGTAGACGTCGCTGTCATCGCCGGTGAGATCGGCATCGCCGGGAATCAGCGTACCCTGCCCATAGGTGGTGGAGGGAATGCTGTGCATGACGACACGGCCGCCCTTAGGCACCACGAAGCCGGTGCTCACGATCTGGGGCAGAGTGACGCTCCACGTAGCAGAGCCCGTCAGCTTCTGGCTGGTGGGCTGGGAGGCCTGATAGCCCTCGGCCGCTCTGGCCTCGGAGGGCTGGACGGACCAGGTGTAGGTACCGGGGGCCATGAGGTAGGGGTAGCCTACATAGCTGCCGGACTGATGGGGCTCGCCGGGGGTCATCACGGTGCCGTCGGCGGCCTTGACCTCGGTGGTGAAGTCATCTGCCGTCCAGCCGATCTCGATGGCGTAGACATAGACCAGATACAGCTCGAAGGTCTGCTCACCGCTGCCTTCGGTGACGGTGAGGGTGCCTGTGCCGATCTGATAGTCACCGCCCTGGACGGTGTCCCGTGCCTCATAGGTATAGGTGCCGGGAGCCGTCAGGAACTCGTATACGGTGTAGCTGCCGCTGGTGTCTGCGGTGATGGCCACAGGCTGGCCCGCAGCATCCTTCAGGGTCAGGGTCATGCCGGTGCCCCGGCCCTGGGAGGTGGTGATCTTCACCTGCCGCATCCCCTCCGGAACGTTGACCGTCACGGGAGCCACGGCGCTGGTGACACTGGTGGGCTTGTTGCCCGCCACGGTGTTGGTGACCACCACACGGTACCAGAAGCTGCCCGGTGCCTCGGTGGAGGGAGTGTAGCTGCTCTGGGTGGCGTCGGTGATGTCCTCGAAGCCGTCGGCGGCGGAGGTGGTGCTCACCTGCCACTGATAGCTCAGGGTGCCGCTGCCGGTGGCCTGCACCGCCAGAGCATTGGCCTTATCGCCGCAGGTGTAGGTGACAGCCACCGTAGACAGATTCGCCGTCAGAACGGGAGCCGGGGCGGCGGGAGAGTCGTCCTTCTCCACGAACTCCAGAATATAGGCGGTGTTGGTGGTGGCATAGTTGCTGGTCTTGACCAGAGACAGATTCCTCTCGTAGCCGCTGGTACGGGTCTCGATGGTATAGGGGGAGGAGGACCCCACCTGATCTGCCGTCCAGTAATCCACGGGAGGCGGCCAATCATTCAGACCGTCCTTCTGCGTGTAGCCGCTGCCGGAGCTGCTGGCCTTATCCAGATAGACGGTGCCGTAGAGCTGGACCGTCTTGGTCCCGGCGGGGACGTAGACCTTATAGTGGGGGAGATCCTCCCACGCAAAGGTCAGATAGTCTACAAATTCGTACTCCAGCGCATCGCTGCTGCCCACCAGAGTGATCTTCTCGGGCTTTGCATCGGCAGCGGCCCATGCCGAGACCGGCAGGACGCTCACCAGCATCAGCAGGGACAGCATCAGCGCAAGGAGCTTCTTTCCGTGCGACGTGCTCTTTGTCTGCATTTCGTTTCTCCTTTTCTCAAATATGTCGTGGTGTCAGTCGGGATCGGCGGCCCTGCGTGCAGGCCGCAGCCCTCACCTCCTCTCCGGTGGGATTTTCTCGTCTGCCGTACAGTCCCCTTGGGTCGGGGGCGGCTTTTGCGGATGGCACAAAGCAAAAGCGTCCGTGCCGCCGGTTCGGCAGCACGGACGCATAAAAGGGCGTTCTCTTTGTGCAGGCAGTCCCGGTGTAGGCAGGTACCGCAGCGGACGGTCCGGTGTATCTGACTTATCCGTCCCGTCGGACTTGCCGCCGGGAGGGCTTCACAGTGACCCACTCGCAGGGATTTGCACCCTATTCCACCTGTCCCCTCACAGGGACGGAGCCGTCTGCTGAGAAAGAAACGGAGTCCAGTTCAATGGCTGGAACGTTGTCCTTCTCATCATAACACAAGGGCGACCGTTTTGCAATATCATACCGAAAAATCATTTGCCGGAAAATGCCGGCCACTGCCGGGGAAACCCGAACCCCACCCGGCAGAAAAAATTCCCCGGACAGTGTCCTGTCCGGGGAATGCTTCGGTGCGATAGACGCGGTTTTACTCGATGGAGATGGTGTAGTAGTACACCGGCTGACCGCCGCTGAGGAGGGAGATCTCCGTCTCCGGGCAGGCCTCGGTGAACAGGGCCTGCGCCGCCTCGGCCTCCTCCTGCGATACGCCCTCGCCGTAGAACAGGGTGACGAAGGCCGCCTCCCGCTCCGCCGCCAGCGCCGCCAGTCGGGTCAGCAGGGAGGTGATGTCCCGCTCCGTGCCGAAGAGCTTGCCGTCCAGCAGGGCCAGATAGTCGCCCTCGTTGATGGCGAAGCCGTCGAAGTCGGAGTTGCGGGCAGCATAGGTGATCTGGGCCGTGGTGACAGCGGCGGCCGCCTCGGTCATGGCCGCAAGAATAGCCTGTGGATCCTCCTCCGCCGTGTCCACGCTCATCATGGCGCTGATGCCCTGAGGGATGCTGTGGGTGGGTACCACGATGACCTGCTTCTCTGTCAGCCCCACGCACTGCTGGGCCGCCATGACGATGTTCTTGTTGTTGGGCAGCACGAACACGATCTCGCTGGGGGTGTGGTTCACCTCCCGCAGAATGGCCTCCGTAGAGGGGTTCATGGTCTGGCCGCCGGATACCACCCGGTCCACGCCCAGATCCCGGAAGGCCGCCGCCAGTCCGTCTCCGGCGCATACCGCCAGAAAGCCGTAGCGCTTCTCGGCGGGGACCTCCGCCTGCTCGGCCTGCTCCAGCTCCGCCTCGATGGCGTCCAGATCGTCGGTGCTCTGGGCCTTGCGGCCCGCTGCCAGATCGGCGGCCTGGGTCCGCATATTCTCGATCTTGGCCAACTCCAGCGTACCGTATCGCTGGGCCGCCGTCAGGGCCTCGCCGGGGGTGTCGGTGTGAACATGGACCTTGAAGGATTCGTCATCCTCGCCGATGACCAGACTGTCACCGATGCTGTCCAGATAGGCCCGGAAGGGGGCCAGATCCACGTTGGGATCGTTCTTGCGGACGATGAACACGGTGTCGAAGGCGAAGGTGATGTCCTCGTCTCCGATGGCGGCAAAGTCCGCCTTGTCGTGCTCCGGCTCCTCCTCCACCTCCGGCATGGGCTCGCCCCGCAGACTGCTGAGCATCCCCTCCAGAATGATGAGGTAGCCCTTGCCGCCGGCGTCCACCACCCCGGCTTTTTTCAGCACCGGATTCATCTCCGTGGTCTCGGCCAGCGTCTCATAGCCCGTGGCAATGGCCTCCGCCAGCACATATTCGGCGCAGTTCTGCTCCTGCGCCGCCTCCTCAGCTCTGGCCGCCGCCAGACGGGATACCGTCAGCACCGTGCCCTCGGCGGGCTTCATCACGGCGCCGTAGGCCGTGGTCACGCCCTCGGACATGGCCGCCGCCAGCTGTACGCCGTCCATCTCCTCCAGCCCCTTGGCGGACTTGGAGAGCCCCCGGAACAGCAGGGACAGGATAACGCCGGAGTTTCCGCGGGCGCCCCGCAGCAGGGCGCTGGCGGTGATCTTGGCGGCCTCGCCCACCGTGGCGGGCTCGCACTTTTTCAGCTCCGCCGCAGCGGTCTGGATGGTAAGGCTCATATTGGTGCCGGTATCGCCGTCCGGCACGGGGAATACGTTCAGGTCGTTGATGGCCTGCTTTTCACGGGTGATACAGGCGGCGCCGAAGGCGACCATCTGCTTGAAGGCGCCGCCGCTGATTTTTTCTGTCATGCTCTTGCTTCTCCTCCTACCGACGTTCATCACACGGTGATGGAGTCCACAAAGACATTCACTTCACGGACCTCCACGCCGGTATTTTTGGTGACCACATATTTGACCTCGCCCATAATGGAGCGGCATACCGTGGCGATATTCACACCGTTCTCCACGATGATGTGCAGCTCGATGGACACCGTGCCGTCTTCGTTATAGGTGACCTTTACGCCCTTGCTCATGGCTTCCCGGCGCAGCAGATGGACCAAGCCGTCCGTCATGCTGCGGTAGGCCATGCCCTTGACGCCGAAGCAGTTGGTAGCGGCGGCGCCGGTGATGCTGGTGAATACGGCGCTGCTGATACTGATCTCGCCCCGCTGGGACTGGACCTTAATCATAGTATTCTTCCTTTCCGTTCAGGATAAAGGGCAGACTGCCCGATGATACGATTGATACTAATACAGAGCATTATATCGCATTTATCCGCAGATAACAAGGGGAAATTGCAAAAGAGGGCATCATGGCGTACATATTCCGCTTCCTGCGGCGCAAACTATGGGCGTTTCCATTTTATGACGCAGGAGGTAGCGCAAGCTATGGTGAAAGATTTCATCGACACAAATGAGTTCACACGGGAGCAGCTGGTGGATATGATCGAGCTGAGCCTTGCCATCAAGCGGGCCATCCGCAGCGGGTACTATCCGCCCCTGATGCAGGACATGACACTGGGCATGATCTTCCAGCAGTCCTCCACCCGTACCCGTGTCTCCTTCGAGACAGCCATGAGCCAGATGGGCGGCCACGCCCAGTATCTGGGGCCGGGAATGATCCAGCTGGGAGGCCACGAGACCATCGGGGATACCGGCAAGGTGCTGTCCCGTCTGGTGGATGTGGTGATGGCCCGTGTCATCGAGCATCGGACCATCGTGGAGCTGGCCCAGTCCTGCACCGTCCCGGTACTCAACGGAATGTCCGACTACAACCACCCCACGCAGGAGATCGGGGATATGTGTACCATCTTCGAGCATCTGCCCCAGGGCAAGCGCCTGAAGGACGTGAAGGTGGTGTTCGTGGGGGACGGCACGCAGGTCTGCGCCTCGCTGGGCTTCATCACCACCAGGCTGGGGATGCACTTCGTCCACTACGGCCCGGCGAGCCACCAGCTGACGGAGAAGCATCAGACCATTTTAGAGCGCAACTGCCAGCTCTCCGGCGGCAGCTGGCTGGTGACGGATGACCGCTCCGCCGTCCGGGACGCAGATTTCATCTACACCGACGTGTGGTACGGCCTGTACGAAAATGAGATGCCCAAGGAGGAGCGGGTGCAGGTATTCCACGACTATCAGGTGAACCGGGAGCTGATGGCGCTGGGGGCCATCGGCTGCAAGTTCCTCCACTGCCTGCCGGCCACCCGTGGCGAGGACGTGACGGACGAGGTGGCGGACTCCGCCTCCTCCCTGTGCTGGGAGCAGGCCGGCAACCGCCTGACGGCCATGCGGGGCCTGCTGGTCTACTTCACCCGCTGCCGCCCGGAGCACACGGAGCTGGAGATCGCCGCCGCACGGGACACACTGGAGCGGTTTCTGCAGGACCGCATCTACTGCTGACGGCCTATGGAAAACCGCAGAAAATTCCGCTTGGCGGATGTGATCCTGTCCGTCATTTGCGTGGTATTCGTGGCGGAGGCGGCGGCGCCGGTGGCCTCCATCGGCAACAGCCAGTACTTCTGGTGGCTGTTCATGATCGCAGCGTTCCTGCTGCCCTACGGCCTCATCGCCTCGGAGCTGGGGACGGCCTTTCCCGGCGACGGCGGCCTGTACGACTGGATCCAGACCGCCTATCCCGGCACCCACTGGGGCGCACGGGCCTCGTGGTACTACTGGATCAATTTCCCGCTGTGGATGGCGTCTCTGGCGGTGGTATGCCCGGAGCTGCTGGAGGTGATCCTGGGCGGGCGCATCGACCCGGTGTGGTCGCTGGTGATCCAGCTGGCCTTCATCTGGATCGTCACATGGATCGCCGCCTATCCGGTGTGCGACAGCATCCTGATCCTGAACCTCAGTGCCGCCATCAAGATCCTGCTGGCGCTGACGGTGGGCGTGCTGGGCATCGTGTATGTGTCGAAAAACGGCTTCGTCAACAGCATGGAGGCCCGGACCTTCCTGCCGTCCTTCGATCTGAACAGCCTGTCCTATATCTCCGTCATTCTCTTTAACTTTCTGGGCTTCGAGGTGGTCTGCACCTACGCCGACAATATGCAGGAGCCCCGGCGGCAGATCCCACAGGCCATCGTCACCGGTGGCATCGTCATCGCCGCCATCTACCTGTTCTCCGCCTTCGGCATCGGCGCCGCCGTGCCGGTGCGGGACATCAGCCCGGATTCCGGCCTCATCGATGCCGTGTCCCTGATGACCGGCGGGGCCGGCGGTACGCTGGTGCGGGTGGTGGCCCTCTTGTTTTTGGTGACGCTCTTCGGCAATATGATCTCATGGTCCATGGGCGTCAACTCCACCGCCGCCTACGCCGCCGACCGGGGCGATATGCCGGCGGTGTTCGCCCGGCGCTGGAAGCGCAACGGTATGCCCGTGGGTTCCGCCGTCACCAGCGGCATCGTGGCCTCTGCCGTGTGCCTGCTGGGGGCGGTGATGGAGCGGCTCAGCCCTGACTCGTCCCTGTTCTGGAGCTTCTTCGCCTTGAATCTGGTGATGCTGCTGCTGAGCTATCTGCCGGTGTTTCCGGCGTTTCTGACCCTGCGGCGGAAATTCCCGAACCGGGAGCGCCCCTTCCGGGTGCCGGGCCGCAGCGGCTTTCTGAAGTGGCTGGCCTATGTGCCTATGGCCCTGATCATTCTATCCATCATCTTTACCGCCGTGCCGCTGTCGTGGGATCGGGAGACGCTCACCGGCGTGCTGCCCATCACCGTCGGCTCCGTGCTGAGCGTGCTGCTGGGCGAGGTGCTCATAGCGGCCCGGCGGCCCCAACACTGATTGCAGGAGGACGCATTATATGGCAAAACGTATCATCGGCTCTACTCCCAAGGCGGACGGCTACCGGATGCCTGCGGAATTTGAACCCCAGGACGGGGTGTGGATGCTCTGGCCGGAGCGCAACGACAACTGGCGCAGCGGGGCCAAGCCCGCACAGGAGACCTTCTGTCAGGTGGCCCGTGCCATTGCCCGGTTTGAAAAGGTCACCATGTGCGTCAGCGCCGGACAGTATCAGAATGCACGGGCCCGCCTTCCGGAGGAGATCCGGGTGGTGGAGGTGTCCTCCAACGACGCATGGGTCCGGGACTGCGGCCCCACCTTTCTGGTAAACGGTCAGGGCGGCCTGCGGGCGGTGGACTGGACCTTCAACGCATGGGGCGGCCTGTACGACGGCCTGTACTTCCCGTGGGACAGGGACGATCAGGTAGCGCAGAAGATCTGTGAGATGGCGGACGTGGACTCCTACCGCACCGAGGGCTTCGTGCTGGAGGGCGGCTCCATCCATGTGGACGGCGAGGGTACCGTGCTGACCACGGAGATGTGCCTGCTGTCCCCCGGCCGGAATCCCGATCTGTCCAGGGCGGAGATCGGGGAGAAGCTGTGCCAGTATCTGGGCTGCGAGAAGGTGCTGTGGCTCCGGGATGGCATCGACCCCGACGAGACCAACGGCCATATCGACGATGTGGCCTGCTTCGTGGCGCCGGGGGAGGTGGCCTGTATTTGGACGGAGGACAAGGACAACCCCTTCTATCAGGCGGCGCAGGACGCCTACCGCACCCTGTCTCAGGCTACCGACGCCAAGGGCCGGCGGCTGAAGGTGCATAAGCTGTGCCTGACCCGTGAGCCCTGCCGGCTGGAGTGCGCCGAGACCATCGACGCCGTGGAGGGTACCGTCCCCCGTGAAAACGGCGAGGTGAGTATTGCTTCGTATATGAATTTTCTCATTGTCAACGGCGGTGTGATCCTGCCCCAGTACGGCGACGAGAACGATGCGCTGGCGGTGCGTCAGGTGCAGGAGATGTTCCCGGACCGTGAGGTGGTGGGCGTGCAGACCCGTGAGGTGGCCTTCGGCGGCGGCAATATCCATTGCATCACCCAGCAGCAGCCCCGCCCCTGAGGAGCAAAGCTGAAGCAGGGGAGCAACCGAATCACGACTGAAACAAAGAAATGACCTGCAAAAAGGAACGTGCATGGCACGTTCCTTTTTGCGTGGGGAGCATCTCCGATGCAGAGGAGTATTTTTGTGTTGTGTCTCCGACGGGTGCCTTTCTTCCGGCAGGCCCTTTTTCATAAGGAACGTGTCTCCGACGGCTTATGTTCCCAGTAGCTTTTCTTTTTTTGCCTCCGGCGGGTAACTTTCTTTCAATAGCGAAAGAAAGTACCCAAAGAACGCCACTTGAAACCGATGGTTTCAAGACGTCCTTTGTCGAGTGCAAGAGCTGTTGCTTAAATCCCGCCGAAGCGAGGAATTGGTCTGCTTCTACTCATGCTGCCGCTTTATTGGGCGGTTGAAGGGGCTTACCACTCTACTGTCTGAAAATTCATCTCCCCAATCGCACTGTCATTCCGAGGAAACCGTCGAAGCGCCGCCTGTGGCGGATACAGCGAGAAAAATATTTCTATCTTAAATTATAGAAAAGGTGACTTTGGAGATTGGAATACAGAATACAATGGTATAGCAACGTTGTTAGTTGTAGACGAAAAAAATAGCGGTAATTATTATGAGAACCTTTATAACATTCATGGTTACGCCAACGTTGATAATGATACTGTTGTTGGTATAAGTACTATTATATTTGTTTGCAAAAGATGAATAAATATAAGCTAGATTAATAACAGAAGGCAGCATTTGAAATAATTCACTTGCTGCCTTTTTTAGTTCATTTCCTTCTCTTCTTAACTAATTTATGCTTATCCTTCTTAGCTGAATTTGAGAATAGTTGTTCTAGCATCTCCCTTGTTACAGGTCTGTATATAATATCTGTATATGTAGTTTCTCTAATCTCTTGTGGTAAATAATGAATTGTGTTATTCTTCTTTGGTGTTACTTGCATATTTGTATGAAAATAAATAAGTTGGTAATTGATTTATCTATAGCAAAGGTACTGATAAGAATCTGTCCAATCTAATGTAAAAGATACATTCTGGATTATTGAGGTATGTGTTTGTATTGGAAGAAAATGTCAAGGTGGTAGATAGCGACAAAATAGAATCATTGCTTCTATAAGCAGAATAATGGATAAAGATGTACATAAACTAAAGGAAGTCCCGAAGCTAAGAATTATGCAGAGAACTTTGCCGAGTATTATGAAGATATACTAAGCAAATAAATGATTAAAAATTAAAAGCCAGTTATCGAGATGATAGCTGGCTTTTTATCTAAATATGAATTGTCACATCTAAATGCAGACTAAAATTCTAATCTCAAAATTATGCCTTATACATAATTAATCCTATCTTTGTGTCGTTCAAACAAGGCTAGATAAGTACAAATTTGAGGAACTAACTTTGTAAGTTACTGACAAACAGAACCCAATCTAAACATACGGTTTTTATTCAAAACAGCATACCTGCACGCCTATTTTTTTCGCTTTTTTTAGTTTGCCATTTCAGAGATGA
>OLOW01002541.1_pt1 | contig 12209 bp, 7 predicted proteins | sample 1672801 | NCBI WGS metagenome assembly OLOW01 (sample SAMEA3136725, study PRJEB25190) | human gut metagenome | biome: human gut; feature: human-associated habitat; material: faeces | place: Austria | collected 2013
ACGGGTGACGATACCGTATTTGCCGGGCAGGCTCAGACAGCCCTCCACGCCGGTCTGCGTTTCCTCGCTGACCTCGACGACCTCGGGGTTCACAAGCTCTACGTCTTCCTCGCCGGTATCGACGACGCAGAGCCTGCGCATCACGCCGACCTGCGGCCCGGCAAGGCCCACGCCGTTCGCGTTGTGCATCGTCTCGATCATGTCCTCGATCAAAATCGCAAGCCTCTGGTCAAACCTTGTGACAGGACGGCAGACCTTCGTCAGAATGGGGTCGCCCACCGTCACGATCTTTCTCAGTGCCATAGTATTCTCTGCTCCTTTTCGTGAAGGGTCCAATTTGATTTATTTTATCACGCTTTCCCGCACTTCTCAAGTCAAAAATCGGCGAATATGCGCACGAATGGAAAATCCCCGCCCCTGTCCGCGTCTGGACAGGGCCGGGGGCACATCATAGCAGCTTATATCCGCGTGAGATCCGAACCATCACGCGGAGATATGACCAGAATCGTGCGCGTCTTCGTCAGGCTGTCTGCGCCGTGCGCAGACGGCGGCAGCAGCGAATGAAATAGAGGATCTCCGCCGCGGCAGTGATCGTCCACGAGAAGATGTAGAGCAGATACAAAGACGGAATGGTGTGGAAATGCGCGAAGATCGTATAGACCCAGATCACGCGGAACACGCATGAGCCCATGATCACGATCACCGTCGGCACAAAGCTGCGGCCAAGGCCGCGGCAGGCAGCGATGGTGCAGTCCATGAAGGCACTGACGCAGTAGGAGAAGCACATGATCCGCATCCGCTCCATGCCTGCGGCGACGACGTCCGCGTCGTTTGTGAAGATGTACAGAAACGGTTCGCCGCACAGAAGAAACGCCGCGCCGAGAACCGCCGCGATCGCGAACGAATAGCCGAGGCTGATGTAATAGCTCTTCATCATCCGATCCTTTTTCCCTGCGCCCCAGTTCTGGCCCATGAAGGTCGAGCAGGCGGTATAGAACGCGGCCATGACATTATAAATCACGTTGTCCACGTTGACCGCGGCGGAGTTACCGGAAACGACGGTCGAATCAAACGAGTTGATGCCGACCTGAATGAACAGATTCGCGACCGCAAAGATCATATGCTGGATCCCCGCCGGGACGCCGAGGCCGAGAATGCGCCCGACCTCGCTGCCATGCAGGCGCAGAAGCTTCCACTCCACGCGGCAGCTGTCTGTCAGCCGCGTCATGTGCAGAAGCACCAGAACCGCCGACAGATACTGTGAGATGATGCTTGCCAGCGCCACGCCGTCGGCGGCCATTTTGCAGACGATGACGAAGAACAGGTTCAGGATCACATTCAGGATGCCTGCCGCCGTCAGATAGGCCAGGGGCCGCTTCGTGTCGCCGCTGGCGCTCAGGACGGCGTTGCCGAAGTTGAAAATGCCGAGCGCCGGCATACCGAGTGCGTAAATGCGGAAATAGAGCACTGCGCCGGGCAGCAGATCGTCCTTCGTTTTCAGCAGCTCCAGCATCGGCGCGGCCAGGAAAAAGCACAAAACCGCGATCACGAGGCCGGACAGCGTACACAAAATCAGCGCCGTGTGGACGCAATTTCGCGTGTCTTCTTCCTGACGTGCGCCGAGATACTGCGCCACGCGGACATTGACGCCGTTGGACAGGCCGATGAGAAAGCCCGTAAACAGCGTGACGAGCGTTGACGTAGAGCCGACGGAGCCGAGCGCCGTCGCGCTGGAAAATTTCCCGACAACAGCGACGTCCGCCATGTTGAACAGCACCTGCAAAAGCTGTGAGAAAATCAGCGGGACACTGAACAGCAGGATATTTTTGTATAGTGGCCCTTCGGTCATCTGGATACCGCCCGCACGGGCGGAACGCGATCTTGCCATAACGACAGTTCCTCTTTTTCGTATCATTTGCCGCAAAAGCTTCCCTATTATAGAGGCTTTCCCCCTGCGCGTCAAGCTGGATCGCGCTATTTTTTCTGTGCCGCACCGGCACGGGAGCTTCCCGGACTCCTCTGCGTCATTTTCCCTGAAAATGCACCTCTCCACGGCAGGAGAAGGCCGGGAGTTTGGGGCAAACGAACTGTGCCCCCGCTTTCCAGCAGGGGCACGAGTGGTTTTATTCGGATTCGGACGGGGCCTCGGTCTGCTCGGGCGGTTCTTCCGCCTCGCTGCCGTCCGTCAGCCTTTTGCTGTCGGCGTTGACGTAGGCCATGAACTCGTCGCCCGTGATGGTCTCCTTGCTCAGCAGGTACATCGCGATCTCGTCAAGAAGCGAACGGTGCTCGACAAGAAGCTTTTTCGCGTCCGCGTAGCAGTCCATGAGCAGCTTGTGGATCTCTTCGTCCGCCGCGGAGGAGGTGGAGTCGGCGCAGTTCATCATCGTGCTGCCGTCGAGATACGGGTTCGAGACGGTCGACAGCGCCATGAGGCCGAGCTTGTCGCTCATGCCGTACTGTGTGACCATCTTGCGGGCCAGCTCCGTCGCACGCTCAATGTCGTTCGACGCGCCGGTCGTGGCGATGCCGAAGACGACCTGCTCGGCAGCGCGGCCGCCCAGCATGGTCTGGAGTTCGACGATAAGCTCTTCCCTGCTGGACAGGAACTTTTCCTCCTCCGGCATCTGCATGGTATAGCCCAGCGCGCCGGAGGTGTGCGGGACGATGGTGATCTTGGAGACGGGCTGTGAGTGTTTCTGCAGCGCCGCGACCAGCGCGTGGCCAACCTCGTGGTAGGACACGATGCGCTTTTCGGTGTCGGTCAGGACGGTGCCCTTCTTCTCCGTGCCCGCGATGACAAGCTCAAAGGACGTCAGCAGATCCTGCTGGTTGACAGCCTTGCGCCCCATACGCACGGCGCGCAGCGCCGCCTCGTTGACGAGGTTGGCAAGGTCTGCACCGACCGCGCCCGCAGTCGCCTGCGCGATCTTGTGCAGGTCGACATCCTCGGCCAGCTTGATATTTTTTGTGTGGACGCGCAGCGTCTGGTAGCGTCCGGCGAGATTGGGCCGGTCGACGATGATGCGGCGGTCAAAGCGGCCCGCACGCAGCAGCGCCTTATCGAGGATCTCAGGCCGGTTCGTCGCAGCAAGAATCACGACGCCCTTGCTCGAATCAAAGCCGTCGATCTCGGCCAGCAGCTGGTTGAGCGTCTGCTCACGCTCGTCGTTGCCGCCGAATTTGGAGTCTCGCGTGCGGCCGATGGCGTCGATCTCATCAATAAAGATGATAGCCGGGGCGACCTTCGCCGCCTGCTGGAACAGATCGCGCACGCGGCTTGCGCCGACGCCGACGAACATTTCCACGAAATCGGAGCCGGAAATGGAGAAGAACGGAACGCTTGCCTCGCCCGCGACGGCCTTGGCCAGAAGCGTCTTGCCGGTGCCCGGAGGGCCGACCAGCAGCGCGCCCTTCGGGAGCTTCGCGCCGATGGCGGCGTATTTCTGCGGGTTATGCAGGAAATCGATGATCTCGACAAGCGATTCCTTGGCCTCGTCCTGTCCGGCCACATCGGCAAACGTGATGCCGGTGGACTTTTCCATATAGACCTTGGCCTTGCTCTCGCCGATACCGCCGATGCCGCCACCCATGCGCTTGGACATGCTGCGCATCAGCAGGCTGAACAGGGCGTACATGATGATGACCGGCAGCAGCCATGTGACGACAAAGGTCACGATGGGGCTGGCCTGCTCGACGATCTCGGTGTTGTATTCCACGCCCTGCGCGTCGAGCCGGTCTTTCAGATCGTCATTCGAAACGTTGGGGATATAGCCGGTGTAGTACAGCCGCTGCTGCGACGACGGCTTCTTGGCCTCGTCGCGCGTCAGGATGACCATGCGGTCGGACTGGAACTCCAGCTCGGCGATCTCGTCCTTGTCGAGATACGTCTGGAACTCGTTATAGGTGATCTCCGACAGATACGCGTTGGCAATGGTCGTATAGAGCGAATTGATAAGCAGCGTCGCGATCAGCGCCGCGACCATCAGGAATATGATCCGTCTGCCCTGCCGTCCATCGTCGCCGTTCTGCGGCTTATTGTCCTGCGGTTTTTTGTTTTTGGGGTCGTTATTCAAGAAACGCACCTTCCTTCTGTGAAAACGTGGGAAGTTTTAGTAGGGAATTTTCTGTTACAAATCTTATCACACTCGCCTCGCATTTACAAGGAAGAACCTGCACCGGCAGGTAAATTTTCTGTGAATTGTGAGATTGGGATTGAGGTTTCCGAAAGAAGCTGTTATACTATATTGTGAATTATTATGATAAGCTGGAGAAACTATGGAACAGAAAAAATGGAACCGGAACGACCGCCGCCCGCCTGCCCGCCGTGCGCAGGAGCCTGCGGAGGCCGCCGAAAATATGCTGGAGGGCCGCAACGCCGTACAGGAGGCGCTTGCCGCAGGCCGTCCCATCGACAAGCTTTACATCGCCGCCGGAGAAACCGACCGTGCCCTTGCACGGCTGGCCTCCATGGCAAGGGAAGCAGGAGCCGCCGTCGTGGAAACCGACCGGCGCAAGCTCGACCAGCTTTCGGCCACGGGCGCGCATCAGGGCGTCATTGCCATGGTCGCGGCGCACGCCTATGCAACGGTCGATGAAATTCTCGAAAACGCGAAAAGCCGGGGCGAAGCCCCGCTGATCGTCATCTGCGACGAGCTTTCCGACCCGCACAATCTGGGCGCGATCATCCGCACGGCAGAGTGCGCGGGCGCGCATGGCGTGATCATCCCAAAGCGCCGCAGCGTCGGTCTGACCGCCGTTGTGGGCAAAGCCTCTGCGGGCGCGCTGGAATATCTGCCGGTGGCGCGCGTGGCCAATCTGGTCAGCGCCATCCATGATCTGCAAAAGGCCGGGGTCTGGGTCTTCGGTACAGCGGCAGACGGCAATACGGCGCTCTATCAGGCCGATCTCAAGGGTCCGGCAGCCATCGTCATCGGAAACGAGGGCGACGGCATGAGCCGCCTTGTCGCCGAAGCGTGCGACTTTAAAGTCAGTATTCCCATGCGCGGCCGCATTTCATCCCTCAACGCATCGAACGCCGCCGCAATTTTATTGTATGAGGCCGTCCGGCAGCGGGGGTAATTTCCCTTTTCTGGATCTCTGCGGGCCGGGTACGGCGGTTTGTAGGGCCGATGCCCACATCGGCCCGTGAGGCAGCCACGACTTTGCCGAAGAGTTCCGTAAAAGCGGCCCATCCTGCCGGGCCGATGTGGGCATCGGCCCCTACAAAGCGAGTATGGTAGATTCACAAAACATGGAGCACACTATGGAACCAACCAGGCGTCCTGAGGACGAAGTACAACTGAACAAGACGCCTACGGAGCAGGAGGAGCCGGAATACTCGCTTGAGGAGATCATGAACGAGTTCGGCGGCTGGACGAAGCGCGAGGAGCAGGCCGCAGAGCCCGGCGAGACTGTCCGGCTTGCTTCGCCAGCCGGACGTGCGCCCGATGCTCCTGCGTCCGAGGAGGACGAGGAGCCTGCCGACACCATCCGCTTTGCGCCCGTCCACACAAAGACAGAGTCTGAGCCGGAGCGCCCCGCCGTCTGGACCTATCAGGGCGAACCGGATCCGGAGCCAGCCGCAGCTGACCCCAGAGAAGCGCGTGAACGCGCCCGTGCCGAGCGCCGGGAAAGGCGGCAGGCCGAGAAGCGCCGCCGTCAGCTCGAACGCTTCCAGAAGAAGGAGGCCCGCAAAAAGCGTGCCGCCGAGCAGCCTGAGCACGTCTTTTCTTCCCTGGAGGCCGCATACCAGTTCTATTCCGCCGCCTCCAGCGTCCGGCTGCGGCTGCTGCTGAGCGTACTGACGTGTCTGGCGTCGATTCTGCTGCTGGTTCTGTCGGCATCCTCTGTGATCGGGGATTTCAGCGGCTATTCTCGCGTGTTTTCCGCGATCATGCTGGGGCTTCTGCTTGCGCAGGCGCTTCTGAGCTATGATATCTGCCTGTCCGGTGTAATGCAGGCGCTGCGTCTGCGGTTCGATCAGACCAGTATGCTGTTTGTGGTGCTCTGTGCCGTGATCGTCGATGCTTTTTTTGCTGTCATGCAGGGCAGAACGCCGTTCTGCACGGTCGCGTCGGTCCTGCTGCTGCTTGCCCTCTGGGGCCGGAGCTTATTATATGAGGCGCGGCGCAGGTCGCTGCGCGCGGCAGGCAACATGGAAGAGCCTGTCGCCGCCGTGCGGGAGGAAAAGGCGTGGCACGGCTACGACTGCATCTTCCGTGCGCCGGGCGACGCGGCACAGTTCGCCATCCAGCTGGAAATGCCGGACGCGGGCAGCCGCATCATGCGCGTCTATGCCCCTGTCATGACGGCGGTGACGCTCGTGCTGTCCATTCTGACCGCGATGCGCGGCGGAAAGAGCTTTCTCTGGTCGTGGACAGCCATGCTGCTGGCGGGCTTCCCCGCAGGCGTGCTCATTGCCTACGCCAAACCGTTTTCCACGTTTGCGAAAAAGCTGTACCGCGTCGGCGCAGCCGTCGCTGGCTGGCAGGGCGCACGCATCTTGTCCGGTGAGGCCGGACTGATCATTGAGGACGCCGACCTGTTCCCGCCGCAGAACGTAACGCAGGGCGGCATGAAGCTCTACGGCAGCCGCCCCGCGCCGATGGTCATCGGCTACGCCAACGCCGTCGTGCAGACGGCGGGCAGCGGCCTCGTGCCCCTGTTCGAGCAGATGATGCACGACCAGAACGGCCGCCGCTATACCGTCGACACCTTCCGCCGCTATGAGGGCGGCGGTCTCGGTGCGACGATCCGGGGCGACGTGGTGCTGATGGGCTCCATCGCCTTTATGAAGCTCATGCGCGTGCGCGTGCCGGAGGGGACGCGGCTGAAGCAGGCGGTCTATCTGTCGGTCAACGGCGAGCTGACCGCGGTCTTCGCCCTCAACTACGCCCCGGCCGAGTCGGTCCGGGCCGGGCTTTCCGCCGTTCTGCGCGCGGGCTCGCTCGTGCCGGTGCTGGCCACCCGCGATTTCATGATCACCCCGCAGTTCCTCAAGCTGCGCTACAAGATCCCGCCCGAGCATATCGAGTTCCCCATCGTTGAGGAGCGCGCGCGCCTGTCTTCGCAGGAGATCCCCCGCACCGGGCCGCAGGGCGCGCTCATGGCCCGCAGCAGCTTTGCGAGCTTTGCCGGGAGCGTCGTCTCGGCGCGGACGCTGCGCGGCGCGGCGATCATCGCCATGATCGTGGCGCTGGCCGGGAGCGTGCTCGGCACGGCGCTGATGTTCTTCCTGACCTTCCTCGGCTCCAGCTTTTCCGCCTCGTGCTGGAATCTGTTTCTGTACACGGTTTTGTGGCTCATTCCGGGGCTGCTGACCGCACTTTTGGCGGGGCGCGCATAAGGGCGCGGGAAAATTCGCAGATTTTCATGGGATTTGACAAGATTCTAATTGCAATCCCATGGGGATTCGTATATAATGGAATTTAAGAGTCGGCGAAATGAGATCTGCCGAGGGGCGCAGCGCGCCGTTTTGCGCTGGGTCCGGAGAAAGGAGTTTTTTTAACTATGGGCTATACTGCCAATGACATTCGCAACATCTGCCTGCTTGGCCACGGCGGCGACGGCAAATCCGCTCTGTGCGAGAGCATGCTGTTCACCACCAAGGCGATCACCCGCCTTGGCAAGCGTGCCGACGGCACCACTGTTTCTGACTTTGATGATGAAGAGAAGAAGAGACAGTATTCCATCTCTTCCTCTGTCATTCCCGTTGAATACAGCAAGTGCAAGATCAACGTGATCGACAACCCCGGCTACTTCGACTTCGCCGGCCAGATCGTGCAGTCCCTGCGCGTGGCTGACGCGGGCCTCATCTGCCTGACCGCCAAGAGCGGCATCGGCGTCGGCACCGAAAAGGGCTGGAAGTACCTGCAGAAGGCCGGCCTGCCCGCCATGTTCTACATCTCCAAGCTCGACGAGGAGCATGCCAACTTCTTCAACGTCCTCGATTCCCTGCGCGAGATGTTCGGCGCGTCCGTCATCCCCTTCACCTTCCCCATCCTGCAGGGCGAGACCGCTGTCGGTCTGGTCGACCTCATCGAGAAGAAGGCCTATGACGCCAACGGCAAGGAGATCCCCCTGCCCGCCGACGCCAACGACAAGATCGAAGAATACATGGCCGAGCTCAACGAGCAGGTCGCCGAGACCGACGAGGCTCTCATGGAGAAGTTCTTCATGGAAGAGCCCTTCACTGCCGAAGAGCTCCAGACCGGCATCAAGGCCGGCATCCGTGACCGCAGCGTGACCCCGGTCTTCTGCGGCTGCGCCTACACGGGCCTCGGCACCACCAACCTCCTGGCCAACATCGTCAAGTACGCCCCGAACCCGCTCGAGGGCAAGCCTATGACCCAGGTCGACGAGGAGGGCAATGAGTCCGAATTCAAGCTCGATCCGAACGGCAGCCCCATGGCGTTCGTGTTCAACACCCTGGCTGACCAGTACGGCAAGAACTCCTACTTCAAGGTCATCTCCGGCGACATGGAAGACACCCTCACCGTCGCCAACGTCCGCACCGGCGATTCCGAAAAGCTCGGCAACATGTTCTTCCCGAAGGGCAAGGACAACACCAAGACCTCCAAGGTCTGCTGCGGCGACATCGGCGTCTTCACGAAGCTTGCCTCCGTCAAGACCGGCGACACCCTCGGCCTGCCGGGCAAGACCGTTCGCATCAAGGGCATGACCTACGACGAGCCGATGTACAAGATGGCTGTCTACGCCAAGGTCAAGGGCACCGAAGACAAGATCGCCAACGGCCTTGTCAAGCTGAAAGAAGAGGACGAGTCCTTCACTTACGGCAACGATCCCGAGACCAAGGAGCTCATCATTGCGGGCGTCGGCGATATGCAGCTGTCCGTCCTCATGGCAAAGCTCCAGAGCAAGTATAAGGTCGAGGCTGTTCTCAAGCCCGCCAAGATCGCGTACCGCGAGACGATCAAGAAGAAGGTCGAGATCCACGGCCGTCACAAGAAGCAGTCCGGCGGTCACGGCCAGTTCGGCGATGTTTACATCCGCTTCGAGCCGCAGTCCGAGTCCGAAGAGATGATCTTCGCGGATGAGACGGTCGGCGGCTGCGTGCCGAAGAACTTCATCCCGTCCGTTGAAAAGGGCCTGCGCAACTGCGTCGGCAAGGGCGTTCTGGCCGGCTACCCGGTCGTGTTCCTGAAGGCCACGCTGTACTTCGGTTCCTATCACCCCGTCGACTCCTCCGATATGGCGTTCCAGACCGCTGCCGGCATCGCCTACAAGGAAGGCCTGCCCACCGCTGGCCCGACCCTGCTCGAGCCGATCGGCGAGCTGAAGGTCCTCATCCCCGACAGCAACATGGGCGACGTCATCGGCGACCTCAACAAGCGCCGCGGCCGCGTCATGGGCATGAACCCCGATCCTGAGAACCCCGGTTATCAGATCGTCGAGGCCGAAGTCCCCGTCGGCGAAATGACCTCCTATTCCATCGACCTGCGCGCCATGAGCCAGGGCCGCGGCAGCTACACGCTGAAGTTCGTCCGCTACGAGGAAGTCCCGCAGATGAACCAGGCCAAGATCATCGAAGACGCAAAGAAGGAAGAGGAAGAGGCCTAATCTCCCCTGCCCCATCACACACAATGCCCCGGTTTCCGTCTGGAAACCGGGGCTTCGTATCAGAGGACAACCACATGACCGAACCGAAACGTGCGCAGCTGCATCTGCCCGGTCTGTTTGAATTTTATGAGTTTTACCGCGTCTTTCTGCCGCTCTACCGCGCGCACCGGGAATATTTTTATGATTGGTGCGAGATCGCCTCGATTTATGGCGCGCCGGAGGGCTGCATTTGGGGCGGCGGACGCGTGGGCTGCGGCAAGCAGGACCCGCGCGCGGTTCTGGCGCTGACGCAGGAATACGGCCTTTCCGCCCGGCTGACGTTCAGCAATTCCCTTCTGACGGAGGCCCATCTGTCCGATCCAGCCTGCAATGCGCTCTGCTGCCTGTTCTCGGAACCCGGCGGGCCGCAGAACGGCGTGATCGTCCATTCCGACCTGCTGCTGGACTATCTGCGCACTGCCTATCCGCGATTCTACTTTGTCTCTTCTACGACAAAGGTGCTGACCGGCTTTCCCCAGCTCCGGAAGGAGCTGGAGCGCGAAGCGTTCCGCTTCGTCGTGCCGGATTTCCGGCTGAACAGGGCCTTTGAACAGCTGCGCACACTGCCGCAGTCGCTGAAGGACAAGACAGAATTTCTGTGCAACGAATGCTGCTGGTTCGGCTGCAAAGACCGCAAAGCCTGCTACGAGGCCGTCAGCCGGAAAACGCTCGGCGAGGACGCTCCGCACCGCTGCACCGCTCCCGGCGCAGCGGACGGCTACCGGTTTTCCCGCGCCATGGAAAACCTCGGCTTTATCAGCGCGCAGGACATCCGGACAGTCTATCTGCCCATGGGCTTCACCAATTTCAAGCTCGAAGGCCGCGGCCTCGGCAGCGCCATACTTCTGGAATTTCTGCTCTACTATCTGACAAAGCCTGAGCATCAGCTGCACGTGCGCGAGGCCATCTATCTGGACGCCATGCTGGATCTGTTTTAACCGCGCCCAAAACAGCTTCCCTTAGGGTGTATCTGAAAACTCCCAACGCACCCGGACAGCGGGCCTTTTTGCGGTGCGCCGCGTCATTTTTCCTTGAAATACGTCAGTATTCCTGCGAAAAAATGTCTTGCGCAACGCAAAAATCCCTCGCTGCCGGTCACATCATGAGTTTTCAGATACACCCTAAACACAATGGCGATGTTTCATAGCTTCTGTGGTACGCTGCAGCATTAAGAACTTTTCTTTTCGGTAAAGCACCGGCGCGGGAGCGCCCAAGGCTTCCCCACCGGGGAAGCCGTTGGGTGTGTGCGAATTCGCCGCAACTTTTCGAAGAAATTCACTGCGTTCCGCCGTGCGGACAAGTCGTCCGCCTCTACCAATTCCATTCGAATTTCTGTCGCTCTCTGCGTAAGCCTGACGCATTTCGGCCTTAATCTGTCACAGTCCCGCTCCCCTGCTCAATTCCTCCCGCAGCGCCGCGGCCTTTGCTTCCGGCGTTGCGCGGGACAGCAGCTCCTGATAGACGGAGCTGTTTTCTTTTTGCAGGAATGCCGCCGCGCCGCAATCCTGCAGACCGTGCAGCAGGATCCACAGCTCCTGCTCGTCGCCGAAGGCCGCGCAGACGAAGCGCAGGCTGTTTTCAAGCGCGCAGAGTGTGTTCTTCCTGTTCTGCTCCGCCGCTGTTCCGGCGCTTTCGGCCAGAAGCCGCACCGCGTCAAATGCCTCCGCGTCCGATCGCGCGGCAAGCGCGGCGTCTGATCGCGTCAAAAACGCCGTCTCCCGCCGTTCGTCTTCGGCGGACAGCACGCCGCATTCCCGGCGGATCTGAAGCGCCGCGCGGCGGTTTTCCAGCTGCTTTTCCGCACGGGCGGCATAGCCCTCCCCTGCCGGAACGCTTTTCAGAAAGCTCTCCGCGCTGAATGCGAGCGCGGCAGCATCCTCCGCCGCGCACAGCTGCGTTTGCAGGCTGTGCAGCAGAAATTCCACGACGGACAGCCGCCCCTCGAACGGCAGACCGCGCAGCGCCTCCGCGCCCGCGTCCGTCTGCCCGCGCAGAAGCGCATCCAGCGCCTCCGGCTCCGTCGGGAACAGGTCATAGCTGTATTGTCCCAGCATCCCATGGATCATCGGCGAATAGCTGTGTCCCAGCACACGCCCCAGCAATCCGCACCGCATTCAGACCACCTCGCTGTAGCTTCCCAAGTACGCAAATTCTTCGCACAGGCCCGGCATCTCGCCGATCAGCTGCTGAAGCTTCGGCGAATAGACCGGCGTGTCGAGGTCGAAATAGAACATGAACTCAAAGTTCCGGTCGGGCATGGGGCGGCTCTCGAGCTTGTTGAGGTTCAGCCCCAGCGCGTAGAACCGCGAGAGCAGCTTGTAGAGCGAACCAGGCTCATGCGGCAGCACCGCCATCAGGCTCGTCCGGTCTGCGCCCGGATAAATTTCCAACTTCTTTGAGATGCAGATGAAGCGCGTGAAGTTGTTGTCCTGATCCTGCACCGAGGACTCCAGACATTCCAGCCCATAGAGTTTCTGGCACTCGCGCGACGAGAGCGCCGCGCGCCCGCCGTCCGACTCTGCCACGCGCTTGGCCGCCACCGCCGTGTTCTCACACGGGATGATCTTCACGCCCTTGAAATGCTGCAA